>Ga0335394_10009318_pt1 | contig 11063 bp, 16 predicted proteins | sample MAT03_FD_205741 | JGI IMG/M metagenome (GOLD analysis project Ga0335394, IMG submission 205741) | Freshwater microbial communities from Lake Fryxell liftoff mats and glacier meltwater in Antarctica - MAT-03 (spades assembly) (version 2) ... | reverse complement strand
ATGGTTGCCTTTTGACTCGCCGTGAATGTTTTTCGCTTGGGCATGTTTCTCTCCTGAAAGTACACCTTAATTATGCCCGCTTTTGTGTCTAAATTTCCTTATCCACTATACCGTCTCCTAATTACTACTTCACCGGCACAACTTCAACAAGGTATCAATTCACGGGACAATACAGCAACACCGCAGACTTCGGCCTGATGTTCTACAACGCACGCTGGTACGACAGTCAACTGGGACGCTTCGCCCAAGCGGATTCGATTGTGCCGGGTGGAGTCCAAGGGTATGATCGATATGCGTATGTGAATAATAATCCTGTGCGATATACAGATCTGACAGGGCATAGTACATGGGATGGCAGCAACGAGCGCGGCGTAAAACCTGAGTCCCTGCCGCCCGCAGAAGATGGGAAGAAAATACAACGCAAATTAAACGCGGACGAAAAGAAGTTGCTTAAGGATGTGAGGAGGAAGGAGTAGTCGAGGGAGTTGCGCCAGGTTGTTAGCACGCACGAGTTCCACGAAGATGTACCGCTCAATTGGAGTTTTTCTTGTATACTTACTAAAAACGAACAGAGATTCTAAAAATATGGACACACCTACACAAAACATTACCTACGATCTCGTTGCTAAAATTTGAAATCTATTCACCATCTTGAAAGATGGTGGCGTCACCCATCACCAATATGTAACCGAATTAACTTACCTTCTCTTTTTGAAAATGGCAAAAGAAACTGGCACTGAGAAACAGTTGCCAGAGGGTTATCAATGGGACAATTTGATTGCTGTTGAGAATGGGGATCGGTTAGGGTTTTATAAAGACCTTTTGGCTCATTTAGCCAAAGAAGGCTCAAGCCTTGTTCAGCAAATTTATTCAGAATCCCGCACCTCAATTCAGAAACCAAGAACACTCTCAAACCTAATTGATGAACTAGTACATCGACTTGATTAAGTTGTAGAGTAAAGATAAGATGGGCAGATGACAAACGAAAAACACAAAGTCCATCTTGTAGAAAAAGAACGCCGAAAACTGATCGCGATAGTTTCCAAAGGTCAAAATAAAGCAGTAGTTATTCAACGAGCGCATATCTTGCTGAAAGTTGATGAAGGCAAGACGGATGCAGAGATCAGCAAACTGCTCTATGTTAGCGAGCAAACGATACGGCGTATCCGATTACGATTTACAGAAGAAGGCTTGCAAACGGCATTGGAAGATAGACCACATGCGCCCACAGGCACAGACATAAAAGAGGAACAGGAAGCCCGTTTGATTGCCTTGACTTGTAGTGAGCCACCTGCTGGGCGAGCCCGTTGGACACTGGAACTGTTGGTGAAATAAATGCTGAAAGACGGTATTGTGACTCGCGTTTCACCAGAGACCGTGCGCCTGCTACTAAAAAAAACAAACTCAAGCCTTGGCAGGTAAAGAGTTGGTGCATTCCAGAAGTGACTCCAGAATTTATCAAACGTATGGAACACATTCTGGAGCTATACCAAAAACCATACGATTCCAAGCGTCCGATGGTCTGTTTTGATAAAAAAAGCTTTCGGCTGCTGGCTCAAATTATCGATAGGTTGGCTCTTAAACCTGGGCATGCCTCCTGACAGGATTATGAATATAAAAGAAATGGCACACGCAATTTGTTTATGTTTGTCGAACCGAAGGCGGGCACGCGCCATGTGCTGGTAACTAATCGTCGCACCAAACAGGATTTTGCTTTTGCCATGCGCTATTTGGTGGATGTGATTTATCCAGAGGTTGAGTGCAGCATAGATGTTGTCTTGGATAATTTGAACACACATAACTATCGCTCTTTGGTAGAGTCCTTTGGCAAGTTGGAAGCAGATCGGATCATGAGCCGATTAGAATTTCACTACACACCTAAACATGGATCCCGATTGAACATGGCTGAAATTGAACTCAGCATATTATCCAAACAATGCTTATCTCGACGCATACCCAGCGAATGGATATTGACGACGGAGATTGTTACCTGGAAAGATGCTCGCAATGAAAAGAAATCGAAAATCCGCTGGAACTTCACTGTCGAAGATGCTCGCAAAGTTTTTATAGAGTACTACCCTACATCTTTAACTTGTTAATGTACTAGCAGCCTTTGGATGTCGTACCAAACAGCGGTTTTTATGGTTACAGTAACTGACTGTTTTTGCATAAATATAGAGAGCAGCCTGCCCATGAGCCATAGGGTATCAAAATAGATAAATAGGCGATGAAGTTGGGTTGCCTTGTATTTCCAAAGGAGGAAATTATGAAACACCGTATCCTGAGTACAGGGTTTGTGTCCATATTGCTGGCTGCTTGTTCGCTCAGAGTGCCAATGCCGACTGTTACACCCGCCCCCACTGTCACATTCAGTCCCACCTCAACACCCACAAACATTCCAACGCCCACGCTTGCGCGTGTCACTGTAACCGTGAAGGATACATTGATCAATTGCAGGTTTGGGCCCGGGGTGGGGTACGCGTTGATGAATGAGATTCGTCAGGGTGTCTCTGCGCGTGTGGTCGGCAGAAATGAATCTTCAACCTGGTGGTACATTCGTGACCCGGGCAACCCGAATGGCATGTGCTGGGTCGCGGCGAGTGTCACCGAAGCGCAGGGTGCAGTCGAGCAATTGCCGGTGATACAAGCGCCTGTTCCTGAAGTGACCAAAGTTAATTTACGAGTGGAGCCTGCCCGCATTGTTGTGAATTGTGACCAATTCCCTCAGACTGCTTTTTTTGAGGCAGAAATTACGGTCAATGGCCCGACCTATGTCACCTGGAGATGGGAAGTCAGCACGGGCGTTTCCTCTACTGACGGCATACTTGTTTTTGAAGAAGCAGGCACAAAACTCCTGAATGATTATTATCAGATTGCCGCTCCCAATCAATATTGGATTCAACTTCACATTCTTACGCCAAATGAATCGGTGACGCAGGTTACCTTCCCAGCCAGTTGCACGCCATGATCATGCCTGCTTCAAGCAATTAAATAAAAACATGCAGGCCGTGAGCGCGGCCTGCATGTTTTTATACTCATCTCTCTACTGCACAAATTTCTGTGTTCTGAAACTACACAGCAGAGAAAGCCATGCTAGTGTTCGAAGATCACCGACTTATACCCAAGCGCTGTAAAAAATTTAAGTAAATAGGCTTCTGCGTTTGTTTGGCCGTGCGTCAGAATGCCGTCTTCCAGCGCCGCTTTGCGGATCTCATCCTCTGCCGCCTGGCGTGCCAGTGTTTCAAGATCCTGATTGGCTTTGGTCAGCAGCCCTGTATCACGTTCATACACGTAGGACTTTTCATTATCAAGCGTGGTGATAAAGATTTCAGTTGCAGGAAGTTTTACAAATAGCACGCCGTTATCCAAACGCATATCGCCGGGCTGTAATTTTTCCATATCAATCCCGGCGATGACGATTCCGTGGGCTACAAATAAAAGTTTATCGCCCAGCAGGAATCCGAAAGTTCCCTGCCCTACTTCGGCCGTGATCACTTTTTCAATGCTATATTGAATCGTCTCAAGGCGCGCGATCGCGCGGATCTCATTGATGTAGGTCATCGGGTCGGGTATGATGGTAGGCGTTGGATTCATCATTTGCGAGACCTGCGTCTGCAATGCCTGATTGGCCTCATTCACCTGTTGAAACGGAGCCGTGGCTGCGTCTGCGGCGGCGGCGGCGCTATCTCGCACAGTTTGCACGATAAAATAAACGCCGGCGGCTAGTACTGCTAAAATAACGATGGACATGATGGTGTTGAATGTGTTTTTCATGGGTGTCCTTTCTTAACTTGCCTTATTATAGCAACATAGTATGATTGTGCGAATACAATCCTGCATATGAAAAAAATATTACTCACACTCTCTCTCGCAATTCTTGGATGTACATTCCCTGTGCAACTGATTCAGGGCACTCCCACACCGACTCCGACGCAACCGCCTGCCCCCACACAGACGCCTCTTGCCACGCCCGAGCCTGGTACTGAAAAAAATCCTTTGATCCTCGCTTTGGGAGTTTCCCCGCGCCCCAGTGACGAGATGATCGCCGCGGGGGATGTCATTGCGGCCTTTATCGAATTGCGCACAGGCTACAGACTGGTCACGGTTGCGCCAGCTTCTGAGACCGCCCTCGTGGATGCGCTCAATCGAGGCAACGCGCACATCGTTTCGCTTTCGCCGTTTGCATATCTGCTGGCGCGCGAGAACGACTCGGTCACGCCAATTATGGCGCGCTTGCGCGATGGGCAGGCTTTTTATGGCGCACAATTCATCGCCAATCGTGAGAGCGGATTTGTCTCCTATTATGATGCCGCGCGGGATGAAAACACGGCTGACGCCGCCGAAGCGCTCAAACAGCTTCAAGATAAAAAACCCTGCTGGAGTGATAACACGTCCCCTTCAGCGTATGTGCTGCCGCTCGGATTGCTGAATCAGGCTCAGGTGCAGACCCGCAGCGGAGCCTTCCTCGAAGGTCAACCGAATGTAGTGCGAGCCGTCTACGCGGCCGATATTTGTGACTTCGGCGCAACGTTCATTGATGCGCGGCTGTCGCCCATCCTCGAAGCAGATTATGCCGATGTGGCCGAGCGCGTGGTCGTCTTGTGGCGTACACCGAATATAATTCCGTATGAAAATATTTCGCTGGCGAATTCTTTGCCCGTTGAAATGCGGCGCGTGATCCAGCGCGCGTTCATTGACCTGATGTTGACGCCCGAAGGCAAAGCCGCTGTGCAAACTGTATATGGCATCGACCAATTACAGATCGCCGAAGATGCCATGTATGATGATTTCGCGTTATACGTGAAGGCTTCGGGTTTGAATTTGTCCGACTTGATCAAGTAGTATCTATACAACACATGTTCAAAAAAATATTAAAATTTTTCTGGCGCCTCGCGCTGACTCTTGCTCTGTTTGCTTTGTTGGGTTTATTGCTGCCCAAGGTGATCGTCCTGCTTTATGCGGCCCCGCGCACCTTCACCGTAGAGAATGTCCCTGCTGAGCGTGTGGCAATCGTTTTCGGCGCGGGCTTGCGTTACGATGGGACGCCCACCGCAGTTCTCAAAGACCGCGTGGAAACTGCAGTGAAACTTTACCAACAATCCAAAGTGGATAAACTGTTAATGAGCGGCGATAATCGCTTTGTTGAATACAATGAACCTGAAGCCATGCGCCAATACGCGCTTGATCTTGGCGTGCCCGAAACTGATATTGTTTTAGATTACGCCGGCCGTCGCACATATGATACGTGTTATCGGGCGAAGACCATCTTTCAAATGCAGTCTGCAATTTTGGTCACGCAAAAATTCCACATGCCGCGCGCTTTATTTTTATGCAATTGGTTCGGGGTTGACTCTACCGGCGTTGAATCGAATACTATTTATTTTCGAAAGATTTCGCGTATGTTTTGGAATATCCGTGAATTATTCGCCACCACGCAAGCCGTTTGGGATGTGTATGTTGTGAAACCCCTGCCTGTGCTGGGTGACCCTGAACCGATTCAGTAATCCTCTATATTTTTACCTGATTGACCATCGACAGACGGCGGTCAATCAGGTAAAAAAAATAGTTGGTGCAGTAGAGAATTTTTCAAAACACTATTTTGTAATTATGGAGAAAATCAATGACCCGTGATGAAGCTCTTTCCCTTGTGCGAGAATTTGTGAAAAATGAAGGCCTTGTAAGACACATGTTATCTGTGGAAGCCGCCATGCGCTTCTATGCCGAAAAATATGGTGAAGATGTGGAGCAATGGGGATTAATTGGTTTGCTGCATGATTTTGATTGGGAGATACACCCCACACTCGAAGGACATCCACAGACGGGCGCGCCCATGTTGCGCGAGCGCGGTGTGAGTGAAGATATCATTCAGGATATTCTCAGCCATGCCGATCATCTTGAACTTCCGCGTGACACCATCCGCAGAAAAGCCATTGCGGCATGTGACGAAGTGACAGGTTTGATCACTGCCGTTGCCTTGGTGCGTCCATCGCGCTCGTTATATGACCTTGAAGCCTCTTCGGTAAAAAAGAAATGGAAAGACAAAGCCTTCGCCGCAGGCACAGACCGCACTGAAATGGAACATGCTGCGCAAGTCTTCGGCGTGGATGTTTGGGAACATGTTGGGAATGTAATTCTTGCCATGCGCAAGATCGCGCCCGAATTGGGATTGGTAGGCACTTTAGGATGAGAAGGTTTTTTAAATTAACACCTGCCATTTTGGCTTGCATGGTAATTTTGACAGCCTGTCTGCCTGCGAATGCGGTCCCTTATAACCCGCCTACGCCAATTTTGAGTCATGAACCAAAGATATTTGATGTGGATATTTCCACACCCGCATCTGCCGCACGGATGAATGATCCGCGCCCGAATATCATCTACATCCTGACAGATGACCAGCCCTTTCATACTGTGGAATATATGCCCACGGTTAAGAATACATTGATGGCGAATGGAGTTGTCTTTGAAAATGGGTTTGTCACCACGCCTTTGTGCTGCCCAAGCCGCGCCAGTATTTTATCGGGTCAATACGCGCACAATCATCAAGTGTTGAACAACACCATGCCACAGGGCGGCGCGCCAAAATTTGACGACAGCCAATGCATGGCCATCTGGCTGCAGGAAGCCGGGTATCACACAGGCTATCTCGGTAAATATATGAATGGATATGAAGACCTTGAACCTGCCGGGTATGTCCCGCCTGGCTGGGATGAGTGGAATGTTTTTCTTGGCAAAAATCTTGACACAGGTCTTGAAGATGCGGGCAATCTTCAATATTATTTTAATTTCAGCATGTCGCAGAATGGGGCCGCGGTTGAGTATCCGAAATCAGGCAGTAATTTCAGCGCAGATATTGTCACCAATAACGCGCTGTCCTTTATCCGTGCTGCGCGCGACGAGCCGTTCTTTCTCATGCTTGGGTATTACAATCCGCATTCCCCTTTTGTCTCCGCGCCGCGTCACAAGGATAGTTTCCGCGCTGGCGCAGATTATTGGGACTGGGTGCAATACCGCCCGCCCAGTTTTAACGAAGAGGATATTCGCGACAAGCCTGATTATATCGGCGACTTATCGCCTCTTTCTGCGACCGAGCTTGATACCGTCCATAAGCAGATTCTGCGCTCCCTGCTCTCCGTCGACGATGGAGTGGCATCGATATTATCTGCCCTCGAAAAAGCAGGCCTGAGCGAAAACACCATCATCGTCTACATGTCTGATAACGGGTTGACGCTCGGCGATCATCGCTTTGGCGCTTCGAAGAACTGTCCTTATGAAGCGTGTGTCAAAGTACCCTTCATTGTGTACGCGCCGAAATACTATCCACACCGAATCGAATCAAAGATCGTCGCCAATATTGATATTGCCCCCACATTTGCCGATCTGGCCGGCGCAACCATCCCTGAGTATGTGGATGGCATGAGCCTGGTTCCCTTGTTGAATGATTCCTCAGCCGCGTGGCGTGATGAAATTCTGTTTGAACACTGGCCCACCGACCAGGGCGTTGGCTCCACGATCCCCGAGTTTTATTCGATCCGCACCCTGCAATGGAAATACACCGAATACGTCACTGGTGAAGTGGAATTATATGATCTGGTGAACGATCCCTATGAATTGCAAAATGTAGCAGGCAAAAGAGATTATAAAGAGATGCAAATAGAACTGGCCGCGAAGCTGCTAAAACTTAAACAGGAATAGTTCCACAAGACAGTCCCTCTCATGTCCCATTCTCTTTTTATCAGTTATTCCCGTCAGGAAGTGCCTTTTGTAGATGTATTGTTAAATGCCCTTGAAGTTAGCGGCATTCAAACATGGGTCGATTATCAAAGCTTGATTCCGGGCAAGCCCTGGCTCGATCAAATACTGGATGGTATTAATAAAGCCAACATTGTTTTACTGGTAATTTCGAGATCATCCATCGGCTCGAAGAATGTTGAGTTGGAATACCAACATGCGCTTGAGCAAAAGAAACGTGTGATCCTCATCCTTTTTGAAGCTGTACCGTTACCGGTTGTCTTTCAAGCCTGCGAATGGATCGATTTTCGCGGTTCATTCAATATAAAATATAAACAATTAATTGCGCAGCTTGATAAACCCACGCTGAAAACTGCTCCACCGCAAAAAGGATTTAAGGCATCTTTCACAGTCTGGTTGACCGTTATCCTCAGCCTGCTTACGGTTTTGATTTCGGCCCCCGGCTGGTGGACGATCTTCCTCCCTGTTTTATTAATCCCGCTTCCCTTACACATCATCCACCGCGACTTTCATTTTTATCGTGTGCGCTTTGCGCTGCTGACCCTGCCCGCGATATTGGCGCTCAGTTGGGCATTTTTCCTGCCATATAAATTTACAAATATTCTCTTTACCTATTGTTGGATTGCAGGCGCTCTCGCTTCGCCCATTTTGCTTTTTTTACTTTCATCCAAAGGGATGCGTGTCTGGGCGAAACCGAGCGCATCTGCTCCGCGAACTGTCCGCTTTCATATGGATGATGATAAACAGCCGGCTGTTGTGCCTTTTTTTATAGACCACGCGCCTGAAGATATAAAATATGCAAATGCGATCATTCATGGCTTGAAGAAATATGGCCATGTACAGGTCGAAGATGCGGGGCAGGCGCAAGTCAGTTTTGCGGTCATCTCCCGTTATAAAAATACAAGCGCCGTCGATCCTGAAAAACAGGTTGTTTTTCCGATCCTTGTTCAGGATGTAATGATCGAAGATGTCACTCTTCAACGTATTCAATGGATTGATTTTCGGCGCGGATTGAGAAATCTGAAAAACCTTGCGCTCCTGTTGTCTGAACCTGCACAACTGATGAAGGCGCTTGGGGTCGTGCCGATCAGCGGACAGGTGGTGTATCCGCGCATTATTCAAATGCTGGATTACTTTCTGACGCTGCTGGCTTTTTTCTCGGTCAGTGTCTGGATTCCGCTCTGGCTTGAATTTTATAAACAATTTTTGGAATATAACGGTTTGATCCCCTTTCTGGTTATTAATCTTATTCTTTCGATTTTGATCGTGCGCACGGTTTCTTCTTCAAGGCGTGACCTTGTAAATAGATCAGGAAAGCATGCTTCACTGGGAAGGTTGATTGGCTCCATCCTGTGGATCGGATTGCTCGGCAGTGTGCAAACCCTTTACATTGCCAACGTTATACTTTTTGTAACTGGCGCAACCAAGCCTGTGCTTGAACGAGGCACGGTCATTGTTTTTCTGCCCATCAGTTTTGTGATCGGTATAGTCCTGATCGGTCTCTTCGGCATCTGGAACTGGGGTGATCTGACCCGCTGGTTCCCTTACAAACAAAAGCAAAAGAAATAGCCTGCCGATACATAAAACGAGCAGCGGATTTTATATCGGCTGCTCGTTTTTGATTCTCTGCATTTTGTTTTATAGTACGCGTACTGATAAAACCTTTGGTAATCTCTCCAGTTGTTCCCTATCCAATGTGACCAACTCCGTGCCGAACCGCAAGGCAACTGCGGTTTCTGTATCAGCCTGTTTGCGGGCAATGGAAGCGACGACTTCAGGGAAAAATAAGGTTGGCTGTATAAGCGGTACTCCGTTATTCTCCAGTTGCGCAAGAAATGCCATGCTCTGATCGCTTCCATCTTCTTCGGGATTAAATGCATTTATAAAAACACTGGCATCCACTGTAACAGAAGACTCCACCGGCGCATCTCCGAAAGAATATCAACGGAACTCTTTTTGTTTTGTTTTCCTTTGCCCAGCTTCCAGCGAATTTCCATTAGTTTTCCCCACGCTTCGCCGCTGTTTTTTTCAGGCAGAACAGCGTCTATGGAAACGATTATGGCAACAGGCACGCCGCGCACGGCGGGGACATTTCTGCTTTGGAGAATGGGTGACATTTTAGCTTTGGGCTAACAGCTGTTATTTTGGAAATAAGATACCCACATCGTCAACGACCAGCCTATCGATATGGATGCGTTTGATTTTATGCCCGCGAAGCGACATTATCCAAACGAACAACACTCCCTTGGCAGGATGACGTATAATTCAAGTATGGCAATACCGACTGTATTTCACGTCCCTCCACTTAACCAGCGCAAGCGCATCCCAATGAAAGCGATTCGGGCGATTGCGAAACACATCGCGGAAAAATTTAACCCTGAGGAGATCATTCTCTTCGGATCGCACGCGTATGGAAAACCAACCGCATGGAGCGACGTGGATCTGCTGGTTGTGATGGACACACCAAAAGGGGAAATGGATGCGATTCTCGAAGTTGCAGAATCCCTGCCAGATTTGGAATTTAGCGTTGATATTATCGTTCGCTCACGGACGGTTCTTGAAAAACGAAAAAAACTGGGTGATTGGTTCCTACGTCGAATAACAAAAATGGGGAAAGTTCTATATGAACGAATTAACTAGTGAATGGGTGGACAAAGCCGAAGAGGATTTTTATAGCGCAGACTTACTCCTCCATGCAGGCGAAACTCCCAAGCCCTGCTTGCTTTCATTGCCAGCAATGCGCGGAGAAATATCTCAAGGCTTATTTGCAGGAACATTCTGTTGAGTTTGAGCGAAAACATGAATTACTACCACTCCTTAATTTATGTGCTTCATTGGATTCCGAATTCAAGATGATCAAACGTGACCTGGAACACCTGAATAGATATGCTGTAGTCGTACGCTATCCTGGTGTTATTATCAGAGCCGATACAGCAGAAGAAGCCTTGATTGCGGCGGATAGAGTCCGCAAATTTATAAGAAGAAAACTCAAGATCAAATAAGGGGAATCTCATCATGACCTCATCAAAAACCTACATCGTCAAGCGCTCGATTTCACGCCCGCGAAGCGTGTTGAAATCCTCGTGGACATTATCAATCATCCAGCGAATTCAAATATCGTTGAGTGTCATCAGGCAATTGACGCGAACGTAAATATTTCAAAACAAATTTACGATATTCTTCGGGCGTATCAAAGTTATCCTGAACAAAGGCTTTGTCAACCAATTTACCATCGCGCCCGCCGATCCATTCGAGATAATTGGAATATTGCCATTGGGTAATATCCGCAACAAGTCCATCTTTGACGGGATTTC
>Ga0335394_10009313_pt1 | contig 11066 bp, 12 predicted proteins | sample MAT03_FD_205741 | JGI IMG/M metagenome (GOLD analysis project Ga0335394, IMG submission 205741) | Freshwater microbial communities from Lake Fryxell liftoff mats and glacier meltwater in Antarctica - MAT-03 (spades assembly) (version 2) ... | reverse complement strand
AATCTCGTTGCAATTGTATCCTCAACGCGGTCTTCTTCTACGGCAGGGTGATGTGAAGTTTCGTGCGACATACGGCCTCCAATGTTTGAATTGTTCGAGCGGAAGTTACGGAGTTATCAAGTTACTGGTTACTCTGGCTCTCAGTTCGACAACTGGGCCTTGAGCAAAGACCAGGTAGACTCTACGGTATCGGTAGGTCTCTTTGCATCGCTCCACCGAGAAATGCTCCACAATCCGCTAGATTCAGGCGTAATACTAAATACAATTGTGCCATTTAGCACCGTAGGAATGGAAGCAATCCCGAGCTGCGCTGTTAGGATATAATCACTCACCCACACGGTTGAATCTGGTGATGAAAATGCCACGTTCGAGTTTTCAAAAACAAGATCGGGGTTTGCGTCGGAAGGTAGCCGCGACGTCATGGATAGAAATGCCTGCTGCTCTTTGGTGATCGACCATGAACTGAATACGGCCTGAAATCGTGCGCCGGCCTCTGCCGATGGTTCAAAATAATATGGGAATTTGCTGCGCGCAGGAGCTGCCAAACACAACATGAAATTCTGCGTGTTCTTTTCTATAACAGCATACCGAAAATTTGAAATCACAATGCTCGGACTGGTAGGGGGCTCATAGGTTCCTCTGCTCCCGGTGGGCTCCTCTGGCGATCGGGTAGCACAAGACATCACCAAACATGTAACTACGATTAACGCGGCTCTCATACTGCCACGGCAACGATGATACATCGCGGCGATGTGTTGGGTTTAAATGCCCCACCTTGGTAAGTGCCATGAATAGACGTAGGCTGCAAACCAACTTTCAAAAACATTTCAACCAGCGTGTCTCTATCATACAACCACACTCGCTCCTCAAACTCTTGTTCGTATGAACATGGATTGTTAATCGAAATGGTTTTTCGTACAAAGGGTTCGTCAATCCTTCGGTCGATTGATATGGTCACACCGTCGATCAACTTCATGTCCTTACTCACAAGCGTCTGACGCAACAAGACGGCGTTGAAAAAGTCCATAACAAATGTCCCACCAACGTCGAGGTTGGATCTCACCGCTTCAAGAACTTTTTGGTTCTCTTCATGTGTGTCAAAATATCCGAAGCTTGTAAAGAAGTTGGCAATTGCCTTGTATGGGGCTCCTGGGTAAGGGCCTCGCATATCGCCAACTACATATTCTACATTCTCATGTGGATACAGCTCTCGAGCCCTGTCTATGAGATAGTGGGAGTTATCGAGCCCCGTAACCTTATATCCATACTCAGCTAGGGCAAGAGCATGCCTGCCGTAACCACAACAAAGGTCAAGAACGTTCGAGCCCTTAGGTACTCCCGCTAAACGATGCAGCAAATCCACTGCTTCACGAGCTTCAACTTCTGTGCGGTGGCGGTAGAGGCGCATGTACCAGGGCGACTCGAACCACGAGTTATACCATTCTGGTTTCATACGGGTACCCGCCCCACAAACGCGCGTGCCAGCGTAGCATCATCGGCAAATTCAAGGTCGGAACCCATTGGAACGCCCCTTGCAATTCGAGTTAGACTAACTCCCAGTGGCGATGCCATTTTGGCGATGTATTGTGTGGTTACTTCGCCCTCAACATTTGGATTGAGCGCCAAAATCACCTCTTGAACCTCCTGCCCCAACCGAGCAATGAGCTCACGGAGCCTGATATCCTCTGGTCCAACTCCATCTAAGGGGCTGAGGGCACCGTGAAGCACATGATACCTACCCCGAAAATCACCGGTTCTCTCAATAGCCATTACATCCGATGGCTGTTCCACTACACAGATGAGCGATACGTCCCTCTTCTGCGACGAACATATCCCGCACATGTCTGTATCTGTAAAGGTGTGGCATACGCTACACTCCCGTACGTTTGTCCTCATCTCTACAAGAGCACGTGCAAAATGGTCAATTTGTTCGCTCGGCTGCCGAAGCATATAAAACGCAAGGCGCCGGGCCGTTTTTTTGCCAATTGTGGGGAGCGAGGCAAAGAGCTCTACCACGCGTTCGATTGAATCTGAAGGAAGCATGAGGTAAGTTACAGAGTTACGGCAAAAGGGCGAAAAGGCGAAAAGGCGAAAAGGCGAAAAGGCGAAAAGGCGAAAGGGCGAAAGGGCAAGAGCCCAGGGAAGAAAAGACGGAGAGACGTCATTTCGTCATTTCGTAACTAACTATCTTGCACCCATCTATTCTAAAGGTTTGGTCCATGGGAATTTTCAATCGAATCTCAGATATCTTCAAATCCAACGTCAACGACTCGCTTGACAAGGCCGAAGACCCTGAAAAAATGTTAAAACAGATGGTCCTGGAGATGGAAGAATCCGTCAACAAAACCACTCTGTCTGTTGCAAACGCCATCGCCAATGAAAAAGGCCTCGAGCGCAAGGTCACGAAGGAACGGGCATCTAGCGCAGATTGGCAACAAAAGGCCATGCAGGCGTTGCAAGCTGGACGTGAGGACCTCGCAAAAGCGGCACTAGAGAAACGCGCGGTTGCGGAAAAAAATGTTGGAGACCTTGCGCCAATCCTCGTGCAAGCTGCAGCAACGTCTGTGAAGATGCGAGAACAGTTGGATGCTCTTAAACATAAACTCGATGAAGCGCGCTCTCGTCAAAGCACGCTTATCGCGCGTTCACAAGCTGCAAAAGCTCAAAAACAAATCGCACAGTCATTCTCGGGAATAGGTAGTGATGCATTCTCGAAGTTCGATAAGTATGAAGGTAAAATTGAAAAGCTCGAATCCGAAGCTGTTGCGTTTGAGCAACTCGCGGGCGAGAATACAGACCTCGATATGCAGTTCAAACAATTGTCTACGAGTGGGCAAGTAGATGCCGAACTCCTAGCAATGAAGAAACAAATGGGGCTCTTAGAATGACACCTGATTCAATAATTGACGCTACGCGTGCAAGGATAGCTTCTATTCTTAAAGAGCGATTTCCACAGTCCATAGATTTTGAAGATGGCTCCTACGCCCTCTCCCACGGCTCTTCCAGCGTGGGTATTGTTGTTAGGGGTTATACGGAAACAGATACAATGGTGGAGATCATGGCCCAAGTAGTTACGGGTGCATCGATAAAACCAGAGCTACTCACCTACCTACTTCGCAAAAACGCCGAATTACATTTTGGCGCCTTTGGTCTTCTCTTTGATGACACGATTATTTTTACCTATTCGCTGCCAGGTGCAAACCTAGACGCAAGCGAGCTGGAAGCTGCAGTTACAACGGTTGCTGTAATCGCAGACCATTATGATGATGAGATTGTAAAGATGGCAGGGGGCTTGCGCGTTTCTGATCTAACCGGAAACGAATAACCTTACGGCGTTTGTACTCGCACACGGATGCTTCTGTTGAGGAAGCGTCCTTGTGGCGTTTCGTTGCTAAACTTCTCTGATGTAATTGAAGTCCGGAAGTTCAGTGATTTGTTTGCAACTGATTTCACGAGCAGCTCTGTTTTGTCGGCACGCTGTTCCGAAAGAACACGGTTACGCTCTTCCGAACCAAGAGCGTCTGCACTTCCTTCAATGATGATGGTGCTGTTGGCAGGCAATTGTTCGGCCAACTGTGTGAGTAAGCTCTGAACGTCTTGTGTTACGTCTGAGCTGTTGTAATCAAAGCGTAACACCGCATCAAATTCCATCGCCTGCAGGGTTACACTGCGCCGTGGCAGTGTTGTGAGGTCCACCACAGTGTCGCGCTGGGAATATGCGCCTCCTGCCGATGCCGTGGCAATTATCGTGTCGGCCTTCTGATCTACCCGTATTGGAAGTTCGCATCGTATGCCGTGTTCAATTCCGGCTGTGGAAACTACAGTGTCTATTCCATTGAGGGAAATCGTTGTTGAGTTTGGCTTCGAGCCAGCACCGCCCCCGATGAAACGCGCACGAATCTTTACTGTGCCACGTGCAAATGCAAATTCTTCGGCCGATACCCACTTTTGAAGTGGCGCGTTTTCTACAACGAGATCTACGCGACGGTTCTCCTCACGACCTGCTGCAAAATCGCCATTCGATGGAATTTGAGGTAGCACTGCAGACTTCACTGAAATCGATGACGAAGGTACACCCATGCCCGCAAGGATGCGGCGAACGGATTCCGCACGGCGAGCAGCAAGACTAACGCCCTCTGGTTCAGATACTCCGCCACTTGTAGCCCCTTGCAACAAAACGCGGGCCCGAGGATTAGCCTTCACAATCGAGGCGATGTGCTGCAATATCCATGCGTGGGCCTCTACTGGATGTGTACTCATGACGGAGCCATCAAAAGATCGACGATACGAAACTGGAACGTCTGCCGATGCACTATCGAAGAACACCGCGTTAACCACGGGCGTAGAAGCCCGAAGTTGATTGCCGGTTACAATCACGCCACTAAAGCCGTAGATGTCTAGACTAATGCTTGGTGGAGCAGGGGCCGCGTCAATAGCAACAGGTGCTATAGCCGCTGCTTGCTGCTTTGTTACACCCTTGGAGAACCGTATGCCAATCTCAGCGCGTATGCTCAGGAGTTTCCACTCTGCATCGGTTGCCACGTTGGTAAAGAAATAGTCGGCAGAGATCCGTGGGATGAGTGCTATGTGTTCGCTAACGGAGATGAACGACTCAATGGAACCTGAAATTCCGAGTAGCATACTCGATGGAGAAAGAAGCTCACCTTGACTAATCACTCGTTCCTGAGCTCGATTACCATCAACGATGAAGTATGCGTTGTCAGGTGACGATACTGTTTCACGTTGGACGTAACTCTTTGCAAGCGGCAATGAAAGCCGCGGACCAACACTTACTCCAAGCGTGCGTTTGTGGAACGTTCCGATAAGTGGAAGGATAAATGTGGGAGCAAAATCAATGTAGCCAAGTGTGGCTTCAAACGCATAGTTGGCTAGTAGTGTTACATCATCCCCAGTAAACGTCCTCAACGGATATGAGTTTACACGTGAAAACGTTCCACTCCGGCCTGTGTATCCAGCCTCAATGCCAAAACCGAAAGACGTAGACAACGGTATCTCCGCACCTAAAGAAAATGCAGGGCCTATGCCACTTCCGGTTGGAAGATCTCCACAATCAATCACACCACCGGTTGTATGAACTGCGCCACTGTGCGAGTTAAAGCTCAAACCCGCATTCAAACGCCACCCCACCGATTCCGTGTACGTTTGCGCTGATGCACCCGCGGTGGCAAGAAGAATGAGGAGAAGAAGATGCATAGGGAGGAAGTTACGAAGTACGAAGTACGAATTACGAAGTACGAAAAGACGTAACTGTTTTATCATAATTTAACACGTAAGTTCATAGCCATTATCTGCGATCTATTAGGGCCAAGGCCGAGGCTTACGTCGTTGCTCACGTCAAAATCGTACAGATTGGCGCCTACGTAGGCGTCCACGGCTGCGAGGCCATAGGTTACAAGGAAGATCACACCAGCAAGATCTCGGTTGTCTCGGTATGCCTCTCGCTGTTGTAGTAGCAAAGAAGTCACGTTTGAATTTGCGCCAGACGCTATGGCTTGATCGTACAGATCAGCCGTGGTATTAAAGTTAGCGTTGTTTGAAAAAAACGCCCAAGCAGTTACGATGGCAGTGCCGGCAAAGAGTGGCACTTTCCAATAGGTCTCTGTATAGACCTGGCCAAGCCCTGGCAGAAGTAGGGAGTACGCAACTGCCGTCATTGGTTTCTTCGTCATCGGTAGTGTACTATCAGGCGTAGCGTGTGCGGCCATTGAAAGCACAAAAAAAACGATGAATGTGCTTACGGCACGCATGCCACAACCTCTATCTCCACCTGAGCATCCTTAGGAAGGCGTGCAACTTCAACGGCACTTCGTGCTGGACGGTGCGCGCCCATTTCAGCCGCATACACGTCGTTCATTGCAGCAAAGTCGTTCATATCCTTGAGGAAAACAGTAGTCTTTGCAATGTTGGTTAGAGAAGCCCCTTGCGAAGCCAATATGGTGCGGATGTTTGCAAATATCTGCTTTGTCTGCTCTTGAATAGAGCCCGCCACCATTGTTCCATCTGCGTTGAGTGGGATCTGGCCGCTTAGAAAAAGAATCCTACCCGTGCATGAAACGCCGTGACTATATGGACCGATTGGAGCAGCAGCTCCATCAGCGAAAAAGGGGCTTACCATGGCCGTCCTCGGAGATGAACAAGATGTGACTACAAAAGCCAAAACTGTGATGATCGTGACCTTCATGGTGATGACGAATCACGTTTGATGATGTATACTTCTTCGCCCGGCTTAATGAATCCGTATCGCTCTCGGGCAAGTCGCTCAATTTGTGTGCTGTCTGTTTGAAGCCAACGAATTGTTGATCGTAGGGAATCTTCCATGCCACGCATTTGCGCAGTTGTTGAATGAAGCTCAGACTCTTCAGACATCAAGCGAAGGCGCGTTGCAATACCGTAGGGAGAAAAAATCACGAAGACAATTACAGCAAGTGTCATACCACCAATAACAATGATGCGCTTGCGCGTCATCAGTTTTTTCTCGATCAAAACGCCGGTATTTTTTGCCATCATTGAACTCAGTAGACCAAGCGTCCACGCTGATAAGTATTATCACGATAGGTAACAAGTACAGCGTAAAATCCGTGATCATGGAACGGAATGGTGATGAAGGCGTTATTGGCTGTTACTAGTTGTTGAGATAACAACACTCTACCCAACACATCAACAACAAGTATATCTGCTGGTTCTTCACGAGCCGTCTCAATTACAAAGCCATTAGATGCAAGGCGCAGTACAAGTTGCGCAGCGTTTGCAGCAAGTGATTCGTCATCAACAGAAGTAAAATCATTTAGGTCATACGCATAGACGCCGGCAGAATCTGTAAAGCCCTCAACAAGTTGATGACTGAGAATCACTGTGCCAGCGTCGATAGCCATAACAGAAGTAGAAATGTTGGCCTTAGTGCCAGGTAGCGGATAGGCAACTTTAACCCACTTCTCTTTGCCAGCAGAGTCTGTCTCGAGGCGATAGAGTTGATACTTCTCTCCGTGCGCCAATGTATAGAGCGATCCACGGTAGGCATCGATATCAAGGGTTACAGGGGGCGTTATTGGAGAGCTCCAAGTGCCAACCGACTCAACGTTATCTGCATCAATGTTGATACGTTTTACGCCGCTTGTAGAAACACAAAAGACTTTTGTTTCATACACAAACATTGAACCGAGCCCTTCGGACAAGATTTTTTTCCATTGCATACCCGCGTCTTTGCTGTAGTACACACCCTGATCCGTTGTTGCTACGAGGTCTGTTCCCCGAGCAACTAGATCAACAACAACTGGATTTCCGGGGATTGAAACAGAGTCGAGCTTTTGACCAAACACGTAAACCATCGATCCGGCTGTTGCGAGGAACCATGTTTCACCTATGGCAGCTATTTGAACTGGTCGCTTGATGTTTGACAAAGAATCAAACTGCGTCCACGTAGTTCCGCTTGAGGAAAAGAAACACCGAACAAGTTGGTCGGACGAAAGAGATACGGCCAGTCCAATGCCAGCCGTGAAATTGGCCATTGCACAAACTGTTCCCGTTAGACTTTCTACTCGGTTCCATGTAGCCCCTTGATCAAAGGATCGAAGTGCAACGGTGTCAAACATCATCAGCCCATAAGATACAATCTGTAGGTGTCCCGCTGAACCGGCTGTGCTACGTGATTTCAAAACCCACGGACGTTGGGCAGAAGCGAGCGTAGAAATTGCAAGAAACGTTAGAATGAGGAGGCGCATAGTTGGGCTGGGTTGGTGACGGTAGTGCAATCTAATGCCTAGGCCGTTATGGATGTTCTGGCCAGTTGTGTTTGGGATAACGACCCTTCATTTCCTTGCGCACGTGGGCATAGGAGCCACTCCAGAAGCCAGCTAGATCTTGCGTTACCTGAATTGGACGGTCTGCAGGCGAGAGCAACTCAATGGTCAACGGCACATTACCTTGTGCAACTGTGGGTGTGCGTTTTACGCCAAACATGAATTGCAAGCGCACAGCAATCGTTGGACGTTCGGGGTTAGTATAGTTTATGGACACTTCTCGTCCCTTAGGGGGCTTATAGAGCGCAGGAGCCACAGTATCTACTTTGCGTTGTTGCTCATAGGCTAACATCTCGCGTAGAATCAAAGTGAGGTCAAGCTTCTTTATATCACTCAGGGTTCGTTTCTGCCGTAGTGAAGGGGCCAACCATTGCTCAACTGTAATGCTAAGTGATTCATTGCCAACGTCTGGGAGTTCTGTTGCGCCATGAAATCTAGCAAAGCCAATTCGTGCTCTGTAGGCCTCTGCTTCTTGCGTCCAAGGCAAGTCCTGCAAGCCCCTTTCAGCAAGTACTCGTGCAAAAGCGGATGCTAATTCCTCTTCGTTTGCATCGGTATCTTGTTGTGTGTCTATCACAATGGCGCCAAGCATACGCACGGTGCGAGCTACAATCTTTCCGTCACGATCGCTCCATCCGGCTTCAGTACGTGTTGCAAAGTCTGACTCAAAGATCTTCATCACAGATGGTTGGTCGATTGATGAAGCAATAGCAATGCGGGGTTCTTGACCAGAACCATCAAGATCGCTTATGGCAAGCCACTCACTGCGGCCTAACATATCGCCAGCGTCAAGCTTTGCTGTGCGACCATTGCGAAGAAGAAACTTCCCGTCCGCCTTGCGGCGTGCTACTCTGTCGGGGTAGGCAAGAGCAAGCAAGATCCCAACATCGTTGGTGTTGGCTGCAAAAGATTTTGCCAACTTTGACACACGTAGATGATCTCTACGCTTTTGGGCAGCGGCTATAGCGCCTCGATCGCCATGGGCATCAACAACGCCGTTGAGTGCATCAATGCGACGTTGTATGTCGGCGTCTCGTACGCCCCGTATCACATCGCGCTCACCAATAAGGGCCGCAACATCGAGTGCTTGGTTCATGTTAAGCCCACGTTCTTGGCCTTCCACTAACATGTGTGCAACACGTGGATGAACGCCGTGTTTTAATAGCGCTCTTCCATGTGATGTAATTGTTCCATCTGAGCTAAGGGCGCCGAGTTCTTCTAGGAGTTCGCGGGCGTGTTGCAGGTGACCCGTTGGTGGTGCATCAAGCCATGATAGGTCTTCGACGCGAGAGCCAAACGCACATATCTCTAGCATCATCGGTGCGCAGTCTGCCACGAGTATCTCTGGTGTTCGCCGCTCGGGTAGCCGGATATGCTCCTGCTCGGTCCACAAACGCACGCATGTGCCCGGTGCCGTGCGTCCGGCTCGCCCCTTACGTTGCTCTGCGGCATCTTTAGAAACAGAAACTGTTGTGAGGTGAGACATGCCCGAACGCGGGTCGAAACGGGGCTCCCTGGACCTACCACCGTCAATCACCGTGTGCACTCCATCAATCGTAATGGATGTTTCAGCAATGGCGGTTGAGAGGATAACACGTCGCGTGCGTGTGTTGGGTCGGAGAATTGCGTCCTGTTGTTCGCCACTTAACTCACCATGCAGAATATGTATCTCTCCACCGTTGAGTGCGGCCGGATCCTTCTGCAGAATATCAAGCGTGCGGCGTATTTCAGACATGCCAGGAAGGAAACACAAAACGTCTCCTTCTCCATCGTGCATAGAATCTCTAACAGCCGCGGCCATGAGTTCGGAAACGTGTTTCTCGCTGGCGCTGCGCATCCATTGTACGTCTACAGGAAAGGACCGACCAGTACTAGAGACTAATCCAGCGTCAGGAAGGAGCCGAGTAAGATCGAGCGACCGGAGTGTTGCAGACATTACCATGATGCGCAGATCGGGCCTGAGCACTTCGCGTGTCATGAGCGTAAGAGCAAGCCCCGTATCTGCATTGAGTGATCGTTCATGAAACTCGTCAAAGATCACTAGCGCAACGCCGTTAAGGTCTGGGTTGCGCGTAAGCTGCCGAGTAAGCACGCCCTCAGTTACAACTTCAATCCTTGTGTTTGGTCCAACGGCGCTCTCCATGCGCATCCTATACCCAACCGTCTGCCCAGCGCTCTCGCCTAGGTTGGCAGCCATACGCCTAGACGCAGCCTTAGCTGCAAGCCGACGTGGCTCCAGAACAATGATTTTTTCCCCCTTACACCAATCCTCAGCCAACAACTCAATTGGAACAACCGTTGTTTTCCCCGCACCAGGTGGTGCTTCTAGGATACACGACTGATTTTCACGTAGGACAGCTCGTATCTCTTCTAGGACGGAGTAGATGGGAAGCATGGATGGGCCAGATGAATGAATCGTTTGTGCTTTATCAAACCTAGGTCAGTATCCCAAAGAAATGTCTATGGTAAGTGGTGCCTACCTTCATAACCTCTAAGCCATGTGGATAACTTTCACTTGTGTGTATGTGTGTGTGTGTAGGTTGATTTCAATAACGTAATTTTACTACAATCGAAGGGATGCGACGATGAAACGAATCATAGTTCCAATTTTGTTGATGGTATTGTTAGCACTAGCGTCTGCGACTTCCCAGGTGCCTTGTGTAACAGAAACATTCTCCGTACCCGATCTTAACGGAGGATGCTGCAACATTACGGTTAGATACTGCTACCAACTCAGTGGGGGAGTACTTACTTTGGGCATTGGGGTAATAACAGTTCCTAGTGATTGCCAACTGATAGTAAATCCGGGACTTTTTAACTGGCTTAGGAAAAAGATAGTCTATAGGCTCAATGCACCTGGAATATTGAACTTAGGTATTCCGAATTGCCCACAAACTTCTACAATCACTGTTTTAACAAGTCAAGCAAGCTGCTATTTTGCGCAGGTTATGTCAACCAACACGGTCTTCTATCCCTGTGGAACATTGTCTTATTGCGTAAAGCGATGCTCCGTATGTCTATCAACTTCTGAGACGGACCCTTGCAATGCTAATGAACCAATGTTGCAATATGTTGGATGTCAGAATACCATAATCCCATGTGTTGGAAGCACTTTCTTTCCTGATTGTGTAATCAACACTTGTGACAGTAATTAATCTGAGAAATACTTTGTTCCCGAGGTTTACGTGAGATATATCTTTTGGGTTTGCATCCTGCCAACAATGCTGACAATAACGAGTGCGCAATATG
>Ga0335394_10009308_pt1 | contig 11069 bp, 10 predicted proteins | sample MAT03_FD_205741 | JGI IMG/M metagenome (GOLD analysis project Ga0335394, IMG submission 205741) | Freshwater microbial communities from Lake Fryxell liftoff mats and glacier meltwater in Antarctica - MAT-03 (spades assembly) (version 2) ... | reverse complement strand
TCAACCAGACCTGCGCCACCTGCCATGGCCGCGATGGCGACCCCAGCACGGCGCCGATGTCGGGCCGCTTTGCTGGCGTCCCTGGTCTGAACACGCCGATCGTCGCGGCCATGAGCGATGGCGACATTAATCATCTCATTGCCGCCGGTCGTGGGCGGATGATCGACTTCAAGGCGCAACTGCCCGCTGATGAACGGTGGGCGGTGGTGCATTACGTGCGCCTCTTGGGTCGAGCTGCCGCTACCAAAGACGGGGCGCCCCTGTCCGCCAGTGACCAGGCCTTGGTGCGTGGCATTGATGCCGCTGCGGCCGAGCGGTTCGAGCCGGAACCGGCGCCGGTCCCGGCGTACGAACAGCCGACGTGGTCCTCCGCCCCAGCCCACAGCCCGGATCAGCACCCGTGAGCGCCTCCTCCGACACCATCCCCGTCCCAGGCCCCATTGCAGCGCCCCGTCTGCTCGCCGTCGCTGCCATCCTGGTGCTGATCGGCCTTGCCGGCGTGGTCTATCTGGCCGTCGCTGGGGGTCCGCAGTTCGCCCTCTGGGCCGCCGTGTTGCAGGGGGCCATGGTACCGGCCTGGATCGGCATCGGCGCCCTGGCCTTCCTGAGCGTCCATGCCGTGTGCGGCGCCAGGTGGACGGTTCCGCTACGGCGCATCATGGAAGGCATGACTTCGGGCCTGTGGCTGACCCTGCTGGCCATCGCCGTGATTGCGGCGTTTGGCTTACCGCATCTCTATGAGTGGGCCAATATGACAGGTGATGACCGCGAGGCCTTGTTTGTGCACCCGCAGGGCACCAAGAGCCAGTGGCTCACGGCTGGACGTTGGAGCGGCTCATGCATCGGCGCCGTCACCATGTGGCTGCTGTTGCGCTCGTTCTGGGTGCGTCAATCTCGCCTGCAAAATGCCGGGATCGATACCCGGCCGGGCGAGGTGCGTCTGGGCGTGATCACGCTGATGGTGGTGGCATTGACCTTCACGCTTTTCACCTGGGACAGCTTGCTGACGCTTGAGGTCAAGGCCAACTCGTCCATCTGGGGCATGTATTGCCTGGCGGGTGCGGTGCAGTCCTTCCTGGCGCTGTTGGCGCTCCTGCTGTGCTGGCTCGCTCGTGGGCCGTTGAAGGGGATCATCCGTCCGCATCTCACCCACGATCTGGGCACCTGGATCATTGCCTTCAGTTGCGTCTGGGCCTACCTGGGCATGTGTCAGTATGTGATCCAGTATTTCGCCAATCTCACCGAGGAGACCTACTTCTGGCAGCCGCGCCTGCAGGGGGGCTGGTCAGAACTGTATGTCATCGCGGCGCTGCTGCGCTTCCCGTTGCCCTTCCTCATGCTGCTCTCCCAGCGCGTGCGGGCCGACGGCCGCGTCCAGGCTCTGGCCGGTGTCTGCATCCTGGCGGGCGCTTGGCTCGACCTGACCTGGATGGTCCAACCGGCCTTTTCGGCTCAGGCTCTGCCAACCTTGATCCCCGCCCTGATGGTGGGGGCAGGCTTTGTGGGCGGCATGCTGATCCTCATGCTCCAGTTCTGGCGGCGCCACGGACTGGTTCCCCAGGGCGACCCCCGCTACCGCCCCGCCGTCCTCGGCGAGCACCTCCATTGAGATGGCCATGAGCGACCACGCCCCCGACCCCGGCCATGACCACCACCCCGCACCGCCCGAGGCCAGCAGCACCGTCTTGTGGCTGGTCGGCCTGCTCGCCATCGTGGCGACGACCGGCTGGACGTTCTTCCATTTCTTTGCCGAAGGCCGACGCGAGGCCCGAGGGATGCTTAAGCTGCGCGCGCCCAGTGCCGCAGCCGGCGAGCCGGACCATGCGGCCTTGAGCGCTGACCGCAGTGCGCCGGTGCTTGAGCTCGGCCAGTCCCTGTACCTCAAGAACTGCGCCGTCTGCCATGGTGCCAATGGCGTGCCGACGATGCTGGGCGCCCGCAACCTTAAGGCCGAGGCGATGAAGAATCCCCTCGGCGCAGGTCCCTACGGCATGTATATGGTCACGCAGAAAGGTTACGGCTCGATGTCGGCGATCGGCAATCTCGCTCCGGACGAGCGTTATGCCATCGTCCATTACATTCAATCGGCGTTTCTAAAGTCCGGCCCGAGCTCTGTCGATGACGACAGCGCTGCGGTGAAGGCGCAGATCCCCGCCAAGGGCGCCGGCGGACCAAAGGTGGTCGTGCCTCCGCCACCTGATCCGGCCAGCGTAGTGCCGCCGGCGGTGTTGTTTCCTCTGATGGCAGGTCAAGCTGCCGAGGTCGAACGGCAGAAGCAGGCGCTGACTGCCTGGTTGGCCTCCATTCCGGTTCCGGAAGCTGAACTGCTCCAGCCTGACCAGGCGCTGCGCCAGCTCATTGCTATTCATCCCGCCAAGGGCCAGTCGCTACAGCAGGCCTGCAACGCTGGCAATCGGCCTGACTTTGACAGGGTGGTCTTGAGCAGCCCCGTCCTGGCCACCCTGCCTAGCGTGACGCTTGATTCCCTGTACGCCCATTATCGCCGCGCGTCTCGCGCCGAGGCCTCACCATGATCCGCTTGCCGCTCGCACTCCTAGCGCTGTTCGCGCTGGTGCTGGCCGCCCCTGCCAGCGAAGTGGCGGTGCCGGCCACCAGCACGCTGGACACCTATGTCCAGCTTTTCAATCCAGATTTCCTCGCCCTGGACGGCAAGCGTGCGGTCACCGGGGTCGAACACACACCGATCTTCGACTTCACGCCGGGCAATGCCGCAACCGATGTGGCCAAGGACGTGGCGCACAATACGTGGTTCAGCGTGCTGGTCTTCCTGCCCTTCCTGATCCTGCCCCAGGTCCTGCTGCTGGTGGTGATCTTCCGCTTCCGCGATCGCGGCGATGGGCGCAAGCCGGCCACCTTCACGCACCATCTCAAACTGGAGATCATCTGGACGGCCATCCCGGTGCTGGCCCTGGTCGTGGTTGCGGTGCCGGCCTGGACCCTGCTCACCAAGATGGATCATCCGCCGCTCTCCAATGAGGCCAGGCAGGATCCTAATCAATGTACGGTGGTCTCGGTCTATGGGCGGCAGTTCTTCTGGGAGTACCGCTATAACCATGAAGGCTCTGAGATCGGTCTGGATGCCGCCCAGTCCCAGGAACCGCTGGTGCTGGCCAAGGACCGGGTCACTGAGCTGCACCTGACCAGCAAGGACGTCAACCATGCTTGGTGGATCCCCGCCTTCGCCATTAAGAAGGACTGTATTGCCGGACGCTCGACCTTCACTTGGTTCCGGCCGGTCAAGACGGGCGCGTTCAAGGGCCAGTGCGTTGAGCTGTGCGGTCGCGACCATGGCTTGATGGTCATCTACTGCGTGGTCGTCGACGTGCAGGACTACGACCTGTATCACGTCCTGCAGAGTTACCGCTCTGCTGCGACCAAGGTGGTCAATGCCCTCCATCCGTCCGATGGCTCTGCCCCGGCCGAAGCCGAGGTCACCGCTGCTGTCACCGCCTACCTAGCCAAGCATGATGATGCCATGGGCCGCTTCGCCGCCCGTTACTGGACGGCCAGCACCATGGCCAGCCTAGAGCGCAAGCGCCAGGGCAACCTGACCCGGGAGCAGTTCCGCAGCACCATCGCCGCGGCCTGCCGTCAGCGCCTCGATTCCCTGCTGGCCGCTGCGCCGGCCGCCCAGGCAGCGTCTGCCGCCGCCGTCCTTTGAGGTCCCCCGCCATGAGCGCCGCCCTGCCGCATCCCGAGATCAAGCGCTACTCCGGCGTGCTCGATTGGCTCACCACCATCGATCACAAAAAGATCGGGCTGATGTATTTCTGGTTTGTGCTGGTGATGGGCATCATCGGCGGGGCGATGGCCGGGCTGATCCGCTGGCAGCTGGTCATGCCCGATGCGGTGATCGAGAACATCCAGGCGGCGCATCTTGAGGGCCGCTCGCTGCGCACCTTCTTCAGCGATTACCATCTCTACAATCAGATCGTCACCATGCATGCCTCGGTGATGATCTTTTTCACCATCATCCCCGGCTTCGTCGCTTTCGCCAACTACATCGTCCCGCTGATGATCGGTGCACGCGACATGGCCTTCCCAAAGATGAACGCCTTCGGTTTCTGGCTGCTGATCCCCTCGGCGATCCTGATGTTCGCCAGCTTTTTCGTACAGGGTGGTGCCGCTGCCTCGGGCTGGACGGCCTATCCACCGCTGTCCCTGGCCGGTGCCGGGTCGAATCCGGGGCAGGACATGTGGATCATGGGCGTGCATCTTGCCGGGGTCAGTTCGATCCTCGCGGCGATAAATTTCATCGTCACCATCGCCAATATGCGCGCGCCAGGTATGACCTGGAAGCGCCTCCCCTTGTTCGCCTGGGCCATCTTCTTCACCAGCATCATTATGCTGGTGGCCACCCCGGTCCTGGCCGCGGCGGTGACCATGCTGCTGATGGACCGGAATTTTGGCACCAGCTTCACCGTCGCCAGTCAGGGTGGCGACCCGGTGCTCTACCAGCACATCTTCTGGATCTACAGCCATCCGGCGGTATACATCATGATCCTGCCCGGCTTTGGCGCGATCAGCCACGTCTTTGCTGCCTTCTCCCAGAAGCGCATCTTCGGCTATGTGGGCATGGTCTGGGCATTAGGACTCATTACCGGTATGGGCTTCATGGTCTGGGCCCACCACATGTTCACCGTGGGCATGCCGGTCTGGGCCCAGGCCTACTTCATGTATGCCTCGCTGCTGATCGGTGTCCCCACCGGTATCAAGGTCTTCAGCTGGCTGGCGACCATGTGGGGCGGAACGATCCGTTTCACTGCGGCGATGAAATTCGCCTGCGGCTTCATCAGCACCTTCGTGATCGGCGGCTTCGGCGGCCTGATCCTGGCCCTGGTGGCGCAGGACTATTCCTTGCAGGATACCTACTTTGTTGTCGGCCACTTCCACATGGTCCTGGTCGGCGGCTCGGTGATGCTGCTCTTCTCGATGACCTATTACTGGTGGCCGAAGATGAGCGGTCGCATGCTCAATGAACGGCTGGGCACCTGGATCTTCTGGCTGATGTTCATCGGTGTGATGATGACCTTCATGACCATGCACGTCAGCGGCGTCATGGGCATGGCCCGGCGCGTGCCGGTCTATTACGCCGACTTTAAACTGCTCAACCAAATCACCACGGGTGGCTACGCCCTGACCATGCTGTCTTCACTGCTATTCGCCTATGATCTAGTGATCAGCTACTTCCGGCCCAAAGTCACCGAGAACGATCCCTGGAAGGTGAACGACGTGCAGCAGAGCTTCGAGTGGGCGACCTCGTGCCCGCCGCCTGTCTACAACTTCGAGCAGGTGCCGCCGATCCCAGTGGTCGACCGGGCGCTCTGACGGCTTACGCCGTACCACGTCACCATGGATACCATCGCCAGCCATCGTTCTGTCGCCTCCTGGCTGGGGGTGCTGTTGTTCCTGGTGGTCGCCCTCAACACTATGGGCGGCTGGGTGCGACTCTCGGGCTCAGGCGTGGCGATCCCGCATTGGCCGGTGATCGATGGCAGCCTCCTGCCGCCCATCACCGAAGCCCGCTGGCAGCGGATGTATGAGATCTATCGGCAGGATCAGACCCGCCTGAGAGGCGAAGTCGCCGCCGGCCGCCTGACTGAGCACAATCGCGGCCGGCAGCCCGCCGATCTCGCCGAATTCCGTGGCATGTTCATGATCGAATGGAGCCATCGCCTGTTGGCAGCCCTGGTGGGTGTCGTGGGCCTGGGCTGCCTGATCACCGTGCTGCGCCGCGCGCCCAGCCGGAGCCGGATCGGTGCACTGATGGTCGCGGCGGCGGCGATCTCTGTGTTCCAGGCAGTGCTTGGTGGCTTATTGGTGCGGGTCGGAACGGGTCACCACTGGCTGTTCCTGCATCAGGCGAATGCCGCGCTGGTGGTCGGCCTGATCCTCTGGTCGATCCTGCGCTTGCTTGACCAGGGCGAATCGGCCCGTCGCCCTGGCCGGCTGCTGGGCGTATCGGTCGTCGCGGTGTTCCTTCAGATCACCATGGGTGGCCTGCTGGCCGGTAGCCGAGAGGGCGCCGATATGCCCGTCAGCTGGCCTGGCCTTATCGATACTGGCTGGGATACAGGCCAGCCTTTGGTCGCGAATCTGCTCAACAATGCCATGCTGCACCGTTGGCTGCATCATCTGGGGGCGGGTGTGGTCACGGTCCTGATCATCGCCGCGCTGGCCGACTGGCGGCGCGCCGGACCACGGCAGCGTCTGGGTCTGCAATTGGCAGTCACTTTCCTGGCCGTGCAGATGCTGTTCGGCCTGGGCAATGTCGCCTTGGGGGTCGATGCACGCCTGGCCTTGGCCCATCTGGTCATTGGGCATAGCCTGTTTCTGTCGCTGCTGCTGGCGTGGTATGATGCGCGCAACGAAGCCGTGGCCGGCGTGTCCACTGTGCAGGTCAGGAGTCTCGCGTGAACAGGGTCGCCCGTTTCGCCATGGATCTACTGATCCTGACCAAGTACCGCATCACCTTGGTGGCCTTGTTCACCGGGTATGCGGCCATCGCCGTTCATGGCCGTCACACCACGGACTGGTCCTTCATCTGGCCCTGCCTAGTGGCGTTGTTCTGCCTGGGCGGAGCGGCGAATACCGTCAATCAGATCATCGAGTGCGCCAAGGATGCGGTTATGGACCGCACCAAGGCCAGGCGTCCATTGCCGGCAGGTCGCATCAGCCTGACCGTGGCGTGGCTGTGGGCTGCTGGCCTGCTGATTGCCTCGCTGGGCATCCTGTGGGGAAACTATGGCAGCCCGCTGGCGGCAGGTTTGGCGTTGTTCACCTTCCTGTACTACACGGTCTTCTACACCATGTACCTCAAGCCACGGCATTATCTCAATATCGTCATCGGCGGGGTTCCTGGAGCGATGGGGCCATTGATCGCCTGGGCTGCCGTGGCGGGGGATATCTCGCTGGCCGGCGTGGCGATGTTCACCCTCATCTTCCTCTGGACGCCGCCCCATGTGTGGGCCTTGGCGATCCGCTTGAAAGATGACTATGCGCGGGCGGGCATTCCTATGCTGCCGGTGGTCAAGGGCGTGGATGAGACCACCCGGCAGATCTTCTGGTACACCGTGGTGCTGGTGGTGGGGTCGATGCTGATGCCGGTGCTGGTGCCCTGGTTCCGTGGCGCGACCACCTATTGGATCATGGCCGGGGTGCTGGGCACGGTGTTCCTGGTGTGGGCCCTGCTGCTGTGGAAGCGGCGGCCGATCATGCCGACCATGCCACTGTTTCGTTTCTCGATCATGTACATCGCGGCGCTGTTCCTGGCCCTGGTGGCGGACGGCGCGCGCGGAGTTTTGGGGCCGCAGACATGAGCACCTTCCAACTTTCGGCCGATGAGCAGGCCCGTGCCCAGGCGATCCAGGCCAGGAACCAGCGCTGGTTATTGTGGCTGGGTTGCACGGCCTTGGCTTGTGGGGTATTCGCCATGGTTGGCGTGCCTCCGCTGTATCGCTTGTGGTGTGCCGTCACTGGCACCCAGTTGTCGCCCAGTGCCACGGGCTGGGTCGGCGAGGTCCGTACGGGCCGCTTCGTCACGGTGTATTGCGATGCGGTGGTGGCTGATGATCTGCCTGTGACCTTTGCCCCGGTACAACGGGACCTCGGCCAGATCGAGGTTGGCATGGATGTGAAGACGACCTACGAACTGCGCAATGACTCGGACCAGGAGCTGCTGATCCATCCAGTGCATTCCATCTCACCGCGCGAGGCGGCCACGCCATTCGTGATGAAGGTCTGCTTCTGCTTCAATGACTTCGTGCTTAAGCCAGGCCAGTCGATGACCTTCCCGATCGTTTTCAACCTACAGCCGACCCTACCGGATTCGGCTGCCAACATCCGGCTCTGCTACCATCTGTTTAAGAAGGCGAGCACCCCAGCCGAGCGCCAAGCCCAGATGGAGCACATCCGTTTGAACGTTCCAGGGGCCATCCTTTCGCCACCGGATGCCGCAGGAACCACGCCATGAACGCTGACCCCGTGACCACCCGCAATCGCGCCCTGGGCCTCTGGCTGGTCGGCGTCGTCGTGGGCCTGGTCGGACTGTTCATGTACCAATTCAGCACCCATGGCCTACCTAAGGATCCCAAGCTGGTGAAGCAGCAGGAACGGGCCGAACGATCCGGAGCGAGATGAGATGAGCGAGCACGCGCCCACCACCAGCCAGCATGATGCCGGCCACGTCGATCCGATGAGCCATGTGCCGCCGCCCAGTCCCTGGCCAGCAGTAGTCGCCGTAGGTCTGACCATCATCCCCTTCGGCGTTCTCGGCATCCTAAACGTGCTCAAATCCTGGGGGGCCTTGTTCGGGCCAGGCATGGGCCTGATCCTGACCCTCTTCGGCACGGCAATCTTCCTCACCGGAATCATGGGTTGGTGCAGTCAGGTGATCCGCGAGAAGGCCATCGTGCACGATCCCGCTCAGCAGCAGAAGGACCTGCAGTTTTTCATCCTGCTGTTCATGGTCGGAGAGCTGACGGCCTTCAGCGCGATCTTCGGCTACTTCTTTTATCGCAATACGGTTGACCCCGCCTTTGGCCCCTTGCCGGGTATGCATTTCGGTGGCCCCTTGGTGGCATATGCCACCTTCATCTTGCTGTCCTCGTCCCTGACCTGCGAAATCGCCCATCACGCGCTGCTGCGACGCCGCTACCAATTGGCGAAACTGTTCTTCGCCCTGACTGTGCTGTTGGGTCTAATCTTCCTGGGCTTCACCGGGTACGAATGGGGCGAACTGATCCAGCGTGGCTTCTATTCTACCGCGATCGGGGATCACAGTGCGGCGGCCTTCGCGGCGACTTTCTTCACTGGCACCGGCTTTCACGCGGTGCATGTCGGTATTGGCGTAGTCATGCTGTTCATGGTGCTCTACCGCTTGGAATTTGGTCATTTCCGCGGCGATCGGCATTTCTCCGCCGTCGCCGCATCGTGGTACTGGCACTTCGTCGACATCGTCTGGGTGCTGCTGTTCATCACCATCTATGTGGTAGCTTAAGGCATGGCGATGGTTGCCGGTGGACGGTCGACCGCCACCGGCGGGGCCAGATCACCGCTCGGCATTGTCTTCCTGGTCCTGTTTCTGGACCTGGTGGGTTTCAGCATCGTGTTCCCGCTGTACGCGGAAATGTTGACGCACTATGCCGCCACCGACGCTGGCGTACTGAAATATTTCCTGGACCTGACCAAGCAGTTGCATCCCGAGGCTACGCCCTTCCAGCAGGCGGCATTCTTTGGTGGCCTGCTGGGGGCCTTTTACAGCCTGCTCCAGTTCCTGACCGCGCCGTGGTGGGGACGTCTCTCAGACCGGATCGGCCGCCGTCCGGTGCTGCTGATCAGTCTGACCGGCAGCGTCCTGGGCTATGCGGTCTGGGTGGTCAGCCACAGCTTCCTGCTGCTGATCCTGTCCCGGCTGATCACCGGGGTGATGAGCGGCAACGTGGCGGTCGCCAATGCGGCCGTGGCCGACACCACCACACTTGAAACCCGGGCGCGCAGCATGGCGGTGGTGGGTATGGCCTTCGGCCTGGGCTTCATCCTCGGTCCGGCCATTGGTGGGTTGGCCTTCACCTACCTTCCCCGGCTTGACCATGGGTGGCTGCTTGAGCTGGGGTTCAACCCCTTTTCCGCTCCGGCCTTGATCGCTCTGATCCTGGCGTTTGGTAACTGGTGGTGGGCTTGGGCGCGCTTCCCCGAGACCCTGGCGCCCGAACGGCGGACCATGGCGGGTAGCGAGCGCAGTGCGAATCCGTTGCGTTTGTTCTCGTCCACCTTGGGGCGGCAGGTGCCCACCATCAACTTGATCTTCCTCCTGCATACCCTGCTGTTCGCCGGGGTCGAGTCGATGCTGGTCTTCCTGGTCGCCCAGAGCCTGAACTTCACACCGGCGACCACCGGCTTGATGCTGGGTGGCATGGGCTTCATCGCCGCCTTCATGCAAGGTGGCGTGTTCCGCCGCTTGGCGCCCATTCATGGATCGTGGCCTTTGGTCCTGGCGGGATTCATTGCCCTGGTGCCTGGCTTCGCCTGCCTGGCGCTGGTGGAATGGACTGGCAGCCAGTGGCTGCTGTACCCTGGCGTCGTCTTCATGGCGGTCGGAACTGGGTTGATCTTCCCCGGGCTGTCCACCATGGCCAGCCTGGCCGGTGATCCGCAGCGGCAGGGGCACGTGATGGGATCATTCCGCAGCGCGGGGGCCTTTGGGCGGGCTTTGGGACCGCTGCTGGCGGCCTTGGTGTATTTCAGCTGGCGCCCAGCCGGTCCCTTTGTGGTCGGGGCAATAGGCGTGCTGCTGCCGGCCGTGCTCATGTTCCGCTTGCGGGCCCTGCGGAAAGAGCCACGGCCGGCACCGACTGGTTAGTCGCCTCTCCCCAGGGTCAGTCCACCCAGCAGCGAGCCTTCTTCTCGGCGACTGCCGCCGCCCATCTTGCTGGCGGCGACAATGCGGTCAGCGAGACGTGAGAACGGCAGCGTCTGCAGCCAGCAGGTGCCCGGTCCGCGCAAGGTGGCCAGGAACAACCCCTCGCCGCCAAAGAGGGTATTCTTGAAGCCGCCCACCATCTGGATGTCATAATCGATGGTGGGCTGGAAGGCGACGATGCAGCCAGTGTCCACGCGCAGGGTCTGGCCGGCGGCCAGATCCATGCGATGGACGGTGCCCCCGGCATTGACGAAGGCTAGGCCGTCGCCCTTGAGGCGCTGCAGGATGAATCCTTCGCCGCCAAATAAGCCGGCACCCAGCTTCTTCTGGAAGGCGATGGCGATGTCGGTACCCCGGGCGGCGCACAGGAAGGAGTCCTTCTGGCAGATCAGATCGCCACCCAGTGCGGCCATGTCCAGGGCCAGGATCTTGCCCGGGTAGGGGGCAGCAAAGGCGACGTCAGCGCTCTTGCGGCCAGCGTTGGTGAAGGTGGTGATGAAGAAGCTTTCGCCGGTCAGCATCCGGCCGGCCGCCTTGATCAGCGAGCCGAAGAACCCCTTTTTGTCGCCGGCGTTCATCGACGTCTGCATCTCGATGCCATCGGTCATGAACAGCATGCCGCCGGCCT
>Ga0335394_10009307_pt1 | contig 11070 bp, 7 predicted proteins | sample MAT03_FD_205741 | JGI IMG/M metagenome (GOLD analysis project Ga0335394, IMG submission 205741) | Freshwater microbial communities from Lake Fryxell liftoff mats and glacier meltwater in Antarctica - MAT-03 (spades assembly) (version 2) ... | reverse complement strand
CTGTAAACCACGAGTTGGCCGGGCCCTTGGCAAAGCCTACCTCGATCGCCACCGGCACCTGCCGATCACGCGTAGAATAAGAGTGCACGACCGGCAGGTCGCGGTGGCCGCCGTCGGCCGGCAGCTCGCGCACGGGCAGCCGCGACGCAAACGCGGACGTCCGCCCAGGGCCGTGAGAATAGTCCGGTTCGGCCCGTGCGCGCTGCTGAAGACGGACCTACGGCTACTTGACGAGCGCGTCATCGAAGGCGCAGCTGAGCCAGGCCTCGAGTCGCGCGCGATCCTCCTCGGACACGCCACCGGCGGGTGGCATCTCGGGCTCATCACCCGTCGCGTTCACGAGGATGCGCGCGCGATGGGCGGCAACCTCGTTCGGCGAGTCGAAGGTGACGCTCAGGGGCGCGTCGTGACGATCGACCGACGTACTCGCATGGCAGGGCTGACAGTTCTCGACGAGGAAGCCTTCGCCGAAGTTGTTCCATGTCGTGATCGGCGCGTCCGCGCACCAGTCGGGCGGCGGCAGGATGATGGGCCCCTCTGGATCGACCGGCCCGACCGGCTCGACCGCGCCCTGGTCGCAGCCCAGCCCGAGAGCTATCACGAGCACGGCAGCTGAAGGCGCTATCACGCCCATCATGCGAGCACCCCGAGCAGCGGCTCGACCGACGGCCCGAACACCGCCGGGTCGAGATCGGCCAGCGCCAGGAGCGTCGCCCCGAGCTGGGCCGGTGTCGGTGCCGCACGCCCAGCGTCCGTCTCTCCCGTCGCAGGGTCGACCCCCAAGCCGCCATAGCCGGCGTCATAGCCGCCGATCGTGCGCCCCCCGGTGATGCCGTCACCAAACAACATGACGCTCGTCCACGGCCAGTGATCGCGCCCGTTGTCGGCGTTCAGTTGCGGCGTGCGCGCCATCTCGGACAGGATGACCACGACCGTCTCGTCCGCGAGCATCGCACCATTGGTTTGCCCCGCAAGCATCGGCGCGGGCGTCGTCGCAAGCCGCGAGGCGAGTCGGTTCATGCCCTGGAAGAAGAACTCCCAGAGCTGCGACTGCTGGTTGTCACTGTCGGTGTGCGTGTCCCACGAAATCGGCGGCGATATCGTCACGCACTGCGCGACGCCGCGCCCGAGCGCCTGCACCGCCAGCTCGATCTGCGCCTCGAAGCTGCCGTCGGCCGCAAACGAGATGTCGCCACGAAGCGCTTCGAGCTGCCGCGCCCGCTCGAGCGCCGACGCGAGATCGCCGCGTGCCCCTGGCGCGGCATCGACCCACGCGTTCGTCCGCCGCCGCACGAAGTCGTCGACCTTGTCGCGCGTCGGATTCTTGAGCGGCGCTATGGGTGTGTCCGACACCGCGAGGATCGACCCATCGACCAGCCCCTGCAGCTGGCCGGTCGCACCCGCGCGCGCGACCAGCGGCGCCAGCTCCCCTGGATACACAGGGCCTGCGAGCACGAGATGTGGCAACGGGTCCGCGCGCCCGATCTCGGCCAGGCGCGTCGCGAAGTCGGCCCCACCGCCGGTGGCACTGCCGGTCATCATCGTCACCTGGCAGACATCATGCGCGACGCTGCGCACGGCGACCCCATGCACGATCGCGGTCCGCGCCGCGTGGGCCTCGAAGAACGTGCGCACCGAGGGGCGCTGCGCCGAGTCGACGAGCTTCAAGCCACCGATGGTCGTGGCGGTCGAGGCGACCGGCATCGCGATATTCGCCGACCCGAACATCGGCGTCAGCACGTTCAGCGGATCCCAACCGCCCTGGTTGACGACGAAGATGAAGCGCTTGCGGCTGGCACCCGGCGCCGCGAGCGCGCGGCTCAACACACCCGGCAGTGTGCCAGCGAGGCCGGCCCCGAGTGCCGCGCCGAGGACCCCGTACGCACCGATGCGAAAGAAGGAGCGTCGATTGAACATGCAGCTACGCCCCATTTAATAGAAGGCCATTTCAGGGTCACGCAGCAGCGCCGTCAGCACCGCCGCCCACGCGCGCCCAGCCGACTGCTCGACCGCGAACGCCCCATCCCACAGACGCAACGTCTCGCGAACTTCGAGCCCATCGAGCGCGACCTTCGTCCCGAATAACCGATGGTGCAGGAACGCCGCCTGCGCGCGCATCGCCGGGTCGTCGACCGCGGGTCCGTCCGGCGTCTCGTCCGGTGCCACCTCGGTGAAGAGCGCATGCTTATCGGGCGGACGTGGCGCGTTCTCGACCGCGTATAACGCCGCCGCCTCCGCGGTCCGCTCCCACACCAGCGCCATCGTCGCGGTCGGCGTCTTCGCGGGATCCGCTCCAGCCCGCCCATCACCGCCTCCCGCCAGCGTGCGCAGCCCGGTGAAGTCGGTCGCGAGGAGGTCGACCCCGCCGCTCGTGAAGCGGAACCCGGTCAAATCCTGCAGCACGTCCGACCACATCTCGGGCGGCACGACGCGCGCAGGCTCGGCCGGCTCGGCCAGCGCATAACGCGGGTCACTCACGATGGCGCGGACCAGCGCCCGGAACGTGAGCTTGCCCGCGAGGAACGCCTCGCGCACTCGCGTGAGCTGATCGAGCACGAGCGGGTCGCGCTTGTCGGGGGCGCGCCGCATGATGAGCTCGAAGCCGCGCTCGACCGCGCACTCGACGAAGCGCGGGTCCGCCGCCAGCTGGCGCCCGAGGTCGCTCAACGTGAAGCCCGGGCGTCCGTAGAAGGCGGGCGGCAGCTCGGTCATGCCGACCCACTGGCGCTCGCGTTCGGGGTGGTAGCGGACCATCTCGGACGCGGTCTTGTCGGTGTATTGGAAGCCAGCGAGATAGCTCGCGAGCGGATCGAGCCCGGCGTGACACCCGATGCAGCCATCGTTTTCGCGCACAGCTTCGCGGATCCCCTCTTCATCGGTGAGGTCGATGTCGCGCGGGAAATCGACGGGGCGATCGAGGAAGTCGGCACACAGGAAGATGCGCGCGACCGCGTTGGCGCGACCACGCCCGTAGTTCACGCCGTCGGAGAGGTAGCGCCACCAGAGCGCGTTGGTCGACAGCCAGCCCGCGGCTGGTCGCCCATCGGTATAGCGCGCGACGCGCCAACCTTCGGCATTGCCACCCGCCGAGCTGACCCATGCGATCGGGAAGATGTCGGCCAGGCGCTCGTCCGCCATGGTCCAGTCGGCGGTCACGAGCTCGGTCAGTGGACGATCCTCCTCCACGATGCGCGCCAACATCATGAGGGGCTCTTCGCCGATCGACGCGAACAGCTGGCCCTGCTCCTCCGGGTCGACACCGAGCATCTCGGCGCTTATCGGAAAGTCTTCGACGCGCGTGCGGGTCACGTTCGCGTAGAGGTCACGCGCGCGCGAGGCAAAGCGCGGGTCCTTCAGGAACGACTCGCGCAGCGTTGCGATCGCAGTCTCGGGGTCCGCCTCGACCGCCGCGTACTCCTCGGGCGTCGGTCGCACGCCGCGCAGGTCGAGCGACAGACGCAGCAACACGGCACCCGGCGAGAGCTTCGGCGCGGTCGCTGGGTCGACGCCGGGGCTGAACACCTCGGTGAAGCCGGGCGCCGGGCCGGTGTCGCTCTCAATAGAGATACCGGTGTCGCCACCGATGGAATCCGGCTTGGTCGCTGCCCCGTCGTCGCAGCCGATGCTTTGAGTACCCAGCATTCCCAGGAACGCCAGGCTGACGCTAACGCTGAATCGGACGCCTCGCATCACCGCGCCTCCTTCAGATAGGGGCGTGCGTCGACGCACGTCTGGGCAAGCTCACTGCCGCGGAACCAGGTCGTGCCGCAGCCGTCGCACAGCTCGGCTGGCGTCTCCTCTTCCTCATCGCTGGGCCCGTCGAAGTAGACATCGTACCAGTTGCCGTCGTCGCCGCGCACACCCGCACCACCGCCGAACTCGCGCTCGCACGATGCCCCCGCAAGCGCCTGCCGCGCCGTGAGATTGTCGAGCGACACAGCCGATACGCCGTCCGGGAAGTCGAGCCCGGCGATACCACCCGCGACCGTCACATTGCGACCGCCCGTCGGCACGTAGACCCAGCCGTTGATGCTCAGGGACGGGCGTCGCGTGCCATCGAGCCACGGGCTGACCGGAGCACGCGGTCCACCCGCGAGGAAGGTCCCATCGAGCACGGCCGAAACCGACGTGAGATCTTCCGCTGCGCCGAGGTAGGCGCCGGCCTGGCCCGAACCTTCCAGGAAGGTGCCGTCGGCCGCCTCGATGCGCCCGCTGAGGGTCACATCGAAGCCATCGAAAGTCCCGTATTCATTGACAAATCCATTATATATCGAGACCGACCCGTAGCCCGAGAACATCGTGCCGTCGCCTGCCGTGCACTCGCCCTGCCAGTAGAAAGCGGTCGCCGTTCCGTAGTCATACGTGAGGAAGAATGGGCAGCCGGTCGCGTCGCCGCTGCCCGAGACGGGCGTCGGATAGAGGAGCTCGTGTAGCTCGAGCACGACCTCGGGCTTCAGCTCGAGCGCGGCCGCCATCGCGACCTCGACCGCCTCCTGCAAGGCGGCTGCTTGCAGCGACGGCGTCACCTCCTCCTCGTCGTCAGGATAGATCCAAGGGGTCGGTGCATCCGGACGCGAGCTGTCCGCGACCTCCGCATCGACATCGGGCGTCGACGCTTGCTCGGGGTTGTCCCCGCAAGCGACCTGACCCAGAATGATGAATGCAATCGGCAGTCGAGACATGGGCGGCACCCCCTGCAGCAAGGTCCCGCGACGGAACCAAAGCCAGTGTATTCCGCGCTGCGCTCTGAGGCAAAAGCCTCACATGCGTGTTCGTGGGATCGAAATCCCAGCCCGAAGAGTTCGCCAAACCGCACGACGACGACGCGCGCGCGAGCCGGTCGCGAGGTCGCCTTCGCGCGCGCGCCCGCATGTGGCATCATCGCCCGCCATGAGCGAACCTCTCCTCGATCCACGGGTCATGCCCGAGCTCACCGACATCCGGGCCTGGCTCGGTGCGACCGAACAACGTCAACGCGAAGTGCTGCAAGCGGTGGCGCAAGCCCTCGGACCTGACTTCGAGACGGTCTACGGCGACCCTGATCCACGCAACCGCTTGGGCCCCGACGCCGACCCGTTCGCGCATGTGTCGCTCCAGGGTGGGCTACGCATCGAGCACCTGCCCTCGGGATTGTTGTTGTGCCTGGTGCCCGGTGGCACGACCGCGATCGGGCTGTCGGACCAGGAACTCGCAATGTTCGACGAGCCCGACCTGCTCGATGGCCAGCGCCCGCCCGACGTCGAGGACCTGCGCCTCTTACATGCGCACGTGCCGTTCATGCGCGGCGCCCAGGGCAACACGGTGTGGCGTCCGGTAGCACCCTTCTTGATGAGCGAGTCGCCGCTCAGCGCCACCCAACTCGAGAACCTCGAGCTGCTGTCGTTGCCATTCGCGGGCGACGTGCCACGCGCGCCGGCGTCGCCCTGGTTGGGGCGGGCTCCTGGCTACGGCGACGCGGCGGACAACCAACGGGTCGGGTTCACCAGCGCGCACTCGCTCGCGAGCCTGCGCGCCCCGCTGCGACTCCCGACCGAGACCGAGTGGGAGCACGCCTGTCGCGCCGGCACGCGCGAGCCGTTTCCATTCGGCGACAGCCCGCCAGCGTCGCTTTCAGATTGGATGCACGCGCTCGGCCTCTCGGCACTCGGCCACTTCCCCGAGGCGACCGCCAGCGCGTGGCGGCGACATCTGGAGGCCGGCATTGCGGCTCCGGATCCCGGTGATCCGACCGCGGCGCTCGCGGGCGACGAGCTGCGCTCCGTGCTCGGCGTCGTAAAGGGCGGCGCGGCAATGCACCTGCCGTGGCGACCGGGCGCCGGTGGTTGGCTGCGACTCCTCAGTGCGTGGCGTGCGACATGGCTGCGCGAGCGCGAGCCGGTGGCCGTCCGGCCGGTGGTCTCCCTGCCCTGCCCGGCGCCCGAGGCATCGCCGGCGCCCCGCCGTCCGACCCCGCCCTGGCATCTTGCGCGTCGCTCGTCAGAGCTCGTCGGGCACTTCCTGCATCCCGACCCAGCGCAACGCGAAGCGGCCCGGGTCGAGCTGATGCGACGCATCTCGGGCTTTGGCATGTGGACCGGTCAGGGCGTGATGGCGCTGCCGTTGCTCGCCGAGCTCGTCACCCAGGAACCGATCCCCGATCGCCATCGCCTGCTCGTCTTGATAGCCGATCTGGTCGCGGGGGACCACGCTGCGACCTTGGCGACGGGCATCGACCGAACGCTGCCGCATATCGCCGAGATCGCTTCCCATGCGGCCCCGCGCGTGCTGCGCCAGACGCTGCTAGAACGCCTGCCCCGCCTCCTGCCGCTGGCGAGCGACATCGACCCACGTCTTCGCGCGGCACTGCCGCTCGTGGCGTCGCTGCTCCCCGAAGCCGAGGCGTTGGCGCGTGGTCCGTTGAGCACCGCCCTCGCCCACGAACTGAAGCAACCCCGACACGGCCGCGCCAACGAAGGCATCCTCGCGAGCCTCGCGCTCGCAATAGGTCGCCTCGATCGCTATGCCCGCCGTGCCCCGAGCCGGGCCCTGTTCCGCGACCCTTCGCCGCTCGTCGCCGGGGCCGCCCGCCTCGCCGCGTTGTTCGCCGATCCGCGGGCGCTCGCGGGCGACGAGGGTCCGCTTGCCGCCGAGCACGAGGCCGCGCTGGGAGCATTCATCCAGCACGACACCGACCGCGACGCCTTCCCGTGGCACGAGGCGCGCCTCACCGCGCTGCTCGCACGCACCCTGGTCGACTGCATGCCGGACGGCGGTATCATCGGCGGCGTCATGCTCGCGCGCCTCGTGCGCGAGGCCGGCCTGGCCACCGATGCGCGTCTCGCACTCTGGGCCGAAGGGGCCGTGCGCATCGGACTGACCGGCATCAACCGACGCCACCTCGATGCCTTCGATGCGCGCCAATGGCAGATCATCGCCGACCTGTCCCGCCGCGACCTGCCCGAGCTCGCGCCAGCCTGGCGCCTGGCCGGCCTCCCGATCGAGATGGGCCAGCGGCGAACGCTGGTCGTGCGTCACCGCGGTCGACTCTAACGGCGGCAACGGTCGGCTACCGTAGCCGGAGGCGCGGGACGCTACGGTAGTATCTGCCGTGACACATCCGACGTGTCCTTCCTCGGACGGTAGGCAGCGTTCGCAGCGGCCATTCATGCGCCTCCGCCTCGCGGCACGGCGTTCGCTCATGTACCTGTCGCACCCAGCACGACGAGGCCCCCATGAGCAAGCACACCGACATCCGCCTGAGCAAGACCCTCCCCGCCGCCTTCGGGCTCGTGCTCGCGCTCGGCGGCTGCTTCCAGGCCTCGGACGAGTCGCCCGCGGCGATGTCGGCCGCCGACTATGACGAGGTCGCGGCCGCGCTGAGCACGCTCGTGCTCGACGAGACGCAGGCGAGCGCGTTCGGCGGCGCAGCCCAGCTCGCGCAGGGCATCGTGCCGGCCGACTTCGAGGTCAAGGGCGAGCTCGCGCTGGCCGAGCGCGGCGGCCGCGAGTACAGCCTGTCGGCCGTCTGCAGTGACGCGCTCGGACGCGGCGCGCTGTGCGGCGACGACGCGACGATGGCCTACGTCGCGGCCACGTGGACCGGCGAGACCTCGGACTTCGACACCGACTGGACACGGGTCGACCTCGGTCAGGACACTCTGGTGCTCTCGGGCAGCGCCAAGGCCACGGCCGAGATCGGCGCCAAAGCGAGCTCGAGCGGTTGGCGCCTCGACTACCTTGCCAGCTTCGACGATGTCGGTATCGACGCCGTCTCGGGTCGTGCCGTCGCCGGCCAGGTCTTCTACGACCTGACGGTCGAGCGCCGTGTCGACAACACCTCCGAGCGCGTCCCGGTTGCCGGCCACATGATCTTGGCAGCCGACGGCAGCGCGACCCTGACGCTCGACGGCCACGCCTACCACACGACCCGTGATGGCTCGCTCGCGCGCAACTGAGAACCCGCCCTCGCGCGCAACTGAGAACCCGCCCTCGCGCGCAACTGACTGAGAACCCGCCCACGGCGCGTGTCGAATCCATTTTGACAAACGCCGGTCATTCCCGTCTCTCATCGCCTATGCGCACACACCACCATCATCCGCTCGCGTCCTCGTTGTCTGCACTCGGAATCCTCGGCGCCTCAGCCGCGCTGGTCGGGGTCGGCGTCGCGTCCGTCCCCGGCGCCGAGGGGCGAGCGCTGCCGCCGCTCGTCAAGGCGTCGCTGTGGAAATACGCATGCGACCTGCCGAGCGCCGACTGGAATGTCGACTGCACCACGAACACCGACCCGACCAAATGCACCTGGACCCGCTCGGGTGGTGAGTCGTACGAGCCCGTCGATGACACGCAGATGGCGCGCGCCGTACAGAGCGGCTTCTTCTGGACGATGCTGTCGCCGACCAACGACGCGTTCAAGCTCGGAACTTACCCAGAGGATAGTGATGAGGATATGCCGACCTTCCTCTTCCGACTCGTGTCGGGTCTCGACCTGTCGTTGCCGCCGGTCGATGGCTCGCCCTATCGCCTGAACCCGGCCGCCATCGCCTGGGGCGAGCGTGAGCTGTTGCCGCTGCCGAGCGAGCCGATGTGCGGCCACACCGCCCAGGAGATCTACGATCGGGCGTTCAAGCACTCGACCCGCACGTTCGCGCTGGCCCTCGCACACCTCGCAAAGACCGGCAATCTTGCGAAGGTCGATCTCGCGCGCCTCGACAAGGAGCGTGGCAGCCGCCGCGGTGGCTACTGGAACACCTGCCGCGCCTTCTCAGGCGCCAACAAGAAGACCTATAGCGAAGGTGCGCTGGCCGACAGCTGCTTTTTCTGGCTACGCCGCGGTGCGAGCAGCTCGCTGCCCGAGCTCGCGAGCTTCACGGCCCACTTCCTCGCGAAGTACGATCCGGACTTCTATGCCACCCACGCGAAGTCTTTTGCCCGGGCGGCCGCCTCAACGACGCCGACCTTTAAGGCAAAGCCCACGAAGTGAGGTCCGCGTCAGGACCCGCCCTGCTTGTGAGGGCCTTCGTTCACGAATCTCGCTACTTGAGCAACATCGTGCGATACCAGGGGCGCGGGACGAAGAGCGACCTTGACGCCGTTGGTTCGGCGTATGAAGTTCGCCGTGCAGCACCCAGGACGCGCTATGCACGAGATGACACGAGTCTGCCCCCAGTGTGGCAATGTGACGACGCAGTCGCTGTGCCCGGTCGATGGCTGGTCGACGGTGCCGCAGGCGCTGCTCATCGATCGGGGCCTGATACTCGGCACACAGTTGCTCGGGCGCTTCCGGGTCGGGGCGTTGCTGCGGCTCGACGGGGCCGTCGAGATCTACGGCGGCCTCGACGAGCACACGGCGCTGCCCGTGCACATCAATATCATTCCAGTCCCGGCCGGCACCCCACTCGAGGTGGTCGGCCGCATGCAGCGGGCCGCCCGCACGCTCGAGTCGGTGCGCCACCCGGCGCTCGTATCGGTGCTCGCCACCGGCACGACGGAGCGCGGTGACCTGGTGATCATCGCCGAGCGCGTGAGTGGTCCGACGCTGGCCGACAAGCTGAAGGTCGGACCGATCGCGGCGGCGCGCACGGCCGCTATGGGACACACCTTGTTCGCGGGGCTCGAGGCGGCGCACGCGGCGGGCGTCGCGCATCATGACCTCTCTCCGGAACGAATCGTGGTGCCGACGGACGACCGCGTGGTCGTCGATCGGCTCGGGCTCTACGACCTCCTGCGCATGTCGCGCCCCGAGGGCGAAGATGTGCCACTGCCGCACGGCCTCGCGTATGGCGCTCCCGAGCTGGCGCGGGACAAGCTCGTCACGCGCCAGGCCGACATCTATTCGGTCGGTGCCATCCTTTATGAGTCGCTCACCGGCAAGCCAGTGTTCGACGAACCGACGCCCGCCGACCGGCTGGTGGCGCACCTCACGCGCGATCCGGAGCAGCCGACGGTCAACGGGGTCGTGATGGAAGGGCCGCTGGTCGAGCTGATCCTTCACTGCCTCGTGAAGAAACCGTGGAATCGCCCCGATGGCGCGACGGCCGCGCGCGTAGCGTTCGAAGGCGCCTGCCGTGGGCCGGCCGCGTGGCCGGTCGACAACACGCCGCTGCCGGTGCCCCAGCCCGAGATCGTGTCGACCCGACCAGCTGCATTTGCAACGCTGGACGACGTGCCGCCGCCGCTCGTGACGCGCGAGGCGGGTCGACCACGGGTCGAGGCGCGCACGCAGCCGTTCCTCGCGCAGGTGGTGCCGCTGTCGCGCCGCATCGATGCCAAGAATCGCAACGTGTGGCCGTGGATCGCGCTGGCGGCGCTGGTCGCGTTGTGTGCGTGGCCGATCATCGCGACCGTCGGCCGGGGGGGTGAGACGCCCCGCGGGGCTGGGCTGGCGCGTACGGAGTCGACAGCCAACGCGTCGCCAAGCGACGGAGCCAACGCGTCGCCAAGCGACGGAGCCCGCGTGGAGACAGTCCGACGTGAGCGGCCCGCTCCCCTGACGACCGGTCCGAGTGCAGCCGAGCTCGCACGCGAGGCCAATGCAGCGCGGGTCGCGGCCGACGCAAAGCGGCAAGCAGAGGCTGCGCGGACGAACGCGATCGCCCAGGAAAAGGCGATCACAGCCGCCAAAGCCGAGGCAGACGCGAAGGCCGCCGCAGACGCGAAGGCCGCCGCAGACGCGAAGGCAGTCGCAGACGCGAAGACAGTCGCAGACGCGAAGGCAGTCGCAGACGCGAAGGCCGCCGCAGACGCGAAGGCAGTCGCAGACGCGAAGGCAGTCGCAGACGCGAAGGCCGCCGCAGACGCGAAGGCAGTCGCAGAGGCGAAGGCAGTCGCAGACGCGAAGGCCGCGCGCAGCAAGATTGCCGCCGAGGTGAAGCCGGCAGGGTCGTGGCTCGAGCGCAAGGCTGCCCTCGAGGCGCAGGAGCGCCAGGAAGAAGCGCGCAACATCTCTGCCAACGAGCGCTGGAAGGCGCGGCCCGAGGCTGCCCGCAAGGGTATGCCAGCGGACAAGGTCGCCAAGCCAATCGTATCCAAGCCTTCGGAGACCCAGGCGGTGGGCGGCCAGGACACGTCTCCCGACCGGCGTGACACCCCGCC
>Ga0335394_10009305_pt1 | contig 11071 bp, 9 predicted proteins | sample MAT03_FD_205741 | JGI IMG/M metagenome (GOLD analysis project Ga0335394, IMG submission 205741) | Freshwater microbial communities from Lake Fryxell liftoff mats and glacier meltwater in Antarctica - MAT-03 (spades assembly) (version 2) ... | reverse complement strand
CGTCCTCGCATTAACCACATCATCAGCACCGGCACCAGAAATACCGACAGCAGCGCGGCGAACGCCATGGCATAGGTCTTGGTAAACGCCAGCGGTGAGAACAGTCGATAGCTCTCGCCCGTCAACGCAAAAACCGGCAGAAATGACACTGTAATGATCAGCAGCGCGAAGAAAAGCCCAGGACCCACTTCCTGCGCCGCTGCGAGCAACGTCGCACGCCGCTGCGCGGCTTCCGGGGAAGGTCCCAAGGCCGCAAGCTTTCGACTTGCGTTCTCCACCATTACGATCGAAGCATCGACCATCGCACCGATGGCAATGGCAATTCCGCCCAGCGACATGATGTTCGCCGTAACGCCCTGTGCCGACATGACCAGGAATGCACCGAGCACGCCCAGCGGCAGCGTGATCAGAGCCACGAATGCAGCCCGAACGTGCAGCAGAAAAATCAGCGTAACCAGGGCAACAGCAATCGCTTCCTCGATCAGCTTGGTCCGTAGATAGGCAACGGCACCCGATATCAGCGGTGCACGGTCATAGACCGTGACCACCTCAACTCCCTCGGGCAGACCGCGCTGCAGGTCCTGAAGCTTGCGCTTGACGCCATCGATGACCTGCAGCGCGTTTTCGCCATCGCGCATGATCACGATGCCCGCGACCGTCTCACCTTCACCGTTGAGCTCGACGATGCCGCGCCGCAGCGCCGGCCCCTCCACCACTCTGGCCACATCGCCAAGCATGACTGGCGTGCCGTTGTCGGCATAGACCACGACCTGCTCCAGCGCCCGAAGGTTCTGAACGTAACCGACCGATCGGATCAGAAACTCGGTCTCGGCCTGTTCAATCAGACGCCCACCCACCTCGCTGCTGGCGGCACGCACTGCGGCGGCGATCCGTGCAATGGACACATCGTAGGCCCGCAGACGATTGGGATCGATAAGAACCTGATACTCACGGACGAAGCCACCGACCGATGCGACTTCAGCGACTCCGGCAACGCCTGCGAGTTCCAGCTTCAGGAACCAGTCCTGGATCGATCGCAGCTGCGCGAGGTCGAGCTTACCGCTCCGATCCACCAACGCATACTGATAGACCCAGCCCACGCCGGTTGCATCAGGGCCGATCCGCGGCACGGCGTTGGCAGGCAACGCAGCACCGACGCGCGACAGCGCCTCGACGACACGCGAGCGCGCCCAGTACAGATCGACATCGTCCTCGAAGATCACATAGATGAAGCTCGAGCCGAACATCGAAGCGCCGCGGACGTCCTTGGTGCGTGGCAAACCGAGCAAGGCCGTGGACAACGGATAGGTGACCAGATCCTCGACAATCTGTGGCGATTGACCGGGAAAGTCCGTACGGATAATGACCTGGGTGTCGGTCATGTCCGGTATTGCGTCCAGCGGCGTACGCAGCAGCGCGAGCCAACCCGCTACCGCAAGCGCGGCGGCCAAGGTGAGCACGATCAGCTGATTGTCTACTGACCAGGCAATCAGTCGCGCCACTGCAGATTTGGACGGATCGGGTCCGACCAGATCATCGTTATCGGCTGGGTTCATTGCGCGACCGGCGTTCCGGCCATCGGATCCGGCCACTCGACCCTGGAGAATGACTCTGTGCCGTAGGGATTGCGTGCGGGTCCGCCCTGCTGCAGCCACAGCTTGCCGTTCTTGTCACGGTAGAGAATCAGGCCGACTTTGCGATAGTGCGCCGGAGCGCCGCGGAGCAACCAGGGTTCAAGCGCTGTCACCAACGCGGAGAGCTGCTGCGCGAGCAACGGTCCGCTGCGCGCCTTCTGTGCACCCTGCAGCGCTCGAACGGACGAATCGATGATCGGCACCAGCTGGGAGTTGGCATACTCCACTCGCAGGATCGCGCCGATCTTCAGCGTCGGTTCCAGAAACGTTGCATCGACCTGATAGCGATCCGTCAGCGCCTCGTGCAAGTACAGCGCCGCATCCACGAAGTGATCCAGCAGCGCCAGGTTTGAGCCGTCAAGCGGCAGTTCGGACAGCGGTGTCTGAAGGCTCAGCGGCGGGCGGCCAAACTTCGCCATGCCTTCACGCAGATTGATTTCGGAATCGAGCAGGAACTGCCCACTCGCCACGACCCGGTCACCTGCCACAAGCCCGCTCACGATCTCGGTGCGCTCAGAGCTCGAGGCGCCGATCTCAACGGCGCGGCTCGTGAATCGACCCTCGCCCAGCGCCAGGATCACATGCGCACCGCGCGAATCCCTGAGTACGGCCTCCTTCGGTACTGAGAGACGCTCATCCCCACCACGCTCGAACGTCACATCCGCGTACGCCCCAGGGCGGAGATGCCCGGCACTGTTGTCAACCTCGATGCGCACGCGAGCGGTGCGCGTGCGCGCATCGATGGTCGGATAAATGAAGTCCACCCGACCCTCGCGCGGCGCTCGTGCCGCGCTTGGGAAGCGTAGGGAGGCCGGCATGCCGGTATCGATGAACTCGATATCCTGCTCGGCCACGGACGCAATGACCCAGACCTCCGCATACGATTGCAGCCTCAGAATCGGTGTGCCAGGTCGAACATAGGTTCCGTCGCGTGCCTCGAGCCTCAGTACCGTCCCACCCGCCTCCGCATAGACCGGAACGCGTTCAGCAACGGTGCGACTCTCGGCCACGCGAGCGATCGTGCCTGGCTGCATGCCGAGCGAACGCAGCCGCTGCCGTACGGCGGCAATCCGCGCTTCGTTACCGATCTTCAGCGCCGCAATCAGATCCTTTTGCGCTGCGATGAGCGTCGGACTGTAGATCCGATAGAGCAGCGCACCGGGGCGAACCATGTCGCCCTCGGCACGCACCGTAAGGTCTTCGATCCAGCCTTCGAGGCGTGACACCGACACCGCTTCCAAGCGGGTATTGGACTCGACGTTCCCGAACGCTCGCACCTGCTCTCCAAAGCGGGCAGTCGCGACAGTCGCCGTGCGCACACCCATGGTCTGCAACATCGCGGATTCGACGGAGATACCGCCACCCGCTGCCATTGCATCTTTCTTCAGCGGCACGAGATCCATGCCGCAGATCGGACAGGTGCCATCCGGATCCGTCGAGATATAGTGCGGATGCATCGGGCAGGTGTACTGATCCTCGGCGCGCAGATCCGCTGCCCCGACAAGCAGAACCAAAGACGAGACCAGAAACAGCAGCAGCGTCTTCACGGGACCACCAACATGCTGTTGGCGCGGAAAGTGGCAACGTCGCGTCGCAGCTCATCACCAATGACCTGGGCTTGAAGTCGAAAGCGGGCGATCTCGGCATCCAGATACGGAGAATAGTCACCGATCCCGGACTCGTAATTGCGCAGCAGCGCTGCAAGCTGCAGATCAAGCGCCGCAATTTTCTGCTGCAGCATCGTGGCACTGCCGTCGGCTCCAAGGCGTGCCTCACGCATGCTGCGCCAATCGGCTTCCGCCCGCCTTGCCGCAGCGTTGCGTTCCTGCTCGGATGCCAATCGGCGCTGCTGCGCCGCGCGCAGCCGCGGCTCCTGACTACTGCTCGCCCACACGGGCAATGACACGGTCAGCATCGCCGAGAACCAGTCATCGCCCACGAACGTACTACCTGGGCCACCGCGACCGTCCTCGCGCAGCTGGTAAGTCAGACTCAAGCCGAAATTGGGCCGAAGACCACTACGCGCCTCGTCGACCGCGGCAGCGGCCACTGCCACACCCGCCCTCGACAGTTGCACGGCCTGAAAACTCTCGGGGTTGCCGTCCCAGTCGATGAGTTCCGGTTGCGGCACCCTCGGCAAGCTCGCTGGCACGTCACCGACCAGGTCCCTCAAGCGGGCTTGCAACGTGCCCCGTTCACTTGCAAACCAGACCCGCTCGCGTGCCACTTCCGCTTTCTCTACATCCATCTGGGCGAGCCGAAACACAATAGGACGGCCTGCTTCGATCTCAGCTGCAATGACGTCGGTCAGCTCATCGAGTTTCCGTTCCCGCTGCACCGCCAGCGCCTGCTGTGCCTCGACGCGACCGAGATCGCGCAGCGTGGAATACAAATCTGCGCGAAGCGACTGCCAGCGCAGGTCGGCCAGTCGCTCGGTCGCGATCGCGCGCTCGCTGGCACCCGCAGCACGCGCCACTCTTGTGGTTCGATTGGGTATCTGCTGACTGATGCCGATCGCCTTGTTGGTCGAAAGAAAGCGATCGAAGACTGGATCAGAGATCGGGACATTGTTGACGCCCAGCGAGAGGACCGGGTCCGGTAGACCCATCGCCGCTTCCGCCAGCCGCTCATTCGCTTCAACCTCGAATTGCAACGCCTGCAGCGCCGGATGGCTGCGCAATTGCGCCTCCAAATCGGCGAGTGCACCGGCGTTCAGTGCCGGCGTGACAGCAAAAGCTAGGCAAAAAACGGTGAGACCGCGCAGCACACCCATCCGTCGCCGCCACCTTACCACTCGATCTGCTGACCATCGAAGCGATACCAGCGTCCCGAACCCTCCATCGTCAACCCATCGACGACTTTGATCATGCCAGCCACACTGCTGTCGATATCGGTCATGCTGGCACGCATCTCGGGCGACATCGCGTCGTGATTGTCTGGCGTGCCGTAGGTGTTGACGACTCCGGGTGACAGCGCGACGACAACAATCCCGTCTTTCTCCAGATCCAGCGCGAGGTTGCGTAGAACCATATTGAGCGCAACCTTACTCGCCTTGTAATAGTACAAACCGGAGTGGATCCGCGGATAAGCTGCGAAAGAGGCCACCCGCGCACTGATGCCGACAATTTTCTTTTGTTGACCTGCCCGCAGATTGGGCAGCAGTCGCTCACTGACCAGCAGCGCGGACAGCGCATTCACGCGCATGTAGGTGTCGAACCGATCAGGCTCGAGCGTGCCCAGACGCTGCTCCGGCTCATCGCCCAGCATGCCCACGTTGTTCACCAGCACGTCGATCGGTTGCCCGGCGAGGCGCTTGGCCAGTTCGTCGACCGATTCAGGATCGGTAGCGTCAAGCAGCTCGATCTGTAGGCGACCGGTGCGCGCCGCAAGCTCTTGCAGCTCGCTTGCCTGTGCGGGCTGGCGGGCCGTCGCGATTACGTTCCAGCCCCGTTCCGCATACTTCTGCGCCCACGCGAGCCCCAGCCCTCGGTTTGCACCGGTCACCAGCACAGTCGGCGCCTCGTTTGCACCGACTTGCTGGGCGTGAGCGGGCAGTGGCGCCAGCAAAGCACCGAGGACGATCAGTAGTCTTTTCAGCATGTTTTAGTCCTCAGAAAATCTGCCGCGATTGCTTGCCAGTTCTCATGGCTGTGGCTTGGTAGCAGGGCCCAGCTTCTTTCGCTCAGCTGCGATCTGCTGCATCGTCGCGCCGAGCTGCGGCTTGTCGGCCTTCTTCAGAACCATGAATGGAGACGGCGCAGGCCGCGCCCAGACTTTCCATGCCGGCTCGCCATCCGGAACCGTATCCACCCAACGCACTTCCTCGTTGGCGCACTTCTGGATCGTCTTGAAGTACAGGATCTTGTCCGGAGTGTCTGGCGTACGCACGAGCATGGTGAAACGCACCATCTGGTCAGACGGAACGTTTCCACCAGACCACGACACCTGGTCAACAACATCCGTGACGCGCGTTCCTCCTTCGCCAACCTGTGGCGTGTCGAGTTTTCGACGCGTGATGCGCAGCGTCCAACCAGGCTTCTGCTCCGGACTTACTATTGGAATGCCGTCCGGGACCTTGACGCGAATCTCCGTTGTCGGTGAATTGCCGCAACCATGCGGCACGACCAGAGTGACGTACTCCTGGTAGGCCGCGCGCCCCTCCATCTCCTGAAGTACGACATGTGCCGATGCAGCGCCTGAAACTGCGGCACCCGCAGCTGCAATCCAAAAAACCACTGGTTTCATTGTCTGTTTCCCGTTGATGTCTGCGGAGCTATCGGCGCGCCGCTGCCCGCTTCGGTGGCTCAGCGCCGGACCAAGGATACTGCGGCCGGGCCGGCTTCTCGAGAATCAGGAACGGCGAGGGACCCGACGTGGCCGACATGAACTCCAGCAACTTCTTGCCGAAGTCCGGCGCCTTGATATCCAGCGCCTGCTTCGGCAGGTCGACGTACTTGTCATCGCCCTTCTCGCAGTCGTTGATGGTGCGGAAGAACAGCATCGTCCCTGGCTGGTCCGGCAGCGCCGCCCGGAACTTGAAGCCCTCGAAAGACCCGAGCGCCGGGATGACCGTCTTCGGGCTCGACCAGATGATCTCATCGACCGTCTCGGTCATCATCGTGCCGCCCTCGCCCGGCACCGGCTTCGGCAACTTGCGCATCTTGGTCTCGACCTGCCAGTCGCGCGTGTTCGCCACGCTCACCCGCATCACGCCCTCGGGCATCCTGATCCGCACCCGATTGACCGGGCTGCCCTTGCAGCCGTGCGTCACGCGCATCTCGAGATCCTGCACATAGCCTGCCGGTGCGTACATCGACGTGAACGTGTTGTGTGCGGCGGCCGGCGTAGCTGCCGCGATGGCGAGGCCCACTGAGGCCATTGCAACTATTGTCTGTCTCATCAGCTTTCCCCTTCTGGTTTAAGAAAGATCAGTCATTCGTTTCGCGTTCGAGATAGCAGGCTACCGCCACGCGATCCTCCGCCGACTTCAGGCCGACGAAGGTCATCGTGGTTCCAGGCAAGGCGCGTCGCGGGTTCAGTAGAAACGCCTGCAGCAGGGCCTGATCCCAAACCCAACCGCTCTGCTTGAGCACCGGCGAATAGTCGAAACTTCCATCCGCGGTGCCGGCCTTGCGGCCCGAAAACCCGCGCAGGTTCGGACCTTCCCTGGGACGATCGTCCGGTTGCAAGGCGTGGCAGGTGCTGCAGAGCTGAAAAACGCTCTCGCCGAGATCCAGATCGCAGCTCCCTGAGCTAGAAGCGGTGTCGGACGCACCACCGACTGCGACCAAGCTCAGCGTAGCGAGCGCGCCCATCAGCACACCGGCACAGATGCGCAGCGCGCTCACCGGGACACCGCGCAGCTTACGCGGCCGACCGCCAAGTCCAGGGACACCCGCTCGGCATCGCCATCGACCATCGTAGTGGCAGAGGGTTGCGAATCGCCTGCCGGATCAACCGTCAAGGTCAGCGTATCCTGGAGTCGACTGCCTTCTGTGCGGCGCACAGGCATTCGCAGCAGCGTAGTGCTTGCCGGCGCTCCGCCGGATCGCGCAACAGAAAATTCGCCGCCGCGATCGCTGACCCCGGCAATGCGAGTGGACACACCCGCCGAGTCGATGCTTTGGCAATCGAAACGGTTGATTCGGTACAGACGCTCATGGGTCAGGTCTTCGCGACCGGCAAAGAGTCGTCCCGGCTCATTCGGCTTCTTTGGATCGAGCACATAGCCGTTGTCGAAAATCCAGATCTCGTCGGGTGTGATGGCCCAGTCGGCATCCCAGGTCATCGTTTGCCCGGAATTGCGCGAAGCCATTGTGCAGACAAGATTGTCCTCGTCGGTGTTGGCGAGATGGCCCCGCAGGATTCCGCCGTAGCGACGAAAGCGAAAATCGCAATTGCCCCCGTAGTCGGGATCCAGCTCAACACGCTTGAGTTTTTCCGGATCCAATTGAACGCGCTCCCACTCAGCACCGCCCTTGATCCGCCGACCATTGACGTTGACGACCTGGCGCTCGGCATCAACGGAAATCAGATACATGACCTGCTGGCCACGGATCAGCGGACCATCGGGACCGCCCGTACGCACCTCCCCATAAATGACGTGTGCGCCCAGGTGCGGCACATCCACTCGCGTGAACTGCCGGTACTGACGATCGTGCTCACCGTCCGGCGGCGCGCCGTACTGCCGTTCGAGCATGACCTGAGGCAGGGTGTCCCACTCGCCGGGCCACCATTCCAGCAAGTCCTCCAGCACGGATTCGAGTTCGGCGACCGAGTTGGTCGCCAGCGCGGACGAACTACCCGCCACTCCGAGAAGAGCCAGCATCACGGATGCAGTCACAAATGATCGTTTCATCGGATTTCTCCCATGTTGCCGAGCGGCGGCAGGCATTGGCATTCGCCGGTTGCGTTGCTGGCACTGTTCACTTCAACGGTACCGCCCCTTCGAACGAAACCTTGTCGAAGTCGTCAATGAACGCGTCAATCGTGAATATCCACTCGCCGGGAATGATCAGGTCGGACATCATGAAATGGAACATGTCGGGCGGCATCGCCTCGCCCGCGCTCTCGATGCCTTCCAGTGAAGCGGACGGCAACCCGGCCGTTATGCTCGCGCTCTGCATTGTCACGGGCTCGCCGCTGGCATTGCTGAAGCGCAGCATGATCATGTTCTCCCCCGGCCTCGCAGGCGTGACCTCGACATCGACCGAGTAACCGCCTGACTGCCAGGTCTGTCGGAATCCATCAGCACTCGTGCCGGCCAGACCAGCTGTCGCACTCTGATCGGCAAGCGCACGAGGCGGCGTAGGCAATGTAAGGGAAGCGGCCATCGCAACGACCAGCAGCATTGCAACAGCCTCGATGCGGATCGAGCGGCGTATCCTGGGCGCAGCATCGGGAGCATTGCTGAGCAAGGCCGGCGTCAACTTGTATTTGTTCAGTGCCGCCAGGCCGAGCACGAACAGCACCAACCCCAGTTTGACCAGCAGCTGCCTGCCATAGTCCGTCGTCAGAACCATGCCGAACTCGCGCACCTGAATCCAGGCGAGGATCACACCAGCGGCCAGCAAACCGCCAACCAACCCTATCGCGCGGGAAGAAAACTGATCCATCAATCGACCCGCTTCCACGGCCGAGGTCCGCTCGGTCGTTGCGATCAACGGGAGAAATGCGGCACACCAGAATCCCGCACCCACCAGGTGTAACCCGACACTGGTGGCGGCCAGCCATACCGGGGCTGCGGTCGCGGCATGTCCAGTGACCAGAAAACTTGCAACCAGCAGGCCCGCGGCCGTCCACAGCGGCCAGCTGGCTTCCTGCCGGAAGGCCCAGAACGCCAGCAGTGCGCCCGGCACGCCGAGCAAAGCACTGACTCCGAAAGTGGAGCCCATACCGGCGGACCATGCCGCAGCAGAGAACACTGCCCCTGCGTCACCAGCAATGATGTCGGCTCCGCCCAGCGCCAACGCCAGTACGAACGCAATTGCCGCGACGATTGCTGCCCAGCGGCCCTGAGTACGCACGGTTTCGACGCTCGCACTGGGCCATTGCAGAGAGACCAGCAGCACAGCGGAGCCCAGCGCGAGCAAGACTGCCGCGTACAACACCAATCGATTGATGAAATTCGGAATAACCCAAGCGCTGGCAGCGCCACCGGACACCGCTTCCGCGCCGGCGGACACCGGTTCACCGACGCCAAACGCGAACGATCCACCCACCGGGTGAGTATCGGCAGAGATCACCCGATAACTGACGATATAGGTGCCGTTCGGCAATGACCCGGCCAGCGGCAGAAAGAGATTGTTGCCCTCATTCCGAATCTCACCCGGATCGCCTACGGGCTCACCGGAGCGATCGAGCACGCGAAAAAAAACGGGCCCGACATTTTCGTTGAAGCGCAGCTCGATCGTGTCCGGCGATACGTCGATCTGCTGATCCGCTTCCGGCGTCGCGCCAAGCAGAACCGCATGCGCTCGCGCCACGCCGGGAACGCTCACCGCAACGAGCGTCGCAAGAAGTAGTCCAAAGGACTTATTGATCATCACATTCCACCGTTCAATGCCGACACAGGCTGGGAGCGGACCGGCCACAGATGCGGCGGGCCCCGAACGGATGCGTTTAGATCAAAAGAGATTCGTGATGAAGATAAAGTCTGGGGGGCGGCTGAGGCGGAAGCGCTGCGCGCGCTCGCCACGTGATCAGCCGCGCCGGGGCGCGGTCAGCGCTGCGCACAACCAAGAAGCCAGAGAGAACAACCGGCTGGTCCAAAATGATTGAACGCGACTCTGGGCCAGCCTTGCCCAACTCCAGGCAACTGGGCTGGGACCCCTGCGCCCCTTCTTCGGTCGCCGGGTGATGTTCACAACCTGCATGCGCACCGACAGGCTCGCTGGCGGAGGTCGCGATCCGATTTTCCAGCCGCTGAGAAAGGTGGCAAGCGTGAACAGGCAGCGAGGCCCAGACCATCGCAAGGATCGGAGCCAAGGCCCGGATCAGCCAGCGAGTGCGGGACCGAGTGAACATAGGCTCGAATCTAGCCCCGTGAGGGTGGAAAAGTCCAGTCTACGCGAATCGTGGCGCCGCCCGCAGGCAGCTGATCGCCGATCGCAAGCAGGCCAATTCCGGGGACGATGAAATCAACCTGGATCGACACGGAGCGCGCGACAACCCGATCGACGCCAGCAGAGTTCATGGCTCAGATCGAAACGACGAGTTCCGATGCGTGCAGGCCATTCGCGTGATCCCCTATGGCGATTCGTCCACTACGTATCAACAACGCAGGGCCACCAGCATAGGATGGGTTGGCTTGCTTCAATCAGGTGATCGCACCGCCGGTGTGAGGTCTGGTTGCCGAGGCCGGTTGCGGCCAGCTCGCGAGCCGCCGTAACACTGCGCAGGCACTGCCAAGGAGCAACGACGATGTTCAATCGCTCAGTCTTCTCGATGGCCGCATTGGCTCTGGGAACTATTCTCGCCGCACCGACCAGTAGCGCCGAAGAACTCTCAACATACTCCGGCGCCCAGCTCTACACGCGATTCTGCGCGGCCTGCCACGGCCGCACTGCGGAAGGGAACGGGCCGGTGGCCCCATTCTTCAAGCTCGCGCCACCCGATCTGACTCAGTTGGCCAAACGCCGCGGCGGCGAATTTCCGACCGAGAAGCTTCAACAGATCATCGACGGGCGCGCGAATCTTGCTCCGCATGGTTCGCGCCAGATGCCGGTTTGGGGCATCGAGTTCGTATCCGCCGAGGGCACGGCTGCCGAAGGACGTGCCGGCGCCGATACATTGATCGCGCGACTCGTCGAGTACCTGCGCTCGCTTCAGGTGAGCTGAAGCCGCAAAGCTGAGCCGAGCCAAGCATGGCGTTCACCCTCGTGGTCGCAGCCTTCATTGCTCTGGCGCTGCTTGCGGTGCTGCTCGTTCTAAGCCCG
>Ga0335394_10009304_pt1 | contig 11072 bp, 5 predicted proteins | sample MAT03_FD_205741 | JGI IMG/M metagenome (GOLD analysis project Ga0335394, IMG submission 205741) | Freshwater microbial communities from Lake Fryxell liftoff mats and glacier meltwater in Antarctica - MAT-03 (spades assembly) (version 2) ... | reverse complement strand
AGATCGAGATTGATTTGGTTCGCCGCTGGATCGGTGAGGGCGCAAAAGATGATTCGCCGGCAAAAGAGTCGTTTGACACTGAGCATCCGCCGGTTTATCGCAACCCACCGACGATCACGTCGTTAGATATTTCGCCAGATGGGAAGCTCATCGCCGCCGCCGGATATAGCGAGGTCTTTTTGATCGACGCATCTACAGGCCAGCGTTTGCAGCGGCTCATCGGGGACAGCCCGCGAATTAACAGCGTCCGGTTCTCTCCCGATTCCAAGCGGCTCGCGGTCGCAGGAGGGACGCCATCCATCGCGGGTGAAATTCAAGTCTGGAATTTGCAAACGCATGCACTGGAGCTTTCGAAGTCGGTCACGTATGACACGCTTTCGGGGGTTCGTTGGTCTCCGGATGGAACACAATTGTCCTTCGGAGCAGGTGACAATTCGGTTCGAGCAATCGATCCCATTAGTGGCGAACAAGTGCTATTCCAGGGAGCCCATGAAGACTGGGTTCTTGACACCGTCTACACCGTCGATGGAAAGAATCTCGTTTCCGTCGCACGTGACATGTCATGCAAGTTGACGGACGTTGCAACCGAACGTTTTATTGACAATATCACCTCAATCACTCCAGGTGCATTGTCCGGCGGATTGAATAGTGTCGAGCGCCATCCGGCGCGAGATGAAGTCATGCTAGGCGGGGCTGATGGTGTCGCCAAAGTCTATCGCGTGTTTCGCCAAACCGAACGCAAGATCGGCGACGATGCAAACTTGATCCGTCAAATGCCTGCGATGCCGGGAAGAATTTTTTCCGTCGCGATCAGTCCAGACGGATCGCGGCTTGCCGCCGCATCAACGCTCGATGGACAAAGCGAAGTGCGGGTTTGGAATTATGACTTTAACGGTACGATGTCCGACGAGATCAAAAGCCTCTCCGGTAAGCGGGTCAATGATCTTTCCCCGGAAGAGAAGAAGAAGCTCGACGACTATCAGAATTCCCCAGTCTCTCAAATTTGGCGAGCGGACATTGGCGACGCAGCTATTTACAGCATCCGATTTGCCCCCGATCAATCGTTATTCGTCGCGGGTGATGATGGCATCATTCGTCGCTATGGAGCCGACGGACAATTAGGTCAGCCGATTGAACCGATTGATCCTGCTTCCATCGTCAGTGACGCGAACTCTTCGCTTGCCTTCGATTCAATCCTTTGGAATCGCGGGCAGATAGCGTTAAGTAAAGAAACCGCGACTCAAACCGCGACTGAAGCCGTTCCCGAAGTTGATCAGGTGGCGAAGCTTGAGTTGCTGCCTGCTGAAGTTCAATTGGATGGCCCCGTAAGCTATGCCCAGGTACTTGTCACAGGCACCCTTCAAGACGGATCCTCGGTCGACTTAACGCGCGCGGTTCGGTGGAACGTTCCGAGCTTTGCGATTGTCACCGCGACCGGTGCCGTGCGTCCTGTGACCGATGGAAAAGGAGAGCTGACGGTGACGTTCGGAAGCCACTCTGCCAAGGTGCCGATTTCTGCAAATGCTATCGTCAGTACTGGGACAAGCGGTGGCTATGAAGTCGACTTCATTCGTGATGTCAATCCGGTGCTAAGCCGCCTGGGATGTAACCAAGGGACCTGTCACGGCGCTCAAGCCGGCAAGAACGGTTTCAAGCTTTCGCTTCGCGGCTACGACCCAATCTATGACATCCGTGCGCTGACCGATGATCATGCGGCACGTCGAATCAATGCTTCGGACCCAGACCAGTCGCTGATGCTTCATAAGCCACTTGGCGTGGCGCCGCATCAAGGCGGGACGCTGATGAAGACCGATGATCCTTCATTCGCAATCCTAAGAAGTTGGATTGCGGACGGGTGTAAGCTTCGTCTGGACACGCCTCGGGTGAGTCGCATTGAATTGATGCCCACCAATCCGGTCGTTAATCAACCTGGTTCTCAGCAGCAGGTTCGGGTCGTGGCCTACTACCAGAACGGAACGAGTCGCGATGTGACGGCTGAAGCTTTCATCACCAGCGGAAACACGGACGTCGCCGAAGCAAACGTAGCCGGTTTGCTCACCGCAGCGCGACGTGGTGAAGCTCCGATCCTCGCGAGATACGAAGGTAGCTACGCCGCGACGACCATGACGGTAATGGGAAAGCGTGAGGACTTTCAGTGGTCAGAGCCCCAGGTCTGGAATCCCATCGATAATTTCGTCGCCAAAAAATGGCAGCGGATGAAGATCCTTCCGAGCGAACTCTGCACCGATGAGGAATTCATTCGACGTGTTTACCTCGATTTGACCGGCTTGCCACCATCAAGCGAAGTGACCCGTGCATTTATTGCTGACGCTAGCGAGACGCAGCGCAAGCGAGCTGTTGTCGTTGATGACTTGATCGCGTCCAAAGAGTTCATCGAGTTTTGGACCAATAAATGGGCAGATCTGCTGCAGGTCAATCGCAAGTTTCTCGGTGTTGAGGGGAGCGCCGCGTATCGATCTTGGATTCGCGATTCCGTCGCTCGAAATCAACCGTACGACGAATTCGCTCGCGACATCTTGACCGCGATGGGGTCAAACAAGCAGTATCCACAGGCTTCCTATTTCAAGGTATTGCGAGCTCCCGAAGAGACGATGGAGAACACGACGCATCTCTTTTTGGGAATACGGTTCAACTGCAACAAGTGCCATGATCATCCGTTCGAACGTTGGACGCAGGATCAATATTACGAGACGGCCGCGTTCTTTCGACGTACTTCGCTGCGCGCTGATCCGGCTAGTGGCAAGGAAACGATCGGGGGCTCCGCTGTGGATGGCGCAACGCCTCTTTATGAAGAGGTCTACGAAGCCGACGCCGGTGAAACGAAGCACCCAAGGACGTCCAAAGAAGTCGCGCCCAAGTTTCCTTATGTGGTTGAGCATGAGTCGAAAGCCGATGGCACGCGGCGAGACAATTTGGCGTCTTGGATGACCAGCACCAACAACCAATACTTCGCGCGAAGCTATGCAAATCGAGTTTGGGGTTACCTCACGGGCGTTGGCTTGATTGAACCGATCGACGATATCCGTGCTGGCAATCCCTCAACCAATCCAGAGCTTCTTGATTACCTGACGGCATCATTTATCGAAAGCAAGTTTGATCGCCAAGAACTTGCCAGGATGATCTGCAACAGTCGAACGTACCAACTTTCTGGAAAGTCCAATCTATGGAACGAGGACGACACGCAAAACTATTCGCACGCAACGCCTCGTCGCCTCGGCGCCGAAGTTCTCTTTGACGCCATTCACTTTACTACCGGCTCGGTACCCAGCATCCCCGGAATACCTCGGGGAACACGAGCTGCCGAGCTTCCCGACGCAGGTGCACGGACTGATGACGGATTCTTGCAGAACTTAGGAAGGCCGGTACGGGAAAGCGCATGTGAGTGCGAGCGAAGCAGCGACTTGCAGCTCGGCCCCGTGATGGCACTCGTCAGCGGACCAACCGTCGGGCAAGCGATCGCCGATTCGGGTAACGATATCAACCGACTGGTTGGTTCCATCGCCGACGATCAAGCGTTAGTCGAAGAGATTTTCTTACGAACGCTTTCGCGCAAACCAGCCTCTGACGAAGTTCACGCTTTTGCGGAACTGAGAAAGGAGATCGGCTTGGACCATGAGACAATCGTAAATTCTCTCAAGGAACGCGAAGCTTGGTGGGCCAATGATCTGCCAAAGCGTGAGGTTGCGAGACTCGACGCGATCAAACGGGCCGAGGAGCAATTGACATCGGCGGTGGAGGCGGCAAAGCCCGAGCAATCTCGACTTGCAAAAGAACGCGAGGAGAAAGTCAACGCTGCGACTGCAAAGTTAGCTGACGCCCAAGCGAAGGCGGCCGAGCGACTCGCAGCATGGGAGACGGGCCAAACCGATAAGACAGAATGGTTTCCGTTGGTTCCGAATCGTATGAGTTCAACCAACAAAGATTCGTTTCGCGTTCTTGAGGACCGATCGATCATGGTCACTGGAAACGCCGATGAAGGTGTCTACAGCGTAACCTTCAATACCACCCTCCCAACGATTACTGGTATCCGTATCGAAGTCTTGCCGATAGACATCGCTGCTGGGAAAGGGCCGGGACTTTCTGACAATGCGAATTTCGTAGTTACCGAACTAGAAGTTGCGGTTTCAGATGCCAAGACTCCTAAGGAACAGGCACCTGTTCAGCTAACCGGGGGCCTCGCGGACTTTAGCCAAGACGGATTTAGTCCCGCAGCGGCCATTGATGGTCAAAGCCGTGATCAGGGTGGATGGGCAATCTCGGGTTCAACGGTCCATGGTCACTGGATAGTTTTTCAAACCAAAGAGCCGCTTACGATCAGCGGCGATAAAAACCTGATCGTCAAGTTGCATCAGTTTCACAATGCGGCGAAGCATCGTTTGGGCCGTTTTCGTATTAGTCTTACCACAAGCACCGCGGCAACGATTCCGCTTGGTCTTGCCGAACCATACCGAGCGGCAATGTCGCAACCCGCCGCAACAAGAAGCGAAGCGGACAAAAAACTGCTCACGGACTACTTCGCGTCCATTGACACCATCGTCAAAGCGGATCGTGACGCGTTGGCGGCCGTGAGCGCCGCAGTGCCTCCAGATTCGAATGTCGTGGAAGCGCAAGCCCGAATCGAACGCGCCAAGCAACCCGTCCTGGTAGATTCTCAACTGGATCGTTTGCGAACCGACGTCGGCCAGAGCGAACTTCAGATCAAGAACGAGCGATTGACCGCGGCCGAAGACCTGGTCTGGGCTCTGATCAATAGTCCTGAATTTTTGTTTAACCGTTAACCCGTATCCTTGGAGTCTATCATGCTTTCGATCAAAGGCCCTCTTGCGAAAGATCTTTGCGATCGCCATTTGGCACCGACTCGGCGCGACGTCTTGCGTATCGGGGGCAGCGGTTTGTTCGGCTTGTCTCTCGGTTCGATGCTTCGATTGCAAGCTTACGCCGATGAGTCGATCAATTCGAAACTTCCCACCGGTGGGCCAGGTTGGGGCAAGGCAAAAAGCATCATCCTGGTCTATTTGCAAGGTGGTCCTAGTCATCTTGACCTTTGGGATCCCAAGGACAATGTGCCAGACAATGTGAAGAGTGTTTTCAAACCGATCAGCACGAAGATCCCGGGCATCCAATTCACAGAGAATCTACCGAAGCTGAGCCAGATCAATGATCGCTTCACGATGATTCGGTCGATGTCGTATACGCCCAACGGTTTGTTCAACCATACCGCGGCGATCTACCAGATGATGACCGGCTATACGACGGATAAAGTAAGTCCGTCGGGCCAATTGGAACCACCGACCCCGAAAGATTTCCCGAATTTTGGAAGTAACATTGTTCGCCTGCGTCCGATCGATGATCCAATGCTTCCGTTCGTCATGTTGCCCCGCCCACTGCAAGAATCCAATGTGGTTGGCAAGGGCGGTACGGCTGGTTTCCTTGGGAAGTCATTCGATCCGTATACGCTGTACCCAGATGGCGATGACATGATGATGGACAAGATGAGCCATATTAAGGTTGACGATCTTAGGATGCGCCCCGAGGTTTTCAGTGTTCGTCTTCAACGTCGCGCAAAGCTTCGAGATCTTCTCAACAAGCAAATGCCGGAAATCAACAAGGCGATCGAATCCTATGACTTGGATGAATACTATGATCGTGCGTTGTCGCTGGTTGTGTCTGGGCGTGCTCGTGACGCGTTTGACCTAGGGGCCGAATCGGAAGATCTTAAGGATCGTTACGGACGCAATACGTTTGGTCAAAGCTGCCTCCTTGCTCGACGACTTGTCGAAGCAGGAACTCGCGTCGTCGAAGTCATTTGGCCGAAGGTCGCCAACAGTGACAATCACTCATGGGACCATCACGTTGGCTTGTCCGAGCGGATGAAGAATCGTTCCGCACCGATGCTCGATTCTGGCCTGACGACTTTGATCGAGGACCTTGATGACCGTGGCATGCTTGACGATACGCTCGTGGTTGCGGTCGGCGAGTTTGGCAGAAGTCCGCAGCGAGGCGTCAGTACAAGTGGAAACAATAACACCGATGATGGTCGCGATCATTGGCCATATTGCTATACCGCCGTCATGGCGGGCGCCGGCGTTCGCCGTGGTTACGTTCACGGCAAGAGTGATAAGACCGCTTCGGCTCCCCTCGAAGATGCGGTTCACCCGAACGAGTTGCTTGCTTCGATCTATCACAGCTTCGGCATTCATCCTGAAACGATCGTCTATAACCATCTCAACCAACCACGCGAATTGGTGAAGGCGGAAGCGATTACAAAGTTTTTTGCGTAGTATCTATTTTCAAACCAATCGCTAGACCAAGTCGGCGAGTTCGCGAAGGAGTGTTGTCGCGTAGGTTCCCGTGGGTAGCTCAAATCGCAAGACCAGTGTTGAATCCGTTTCCCAGGTTAACTCAGAAGCGATGGGTCGAAGCCGAATGACTCGACGCTCTTGTTTCAAGTTGAACTGAGCAAGGCCGGCGATGATTTCGGGAGAGCTTGCGGAGACACTATTCTCGAACGCTCTGACTTGTCAAAGCTGACCCCGGCGCGGCCGTCACTCCCGAAAGTTGTTGCCCGGCGAGTTGACGCCGATCGGTCAAAAACGGTGCCGTATCTAGCATGGTCACGGCCAAGGTCAAACTCGGGCACCTTCTCAAGCCTGACGCTCTCGAAGTTGTCGTTGTAGCTAAGTTATTCGCATCTCCAGTGAGGATGTTGTTTGAGCAACAAGATCCTCGATCGATGAAGGTGGCTCACCACCCATCCAGACCAGCACTGGTAACTCGACATCAACAAGATGTGACTATCGTTTGCAGAACAATATCCATGAATGAGGCGACACCCATACCGCTCAGAGACTCGGCGTGCCGCGTTCGATTGTTCACAACTAAAGCTCACGGCATCGTAAGCCGGTCGTTTCGCATGCTCGCAAAAACGAATACGAAGATCTGGAGTGCGTGATCGATCCGCGTCCGCTGCAGCGGACGATTCAGGGGCTGAGCCATCCGCTCGTCCGTGAGCCGTGCAAACGCCCACCGTCTGGCGCGGCGAAGAGGTGTTCCCATGCGTAAGCGACAGGCAGAACAAAGCCACTATCAGTCACGCCCCCGTCCCCATGGCAAGCCATTCAATCCACCATCCAACCTCGCATCAAACAGCCGAGTGCTTTGAGAGATCGACCTATAAGAAACAAGTCTTCCATCCAAGACCGTACCGCATACCAACTACGTCCCAACGATGGGTATTGAAACAGCGATCAACGAACCGGCTCCCCTTCGGTGCAGTGTGTTGTGGCCAGCAAGGAAAATACTGCCGTGTTTCTCCCAGTCACACCTGGGCATCTAACGAAGATACGTCAGTCCGACACTCTCGGTAATCTACCCAGCCAGAACGCACCTAAAGTAAAACCACTTGACCTACGGTCCATCTTCTGTCGTAGAATCATTTGACTCATCTACTCTTTGAACTGAAAACCGAAGAACAAGTCTGACCCCGGCGCAGCTTACCTTCACTCTTTTTGGTTTTCCCTTTGCGACTCCGCGTCTTTGCGCGAGCGCCGATTCTGTGATTCCTCGCGCTAAGACGCAACGACGCAAAGTTTTTTACTACGGTAGCAAGCCCTTCACTCTTCTTGGTTTTCCCTTTGCGACTCCGCGTCTTTGCGCGAGCGCCGGATCTATGATTCCTCGCGCTAAGACGCAACGACGCAAAGTTTTCTACTACGATACCAAGACCTTAACTCTTCTTGGTTTTCCCTTTGCGTCTCCGCGTCTTTGCGCGAGCGCCGATTCTGTGATTCCTCGCGTTAAAGGGGATGGCTGCGCCGGGGGCAGGTTTGATCTTCGGTTTTCAAACGTATGTGTCGCTTTCAATTTCAGTGCAAAAACCGAGGATCGAGTCGGACCCAAAAGAAGCGTTTTCCAACTCATTGTGCAAATCAACTCCATTATTACCGGCACTCACCACCCATTGCCACAACGTAATCGCAGCACCCCAACAAAACTCTTAACCCTCATTCAAGTCGGCGAGTTCGCGAAGGAGTGTTGTCGCGTAGGTTCCCGTGGGTAGCTCAAATCGTAACACCAGTGTTGATTCCGTTTCCCAGGTTAACTCAGAAGCGATGGGTCGAAGCCGAATGACTCGACGCTCTTGTTTCAAGTTGAACTGAGCAAGGCCGGCGATGATTTCGGGAGAGCTTGCGGCGACACTTTCCTCAAACGTTCTGACTTGTCCAAAGCTGAGAAGCTCACCCGCGCCCCACAGGGGCGAGGTGAGTTCGAGGGTACCCGTTTTCACCCGTTCGAATTCATCGCCGCGTCGATTTTCGGGAATCACAAGGCTGCGATTATCCGAGAAGCCAAAAACTTCCCCATCCATCGGATTGTCCCAGGTCTCAAGCTGGATTCGTTTGGCAACGCAATCATTGAAGATGAAACTGCGAGCCGCAGAAATGAGGATGCCTCGTAACGCGCGGTCTTTGACTTCGATCTTACCCGACATAAAACGAATCGCGTGTTCGATGTTGTTGCCGCCGCGACCAAAACGCTGGGGACCAAAATAGTTTGGCACGCCGCGATCAATGATCGCTTGCCATCTTTTTGCGGCCGCGTCTTTGCTAAACGTGCATTCACGCAGTCGAATGGTGAATCGATTGCCATGATGGCAACCGCGCCGAAGCTTTCGCAAGTTGCGAGTGATGGTTAACACTCGTACGCCATCGCCACTGAGGGTCTCAGCGGAAGGGGATTCTTGGCCGGGAAGATGGAGACTGAACCATTGTCGCGTGACAGCGTTTCTGTCTTTTAGCCCACAATGATTGACAAGCCGCTTTCGAATCCCGAGTTTTCTCGCGAGCGCGGTCGCGACATCGTTGCTGTTTCGATCTGTTTTCTCTAACCACACCAGGCAGTGTTCACCTTCGCCGGTTGGTTCAAAACCAAGTATCTCTTCGACCTGAAAATCATCCAAGACCGACTTGAATCTAGCAGATCCAAGCGACTCACCCAGCAGCCTAGGCGGATTGATCGGTTCGATTTCTAACGGCATGAGCATTGCTGATTTATCTTCCTACGGACCCAGTGGCGATTTTTCATGACCGCCCGAACGAACTGAAAATGTTACTCGTAATCGGCGTGGTTTTGGCTTCGGTGTTTTAAAAAAGCTGCAAGCCGATATCACGAATTTTTTTCGCTACACTACGTATGTGTGTTTTTCTAGTCAGGTGAGGATTTACAATGAATAACAAATTAAATCTGTGGCGATTGTGTCTGGCAATAACATGCTGTTTCACCGTGAGTCTTCTCAGGGAGAAATCACTGTACGCGGAGACGTGGTCTGACACGACAGGTAAATTTAAGTTGGAAGCCGAATACGCGGGGATTGAAGGCAAGGCGGTCGTGCTCCGTAAGTCTGACGGAAAAACGGTGACGGTTCCGATTAGCAACCTGAGCCCCGAAAGCCGCGAACAAGCGAAGACTCTGTATACCAAGAGCAAAGCCAAACCGGCAGGTCTCTCGACGGCCGCGTCGAGTGCGAGCGGCTACAAGACCAAGACGCGTGAGCATAACTTCACGCCGCCCGTCCCACCCACGATTTCACTGATGCCTGCTTTTCCTGAGGACGGATCGTTACAGGAAACGCTCGACCATGTTCGCGAACAAGCTTTGGCCGGACACCTTGAGGTTTTCTGGTTCGCAATGCCCGACGATCTTCGCGCGGCGGCTGATAGTACCGAGATTCGTGAAAGCCTGCGACCTTACATGAGGGATAATATGACGATCAGCAAAGAAGTTGTTGACGTAATCGACAAGCTGACCGAAGTGTTGGTTGTCAAGAAACCATTCATTCTCGGCTCACCGCTCCTTGGCCAGGTGCCGCCTCCGTTTAAGCCAATGATCGAACAAGCCTACGATCCTGCCGTCGGAGCGATTTATGAGTACTGCGAGTTCTCGGTCGCGGCTGAATCGATCGTTGATACGCCTATCACAAGCTACCTCAGCTATCACCTGCCGCGGATCGGTGCTCACTTGCAAACGATGTTGAAGGTTGCGCCGCCCGAAATGATTAACCCTGTCATTCAAAGCGTTGTGGCAGTGCAAGCGGACGAAAACAGCGGCACGATTTCATGGCCAAAGCCAGACGGAACGACCGAGTCGACCGAGATGGTGCGTTACAACCGACGGTGGCTACCAAAGGAGTTTGCCGAGAAGTGGCAGGCAGATAAAGACACGTTCATCGAAAAGATGGTCGCCAATGCATCGGGTGGTCAGGCGATGATGCAGAACAATCCTCAGTCTAAAGCAATGGTTGATTCTGTGGTCAAGCAAGCCAATGCGATGTTGGATCCGTTAGTCGCAGCAAAATCGCAACAAGAATTCGACTTTGCGATGGGCCAAGTCATGATGCCGATCATGATGATGATGGGCGGAGCAGGTGGCGGTGGTGGTGCAGGTGGTCCGCTTCCGTCCGTACCTCCGCCAGCGCAAGGGCCGCCAAATGGTTTCTGATCAAAGGCCCAATTCTTTTTTGCCTTCACGTTGCCTTAAGGTAGTTCCGGTACTTGATCATTGAAAGCCAAGGCTATCCCAATCATCCGACGGCAATTTTTCCCAACACCGGCAATCCGAATTCGATTAAAGTTCAAATCTTCAAGTTTCGCTTGCTGCTTGAGCCGAAATTAGCCGACCGGATCACTCGATTGCCGCGCAGACCCATCGGGACCGCGCTCAACGGGGTCGTGTTTTTCAATCCGTTTGAGATGGAAGGGATGAACGCAGTTGAAGGTTATTCGGAAGTTTGGCTCGATGCGTGTTGTGGACATCCTCAGCAGACCGGCGTTTACCATTACCACAAGTATCCAAGTTGTGTGAAGTCGCCGTTTGCCGATTATGGCAAACAGCACTCTCCGGTGCTTGGCTTTGCTTTTGACGGATTCCCACTTTACGGACCTTACGAGTCGGCAAGTGTGTTGGCAAAAGATGTTGAGCGCGACCAGGCGTTGGATGTCTGCAACGGCCACACTGACTAACTTCGTGGCTATCACTACCATGTCACACCAGGG
>Ga0335394_10009294_pt1 | contig 11077 bp, 10 predicted proteins | sample MAT03_FD_205741 | JGI IMG/M metagenome (GOLD analysis project Ga0335394, IMG submission 205741) | Freshwater microbial communities from Lake Fryxell liftoff mats and glacier meltwater in Antarctica - MAT-03 (spades assembly) (version 2) ... | reverse complement strand
GCCGGAGCCATTCAGGCCGTGCAGCGCCTGGCCATCCCAAATCAGGCCGAAGGCATCGCTGCCCAGGCCATTGCTGACCGGCTCGACAATGGTCATCGCCGCCGCCGCGGCAATCGCCGCGTCCACCGCGTTGCCGCCCTTGAGCAGCATGCGCAAGCCGGCCTGCGCGCCCAGCGGGTGCGAGGTGGACACCACATTGCGTGCGAAAACGGGAAGACGGGTGGAGCTATAGGGGTTGTTGTAGTTGAAGTTCATGGCTCACTCTGAAAAGAAAACACCAAGGGGCATGCAGCGGCCCTGGTACGAAAAAGCTTGGCGGAGCGGTTTACTCCACCGAAATCTTGCGCTCTGCGATGATTTTTTTCCACTTGGCGTTGTCCGCCTTGACCATGGCAGCAAATGCCTGCGGCGTCCCGCCCGTGGGCTCCGCGCCCAATCGGGCAAAACGCTCTTTCACATCGGCGTCAGCCAGCGCCGCGTTGAGCGCCTGGTTCACTTTGGCGGTCAGCTCGGCGTTCATGCCCTTGGGGCCATACACACCGAACCAGGTCACCGATTCGAAGCCCGGCAGCGTCTCGGAAACGGTGGGCAGATCCGGGGCCAGCGCCGAGCGCTTGAGGGTGGTCACCGCCAACGCTCGGAGTTTGCCGTCCTTGACATGCGGCATGCCCGTGACAAACGAATCAAACAGCACATCCAGCTTGCCGCTGATCAGGTCCGGCATGGCCAGCGCCGTGCCGCGGTAGGGAATGTGAAGAATGAACGTGCCGGACTGCGCCTTGAAGTACTCGGTGGTCAGGTGCACGATGGTGCCGTTGCCGCTGGAGGCATAGTTCAGGCGCCCCGGGTTCTTGCGCGCATGGTCGATGAACTCCCGCATGGATTTTGACGGCGACGAATTGGGCACCAGCACGATGTTGGGCGAGCTGGCGACATACCCGATGGGCGTGAAATCCGTCTCGGCGTTGTAGGGCATTTTCGGGTTGATGGCCGGGCCTATGCTGTGGGTGCTGGAGGTTGCCAGCAGCAAGGTGTACCCGTCTGGCGCGGCCTTGGCCGCCGCATCGGCGCCTATAGTGCCGCCGGCGCCCGGCCGGTTGTCCACCACCACGGTCTGGCCGATTTTTTCACCCAGCTTTTGCGACAGCGCACGCGCAAGGATGTCGGTCGCTCCGCCCGCCGGGAAGGGCACGATCATGCGTATGGGCTTGCTGGGGTAGGCCCCGCTGGCCGCCGCCGCCGGCGCAGTCTGCGCGAGCGCGGAGAAGGCGGTGGCAAAGGCCCATCCCGCGATAATGATGTGTGTACGTTTCATCCGGTAGATTGTGAACGATTTTGCCTATCGGCGACGGCGCGGGCGGAGCGCCACCGCCGGTTCAGAGGTGAAAAAAAAGGCGCCCGCAGGCGCCTTTTTTGGCATGCAGAAGCATCAGTCGGGTTCGACAAACGCCTCTTCGCGCTTCTTTTTGATCGATGGCAAGAGCACGATCAACAGCAGCAAGCCCCCGGCCGCGAGCAACCCGGCCGACAGCGGACGCGTGACAAACACGCTCCAGTCGCCCCGCGAGAGCAGCAGGGCCCGGCGCAGGTTTTCTTCCATCATGGGGCCCAGGATAAAGCCCAGCAGCAAGGGCGCAGGTTCAGCCCCCAGCTTGATGAAGATGTAGCCGATCACGCCGAAGATGCCGACCATCCAGATGTCCCACGTGTTGTTGTTGGTCGAATACACACCAATCGCACAGAACAGCACAATCGCCGGAAACAGGTAGCGGTAGGGAACGGTCAGCAGCTTGATCCAGATGCCGATCAGCGGCAGGTTCAGGATCACCAGCATGGCGTTGCCGATCCACATCGAGGCGATCAGGCCCCAGAACAGCTCGGGGTTGCTGGTCATGACCTGGGGACCGGGCTGGATGTTGTGAATCGTCATGGCACCGACCATCAGCGCCATCACGGCGTTGGGGGGAATACCCAGCGTGAGCAGCGGAATGAAAGAGGTCTGCGCTCCGGCGTTGTTGGCCGACTCGGGCCCGGCCACGCCGCGGATGTTGCCCTGACCAAAGGGCACTTCGCCGGGCTTCATCTTGATCTTCTTTTCAAGTGCATACGCAGCGAACGCAGCCAGCAAAGCGCCACCGCCGGGCAAAATACCGAGTGCAGAACCGAGGAAGGTGCCGCGCAGCACCGCAGGCACCATGTTCTTGAAATCCTCTTTGGTCGGCATCAGTCCGGAGACCTTGGCCGTAAACACTTCGCGCTCATGCTCAGGCTGAGCCAGGTTGCTGATAATTTCGCCGTAGCCGAACACACCCATGGCAATCACGATAAAACCGATGCCGTCTGTCAGTTCCGGGACGTCAAAGCTGAAGCGTGCGACACCGGAGTTCACGTCGGTGCCTATCAAGCCGAGCAGCAGACCCAGCACAATCATGCCCACTGCCTTCAGCAGGGAGCCGGAGGCCAGCACCACGGCACCGATCAGGCCCAGCACCATCAGGGCGAAATATTCAGCCGGGCCAAACTTGAAAGCCAGTTCGGTCAGAGGCGGCGCGAAAGCCGCCAGAATCATTACGCCGACGCTACCCGCAAAGAACGAGCCCAGGCCGGCAGCGGCCAGCGCTGGCCCCGCGCGCCCCTTTCTGGCCATCTGGTACCCGTCAATACAGGTCACCACCGATGAAGACTCACCGGGCAGGTTCACCAGAATGGCCGTGGTGGAACCGCCGTACTGGGCGCCGTAATAAATACCGGCCAGCATGATCAGGGCAGACACCGGCGGCAACGCATAGGTAGCGGGCAGCAGCATGGCGATGGTCGCCACCGGCCCAATACCGGGCAGAACGCCGATCAGGGTGCCGAGCACGCAGCCGACAAGTGCATACAGCAGGTTGATAGGCGTGAAAGCAACGCTAAAACCCAAGGACAAATTAGAAATCAGATCCATTTTCTTTTCCTTAGCCGGTGATAAAGGCGGGCCACACCGGGAATTGCAGCTTCAGCGCCATGACAAAGGCCAGATAGCTGCCGACCGCCAGGACGGTGGCCAGGATGAAAGTTGCCTTGAATTTCCAACCGCCCTCCGCCATGCTGGCAACAAAGGTCAAGGCATAGATACCGACGATCATGCCGAAGGCAGGGAACTTGATGGCGGGCAGGCCCGCCAGCAAAATGCCGAACACCACGTTGGCGGCAATGATGTAGAACAGCGGTTTCCAGGCCCATTTGCCGATTTTGTCGCCGCCTACCGTCTCGACCACGAGGGCCTTGAAGGTAATCACCGCCCCAATCAGAGCCAGCATGACACCCAGCATCAGCGGAAAGTAGCCCGGTCCCATGCGAGCGGCTTCGCCGACTTTGTAGGTCGTTGCGCCCCACGCAAACGCCCCGCCGACGCCCATGAACATGAGGCCGGCGAAAAAGTCTTTTTGACTCTTGATATTCACGCTTTGTCTCCTGTAATAGAAATAATGGATCGCTGAATTGTGCATGGAATTGCCCATGCGCAGCATGTGGTTTTCACTTACGCAGAAAAGCGCCAAAAAGTATGCGCCTGTACCGGCCGGGACACGGCTCAGGACATGGGTGGGGTGGTGGAAAGGATTTCCTCGATGGTGGTCACGCCCTCGGCCACCTTGAGCGCGCCCGCCAGCCTGAGCGGGCGCATCCCGTCGGCCACGGCCTGGCGCCTGAGCGCATCGATATTGGGCTCCCTGGTCACCTTGTCTTTAAAAGCTTCACTCACCGTCAGCAGTTCATACAGCCCCATGCGGCCCAAAAAGCCAGTCATGCGGCAATCGACACAACCGACCGGTTTGTAGGGCTGGTAGCCGCCGTTGATCTGCCAGGGCTTGACGATTTCGGCCAGCGTTTCACGCGACGTGCCCTCGTCTTTCTCCCGGCATTGCACGCACAAGGTGCGCACCAGACGCTGCGCCAGCACGCCCAGCAAGGTGGCGTTGATCAAATACGAAGGCACACCGAGCTCCATCAGCCGCGACACCGCCGAGGGCGCGTCGTTGGTGTGCAGCGTGCTGAAAACCAGGTGGCCGGTCAGCGCGGCCTGCACCGCCATCTCGGCGGTCTGCAGGTCGCGGATCTCGCCGACCATGATGATGTCCGGGTCCTGCCGCATCAGGGCGCGCAGGCCTTCCGGGAAATCAAAATCCAGATGGGCCTGTACCTGCGTCTGGTTGAAGGCCGGCTCGATCATCTCGATCGGGTCTTCAATCGTGCTGACGTTGACTTCCTCGGTGGCGATGCGCTTGAGGGTGGCGTACAGCGTGGTGGTTTTGCCCGAGCCGGTCGGCCCGGTGACCAGCACGATGCCGTGGGGCCGCTGGACCAGTTGCTCCCAGCGCGTCGCGTCGTGCTGCGAAAACCCGAGAGCGTCGAGGTCCTTCACCGTGGTGTCCGGGTCGAAAATCCGCATCACCATTTTTTCGCCGAAAGCCGTCGGCAAGGTGGACAGGCGCATTTCGACCTCGTCGCCGCGCGGGTTGCGGGTCTTGATGCGGCCGTCCTGGGGCCGGCGCTTTTCGACCACGTCCATGCGGCCCAGCAGTTTGATGCGCGCGGTCATGGCGTTGTGCACGCCCATGGGCAGCTGGTACACCGGGTGCAGCACGCCATCGATGCGGAAGCGGATCACGCCCTGGTCGCGCCGCGGCTCCAGGTGGATGTCGCTGGCGCGCTGGTCAAACGCGTACTGCCAGAGCCAGTCCACCACCTGCACCACGCCCTGGTCGTTGGCGTCAAGCTGCTTGTTGCTTTTGTTGAGCTCCACCAGTTGTTCAAAACTTGCGGCGCCGCTGTTGCCCCCGGCTTTCATCGCGGCCTTGACCGACTTGGCCAGCGCAAAAAACTCGGCGGTATAACGCGCAATCTCTATCGGATTGGCGACCACCAGGCGCACGCTGCGCTTGGCCTGGCGCTCGACCTCTGAAACCCAGTCGGTGATAAACGGCTCAGCGGTCGCCACCACCACTTCGGCGCCCGTGACCTGCACCGGCAACACCTTGTGGCGCTCGGCATACACCGCCGACATGGTGTCGGCCACCTTGCCCACATCGACCTTGAGCGGGTCGATGCGCAAATACCCCAGGCCGGCGCGGCCAGCCAGCCACTGGGCAATGGTTTCAATGTCCAGCGGCTTGCCGTCGGCCAACCGCGTCATGCTGACACTGGCCAGCCGGATCAGCGGGTGCTGGGCGCTTTGCACCTGCGCGCAACGCGCAATCGTGCGCTGCGCCTCGGCCGCCGAAATCACGCCGTCTTCACTGAGCCATTCGACCAGGCGACGCCAGTCCAGGGGACCGGGCGGGACCGGTCTGGCGGACGTTTCAGGGCGGGGTTTGGAGGGCGTGGCTGGGCGCATGCTGGCACTTTAACTGATCACCCCTGCGGCTCCTACCCGGCAAGTGCTCAGCAAACCGGCTTGAACAGCTTCAGCCATTTGTTGGCGGGCAAGCCGAAGCGCGATTCGATGACGCCTGCTTTTCGCACCAACTCAGTGCGATCAGGCCGGGTCAGCTCGCGTTGGGCCGCAACAATGGTGTTGCCTTCCCGCGTCGGCTTGAAGGCCCAGACCGACTCGGAGCCAAAGGCCTCGGCGATTTTTTCCAGTGAACGGAGGTAGCTGGAATTGCGGCCAAACAGGTTGACCGTCATGACGCCATCCTCACTCAGCAGCTCCCGGCAGTCGGCGTAGAAGTCCGTGCTGTCGAGCACCGGCGCCGCCGCTTCGTGGTCGTACAGGTCCACCTGCAGGGCATCGACCGCGCCGTGGTGCCCGGGCCGGCGGATCTCCTGCGCGGCGTCGGCCAGGATGACCTTCAGGCGCGCATCGTCCTTGGGCAGCTTGAACCACAGCCGGCAGGCAGCAATCACCTGCGGGTTGAGCTCCACCGCGGTGGTGGTCATCTTCAGTTTTTTATAGCAGAACTTGGTCAACGCCGCCGACCCCAGACCGAGCTGCATGGCATGCCGCGACGCCACCGAGGCGGGCTCGGCAAACAGCAGCCAGGCCATCATGCGCTGAACGTATTCGAGCTCGATGTCAAAAGGCTTGTCGATGCGCATCGACCCCTGGACCCACTCGGTGCCCAGGTGCAGATAACGAATGTCGCCAAAATCGGAAAAATTGACTTCGGGCAGGTACAGGGAGGTGTCGGTGTCTTTGCGGGCCATCGGTTCAGTCGGTCAGTCCGTGTTTTTCAAGCACCTCACGCCAGGCCGCGAGTTTCCGCTCGAACGACCAGGAGGCATTGGCCGGGCTGGTGGAAGGCAGTTTGTAAAACACGATGGCCGGCGCGAGACATTTCGCCGCCGGGCCGCCCCAAGGCGAAATAGCCCCCTCGGGGGGCAGCGCAGTACGCGAAGCGACAAGCGTGGGGGCAATTTTTCGGGCGTGCTTGAAACTCTCGCCGCCATTGTGGACGATGGCTTCCAGCTGGGGGCACAGCCGCTGCAGTTCCGCAAAATCATTGACGACCGGCTTGCGGATACTGCTGTCCAGGCTGCCTTCGCGCTCGCAGGACGCGTACACGTCCCACAGACCCAGCTGCCGGGCCAGCAGCCACTCGCTACGTTTTTGATAGCTGCTTGCGCCCGTGGATAAAGGGCTGGAGGGCCAAATGGCTTGCAATATCCGCCAAAAGTGGTTTTGCGGGTGGCCGTAGTACTGCTGCGACGCCAGCGACGCCACGCCGGGAAAACTGCCCAGAACCACCAGGCGGGTCCGGCTGGACACCAGGGGCGGCAGGCCGGTCAGCATGCCAGCAGGTGTTGCAGTTTGGGCAAGGCCGCCAAGGCGTTGGCCGTGGTCGCCTCGGCCAGTTCGTCGGCGTGCATACCGCGCAGTTGGGCCACCACCGCAGCAATCCGCGGCAGTTCGGCCGGCTCATTGCGGCTTTGCGCCTGCCCGCTGGCGCGCTGCTCTGCGGTCTTGTAGAGCCAGTGCGGCGCGATGTCGGGGGAGTCCGTTTCCAGCACCAGCGCCGACAGCGGCAGCGCCGCCGCCAGACGGCGCAGTTGCAGCGCGCGGTCGAAGGTGACAGCACCGCCGAAACCCAGCTTCAGCCCCAGTTTGATGAACGCTCCGGCCTGCTGCTCACTGCCATTGAAGGCGTGGCCTATGCCCTGCCAGCCCTGGCCGGGCGGTGCCAGTTCGCGCAGGTGCTTGAGCACCTTGTCCACCGAGCGCCGCACGTGCAGGACCACCGGCAAACCGTGTTTGCGCGCCAGCTTGAGCTGCTCGCGGTAGAAATATTCCTGGCGCTCGCGCAGCGGGCTCTGGCTGAGTTCCGGCACAAAATAATCGAGCCCGATCTCGCCCACTGCCACCAGACGCGGGTCGCCGTGCCGCAGCGCCAGTTCGGCGTCCAGCAGCGCCAGATCGCCGTCCTTGGCCTGTTTGACACACAGCGGGTGAATGCCCAGGGCATAGCTGTCGCCAAAGGTGTGCGCCAGTTCGCGCACTGCGGCAAAATTGAAGGCCCCGACCGCCGGCCACACGCACTGGGCCACGCCCGCGGCAGCCGCGCGGGCGCGCATGGCGGGACGGTCGGCGTCGAATTCCGCAGCGTCCAGGTGGCAATGGGTATCTATCCAGACAGGCATGCCCCAATAATGCCTCAATCGCCCGAGCCATCCCGGAGCCAGATATCCCCGCGGATAGCCGAACAACATGCAGGGTCGCGCAAGACGTGATACCGTGCATCGTCAGTCCAGAAAAATCTTTTTTACAGGTGACACGGATGCGCAGGCCAGCCCTTTACAGCAGCTCCAGCAAACTCTCGCGGGCTGCGGCGCAGAGCCCGGCAGCGCAGCCCGAGGCGCCGCCAGCACCTGGTTTGCCGGCCAGCCGTTTTTTCTCCGCTTCCAGCCCGCGCCTGCTGTGGGCAGCCCTGCTGGTCCTGACCGTTCTCCTTCTTGTCAGTCTGTCGCTGTCCCTGCGGCCCACGCAGCGCAAGCTGACCCAGGAAGACATCAATGCAGCGGTCCTCAAAACGCTTGAAACCACCCAGTTGCCGTCCGCCGTGGCCAGGGCCTATGAAAAGATCCGCCCCTCGATCGTGCGCGTGACTTCCTACGGAAAAAGCAAGGACGGCAAGGAAGACGTGGAGTACGGCGTCGGCACCGGCGTGGTGATTGTCGACAAGGGCATCATCCTGACCAACCTGCATGTGGTGCAGGGCGCGCACAGCATCAAGGTGATGTTTGCCGACGGCCTGGAAACCACCGCACACATCACCGGCCTGCAGCCCGAAAATGACCTCGCGGTGCTGCAGGCGCACACCATTCCCGACGACATGATTGCCGCCACCATGCGGTCTACCGGCGACCTGGCGCCGGGCGACCATGTGCTGGCCGTCGGCTACCCTTTCGGCATCGGGCCCTCGGCATCGTCGGGCGTGATCTCCGGGCTCAAGCGCACCTTCCGCTCGCCAGAAGGCAAGCAGGACATCCGCAACCTGATCCAGTTCGACGCGGCAGCCAACCCTGGCAACTCGGGCGGCCCGCTGGTCACCATGGACGGCGAGGTGGTCGGCATCGTCACCGCCATCCTCAACCCCAACCAGCAACGCAGCTTTGTCGGCATTGCGTTTGCCGTGCCGATTGAAAACGCAGCCTCGGCCGTCGGCCTGACCCCTTTCTGAAAGAGCCCCACCCATGCAATCACAGACCTCTTCGCAGGACGCCCACACCGCGCAACTGATGGAGCAGATCCTCTACGAGGTCAAGCGCGTGGTGGTGGGCCAGGACCGTTTCCTCGAACGCGTGATGGTCGCCATTCTGGCGCAGGGCCACCTGCTGGTCGAGGGCGTGCCCGGTTTGGCCAAAACCCTGACCGTAAAAACGCTGGCCAATACGATTCAGGGCAATTTCAAGCGCATCCAGTTCACGCCCGATCTGGTGCCGGCCGATCTGGTCGGCACCCGCATCTACAACCAGAAAACCGGCGACTTCAGCACCTCGCTGGGGCCGGTTTTCACCAACCTGCTGCTGGCCGACGAAATCAACCGCGCGCCGGCCAAGGTGCAAAGCGCGCTGCTCGAGGTGATGCAGGAGCGCCAGGTCACCATCGCAGGCATTACCCACAAGGTACCCGAGCCCTTTTTGGTGATGGCCACGCAAAACCCGATTGAAACCGAAGGCACGTACCCGCTGCCCGAGGCGCAGGTAGACCGTTTCATGATGAAGGTGCTGGTGGACTACCCCAGCGACGAGGAAGAGTTTGTGATCGTCCAGCGCGTGATCGGCCCGGCGGTCGCCGTCTCCAGCGTGGCAACGACCGAGCAGCTGGCCGAACTGCAGCGCGAATGCCGCCGGGTCTATGTCGATCCTTCACTGATCCAGTACGCGGTGCGTCTGGTGTCCGCCACCCGCACGCCTGAAAAACACGGCCTGAAGGACCTGGTCCGCTTCATCACCTTTGGCGCCAGCCCGCGTGCCACCATCAACCTGACCGAAGGCGCACGCGCCCTGGCCATGCTGCGCGGCCGCAGCTACGTTCTGCCGGAAGACATGACCGACCTGGTGCCCGATGTGCTGCGGCACCGGCTGGTGTTGTCGTATGAAGCGCTGTCAGAAGGACTTGACGCAGACACCGTGGTGGCAAAAATCATGGCAAAAATACCGGCGCCGGCAAAGCCGCTTGAGCATGAAAAACTGGCGGCGTGAATAGGGCCCCTATGCGCCGCGCTGACTGATCATGAAAAACTGGTTCCGCAAATTCGCTCAACCCGAAGCGCCTCGCGATACGTCGGAGGCGGCGGTGCGGCCAGTTGCCGGTGCCGAGCAGGGCAAATTTTCCGCCGGGCCGCCCCCAGGAAAATTAGCCCCCTCGGGGGGCAGCGCATCACGCGAAGCGGAAAGCGCGGGGGCCATATTGCGCCGGCTTGAATGGACCGTGCTGCGCCGCCTTGACGGGCTGCTGCAGGGCGACTACCGCACCCTGATGCGCGGCACCGGCATGGACCTGGCCGATCTGCGTGAATACCAGCACTACGACGACGTGCGTCACATCGACTGGAACGTGACCGCGCGGCTGCAACTGCCGCATGTGCGCGTGTTCACAGAGGACCGCGAGATGGCCAGCTGGTTTTTGCTGGACCTGAGCCCTTCGGTCGATTTTGGCTCTGGTCCACAGCGCAAAAGCCAGGTCTCCAGCGAATTTGTGGCGGTGCTGGCGCGCGTGCTGACGCGCCACGGCAACCGCGTCGGCGCCATGCTGTATGGCACCGGTGTGGACACGGTGCTGCCCGCACGGGGAGGCAGGGGCCACGTGCTGCGCCTGCTGCACAGCATGCAGGAACGACCAGAGATCAAAGTCTCGACGCCTACGCGCCTGGACGACCTTTTGCGCGCCGCCGCCCGGTTTCTGCGCCGCCGCTCTACCGTGTTTGTGGTGTCCGACTTCATCAGCGAGCCGGGCTGGGAGAAAACACTGGGGGAGCTGGCCCAGCGCCATGAAGTCGTGGCGGTGCGTCTGCTCGATCCCCTGGAGCTCGAACTGCCCGACCTGGGCCTGATCCCGATCCGCGACGCAGAAACCGGCGAACAATTGCTGGTGGACACCCACGACAAGGGCTTCCGGCAACGTTTCGCCCGCATTGCCGCCCAGCGCGAGGCCGAGCTGCGCCAGTCGTTGACGCGGGCAGGCGTCGATACGCTGGAATTGTCCACCGACGGCGACCTGGTCGATGCCATCATGCGTTTTACCGAGATGCGCAAGCGCCGCGGCCAGACTTCCGGTGCTGCGGGCAAAGGGCGGCGCGCGTTTCCCAACCATCTCAAGGCCGCCGCCTGACAACGGTCCGAAGGAGACCAGACCATGCATTCCCCTGTCACCTTTCTCTGGCCCCAGTTTCTCTGGTTGCTGTTGGCCCTGCCCTTGCTGGTGGTTATGTATGTCTGGCTGCTGCGGCGCAAAAAGAAAATAGCGCTGCGTTATGCCAGCCTGTCCATCGTGCGCGAGGCCATGGGCGCCGGACAGACCTTCAGGCGGCATATCCCGCCGCTGCTGTTTCTGCTGGCCATGGCGGCCATGCTGCTGGCCGCGTCGCGGCCTTTTGCG
>Ga0335394_10009293_pt1 | contig 11077 bp, 10 predicted proteins | sample MAT03_FD_205741 | JGI IMG/M metagenome (GOLD analysis project Ga0335394, IMG submission 205741) | Freshwater microbial communities from Lake Fryxell liftoff mats and glacier meltwater in Antarctica - MAT-03 (spades assembly) (version 2) ... | reverse complement strand
ATATTGACGCCTGCGTCCACCTGGCTGAAAAGGCGGGCTACACCGCTGCCGGTATAATAGTATCTGACGAACAGGCTTTGCCCGAGCGATTTGGCAGCGGGTCCTTTACCGGCCATCACCGTAAACTCGGCCTCGGTTCCCAGCGCAAGGCGGCGGCTGAGAAAAAAGCCGGTGCTCGGCGATATGGTAATTAGTGTCGTGCTTGAACCATCTTCACTGTGGGTATTGATGCCTGCTGTGCCGCCCAAGAGCACGCTGCCTGTATGGATTTGGGCAGTAAGGCAAAATGAGGATGGCAGAAGCATGAGGAAGAAGAAAAAGGTTTTCATAAATAATGCTTTGAGTTTCTAACTTTTGGCAGAGAGTACTTACTTCCCTTCAGTGAGAATACCGAAATCGAATACTTTGTTATTGGAATACTGCGTCGGGGTGGTGCCAGCGTGGCAAAGAACCATCTGTCGGCATTCTGATTGCTACTGCTTTCAAAATAGAGGTAAAACACCGGGCTTGCCTCATTAATTTGAAGATGGCTTGTAGCGCCGGCTAAGTTTGATTTGAGCTTATCGCGGGCGACACCCATTGTAGCGTGGGCTGGGCAACAATTGTTGCAATACCCACAATTACCATAATCGAAGTGAATGCTAGTTTTTTCATTTGTTAGTTAGGTGTTGAGTTCTCATGGCATCAAACGGCCCGCACCAATACCGCGGCCAACGGCGTGCATATCCATTGCATCATCGATCATTTTCCAAAAAATGGTTTTTGAGGCCTGGTTTCGGACGGTTTACCAGCCGATTTTGTATGTCTTAAAATGCTCCAAACCGTTCTTTCCGATATGCTGAACCGATTCGCAAGCGTATCCACGATCACCGACTTGGCATATTCCTTTTCCGTACTCATCTTTTCAAATTCCTTGCAAACCGTAAACCGTTGCAGCTGCGGCGTGGAGATCAAATTCTGGTCGATTAAAAAGGTGATGAAATGATCATCCGTTTTTTTGATATCGTGACGCTTGCAGAATACGTCAAAGCTCTGGCGAAGGTGCTGCTGGAACTTATCCAGGATATATTTTCTCGGCTCGTGCATAGGTAAAGAGCTTGAGTATGAACTTCAGGTAACACAAACCGGATGCTTCAATAAGCCTGCACAATGATCGATATAGAAGGCATTTTGAATCTAATACGGTTTTCACCTTTTTCCCCGAAGTTTTCAGCCCCTTCCTGTCAGCCTGTTGCTTGCAGTAATTGAAATTAGTTGGTACAGGGATCTTGCGTACTGGGTCTATGCAAGGCCCTTTTCGTCAAAACCCGTCCTGTCCGGGTTAAAAAAGCCGGCGCTTCGGTCAAAAAATCAGGATTTCACCGATGCAGCTGAATTCAGCAGGAATGCTTAATTTTCCCCGAGAAAATCAGGCACATGCAAAAACTTAAATTTCTTGCGCTGTTAAAAAAGTTATCCCGGCCCGAGTTGGATGACTTTCACCGGTACCTCAAACGCTACCACCCGCGGGAGAAAATCGCCTTGCGGGTTTTTGAATACCTGATCCGGTTTTACCCGGCTTTTGAACAGCCGGAAAAACTCCGGCTGGAATACGCCTGGCAAAAAATTTTCAAAACGGATTTTGACCAGGATGTACATGCGCAGAAAAAAATGCTGAACACGGCATCGGACCTGTACAAGTGGTTGAAAGACTTCCTGATCCTGGCAAAAACGCAACAAGACCATCCCCTCCGACAAACCATCTGGCTCAGCATTTTGCAGGAGCGGGGCATGAAAGACGAGTTTTCCAGGAAAGCGGCAGCGTTCTATCAACAAACGCGGAACACACCGTTCAAGACACCTGCGGACGCTTTCCCCAACTGGATGGCGAGTTATTTTCACCGGGAACACCTCTCCTGGGATAAGCCTTTGATCCATGCCAGGATCATTGAACAATGTACCGAAACGATGCGCGACTGCTGGGAGATCATGCGCCTGAAAATGGCCTGCGAAATGAGCCTGGTAAAAAGAGTCACCGACCAGGCGCCGCCCCGGCAGCTCAGGGAAGCGAATGATTTTCAACAGCCAGGCCTGTCCATTTTAAAGGACACCTACGAAGCTTTGTGGCGGCTGACGGATTCGGGCGAAGAGGCGCATTTTGTCGGGCTGGAGTCCCTGCTTACCCAACAAGGCCAACACATCGATCCGAAAGAGCTGGAAGGGATTATTCGATACGCCTACAATTTTACGGCCGGTCAAAGCCGCCATAAACAGGAAGCCATCCAATATGAAAGGATGCACCGGCTGAACAAGGTCGGGCTTATGTATGGTGTGTTTTCCCAGGGCGGATACCTGGCTTCTTCGGCTTTCGGCAATATGGTGACCGTGGCATGTCTTACAAAAGACTTTGACTGGGCATCCCGGTTTATCCAGGATTACAGCCACATTCTGACGGAAAACAAGCGACAGGAAGCGATTCTGCTGGCACAGGCCATTTTAGCCTTTGAAACGGGCAAATTTCGGGAAGTTCTGCACCTGCTCGAACCGGTTGGGTTTGAAGACCATTTGGACATCCTGCGGGCCAAATCCCTTTTGCTGAGGAGTTATTATGAGCTTCAGGCCGATCCCGACATTGTACTCGATGCCTGCGCATACCTGGAAAATTTGTTGCGCCGCTCGTCGCCCAAAACAGAAGCGATCAAAGCCATGCTGGCATTTGTGCTGATCCTGAAAAGATTAGTGCTCCAGAAATCCAGCAAAAAGGTGATCATTGCGTGCATTGAAAAAGCCCCGGCGCTTTATTCCAAAAACTGGCTTCTGGAAAAAACGATGCGGTATAAAGCCAGGTATGCCGAGCGCAAGATCGCAGCAGACCGGCATACCCTGGCTACTAAATGAATCAGATCACCAAATCCTCAATGATGATGATTCCGGACTGTTCGCTTCCGCAAACCGTCGCAAAATAGAACTTGTAGGTTCCGCTTGGAAGTCCCGAATACGTAATCGATGTGTTGTGGGTATGGGTTTGCGCACTGGTATAAAAATCGCCTTGCCGGACGTAGTACACCACGTATTCGGAAGCGCCGCTTACGGCATTCCAGGAAAAGGAGGCCGACCCGGCCGATTGGCCCGTGAGGAAAACCTGGGGTGCGGGGCAGGTCGATTCGAAAACAGGTGGGTTTGTTGATCCGGAAGCGATCGGAATGAGCAGTACCAAAAGAATTTTAAGGTACATCTGCCAGTTTTTTTTGATTTCGTTTTTCATCGAATAATGAGTTGGGTGAAAGAGATGGGTGAAAAAATTCGATGAAAGGCCGGCAAGCATGACAAAATGAGATACCAGGCGGCCTGTTCATTTGCCCCTTAGAGGAACGGCCGGCGATGGAGGTAAACGGTTTATGGTAATTATCTTCAAAAAATATCGTCTTTTGCATAAAGAAAAAACCATCTCAGACAGGGATACCTTTTATCGCCTGAAGCCCTCTAAATCTTTTGAGCCATGTTTCAGCAATATACCGACCGGCAATTCATGGAAGCCTTGCGTGCCGGCGGCATCGTACGGGAAGATGTTTGGCGATACCTCACCGTAAATTGGAGCGGCTACTGCTGCGGCACTGCCGTTAAAAGAACCGGATGCAAGGAGCACGAAGCGAAGGAGGCCTTTTCCATTGCCTGCCTTGGCGTAGACAAACGAATACGAACCGCTTCCGGCGACGATTTTCTGAAAAAGGCATCGTTGAAAACATACCTGACCAGCGCTACCATTTATGCGGCCTGGACCGTCATGCGCCAACGTAAAAAAGAACCGGTGGAAGTAGGGATCAAGCTATACGCAGAAGGGGAAGAAGACGTGAACAAATGGTTTCGCCAAAGAGACTGCCGCGAAATCCTGGAAAAGGCTCTTGCCTCCATCGGCGAGCGTTGCAAAAAAATCCTGGTACTATTTAAAGATGGGTTCGGTATGAAAGAAATCATGGAAGAAATGGGCTTTGGAAATGAGGATGTTGCCAAAGCGCAAAAGTGGCAGTGTCAGGAAAGATTTAAAGCATATCTCCGGGCAAACCCCAACATCAGCAGCCTGCTAAAAGAAAATTGTTATGGCTAACGAAGAACTGGGCGATAAAATAGAGGCATGGCTAAAAGGCCAACTCCCGGCGGCCGAAGCTGCCGCTTTCCAGGCAGCCTTGGCTGCCGACCCTGCACTGGCAGAGGAGGTTGAACTGCATCGCCTCACCCTGCATGCCATGGATCACCTTTCGGAGCAGCACCTGCAACAACATGTACTGGCCTGGATGGAAGGCGTGGATATCGAAGAGGTAAAGGAAGAATCTGAAAAGAAGCCGCTTGCCTTTCCCTACCAATACTGGTTTCGGGTAGCCTCCGCACTCCTGATTTTGACAGGGGCTTTTGTGTTTTATCAAATATGGAGGTCCGGCGCAGAAAAACAAAAAATTGTTAACCTCGAAGCCCAAATCAGGCAACAGGACAGCATGCTGTTTGAGTTAAAACAACAAGCTGCGCCGGACCCTGCGAAGTTCGACAGTCTTTCCCGGGAAAATGAACAACTGCGTCAACAACTCAGGGGAGCAACAAAAGACTCCGGTAAGCCATCCGAGCCCTTCGCATATTACTCGAAACCAAAAAATTTAGGCGGTTCGGTACGCATGGGCGAAGAATCGTCGGTAGAACAACTCTTGAGAGCGGGAGACTTGTTTTTTCAAAAATCCGACCTGGAACAGGCGGAAGACAAGGCGCGGGCTGCCCTTAAAATCGAGCCTGACAACCGGGATGCCATTCGCTTGCTCGCGCACGCCTTATTTGGCCAACAGCGCTTTCTGGAAGCGGAGCCGGTATTTGCCCGGGTGCAAAACGCGTATGCACAATCATCCAACGGAGCGAAGGAAGCTGCATGGAACCGTTTGCTTTGCCATCGGGCCCTTGCTGCCGATGCAGGGCAGCGGGCACTATTCAAGGCCGCTTTGAGCGCCATATTGAAGGAACCTAAGCATCCATATTACAGGCAGGCGGTGCGGATACGAACGACGGATAGGCTTTAGCAAGCCTTCGCGGCAGGGCATTGCTTAGGCACGGTGTCAAAATAACTTCCCAATTTAAGGCCATTCTTTTGCCGTCATCCTGCCCATCTTTTTCTGCTATCCGACGCAGCATGTGTTTTCACATGCTGCAACGTACTTCACCAACTTGGGTGGCAGCATGTGAAAACACATGCTGCGGCGCTGGGCCGGATGAGATATCGGAAAACCTGCCGAGGCTGAAACCCACCAATCCCCGCTGACTTAAAAAAGTCCACCTATGGTGGGCAAAAACCCGCAAGGGTATCGTTTTGCTTTTTCTCTTACCCGGCCAGACAGCCACAGCGCAACGGGCCCTACCGCCGACGGAGGTAAAAATCATCCGGCGCTTCGAGCGGCCAGAGCCCATTTTTTTTGAGCACATCACCCATGCGGATGGCACCGCCGCAGGAACGCTGGTTGCGCTGGATATCCAGGTTTAAAATTCGTAAACACTCCCAAAGGTTCTATTATCTTTATCCGAAAATCCAACCATGAAAGCCATTATTATACAAAAGTATTACCCATGCCTGCAAACCCATCTACCCATTTTGCGCTATCTCCGGCAAAATACCGCACATTACCGACAGTATCTTGCCGGTTTGGAACAAGTAGCGCCTTTCGCCCCTTGACTTTTTTCAAAAACCCTTATTTTTGAATCTTGCTTCATTCATAATCCGGCTTTCCAAAGCCACAACGTCAAACACGCTATGACACTCCAATCCCCACTCCCTTTCCTGCGGGAGATGGCCAAAGGTTTTCTGCACCTGGGCTATCCCGATCTTTGCGTGGCCTGTAGCCGCGAACTCCCTGCCCCCGATTTTTGCTTTTGCCTGAAATGCCGGCTCAAACTCCATTCGTCCGATATGTATAAGGTGTCAGAGAATGAATTCACCGGGCGTTTTTGGGGACGCATGCCCTTAGCGGCCGGCGCGGCGCAGTATTATTTTACCCGCAAAAGCCCCATCCAATGGGCGCTTCACCAGTTGAAATATAAAAACAATCCGGATATCGGTCTGAAACTCGGCCGCTTGTTCGGCCGGCAGCTGGCGCAGGCGGCGCCGTTCCAGTCTGTGGAGATGATCGTTCCGGTACCCCTGCATCCGAAAAAAGAGCGGTTGCGTGGCTACAACCAAAGTACGATGTTTGCCAAAGGGCTATCGGAAGGCTGGGGCGGGCTGCCCGTTTGCACCGATGCGCTCGCGCGCGACCTGTTCACCGAGTCTCAGACCCGCAAAAAACGGATGGACCGCTTTCAGAACGTTGGGACGGTTTTTACCATCCGGAAACCCGGGCTGATCGAAGGGAAGCACGTTTTATTAGTGGATGACGTGCTGACAACCGGCGCAACCCTGGAAATGTGCGGGCAGGCGCTTTTGCAGGTTGCCGGGGTTCGGCTGAGTATGGCGACCATTGCGATTGCGATGAAGGAATGAACGTGTTTTTTTGATTGATGATTTCATGATTGTTGATGTGAAGTACACAATCATGTAATTGTCAATCATCAATCAAAAAAAGCAGGCTACAAGAACCGATCAAACAGATTCTCATGAAACGAGTCAACCCCCGCCGCATCCACGACAAATTCTACCTCTCGCGTTTGCTGGAGCGATACCTATATATATTGGAACACTCTCCCATGGAAATCACCCTCCGGGCGTTGAGTTACGATGCCGGGATACCCGAGTCCGTTTTCCGGCGCTTAAAGGACCTGCACAACAATCCCCAAGACGGGCAAAATATCGACGCGGCAGACTATCATATCCTGTTTTCCAACATCATGTTTCGGTACCCGACAGTGAAAATTTGGGTACAAGTAGATGGGGACTTCTTTTTTGAAATGTAAACGCTATACTTTTTGCCACTTGCCCGAGATAATTCGGCCATCGGCAAAACGTACAGTCCAGACACATACTCCTGTTTGCCAGCTTGAGCCGGGTATCGACGGATTGGATTGGCCTGAGGGAATTGAGACACGATAAATACAAAAGCCGCTCATATTAAAAACCCTGATTTCACATTGACCATTCGATACTGCCGACAGATCCTGAAGTTGCCAATCCCGCATACCGGGGTTCGGATAAGCCTGAAGTATGCATTCCACATTGTGTACCTTATACGGCGAAAAAGCCGTTGGACGAGGAGCCATGCGCTACCTACCCGTCGGACGGCAAAAAAACCCGTCGGACGGGGTGTAAACTTGATACATATATCCCGATAAGGGCAGTGTTCGAGATAAAATACAACCTTTTGATGCGTTTGTCGTGCCCTTCACTCCCCACTCAACACAAACCCCGCCCAGTAATAGGGGTGCGCATATTGCCGGTTTTCTTTGATAAAAGTCCGTTTGGCATTCGCCAGCGCGCGGTTGTAGGGCTGCCCTTTTTCGATTTCCCGGTAAAAAAGTACCATCAAATTTTTCGTCGTGGCGTCGTTCACCGCCCAGAGCGAGGCCAGTACGTTGCGGGCGCCGGCACAGGTGAAAGCGCGCGCGAGGCCTACGATGCCTTCGTCCTTGCGGTATTCGCCGAGCGCGGATTCGCAGGCCGACAGTACAACGAGCCCGGCCGACAGGCGGAGGCTGTAAACGTCGCGGGCGTACAGCAGATCAATTTTTTGAGGGTCGTTTTCGGCTTGCAGGGCCACAAAAGAGTATTCGCCCAGCACATCGTTGGCCGCACTGTGCGTAGCCAGATGAAGGATGTTGTAATCGGGGCATTTTTTCAGAAAATTGGATTTAGTGGCCTCGGCCCCCACAAGCGCCTCTCCATGTGTTATTTGTGCGATAGACCGGGCCTCCGCCCCACTGTTGGGCAAGGACTTGAAAACATTACTTCGTGAAAGCGCGGCCACATCCCCGACCGGAATTTGGAGCGTTCCGGCCGGTTTACCTTCGAAAAATGGCGCGAGCGCAAGCACAGAACCGGCCGGTTTACGGGGTTTCGGCCGGTTTTGCACAAATTGAAACAAGCCCACCGAATAGGCCTGGCTGATAACCAATTCCTTATCGAGGAAATGCCAGAGAAAGGGTTTGCCCATGTTCGTTTCGGGTTGCGTGAGCAGCGCTCCGAATGGAAGTTGAGCCAGCTCATCCCGCGGAATGAGGATCACTTCCTCCGACAGCAAAGTGCGCAGCGGCGCGATAAGGGCTTGGTAAACCTTGTAAGACGCATCCGCAAAGCTTTGAATCTCTTGCAGATACGCCGTTTCCGGCAGGTTTTGGTATTCGGCAAACCGGCGCGATTCGGTTCCTAAAATGTCGAGGGCGTTTTCGGTCGCAGGGTCGAAGGGTGTAGCGAGCCATACCACCGTGTCGGGCCGGATGATCAGGGCGAATATCAGGGAATTGTCGATGAAAATATCGAGCATACACTGGCCCGCATGCAGCGTTTGTGTTTGTACCTGGCGGAGATTTACGGCTGGCTGGCTGTATTTCAGGCGGAAATATTCGGGGTAATCTTTTTCCAAACCGGCCAGGAAAACGCTGTACCGGTCGCGCAGTGCAAACAAATTCTGGTCGTTTGCGGCGATCAGGCTGTCGGCATCGGGCTGCATGCGCACCATAAAAAAATTGGTTTCCAAGTCGATAACCTGTTCGCGGAAGGCTGTTTCACGTTGAAAAAGCGAATCGGGAATGCCGCCCCATTGCAGGGCGTAGGTTTCGTGCAGGAACTCTTGCACAGCAAATGTTTTATACGCTTCCACGGCTTCAAAAGCCCGCTCGATGTGCGTTTTATCCAGCGTTTGCGCGTACATCCCCTGCCGCACCTCGGAAATATTGGAGACGATACCCACCTCGTTGGCGATCCAGTCGCGAAAACCGTCGTTGGGCGCCCGGTCGCGCATGCCGAAAATCACGTCCTCCGATTGCCGGCAGCGGCGTTCAGCAGCATGGTACCGGGCGGTGTCGCCGGTTTGAAGGTACAAATTCCACTCGGCCCTTGCCGCCTGCGCCAGGCACCACGCGTAGTGCGAGCGGCTAAACAACCGGCCCCTTTGTTGTTTCAGGCGGGTTTCGAAAAGCGCAACGTTTTTTTCAGCGTAATAGAGGGATTTTTCATAATCCCTAACCTGGGCATATAATTCACACAAGTGAAATTCAGCGATCCCCACAAAACCGCCCCGCGCGCGTAAACGCGCTCCGTAGCACGCCAAAGTATCTTCCAGGATACGGATGCCTTCCTGCGCGTCTCCTTTCAGTTCATAATACATCGACCAATAGTTGGCGAGGTTAAGCCGGGCCTGTAGACCGGCGCGGTCGCCGATGCGGCGGTGGAACGCATCCCATTCCCGCAGGTAGAACCGGGTGCTTGCGGTATCCAACATCGCAATACAAATGACGGCGAGCTGGTCGTAATGCGCGCTGATCTTTGAATCTGCCGGATTACCCGACTGCCTGATATTCACTCCTTTAACCGCCGTTTCCAGGGCTATTTTATCGTTTCCGTTCAAATGATGGGCATTGGCCAGGTACAGGTAGATCTTGGCGAGTTGGTCGGCGTGGCTGCGTGGCAAATTTCGATGCAGCGCGATGCTCCGCTCACACATATCGATGGCCCGGTTGAACATGCTGTTGCTGATAAAATCAGCGGCTACAGCACGATAACATTCGTCGAGTTGCAACAGGAGGGCCCCGATCTGGACGGAATCCGCAGGGCAATCGGTCAGCCGGGTCAGCGTATTCTGGGAAAGTTCCATCGCCGTTTGTGCCCGCCCCTCTTCCAGCAGTTCAGCCGCGCGGGCCATTGCCGCCGAAATACGGGCTGTGTGGCAGGGGCTCTGGGCAAAAAGTGGACAGACCACCAGCAGAAAGATGGGCAGAAGGGATGATTGTTTGCTCATTTCGGATCGGTTTGGAAGGGAAGTTGACATTTTTTGAAAGAAAGAAAGGGCGCGTGGTTAGGTATTTTTCCAAGGGCACACTAATTGGGGAACGGCTTTGCCAAAGACAATCCTTTTTCAAATTTTTCAACCTTTTCAACACAATGAAACGCAATTTAATTTTCTCCTTCGCGCTCCTGGCGCTACTCGCAGTTTCCTGCAAAAAAGACGAAGAAACGGCCAAACCCAAGGTCATCACCGCTACCGGTAACATTTCAGCGACCATCAGCAAATATCAGGGCCTTTTGGGTGCGAACAACGGCGGTGATCCAGGCACGAAAGGTACTGGCGGCTTCCGCGAAATCAACTGGGACGCTCTGACCGATGCAGAGTGCGCGCCCAATTTCTACGCGCCTGATCTCTTCAACAGCCCCATAGCGCCCCGCGCGCGCGGCATCGTGATCAGCACAACCGGGGATGGGCTCATGGTGAGCGCCGACAGCGATAACCCGACGAATACCCCGACCTCGTTTGGAAACATCAACCCGACGTACACGCAGATTTTCCCACCACTCAGCGGTGAACGCTTGTTTTCACCCGTCGGAAGCAACATTGCCGACATCCGTTTTTATGTGCCGCGCTCCACGAACAAGGCCGTTGTCCGGGGCTTCGGCGCCGTGTATGTGGATGTGGACCGGGTGGAAAACACGGCATTGGAGTATTTCGACATCAACGACAAATCACTGGGTGTGTATACCACGCCGGTGCTCGACAAAGGCCATGTATTTCTGGGCGTACTGTTCAACGAAGCCGTCATCCATAGGGTCCGGATTGAATACGGAAACTCTAAACTGGGTCCCGACGACGGCAACGGGGTGGACGTGTCGGTGATGGACAATTTCATTTTTGCCGAACCCCAGGCAGCGCAATAATTTTTCTAAATTTTTCCAAAAACAACACACAATGAAACATCTTCTTTTCCGATCCGCCCTCTTGTTCCTCACGCTGTGCTCTGCATGGCTAACAGCAAACGCTCAAATTGTGCCGGCACCGACAGAAAAGCAATTGTCTGCCATTGAAAAAATCATGGCGCCGCAGCGCAAAAAAGTGACCGACATACTTGACGCCGACAAAACCGGGCAGTATAAAATTTACCAAAATGATTTAAAAGCGCTGTCCCAAGAAAAAGACCCTACTCAGAAAAA
>Ga0335394_10009283_pt1 | contig 11081 bp, 8 predicted proteins | sample MAT03_FD_205741 | JGI IMG/M metagenome (GOLD analysis project Ga0335394, IMG submission 205741) | Freshwater microbial communities from Lake Fryxell liftoff mats and glacier meltwater in Antarctica - MAT-03 (spades assembly) (version 2) ... | reverse complement strand
TGACAGGGCTGAACTTCGCCCGAAACCGCGCACTGCAGGACGCGACGGGCGAGGTTCTTTGTTTTCTGGATGATGACGTGACCGTGGACGCCGGTTGGGCGCGGGCGATGTCTGATGCCTGGGCGGCCAACCCCGAGGCAGGATGCATCACTGGCCTGGTGCTTCCGCTGGAACTTGAAACTGAAGCGCAGATTCTGTTTGAACGCGGCGGCGGTTTTCGCCGCGGTTTCTTGCCCTTGCGCTATGGAGAGACGAACTTCGCCGATCCGGTGCATCCTTCAGGCGCGGGCAAATTCGGCGCGGGTGCCAACATGAGCATTGACCTCGAACTGGTGCGCAAGCTCGGTGGCTTTGACGAGGCGCTCGATACCGGGCGGCCGCTGCCTGGGGGTGGGGATCTGGATATCTTCTACCGGGTGCTGCGGTCCGGGCGGCGGTTGGTTTATGAACCGCAAGCCGCTGTCTTTCACGAACACCGTCGCGACATGGGCGCATTGACGCGTCAATACCGGAGCTGGGGCCTGGGGCTGATGGCGTTCATCGTAAAGACACAGGAAGCGGATCCGGTCGCGCGCCCGGCTTTGCGGCGTCTGGTCCTGTGGTGGTTCCTGTGGATCGCGACGCGCCTCTGGCGGCGGCGCACGGGGCGGGAGCCAATTCCGGCCGCCATGATCCGGGCCGAGTTATGGGGCGGGGTCACGGGCCTGTTCGGCGAGTACCGCCGCTCGCGCGAGCGGTCTGACCGCATCCGTCGAGAGGCACCATGAACGGCGTGCAAACCGCGACGGTGGTTCATGTAGACATCAACAGCGCGTTTCGCGCCCTCTTGCCAGACCGGGGCACCGACAGCTTGCTCGCCGTGTTCTGGGACGGCCTCCTTCCCTTGGGCTCGCGACTCTTTACGTCAGGGGAATTGCCGGTGTCAGCTGCAGCCCTTCCGGCGGTTATGGCTGCAGCAGTGGCGCCCGCGCTTGTGGCCCGGGGTCTGACAAGCCCTGAGGGCCTGTCGGTGCCGACAGCTCCCTCCGATTTGAAGATCTCGGTCGTCGTCTGTACGAGTAACCGCCCTCTAGACCTTGCGCGCTGTCTTGACAGCCTGACCGCCTGTGATCCTGCGCCAGATGAGATCGTCATCGTGGACAACTCCCCCGACAACCCGGCCACGCGCGACCTCGTAATGTCTCGAGCGGGTCTACGTTATGTGGCCGAACCGCGCCGAGGGCTGAGCCGGGCGCGCAACGCAGGCGTCGCCGCGGCCACCGGACACTTCATTGCCTTTACCGACGATGATGTGACCGTCACGTCAAATTGGATGACTCCGATCCGGGCGGGGTTTGCGGACCCGGGCGTTGCCGTTGTTTCAGGTCTTGTGCTGCCCATGCAGCTCGACTCTGCCGCCGCTGTTGCATTTGAGATCAATTATGGCGGGCTTGCGGGCAGTTTTTTGCCAACCAGATACGATCGTAGCCTGCTCGACACCGCATTTGGCGAGGCACCGCCGGTTTGGAAGGTCGGCGCAGGGGCTAATATGGCTTTCCGCCGCACGGCCCTTGCGCGGGCCGGACCGTTTGACGAACGTCTCGGCGCCGGGGCCGCTGGTTGCAGCGAGGACAGCGAGATGGTCTATCGTTTGCTGCTGGCAGGAGGCATTTGCGTTTACGATCCGGCCGCCGTCGTTTTTCACCGCCACCGCGACACAGTCTCTGCGCTGCGTCAGCAACTGCGTGCCTACATGCGCGGACATGTTGCCGCGCTTTTTGTCCAGTATGGGCATGATCGGGCCCCCGGAAACCTTGTCCGTGCCTTTGTCGGAATGCCAATCGGGCTGGCCGGCGGCTTCGTCATGACCTTCTGGCATCGCGAACGCCTGCGTCGCCAGCTGCTGCCGTGGGAGACGCTCGGCGTCGTCGAGGGCTGGCTTAGCCTTTTACGTCTCAGGAAGACCCGCCCTGTCCCCTCCATTTCAAAGGAGCCCCCCTGATGGCCGATGTCGTCACCCGACGCCCAATGTCCGCATTCCTGCGCGACAATCCCTTTCCAGGCAAATTCACTGACGGTCTTTATTTCCGTGACAAGATGCGAGCCATCCACCGCATCGCTCCCGAACGCATCGGCCGCGACCTGCTGGAGGTTGGCGGCGGACAGAGCGGGCTCTCCAAGATGCTGTACCCCGGCGCGCAGATCACCAACCTCGACCTGGACCCTAGCTTCAGCGAGCGGGCGGCGAACCGGCAGCCCGGCATGCGCTTTGTGCAAGGCGATGCGGCGGCGATGCCGTTTCAGGATGCCAGCTTTGACGTGGTGACGATGTTCGACCTTCTGGAACATGTCGAAGATGACGACGCCGTCGCACAAGAGACCCTGCGCGTGCTGCGCCCCGGTGGATGGGTGCTGATCACAACGCCCGACATCGACCGATGGCGCTATCCGGTCTATGCAATCTTCAAACCCTTCTGTCCCTCCGAAGAAGAATTGTTTGCAAGCTGGGGCCACGTGCGCCGTGGCTACAACCTGCCGCGGCTGGAGCGGATGTTCAACGGCTCCCCTCGGATGAAGGGCGGCTTTATCAATGACAAGCTGGCGCTGAGCCATGACATCGCGTTCCTGAAACTTCCCTGGCCGGTACGGGTGCTGATGCATGCTGCAGTTGCACCAGTGTCGATTGTGGGATGGGTGTCTCACAAACCGGGCGACCCCGGCACCGAGATCGCCGCCTCTTGGCAGAAGGAGGGCTGAAGTCATGGGGGCCAAAGACGTTATCGTCACGGGCGGGGCCGGCTATATCGGCAGCCATACCTGCAAGGCGCTGGCTGCCGCAGGATACAACCCCGTCACCTATGACAACCTCTCGTTGGGCAATCGGTGGGCAGTGCGGTGGGGGCCGCTCGAGATCGGAGACATCCGCGATAGGGCCCGCCTGGCCGAGGTGTTTCGGCACTACCGGCCTGTGGGTGTGCTGCACTTTGCCGCGCTGGCGCTGGTGGGAGAGTCCGTTTTGGCCCCGGCCCGCTATTACGATCTGAACGTCCATGGCGCACAGTGTGTCTTTGACACTGCGCGGTTTTTCGATGTTGGCGCAGTGGTTTTCTCCTCTACCTGTGCCGTTTATGGCGTACCCGCACGGTTGCCCATCACTGAAGACACGCCTCAGGTGCCGATCAACCCCTATGGTGCCAGCAAGCTGATGGCCGAACGGTTGCTGCGGGACTATGAAACGGCTTATGGCCTGCGCCATGTGGCACTGCGATATTTCAATGCAGCCGGCGCCGATCCGGGTGGTGAGATCGGCGAAAGACGGGAGGTCGAGACGCACCTGATCCCACTCGCGGTGGAGGCCTGCCTGGGGCTGGGACCGGCACTTAAGATCCTCGGTGCAGACCACCCCACCGCCGACGGCACCGCGGTGCGCGACTATATCCATGTAACTGACCTCGCCGAGGCGCATGCAGCCGGCCTTGCGCTTCTGTTGCGCGGCGAGGGCTCTGAGGTGCTTAACCTTGGCACCGGACGCGGTGTTTCGGTGCGCGAGGTGATTGCAGCCATCGAGCTGGCTGTGGGGCAGCCGGTCCCGATTGTGGCAGCGCCTAGGCGCCAGGGCGACCCACCGTGTCTTGTTGCCGATGCCACGCGTGCGCAAAAGCTTCTCGGACCCGAACTTGTGATGCGATCAAACCTTGGGTCCATCATCGATACGGCATTGAGATGGCGCCGCGACAACCGATTGTCTGCCCGATAGCTGGCGTGGGTGCCGAACCGTCCACAATCCGCGATCGCACGGAGCATTGGATGTGGCTCTCGGGCATCCGCCTCACTGTGTTGAAAACCCGAGAGCCCGAGCATCTCTGCAAGCGTTCAATTATGCCGCTGCGTGGCTTTTGCTCCCGCCAAGCCGCCTGATTTGCCTCCTGATCGTCCCTCTTTCACAGCGGGTGTCCTTGGGGTTGTGATCCGTTCCCCGAAGATGCACTTCCGGACGCTGAAGTTTTCCGGCTTGATCCGGGGGAGGTGCTTGGAGCGTCTTCCGGTTTCGTCAGTGTGATCGGCACGTTGTTTCCGACCGCGCCGTGAGGTCGTTCTTAGTTGTAGTATCTGCACCAAGCCTCTCGCCCACGACCGAGAGCGTCAGGATCCAGTGTGGGTTCAGACGCGCCTTTACCGGCCATGGAAAGCGAGGAGGGGTCGGCGTTCGATCCGGAGGATCAGATGCCCCTACGGACGATGAAGGCTCTCGCCATCGTCCTCGGACCGGTGACGGACAATTGCCCGATCGGTGGGTGAGCCGGGGCGCGGGACGTCGAGAGTGACGCGGCACTGGTATGTCCGCAGGTCCATGGCGAAATACCCTCACCGCAGTGATCGAAACGCCTGGTTTTCGGGCAGCCGCCCTGGCGGTACAGATGCGCCACGCCATAAGGCCGGAAACATGACCGCGCCCGGCAAAGATCAACACCAGCTCATATCGATCTTTCACGAACAGAGCCCTCCAGAAGTGACAAAGCCGTGAGAGATGATGGAGACCGGCACTGAATGCGAGCGCTTGGAGAACTGCACCTGACACTCGCGGCCGCGCATGAACAGCGCCTGAACCACCTCCACAACCCGACCCTTCCCCAAGCGCGGGCTTTAATCCCACCGAACCGGAACGGCAGATCTGGACTCCGATAGGGATGATTTTTGCATACTGCGTGACACTGTTCGCGGCGAACTTCTGAGAAAAGCCCCTTTACGCCCCGGATCCACCTTGTTATACGACCTCGTTGTTCCGGCGTAGCTCAGCGGTAGAGCAGTTGACTGTTAATCAATTGGTCGTAGGTTCGATCCCTACCGCCGGAGCCAAGAAACCCCAAGAAAGCAATAACTTAGCTTAAGTCGCGCTCAGCGGCCTTGGATGGTTTTTGCTCACGGGTAACGTTTGGGGTAACAGATCGCGCATCGCTATCCGGCCAGCGCGCATCGCGCATTCGTGACAACCCGCGCCAGCCGGTGTGGTCGCAGCAACCGGCCCATCGCCCCGGTCCGGCCCCGATGCCCGCCGTCATCGTCGTCGGCCAGCGCCAGCCCCGCCAGATCGGCCACCAGACGGCCAGAGAGGATGCCACCGTGTCCTGTGTGGGGCTCGAGGCCCCAGCCGCACCAAGCAGGCCCACAGCAGCCGCCAGAGCCGAGTGCCCCACAGCAGCCCCACAGGCACGCCCTGAGGCAGTTCCCGGCCTGCCAGCGCCCCCGCGCGCGCGGTGATGCCCTCTCTTCCAACTTGGAAGAGAGCAACCACTCGACCGCCCCGCCGCGCCGCCTGTCGAAAGGATGGCGGGCCCAAGCTGGGCTTGCACTTTCGCCGCCTCAGCAGTTGCGGACATGAACTTGCAGAGCGAAAGGCTTGCCAGAAACTGACTCGACTCAGCGTCCCATTTTCGGCCAGAATTGCCTCACAATCCGAGAGGACAAGATGATTCCTCAAAACGAGATCACAGCACTACTCTCCGTCATTGAACGGCTTGAGCAGACCCAGCGCCTCACCCCGCTTCAGATATTTCGCAAGGAGCAAGCCAGAACCTATCGCTTTTCGCCAGACGGCCGCGACCATGATGTGCATGCCCACCAGCGCAAGTATGGCAAGAAATCCGTTTTTCAGCCGCGCGAAAAGAACCATCCCGTTTACGGTGACACTCACTTTGCCCTTGGATTTCAGGCCCGCTATCTGGATGCAGAGTTGAGTGACTGGTTTTCTTGGGCACACGTTACTATCCTGCCCGGTATCGCTGCCCGCATCAAAGCAATCCTGAAGCGCGCGAAGATGTCCGAATTGAGCGAACGGTTCGTTGCCGCCTATGACAAGCACTTCTCGGACCTTTTGAAGCCCGCCATTCAAAGAAAGCCATCGGGCGACCAGAAACTTGACTGGCTTCAGTCGGATGTGCCCCGTCTCGACGTCACATTGAAGTCAATCGACCGTAGCGCTGCCGAAAGTTTTTCCTTTGCATTTGAGTTCTGCTGCCACGATTGCGGCGGCTTCGTCATCGAGGCGCCTGACGATGAAGATGCAAATGGTCCGGCATTGTGCAAAGCCTGTGGACAGGTTTTTGGCAAGATGGGTCAGGTCAGAGCGCTTGCGCAGCTCGTTGGGCAGCTTGAACTGAAAAAGCGCGGCCTTGCGTCGCCCTGACGCGGCGCGTCGAACCGCGTCTACTAGAGCAAGTTGCGACCATTCCGATCTGGATTCCCATAAGTGCCCAATCATTTCCTCCTTCTATGGCAGATGTTGGGGATCGTTGATGGGCAAGCCACTTCCTATGGAACTTCGTCGGCGAGTTGTTGATTTTGTCGAGGAAGGCCGCACGCATCGGGCGGCGGCGGCGCAGTTCCGAGTTTCGATCAAGTTCGTGAATGACATGGTGCTTTTGAAGCGCCCCACCGCTCACGTAAAGTTCCTGCACGACAGCGGTGGGGTTCCCGGTTGTCTCTCAATCAGTGAGATAGCCCTTGACCTTCAGCCATGCCAAAAATTCAGGCGCGCTAAAGTCAATGGATCCGGTTTCAGCGGTATATTCATAGCGCACCGCGTCGCGCCAGTTCTTATGTTTGTAAGTCCAGCCCATTTTGAAATCCTCTCGTTGTGGGGGTGATATGGCCGCCAAGCCGTGAGGTGCCGTGCCGTGCCAAGCCGTGAGGTGCCGTCCCAAGCCGTGCCAAGCCGTGACCCTTTTTCGGTGATGCTGCACCGTCGGACTTTACCGACAAAAAATTCCCACCAAAAATGAACGAGCGCCACAAGTGAAAAAGAAATGTTGGGCGGCGCTGGTTGTGGTCCTGCCCCGCGTAGGTCTGCCACGGTGGCGATCTTGGTGTTGTCGCGCGCAACACCCATGCCATGCCCGCCGTCATCGTCGTTGTCGGCCAGCGGCCCGTTGTGGACCCGGTGAAGTTACGGTCTCCGGAACGTGGCAACGCGCGATGCCCGCGACAGTCGGCCCATGCATCGTGCCAGCGCCCGTCTTGAGCCTCGGTGCCGTTGTGGAACTAATTCCACAACGGCTCAATCGGCGGGCTAGGCGGGACGGTGTGGCCTTGGGGCGGTTACGCCAACCGTAACGCCAAAGAGGCCATAAGGCGTCTTGGCGCTTCAAACACAGCGCTTGACCCCGATTGGGGCCTGACCCGCCCACACCACATGAAAGTTTCGTAGGCTCAAGCCCTGCCCCCGAGGTAACCGCTTGCACTGCCACGCATTAGGTTTCCGGCGGTTGGAATTGAAGTGAGTTGATGTGGTGTTTGACTTCCAGCTTCAGGTCACGACAGGCAGTCATTATGGCGGCGGCAGACACGGTTGCGTCCATTGTGCTTCCCTTGCTCGATCCGTCCTCGAGTTCCGCGCACATGGCTCCTGTCTGATGGTCCCCAAGGTCGCGGCACGACGACTTGAGAGTGTGTGCGACGCGCTTGAGGGTTACCAGGTCACGTGTTTGAGCAGCAGATGAAAGGTTGTCGAGAAGGCTGTCCACCTCGTCAACAAAACTCTGCAAGATATCGGCGACAATCAGATCGTCATCGCCCACTGCGTCACGAAGACGTTTTAGTGCCTCAGCTGTCAGACCCATTGGCGTTCCCCCCGTCGCCGATTTTCGCCCGCTGCAGCCGACGCTTTGCCTCGGCGGCCGCCCGCAGGGCACGTATGAGTTCACCGATCTCGATCGGCTTGCTGACGTAATCGTCCATCCCTGCGCGCAGGTACTTCTCGCGATCACCCGCGACGGCATTGGCGGTCAACGCGACCACGTAAGGCCAATCAACTTCCGGTCGAAGTCTGCGAATCCGTGTGGTCGCCTCGATCCCGTCCATGTCCGGCATCTCGATGTCCATCAGAACCGCATCGAAGGCCGTCAGCCGTGCCGTTTCAACGGCATCTTCGCCACACGCGGCCATCTCAGGCTCGAAACCGAGTTTTCGCAGGGCTGCAGCGCAGAACTTGCGGTTCGTCGGATGGTCGTCCACCACCAGAATGCGCAACGGGATTTCATCAGCAAGACGGGTCACCAGTTGCGAAGCGCCCGGAGCTGGTTCGGGGCCGGCCACACGGCGTTCCAAGTGCAAGGCCGATCCGATCGCTTCAAGCAGCGCCGAGGGTTTGATCGGCTTCATGAGGTAGCCAGAGAACAGGTCGCTCCCGTCCATCTCGGCTATTGTTGATCTTGTCATGTGCCGAGAGCTGAACAGGATCAGGGGAACAGACCGGCCCTCGGGAATTGCCCGGAGTCGCCTTGCCAGATCGACGCCGCTCATTCCGGGCATTTGCATGTCGAGGATGATGATATCCGGCCGCGACGCGGACGCCAGCAAGCGCAGCGCGTCCTCGGGTCCATTGGCCTGAATCGAAGCCATTCCGAAACTGCGCAGATGAAGCTCCAGCACCCGCAGGTTCGTGGCATTGTCATCGACGATCATCGCCATACTTCCAGGGACGACCGCCGCGCCTGGCGACCCGGTCTCTGCGAGCGGTATCAGCTCCGCCGGGCTCGCGGGAAGGTCGAACGAGAACTCGGTTCCCCGTCCAACTTCGGACCTCACGGTGATTGATCCCCCCATGAGTTCGACAAGCCGCTTGGAAATCGCCAGCCCGAGACCCGTCCCGCCGTAGCGTCGCGTCGTCGAAGCATCAACCTGGCTGAAGGACTTGAACAGACGGTCAAGCCGGTCGGCAGGAATGCCGATACCGGTGTCGATGATCTGGAATTGAAGCCTAAGTTGCCCCGCGACGGTATCGGTGCTGCGCGAAACCCGCAGGAAGACCTCTCCCTGTCCCGTGAACTTCACCGCGTTGTTCAGCAGGTTGAGAAGAATCTGCCGCAACCGCATGGCATCGCCCGTCAACTGCCGCGGAATCGTCGGGTCGATCCAGTAGATCAGCTCCAGGCCATTCTCGGCGGCGCGCGGAGCGATGACGTCCAGCGCCTGCTCCACCGTGGCAAACAGGTCGAAAACGGTCACCTCGATGTCGAGTTTGTCCGCCTCGATCTTTGAAAAATCGAGGATGTCGTTGATGACAGTCAGCAGCGCCTCGGAACTTTGTGCAATGGTGTCGCAATACTCTCTTTGTTCAGCATCGAGTCCGGTGGAGGCCAACAGATGGGTCATGCCGATGATGCCGTTCATCGGTGTCCGGATCTCGTGGCTCATCGTGGCAAGGAAAGCGCTCTTTGCGGAGTTGGCGGATTCGGCCGCTTCCTTGGCCGCCGTCAGGGAACGCTCCAGCGTGCGCAGTTTCACCACGTCCTCCGATGTGACTTTCAGAAGCCGCTCGGTTTCTTTGAAAAGCCTTGCGCGCTGTAGCGCAACACCTGCCATGCTTGCGATTGACGTGAGCAGATTCACGTCCGACGTTTCGAAGGCATCTTCGCGATCAAGGTTCTGGACCGAAATGACGCCGCGGACCTTCCCTTCGTAGGCAAGTGGAACGAACAGACAGGATTTCGGAGGTTTGCCCTGCCGAGCCTCTGGGTTGCCATAGTGCTTGCGAGCTGTCGGCACGTCTTTGGCAATCAGGAGCGGTTCGCCCGTCTGCATCACGTGCCGACGATAGCCCACAAACGGCATGGCCTGATCGGGATAGCGCGTCCCCCGCTCGATCGTATAGGGGAAATGGAACACGCCTTCCGCCTCGTCGAAGAGACAGATGTCAAGCACATGGGCGTCAAAGACCTCGTGCATTTTTGAGCCCATGATGTCGTAGATCGCCAGCGGATCAACGCCTGCGGCCAAGGCTTCTTGCAGGCTGTTCACAAAGGCGAGTTCCCTGTTGCGCTCTTCCGTGTCGCGCAGGAGCCCTCGGTAGCGCGCCTGCTCGACGCGCAGCGCCGTCTCGATGGTGCGCATTTCCGTGATGTCACTGACAGAAGCGTAGACTTGCGACCAGTCCTCTTCGTGCCCCTTTGCGATCCGGAAGACCTCGTTTACAACAATGGACTCGCCCGTGATCGTGACGTCGGTCCTCTCCTGTCGGAACTCCGTGTTTCCATCAACAAAGGCCTGAAAAATCCGCGCCGACTCCCACCAAGGCATCTCCGCGCCGAACCCGCTGCGGAAGAAATCGGCAAGCTCCGACACGGACGAAACCCGGTAAAGGGAGAGGCCCGCTGCATTGATCAGCGTCCAATCCACAAGATGGGGAATCCGCGCTGCTTCAGCGGGATTGGTCCGGAAATGGTCGACAAGATCAACCACGCCTGTGGCCTGCAATTCGTTCAGGGACCGCTTGACCCTTGACCAATCTTCCACAAACAGCGGTTGGGGGCTGGCCTCGAAGAAGGCCTTGTAGCTCGCCATTTCCTTTCCGAGCGAGCCATCCGACGTTTTGGTTTCAGGGCTGTTCGTGCCGCTGGTCAAGGCATGCTCCATTCTTATTGTTGCCGTTCGGTCATTTGCGGCGAAAGACACCGCTCAAACCTTTGCGCCGGGTCCTTGGTACAAACTGGACCTCAAGATCAACGGCCTCCCGCTTCGGTCCGACCACCAGCAAACCCGCAAATATCAGGGCCAGGGCAATCGTCGCGCCGCTTGTCATCTGCTCGCCCAGCAAGAGGATGCTCCAGAACACGCCCGCCAGTGTTGTGACATAAGCGGTCTGACTTGCGAACACCGCCCCAGCCACCGCAATCAGCAGCAAATAGAAGACGTAGTTGCCGGTATCGACGAGAGCGTTGAGCAGGATCAGCCAGAAGCCGAAACCGAGGTCGGGCGAAAGCATGAACAATTGACCCTGCGCCAGAGCAAACGGAAGCGTCAGGACCGCCGACAGAAGATACATGACGCCCAAGGCCGCTATGGGAGGCATCGTGCTCTTGGATTCGCCCGCCGCAATCAAGACATCGGTCATGGCCCAGAGAATGGGAATCGATATCGCGATGAGCACCCAGATCCAGGGGTTGATGCCGTCGTCAGTCCCGCGCGCCGCAATCAGAACTACTGCGCCGGAAAGTCCGACGAGCAAGCCCAAAAAGCGCCGCCAGGACGCTTCCTCCATGCGCAAAACTGCGGCGATGGCGAAAACACTCAGCCCCTGAAATGCCAGGATGATGGACAGTGTGATC
>Ga0335394_10009282_pt1 | contig 11082 bp, 8 predicted proteins | sample MAT03_FD_205741 | JGI IMG/M metagenome (GOLD analysis project Ga0335394, IMG submission 205741) | Freshwater microbial communities from Lake Fryxell liftoff mats and glacier meltwater in Antarctica - MAT-03 (spades assembly) (version 2) ... | reverse complement strand
CAAAAAGCCAATGATCTGCTCTTCGCTGTATTTGCTTGTTCTCATGTCCATCATTCTCCAAGTTGATGGACTCCTTGGAAAAATAACTGGTACGGGTTACGGGGGGCAGGTCACCCTCCCCCCACCGAAATCAGCGCCGCGCAGCGACCCCAGGGCCAGGCTCAATGTGTAATACTGATTGCAATCACTTTGAGCCTGATTTTTTGATCTAGATATTCTGCTATGACTAAATCTTCTCTGCTTCAACAGTGGGCTTCCAGGCTGGGAATCCGGGCACCATTACGCGACACGCCGTTGCCGATTGAACAAGGTATCTTGGTCAGCCCGCAAGATGCCGTGCAATTCAGCGCGCAACGAAAGCAGCATTTCAACGTTTCTGTCTACCCATGGGTTCGAACCATTGGTTTTCAGTTGCTGATCCTGGTGCTTTTGGGTCACAACGCCGCCAAGATGGTTGACAACTGGCAGGCTGTGGGCATCTTCATCGTGATCATTGAGGCCTACTGCGTTCTGTCCTGGTGGATACTGGCGCAGTTTTTCGCCCGTGTGAAACTCATCGATCTTGGCCTGGTTTTTCTGGTTCTCGACTTGCTCCTTTGGACCGGCGTTGTGTACGTGTCGGGTGGCCACACCAGTTGGCTGTTCTTCATACTGGCATTGCGGGTGGCTGATCAAAGTTTTGTGAGTTTTCGCCGTGCTGTGGCGTTTGCACACCTGGCACCGGTGTTTTACCTGGGCATGCTCGGTTATCAGGATTTGATAGACGGCACGGATGTGAACTGGGCTGTGTCGTCTGCGCAGTTACTCCTGCTGTACCTGTCGTCCCTGTACCTGCTGATGAGCGGGCGCAATGCTGAGAAGCTACGCCACAGAATGGGCGATGCTGTGCGCTTGGCTCGTGAATCCTTAGACCAGTTGCGGGAGCGCTCGACACAACTGGCCCTCGCCAAGGAGGAGGCCGAAGCGGCCAACGTGGCCAAGTCACAGTTTCTTGCCAATATGAGCCATGAGCTGCGCACCCCTCTGAACGCGGTGATCGGCTACAGCGAGTTGCTGGAAGAAGAGCTTGCACAACTCAATGCCCCGCCCGGAACACTCGATGACCTCGCGAAAATCAAGGCTTCCGGGCAACACCTGCTAGGGCTCATCAATGACGTGCTGGATCTTTCAAAGGTTGAGGCCGGCAAGTTTGAACTGACCTACGACCACTGCGATATTGGCATGCTCGTTGACCAGGTGACCTCCACAGTTCATCCGCTTTTGATGAAGAATCGGAACCGGCTTGTGGTGGAGCTGCCTCAGCCAGCAGGCAATCTGTGGACTGATGAGGTGCGCTTGCGTCAGGTGATACTCAACTTGCTGTCCAATGCTGCCAAGTTCACAAGTGACGGCACGATTACCTTGCGTGTGTGCCGAAAGGTTGAAGCTGACGCAACATACGTAGTCTTCGAGGTTCAGGATACGGGTATCGGCATGAGTCAGGAACAGCTCTCCAAGCTGTTCCAGCCCTTCACTCAGGCAGATTCCGCCACCACCCGCAAGTTTGGCGGTACCGGACTGGGCCTTGCCATCAGCCAGCGGCTGTGCCGCTTGATGGGTGGTGATGTGGTCGCGCGAAGTGATCCTGGCGTTGGTAGCAGCTTTTCGGCGTCCGTGCGCACAGATGCACTGCCATTGGGTATCCAATAAGCGCAGGTTCGCGACAAACTCCATGAATTGACCACAAAGTCTGTCTTTAACGCTATCGACACTTTCATCTTCACTTTTATGCCAACAGCTGATCAACCGCTACTTTCGCCAGTCCCCTCTGTCGCTCGCATTCTGGTGGTGGACGACAATGAAATGAACCGCGACCTTCTGTCGCGTCGGCTGATCGCGAAAGGTTTTGTTGTTGCAGTTGCAGAAGATGGCCAGGTTGCCCTGGGTTGGCTCAATGACCACCCTTGTGACCTGATTCTGCTCGACATCTTGATGCCTGGGCTGTCAGGCATTGATGTACTGCGGGAGATTCGCAAGACCCGGTCAGGAACGGTGCTGCCAGTCATCATGGCGAGCGCCAACGACAGCAGGGAGATCATTGTCGAGTCGCTGCAGGCTGGTGCTAACGACTATGTCAATAAGCCTATTGATTTTCCGGTGGTGCTGGCTCGCGTTCAGGCGCAACTGGCGCTAAAAGCTGCCAACGACCAGGTTTTACAGCTACTCAAGACGGTTGAGACCCACAACGCATTTATCCGTCAGGTTTTTGGCCAGTACCTGACAGACGATGTGGTGCAAACCATCCTGGATTCGCCCGATGGGCTTCGCCTGGGCGGCGAGCGGCGCGAAATAACCATCATGATGGCTGATATACGCGGCTTCACCCAAATCGCCTCACGCCTCGAAGCGCCCGAAGTCATGAAGCTGGTGAACCATTTTCTGTCCATCATGACAGATGTCATTCAGCGCCATGGGGGCACCATCGACGAGTTTATTGGCGATGCCGTCCTGGTACTTTTTGGCGCGCCTCACACCCTCGAAGCCCATGCGGAAAAAGCCGTGGCCTGCGCGCTGGAGATGCAAAGTGTCATGCAGAAAGTCAACCTGCTGAACATTGAGGCAGGCCTGCCCGAGATTGCTGCGGGAATCGGCATCAATACAGGCGAAGTCATTGTGGGCAACATTGGTTCAGCCAAACGCATGAAGTATGGCGTAGTAGGGCACAACGTGAACTTCACCAGCCGCATCGAGTCTTATACCGAAGGTGGGGAAATCCTGGTTTCAGACCGGACCCGAACACTGTGTGGTGAATCGCTTGCATACGGTGAAAGTATGCGCGTGACACCCAAAGGCTTTGAGCAGGAAGTCACTCTTCACTACATCGACCTGCCGGGTAACAACCATGAAGTTGGATCCGTTCCTTTCCGAACGCCGGCAACTTAGGCGCTCAGGCCTTGGAGCGAGTCAGCTCCCGCGACGGCAAAGAGGACAGTTGGGCGAGTCCGTGCTCGTACCCTTGGCTCACGATGTTGTCAAACTTCTTCCACTGCAACATGCCCACGCGTTCAAGGGGTGGATTCAGGTAGAGGTCAGTCAGCTTGGTCAATTGCTGTTGTCTTGACGTGCTGTACAGCACGGTCACATTCATGAGGTAAGCCATCAAACTCGGCAAACGATAGCGTCGCTTGCTGCGCGGCCTGAATCGGTCTCTCAACAGCGATGCGTTATCTGGGACGTCAGCCAGATCGAGCGGCCGCGGCTTGTGAAATCGCAGGTCTACACCAATGACATACCCTACACCCCGCCGCCTGCGCATGACATCTACAGGGAAGTTATTGAATGTTCCGCCATCGCACAACAAATCACCATCCATGACCACAGGCGGCAAAGCGCCAGGAATGGCAATGCTGGCCAGCATCGTTTTTAGCAAATCCCCTTTTGTATTGATCTGCTCGCGCGCCTGGGTGTAGTTGCTAGCTACGCTAAAGTAATTTTTCCACAGGTCCTCGATGAAGACATCGCGCCCAAAGACTTTCAAAACCGCCTCGTGCGCTACTTTTTTCATACGTTTACCCGATATCAACGATATGAGCGGGATCCAATTGAAGTCACCAGTCGGGCTGGTGCTAAAGGCCTTTCGCGCAATCATCATGATCTCTTCAAGGGGACGGTCTGATGCCAATAGGGCGGCCATGATGGAACCGATGCTGGTTCCACCCACGTAGTCGATATCAATTCCCTGTTCCTGCAAGGCACGAAAGATGCCTAAATGGGCGATTCCCCGTGCACCCCCGCCCGCCAAAACAAGACCGACGGCAGTGCGGCTGAGCATGCGGGCCAGTCGGGCCACATCCTTGGGCAGCGCCGGGCGGATATGTATGTGATCCGTCACAGGTCGGCGTGCCAGCCACTGTCGCGTGTCGTGCGGTGTTCGTAACTCAGCCGGATGCAGCAACACCAGGATCTCGGCAGCCTCGCTGCGGCTTGCAGCTTGCATCAGGCAATGTCGCTCAATGTCATGTAACTCGGTCGGTTGTGTGGCATCGGCCAGCAACAGAATTTCATCACTGTGGCGGCTGCAACGCTGGGTCCAGAAAGTAAGGGTCGGGTCGCTGAGCAACAGTACAAAATCATTTTCTGTTTCAAGTCGGTCGAGATACAGGGCAATCTGGCGGTTGGTATGAACATCCTGCATATCGCTGCGTGCCAGGCCAGGCGTCCCTATAGCATGGTCCAGCATATCTGCGTCCACTACACACACGCGTCCGTTCTTACCCAGGTGTTCTGCCAATTGCCGGGTAAAACCATCAAGGTCTACGCCGCCCTGCGTCACAGGTATCAGCGCAACGGTAACCGGTGGCGTCTGCTGTGTTTGGCCTGTATCTGTTTGCAAACGCTTGATGATGTGTCGGGTCAGCGCAAAGGACAGCTGAGAGTTTGTCGCGACCAGCTCCGTGAAGGCCGACTTGCTCAGCCTGACCAGTACAGAATCTCGAATAGCAATCACCGTGGCAGAGCGTGGCTCGGCTGTGTACAGGCTCATCTCACCGATCACCTGCCCGCGCGACAACTCGCGCACCATTTTTTCCTCGCCAGATTCGCCGGTCACATAAACCCGAAGACGCCCACTGACGGAAAGGTACATCGAGTCCCCCGGGTCGCCTTGCTGTAGGAGTGTGGCTCCCCCTTCAATTTCAACCCATTCGAGATGTTGGCGCAATAGCGCCAGGGCTGAAGGGTCTACACTGCCCAGAAAATCCTGCAGGAGTTTGGTGAGAAGGCGATCTTGAAAATTTTCAGACATGGCAATGCATCGTGAGTTGAGATAACAATCAAGTGGATGAGAAGAGCGTGGTCACACGCACGCTGTCTGCGGACTTTTCCAGACTTACGCTGGCGGACGAACTGCGGGCCAACTGGATCATATGTTTATTGCCCGGCAGGATTTCCGCAAGGAAGCCCTGGACCTTGCTGGCAATGGCATGGCGCATCATGTGCTGCTGCATCATGCTGCCCAGGCCGCAGCTTTGCCACGCGGGGTGGACCATGAAGGCGGTTTCTGCAATGTTGGTGGCGGCGTCCAGGAAATAGCAGCAATGCCCAACGATCCGGGCGTTCTCACGGTTGCCTGATTGCGCCACAAAAGCGACCTCATTTTCAAAGTTCACGTTGCAAAGACGCTGGACATCCCCATTAGAAAGGCTTTTGACCTTGTGAAAAAAACGGGTAAAAACGTCTTGGGCTGGCAAACAGTGAAACAGCTCGCGAATGGCTGGCCCATCAGACGATGTGGCTGGCCGCAGCAAAATGCTGCGCTGGTCCTTCAGGGTGAGTGAAAGCTCCTCCTCAACCGGGTAAGCACGCATATTGTTCAGCGTTTGCCCTGCTGGCAAATACCCCAGTCGCTGGGCTTGCTCAAACAACCCGGCACGAAACTTTGGGTGGGCTATACCGATCAAGGCCACCGCCCGCTCTCGGATGGATTTTCCGAACAGGTAGGCGATACCGAATTCAGTGATAACGTAATGCACGTCTGCCCTGGCCACCGTCACCCCCTCACCGGGTCGAAGCACCGCCCGAATTCGCGAGGCCGTGGCGCCGTCTTCCGTGGAAGCCAGGCAGATAATCGGTTTGCCGCCTTGAGATTGCGAGGAGCCGCGAAGAAACTCACCCTGCGCGGCGAGCCCGCTGTAGAACTCATCGCCCATCTGGTCGGCGCAGACCTGGCCGGTGAGGTCAATCGCAAAGGCTTGTGTCACCGAAACCATTTTGTGCTGCGCAGCCACACGATCAGCGCAACAAACCACATCAATGGGCTGGAAAGCAAACAGGGGGTTGCGATCCAGCAAATCGTAAAGCCGCTTTGAACCCATGGCAAAGCTGGTGACGATTTTCCCCACGTGATCGCTTTTGTTGCGCCCGGTCAGGATGCCTTTCTCCAGCAAGGGGATGATGGCGTCTGTAATCACATCAGAATGAATACCCAGATCCTTGCGGTCTGTGAGGTACTTCAGGGCTTCATTAGTGACACGGCCCAGCCCAATTTGCAGAGTTGAGCCGTCTTCAATAATGCTGCTGATGTACCGCGCAATCTGTTCCATGTCGTGCTCGGGTGCGCTGGGGTGGGTATATTCAATGACCGGATGGTCAACCCAGACCATCTGATGAATCTGGCTTACGTGCAAACTGGAGTCGCCCATGGTGCGTGGCATGCATGGATTGACCTCGGCGATGACCCAGCGAGCTTGCGCCACAGCCGCTGGCGTCACATCCACTGAAACCCCCAAACTGACATACCCGAACTCGTCGGGCAATGACACCTGCACTAGCGCCACATCCACCGCAATTCGACCCGTTCGCATCAATTCCGGTACCCGCGCAATTGAAATCGGGACGTACTCAGCCAGGCCCTGACGAACGGCGGCTCGCATGTCGTGCCCTACAAAGAAAGTGCGATGCGTATAGGCACTCCTGCACTGTCCCTGCGCATCATGCGGGACAGCTTTGTCGGTCAGAAAATGTACCAACTCCACTCCTGCCGGATGGGGTGTGCGCGCTTCCAGGGCAGCTACCAGGGCGCGGGGTGTGGCGCAGGCGGTGCCCACAAACACATGATCACCCGCCTGAATCGCCGTCACAGCCTCGGCTGCCGTGACGAGCTTGTCGGCGTACGTTTGCATCACATCGGGCAGGTCGGGCAGTTGCCCCTCGGTTTTGGTATCAGACCCCCGCAGGGCACCCAAGCCTTTAGTCCATCGGCCCAGCCACCCAGAATCAGACTCAGCCATTTTGCACTCTTGCCAGGAGCTGTTGAATTTTCTCAAGCAAACGATCAAACTCAACAGGCTTGGTTTCAAACTCGTCGCAGCCCGCCGCGAGCGCCCGTTCGCGGTCACCCGACATAGCGTGCGCGGTCAGGGCAATGACTGGCAAATGGGCAATGGATGCATCGGCACGCACAGCGCGGGTGGCATCCCAGCCATCCATTTCAGGCAGGCTCATGTCCATCAGAATCAGGTCGGGCTGGTCACGCTTTGCGACCAATAGCGCCTCGATCCCATCGCCTGCGTATACCAGATCGAAGCCGCGTCGAAGCAGGCGCCGCGAAAGCATGTCACGGTTCATCTCGTTATCTTCTACCAACAAAATTTTAGCCATGACCGATACCTTTAGAAAATCATACTTCAGGAATCTGCATTGACGATGGGCAGTCGCAGCGTGAATCGCGTGCCACCGTTCAGCGGCGACTCCGCCATGAATTGCCCGCCCATGCGCTCGCACAAGCCTCGACTAAGAGGTAGCGCCAAACCAAAATCACAAATTTCGGGGGCGACCCTGGACGTGCTGTTGCCAAACGGCTGCATCAGCTTGGCCAGTTCGTCCACATTCAGGCCTGGCCCATGATCTAGCACCACAAAATCAAGCTGCCCCGGTGCAGTGCTGCGAATGAAGAGGCCAATTTCGCTTCGACCTGTGGTGCTGTTGGCGTGGCCAATCAGATAGAGCAAGGCCTGTTTGAGAAGACCAGGATCGGCTATTACCTGCAACGCCGGTCGGTCTGGAATTGCCAGAAAATTGCCGCGACGCTCTGTCATGGGCCTGGCCACCAGCTTGATCTCTGCGGTAAGTTCGACCACATCAACTGCTTGTAGCTTGACGGGCAATCGATCTTGCTCCATGTCGGCGTACTGAAGCACCGCATCAATCATGCCCAGCAGTGCTGCGCCCGAAACCTGAATTTTGTGCGTGTCGCTGATGATCGGCGTGAAAGCGGGTTCGTTCTGCGCAAGCTCGGTCAGGGTATCGGCGTAGCCAATAATATCAGTGAGCGGAGTTCGCATGACATGGCTCATGTTGCTCAGGAACCGGGACTTTGCCATGCTGGCGTCATGAATAATCTGATTTGCCTCATGCAGGTCACTGACATCGGTCACCCCTGCAATGAAACATGTACGTCCTCCATACTGAGTATGGCGAGCAGAAACGCGCCCGCAGAACTCTGAGCCATTGGCGCGCACAAAACGCACCTCCCGGTTTTCGGCAACGCCATTGGCGATGAGTGCATCCCTGAGTTCATTGCCGTTCACACTGTGGGCGCTGTAGATCTGGCGCATCGACAGTCCAACCAGCTGATCCGGCCGATACCCAAACATTTCCAGGCTGGAGGGCCCGGCCAGCAGCACCTCATCATCAGCGCCGCGCCACAGGATCATGAACATCGGAGCAGCTTGCACCAGTGTGCGCACCCGTCGGTCGGACGCCTCGTCTTGGGCCGACAGCCGTGCCGGGCTCGCAGGGACCACCCGGGCCTGACCCAGAGCGTTCTGAGCACCTGTTTTGCCGGCCATCCAGCCTCCCTGCTCCTGCTCCTTCGACCGTTCCAACAGAACACTGGCGCTAAAACAGCTGCCCTGGTCTGGCACGCTGCTGATGGTCACATCCCCCCCCATGGCTCGGCACAAACGCCGACTGATCACCAGGCCGAGACCAGTCCCACCATACTTGCGGGTGGTTGCGGAGTCGGCCTGGACAAACGGCTGAAACAATCTTGCAATCTGTTCAGGGCTCATGCCAATGCCACTATCACGCACCTCGAACACTACATGGGTTGGCGCACTGGCGCGCTCTTGTATACGGGCTTGGACGACGATGGTACCGTCGCTGGTGAACTTGGCTGCATTTGAGATCAGATTGAGCAGCACTTGCTTGAGCCGGGTCAGGTCTGACTCCATGGTGTCCAGGGCGGGGTCGATGTTGAATGTCAGGGTGTTTCGATTCGTAGCCACCAGGGGTTGCGTCGTGGCCACGACCTGCTCGACGAGATCAGCTACCCGGAAGCGTTCAAAATACAGCTCGATTTTGTTGGCTTCGATCTTGGAAAGATCCAGCACATCGTTGATCAGTCCCAGCAGATGCTTGGCCGCGCCTCTGATTTTTGCCAGATCACCCAACACGCTGGTCTCCACGTCCGCGTCCATAAGATCTTCCTGAAGAATTTCGGTGTAGCCAATAACAGCATTCAGGGGCGTACGCAGCTCGTGACTCATATTGGCAAGGAAAGCGCTTTTCGACTGGTTGGCCTGCTCCGCCTCCTCCCGCGCTTCTTCAGCGGCCTCACGCTCGTTGTCGGCAATTAAACGGGCGTCTTCAAGCGCCAGCGCCTGTTTTTCAATCACCCCATTGCGTTCTTCGGTTTCGCGTCGCGCACGAACAGCGCGTTGCGTCTGAATATTGGACTGCAGGCCAAGCACCGCAGTAAAAAGCACAATGCCGATGGCCGATATCCCCACGGTCATGAGGTTAGGCAGTAAATTCAGCTCATAACCCAGAGATAAAGCCGCGAGTCCTGCGCCCAGCAGGCCACTAAGCACGCCGCGCAGGGCAAATCGCCAGCCCCCCACACTCAAATTGGCGGTATTCATGGCAGTCACCATGGACACGGTAACGGCCAGGTTAAACCCTGTGAGCGCCGTGAAAATACCCAGAAAAAAGGTGTCCGTCAGGAGATTGCGCAACTCGGCGCGTTTGGTGTCACGCGCCTTGAGCGCAAGCCGGTAGGCCAGATGCGGCCAAAGTAGACTGGTGAAGACCAAAAAAAGCCATACCCCTGTCGAAGAGGTTTTCGTCGTCAGCGCTGAAAAAATGAGGCCGCCGACCAGGAGGTGAGCTATCACCCGCACGCCATAATCAAGCTTGACGATGGGATGAATCTTGTGCGTGCTACTTGCAGCTCCGGCCTCATTCGCGCTGGCCTTCTTCGACGTCGAGTGGAGCTGGAAGCTTTCTTTCATGTCTGGCTTTCTTTGCAAGGTACATGCCCAGCGAAGCCAGTCTCCGCGGAAGCCCTCCTAAGGATATTTTTGGGCGGAAGAAAGTTTACCTCAATAGTGTCCCAGCGGCTCTCGGCAGACATCGATCCGTCAGAGCTCAAATTTGGTGCTTGAAGTTGACAGTACACCGTTGACCGCGAAGCAGTGGTGCTTCTATTGGACTAGAAAAGCCGCGCAGCCCACGTAAGAACTGCGCAGCCGGCTACTGAATTCGTAGCGTTTTAGTCGGCTTAATTTCGCGCTGGCGGCAAGTCGGCGCAACTGCCATGCGCCACCTCCGCCGCCATGCCGATGCTCTCGCCCAGCGTGGGGTGCGGATGAATGGTCTTGCCGATGTCGACTGCGTCGGCGCCCATCTCGATGGCCAAAGCAATCTCGCCAATCATGTCGCCAGCATGCGTGCCGACCATGCCGCCCTGCGCCGCGACCGGCAAGAGCCCCCTTTCGATCAGCAGGGATGCTCGCTGGAGAGCTTCTCGAGCTTCTCCGAAACGGGACGATCCTCGGCCCAGGCCTGCAGGATCGCGTCGATCACCTCGTGGTCCGACACATGGCTCACCCGACGGCCATTCACCCGGATCGTGACGCCTTTGGCCGGCTCATAGACGATTGACATGAGGTCGCCGTCGTTCAGGCTGCGGTAGGCCCGGCGCAGGTTGGCCAGAGATGCCGGCGGGGCGGTCCCCTCCAGCGCTTTCAGCCACTTGGCCGGAATCTGGTCCGGCAGGTAGCGCGTGGTGATCATGCGGATCAGGACACCTTTGGAGCTGGACGCATCGCGCACGGTCTGCATGTCGGCGCCACGCGGAATGTACAGCCCCGCGGCGTAGTGGTCGATCCACAGCGTATCTCGCATGCCGCAGCTGACCAGCTGCAAATTTCGGCCTCTGTCGTTCAAGGTGGGCGGCAACACGGCGCGCGCCTCACTTTGCGCCGATGCCGGCAGATGCCAGCCGAGTGCGACCACCAGGCATGCTGCGCCCAGACTCCACGCGATCTTCATATCTGATCCTTTCTGGTTGTGTCGATGTCGATGTCACGGATAGGACTTTCAACCGCATGAGGCCAAGTATCGCCCCCAAACCGTCCTGATAAAACGGGTTTTCCCTGAATTGATCGTCTGAATCCCCAAGAGTCTGCGCCCACCCATCTCAAACTACGCACCGGGCTGCCGATGGACACAGCCCTACCCCGACGGTGCCGTTTGCCACCTTTCGCCAGTTCAGAAAATTCACCAAGTAGTGCGCTGATCGTCGGGGTAATCGGGCGGTGA
>Ga0335394_10009279_pt1 | contig 11087 bp, 8 predicted proteins | sample MAT03_FD_205741 | JGI IMG/M metagenome (GOLD analysis project Ga0335394, IMG submission 205741) | Freshwater microbial communities from Lake Fryxell liftoff mats and glacier meltwater in Antarctica - MAT-03 (spades assembly) (version 2) ... | reverse complement strand
CGACGTTGCGGCGAATCGAAGCGTCTTTCCTCACGGGTTCTCGGCCTGCGAACGCACCGATTTTCAGCGAGGACTTTCCGGCTTACGAACCGTCGAAAAAACCTGTCGTCTCGAAGTCGGGCGAACCGCCAGACATCCCAAACGCATCCGGCAACTTCGCCGAGCCGAAAAACTCGGCGACGAAGAACTGGCAAGAACCCCAACGCAAGGGGAGCGGTTCCAAAGTTCTGCCCTTGGTCCTCGGCATTGGCCTGTTGCTCGCACTATCGGCCGGTGGAATCGCCCTCGCGACGATGACCGATCTCCTTCGCGGGCCGACGCCGGAACCGAAACCGAAGGAACCGGATACGATCGAGCCCAAGGTCGTGGCTACGGTCGATGTCCGATTGAAAGTTCGACCCGCGGGCGCGACGCTTCGACCCGTCGGGACCGCCGCCATTTCCATACTGCCGACGCTGGTCGAGGGCGAGTATCGAGTGGTGTTCAAACCGGACCAGCCCTTGAACCTGCTCGTCGTTCACGAAGGTTTTGCGCCTCAGAATCTCGTCCTCGACGGAACCAAACCCTCCGTCGATGTCGAGTTGTTGCCGCGTTCGCCCGAGACGGTTCGAGTGCGATTCAAGGGCCTTGCGCCCGGCGCCGCGGTCAAATTCCTCGATGATCCCACCGCGAAGTTGGATGGAAGCGATTACGTCGTGCGGCCCGGCAAACACCGCGTGGAGATCGCATCCTCGGGGTACGAAACGCTCATTCAAAACATCGAACCTTCCGCGGGGTCGCAACCCTTCGAGGTGTCGGTGAGCCTCAAGCCCACGGCGCCGCCGAAGGCCTACACGGACGGAGCGGGAATCGATTTCGTTTTGATTCCGATGGGAAATTCAACTTTGGGATTCGCCAATCCCGTGGAGAAGCAACTCGCCGATCAACCGCTGCGCAAGGGTACGATTTCGAAGTCGTTCTATCTGGGCAAATGCGAAATCACCCGCGGCCAGTTCCGCAAGTTCCTGGAAGAGACCGATCACGAACCCGAAACCAATGGCCTCGGCGGCGGCGTCGGTTACGCTCCGCCCGCGAAGATGCCGTTCGAGCAAAACGCGAAGTTCGACTGGAAGACCGTCGGGTTCCCGATCACCGACAAGCACCCCGTGGTCAACATCTCGTACAACGATGCCCGCGCTTTTTGCGAGTGGATGACCAAGCAAGAAAAGCGACGGTATCGCCTTCCGACGGAAGCGGAGTGGGAACACGCCGCTCGGGCTGGAACTTCCACGACGTACTTCTTCGGCAACGGAGAATCGCAACTCGCGAGCTTCGGAAACGTCGCCGATCAATCGACCGTGCGACGGTTTCAAAACGATAATCCCGGACTCGCGATGAAGGGCTTCGGATTCGACGACAGCTACGCTTTTCTCGCTCCGGTCGGTTCTCTCGATAAGAACCCGCACGGACTGCACGACGTTTACGGCAACGTCCTCGAACTCTGCGAAGATTGGTTCGGCGATGTATCCGAACTCGCCCTCAAAGACCCCCGGCAGACCGAAGTTCACCCCGACGGATTTCGGGTCGCTCGCGGCGGGTCGTTCCTCTCGGGCACGCCGGCCGCGGTACTCATGCGAATTCCGGTGGCTGAGAAGTTCGCCCACGTTCAACTCGGCTTCCGCGTCCTCGTCGAAGTCCCGTGAATGCGGATCAACTCCCCACGTAAACGCTACCGAGGAAGTTCGGCGCGAACGGCGCCGCCTCTCGGACCAGGCCGACACTCGACCCGCTCAAATCCAGGAACTTCACGATCCCCGGAATGCCGCCCGCGGGGGCCACGGCGAAATCGAAGCCGTCCGACTCGAAGCGGCTTCCGCTCACGCGAACGCCCGAGCGGTACGGTTCCGCGTACGGGCGCACCGTGGCCAGGAGGCTACCGGTGGACGTGAATGCTTGGACCAACGGGTCCGCGGTAACCGTGCTCGAAGAAACGGCCGTGCCGCTTCGGTTCCCGGAAATGTCCGGGAGATTCGCCCCTTGCACGTCGAGTGCGCTGCCCGCGAAATCCGGGTAGCTGTCGGTTCCCACGATCACGGCTCCACTGCGGCTGCCGTTCGCGGCGACGACGGCGACGTTCAAACCGCCTCGGTAACTCGATTCGCGAGCCGAGAACGAGCTTTTCAAAACGCCCGATCCTGCACGCCCATCGAAAATGCGAACGTCCGGCCCGCCGGACGGTCCGGCCGCGGTGACCACTTCCGCCAAACCGTCGCCGTCCAAGTCGCCGGCGCCGACGCGGACGCCGCCGAGGAAATCGCGCGAGTAGGCGAAGTAGTCCGCGACCGTCGAGAGGTCGAAGTTCAACACGCGGACCCGGGGCCCGCCGATGGAACCGGCCCCGAGGACGAGTTCCGCACGGCCGTCTCCGTTCACGTCGCCAGCGGCAACGTGAACGCCGCCGCGGAAAGTTTCTTCGTAGCCGTAGAAGTCCAGCAATCGAGCGCCCGTGGCCCCGTCGAAGACCACGACCCGCGGCGCCCCGCCCGCACCTGCGCCGGCAATGATGTCGTCGATTCCGTCACCGGTGAAATCCCCGAGGGCCACGCGAACTCCGCCGACGAACGACGACTCGAAGGGAGAAAGCGTGAATCGCGTGGTCCCGTCCGAGTTGAACACGCTGACGACGGAAGCGCTCCCGGCCCCAGTGCCAGCGGCTGAGAGGCGGACGCGCGCGATCGACGGGTTCGTGGGAGGGCTCGTTGGAGTCGTCGGCGATATCGGTGAGATCGGCGAAACGGCGGAGGGCACGGTGGGTGGAGTCGTCACCGGCGGCACCGCAGCGCTCACCGTGATCGTGACCGTTTGTTCGGAAGAGTTGAAGACCGGCGTCTCCGCAGTGCCACCTCGGTTCACCGCGGCGTAAACGAATGTGGTCGTTCCGACGAAACCCGCCGCGGGAGTGAACGAGAACGCCCCGTTGGAATCGAGCACCAGCGTTCCGGCCGAGGCGGGCGGTGCCGTGACGAGCGAGGCCGAGAGTGGTCGGAACTGGCTCGGCGTGGAATCGTTCGCCAGCACTCCCGCTGCCGGAACGACGAGGACCGTATTGATCGCCGTCGTAAAAGAGTCCGCTACCGCGATCGGCTCGGGAGGATGGACCACGATGAACGCGGAAGTCGACGATTCGAAGCTCGGCCCCAGCGAATCGGCCGCGGCGTAAACGAACTGCGTCGTCCCCGTAAAACCCTGGGCGGGGACGAACGTGAACGAACCGTCCGAGACGAACGTCAGCGTTCCCTCGGAGACCGGAACATCGACGACGAGCCTCGCCGAGAGCGGCGACATCGGAACGAATGCGTCGGGCGTGTCGTTGACGAGCACGCCGGGGGCCGGTTCGACGAGTGTCACGCCGAGGTCGGTGCTGTAGATGTCCGGGTTCGCCGTGGCCGGGGTCAGGCGGTCTTCGAGGGCGAATAGTGCGAGCCGCGGGGCTTTGCGGGGAGTTTGCCGGCTGTTCGGAAAGGAGCGCATGGGAGGCCATCCCCGGGTGAAATCGAGATCCGTTGGAACAACTCTTACCTTCGACGCCAGAGCGGGCAACCGAAATTGTCGGTCGCGCGCCGCAGACCTTTCTCGACCTTCGGGGCGATCCGTTCGTCCGGTGCCATTCAACTCTTCACGATCTCGCGGACATCGACCACGTACATTTGGCGAGTGGGCTCGTGGGCGGAATCGATACAAACCATCGTGCCGTCGCGGTTCCACCGGGGGTGCAGGTCGCAGCGGAATGGCCCCGCGACCGCGGGCGGTGAGTGGAACTTGTTCAAGTCGTACCGTCGCCCCGTGGCCGCTTTGAGGAGCATGAGGTGGCGGAAGTTCGACTTGTCGGGGTACGTGTCGTTGAGCACCCAGGCCCGGTCGGGCGAGTACGAGCAGTGCCCATCGCGGTCGGTCGTTTCGGAGTAGACCGGCGTGGCCTCGTTGCTGTTCACGTCCACAGTGTAGAACTTGTTGCCGTCCTTCTTGGTCTTGGCCCAGGCCAAGATCGTGCGGTCGTCCCGCCAGTCGAAGTGCGAGACCATGCCATCGTCGAGGTGCAACCGCAAGTCCGTGCCGTCCGGCTTCGCGGTGTAGAGCCGCGTGTCCCAACCCTTGTTGGGCTTTTTCCAACGGTGCAGGAAGATGAACCGAGTGCCCGCAGGGTTGAACTGCAAGTGGTTCACCCAGTGTTCGGTATTGGGGAATCGAGCGTCGGTATTGTTCGCCGCGAGGCGGGCGATGGAAACGATCAGCGAGGATTTGCCCGTGGTTACGTCCATGTGCCAGATGCCGAGTTCCTCGGGGGCGGGTTGGTCTGCGAAGCGTTCCGTGTAGCTCGCGTAGCCGTAACCGGGGCGGAGGCGGTGGAGCCGAGCGAAGTCGAGCGTGACCGCTTGCTTGCCGTCGTTGCTCAGAGCGTAAATCGGCATCGGCAAATAGCGGACTTTCCCATCCAGCACGTTGCGGATCGCGGCGGCGGGTTTGCCATCGTGGAGGACGTTGTAAGCGACTTCCTTCTCCGGCGCGGATCCGACCCATTGCAGCATCGTCCCCTGCTGCCAGGACCATGCGAGGGTGGTGTCGAAGGGGATGTATTTGTCGTTGTCTTTCAGATCGACCATTCCCAGGGTTAAAGCGTCCGTCGCGTTCGGTTGGCGGTCGATGAACGACGTTTCCATCGCGAGCAGGTATCGGCCGGTCTTATCCCACGGGGTCTTGTCGTAGTAGCCGAAGAAGTGGTGCTTCGGGCCTTTCGTGACGGCCCGAGCGGGGACGGTGATCGTATCCGCGCCGCGGCTTCGAATTGCCGGCGAAAGAGCGGCGAGAGTCGCGGCCCCGAGAAACTCGCGGCGATGGATCACGGGACGCTCCGATTTCGAGGGACGGCGAACGGGCGATCTTGGTAGGATGAAACGAAAACCATCCCGCGTCAACGCACAACTTTCGAGGGCTTCTCCATGCGTTGGTTTCTGCTGGCCTTTCTTGTGGCGATGCCCGTTCTCTCCGCGGCAGATCCGAAGCCGGAGGCGATCAAGTTCGGCAAGCTCTCGTCCACCGTGCCCGCGGAGTGGAAGACCGAGAAGACATCGAACCGACTTCGGTCCCACCAGTTCAAACTCGTATCGCCGATGAAAGACTTCGCGGACGGCGAGGTAATCGTGATGCCGGACAGCAACCCGGACCCGGCGAAGAGTTTCCCGCGGTGGAAGGAATCGTTCGTTCCACCGGACGGCAAGACGGTCGAGGACATTTCCAAAGTGAACAAGTTCGAGGTCGGTGGAGCCACGGTCCACGTTCTCGATGTGACGGGCACCTGGAAGTTCAAAGAGCGGCCGTTCGATCCGAAATCGAAGGAAGAAGTGCGGCCGGACTACCGCGTCGTCTGGGCCATCGTCGTGGCGGGGGACGACGCCACGCACCTGCGGATCGCGGGGCCGATGAGCGTGGTCGAGAAGTTTTATCCGGCCTTCGAGAAGTGGTTGAAAAGTATCAAATGACTTCATCGAAAGTGGTGCCGGGCCTCCCGGCCTGGCATTCTCTGGCAGGCCGGGAGGCCTGCCCCACATTTATAGCGTGCCGAACTGCCGATCCCCCGCGTCGCCCAAACCGGGAATAATGTAGCCGATGTCGTTGAGCTTTTCGTCGATGGCCGCGAGGAAGATCGGCACGTCCGGGTGCATCTCTTGAAGTGCCGCGACGCCCTCCGGAGCCGCGATCAATCCGATGAACTTGATCCGCGGCACTCGGGCTTGCTTCAAGATTTCGATGGCCGCGATGGCCGAGCCGCCGGTCGCGAGCATCGGGTCGAGGACCAATCCCAAATCGAGCCCGTGGCTCGAAGGCAGCTTGTTGTAGTACGTCACCGGCTTGAGCGTTTCGTGATCGCGGTACAGCCCCAGGTGCCAAACCGCGGCGTCCGGGAACGCATGGAGCATGGCGTCGGCCATGCCGAGGCCTGCCCGCAAGACCGGCACGAGCCCAATGCTCTCGACGATCTGCTCCGCCGGGCTTTCCGCCATCGGCGTGGTCACGGACCCCATTCGGAGCCCGAGGTCGCGGGTCGCTTCGTAGAAGAGCGCTTGCGCGATCTCCGAGACGAGTTGGCGGAACCGCGGCGGCGGCGTGCCCTCGTACCGCAGGGATGCGAGCATGTGCCGGACGAGTGGGTGTCCGGAGACGTAGACGGTTTCGGGCATGGCGATTCCACCTGCAGATTAGCGAACGGTTTGGATCGACCCGCCATCGAAGGCGTGGGGGATCAGATCTTTCAACGAGTAGAGTGCAGTTTGCCCTCTGAGATTCGCGAGCACCACCGTTGCCATCGGAGCGAACTCCCAGAGCAGTTGCCGGCACGCCCCGCAGGGTGGAGTCAAATCGTTTGCATCGGTGACTACCGCGACGCGCACGAACCTGAGTTGCCCTTCGGAAACACCTTTGACGATGGCGACGCGCTCCGCACAAATCGTGAGCCCGTAACTCGCACTTTCGACGTTGCAACCCGTCACCACGGTCCCATCTTCGGCCAATAGTGCGGCCCCGACGCGGAACTTCGAGTACGGGGCGAATGCGAACTCGCGGGCAGTCGTCGCGGCTCGAATGAGTTCCTCGTCGCTCATCGGATCGCCTCCAGAACCAGCGGCGAAGCGGGGAAGGAGGTATCGCCGATGACGAGGGACTCGTTCAATAATGCGATGGCGGCTGGAAGCTTTTCCTCGCCTCGAAACAGCACCGAGTAAACCGGATCACCGACCTCGACTCGATCCCCCGGTTTCAATTCGAGCAAGATGCCAACGGCGGGATCGACTTTATCTTCGGCGCGCTGCCGACCCGCCCCGAGCAACCCGGCCGCGATGCCGATTTTCTCCGCGTCCATCACCGAGACGAACCCGGCCCGCGGCGAACTAACGACGAGGCGATTCAGTTCGGGTTGAAGGAGAGAGTAGTCGTCGATCGCGCGGGGGTCGCCGCCCTGAAGTTCGACGAGTTGGCGGAACTTTTCGAGCCCCGCTCCGGACGCGAGCGCGCTCCGCACTTTCCGTTCGGCTTCGTCGTCCGTCTCGGTTAGACCTGCGAGCCGGACCATGCGGGCGGCGAGCAGAACCGATAGGTCTTCGAGGTCTTTCGGCCCGCGGCCCTTCAGCGTTTCGATGCACTCGACCACTTCCACACCGTTGCCCACGGCCCGGCCCGTCGGGGCGTCCATCGGCGTGATGACGGCTTCGACTTTCAGGCCATTCGCTCGGCTGACTCGAACGAGCGACTCGGCCAAAGCGCGAGCCGTATCGCGGGTCTTCATCATCGCCCCGCGGCCGCACTTCACGTCGAGGATCAAGGCCGAAATGCCTTCGGAGAGCTTCTTGCTCAAGATCGACGCGGTGATGAGCGGCAGGCTTTCGACTGTGCCGGTCACGTCGCGCAGAGCATAAAGTTTGCGATCCGCGGGGGCAACATCGGCGGTCTGGCCTATCATCGCCATGCCGATTTTCTTAAGTGTTTCGCGAAACTCTGGGATCGAAAGGTTCACGCGGAATCCGGGGATCGCTTCGAGTTTATCGAGCGTGCCGCCGGTGTGCCCGAGGCCGCGGCCGGACATCATGGGCACGATCGCCCCGCACGCCGCGGCCAAGGGGGCGAGAATCAGCGAAGTCTTATCGCCCACGCCGCCCGTACTGTGCTTGTCCACCTTGGGACCGGGAAGTTCGTCGAGATTGATGCGGATGCCCGAATTGGTCATTTCGTGCGTGAACGCGGCCGTCTCGCGGTTGGTCATTCCGCGAATGCAGATCGCCATGAGCATGGCGGCGAGTTGGTAATCCGGCCAACTGCCGTGCGTCGCAGCTTGCACGAACGCGGCAATTTGCTCGGAGGCGAGTTCGCCGCCGTCGCGCTTCGTGCGGATGAGATCGACGGCTCGCATGTGCCACCGAGATTGTGCGGGGGTTCTTTCTCACTGTAGTCTCGAAACGGCCGCGCGGCCCGCCGTACAATTTCCGCTCGCACTGTTTCTCCATCGAAGGAGCCCCGCGTGGCCCGCCGGTCGGCCCTGGTGATTGCAACCGATTCGTTCGTCGAAGCTGGGTTCGGCCACTGCCCCTTCGCCGAAGCGGGGACGAGGGCGCTCGCGGATGCACTCGCCGTGGCAGGGTGGAACGTGCCCGCGGAGTATCGCCTGTTCGGTCCGCTCGCCACGAAGGCGATCGTCGAATCCCGATTGCGGAAACTCCGAAAGTCGGTCGTGAAGGGCGAGGAACTGATCGTCGCCTTCTCGGGTCGCGGCTTGAACGCGGAGGGGGCTTCTTACTTACTCTGTCGCGATACACTCGCCGAAGATCTGCCCGGAACGGCCGTGGACTTCGCGGCCTTCATCGAGAGCCTGGCCTCGTCGAAGGCCGGGCGCATCGCGGTCTTGCTCGATGTTGCAAGCGACCGCGTGGATAGCGAACGCGCTCCGTTCCAACTGCCGGAGTTCGAGCCCGGATCGAAGTTCGCAGGTCTAATCTCATCGACGGAGGGCGAACCCTGGCTTGCGGCCGCCGAGTTGAAATCGACGGCATGGATGCACCTCGCGACCGATGGCTTGCTTGGCCGTGCCGCGAAGAGCGGGCGAGTCTCTCTCGCATCGCTCGGCGAATACATCGAACGAGAATTGCCCCGCGTACTGAGGAAGCACGGCGAACCCGGTGCGAGTCAGTCCGCTGCCGCGTTTGGCGAAGCGCTCGAGAGTTTTCACTTGGCCGATGTCGTCGTCGCACCGGAGTCGCCGGGCCTCGATTTCGGTCGGTTGCGCCGCGTCGTCCTCCGGGCCGAGGCGACCACTCGAGTGAAAGACCTCGCCGGGTTTCGCAAATCGTTTCAAATCCCGACGAATGCGGGGCCGTCGTCCCGGAAGTTCCTCGCCCGCCTCGCCGCGGACGAGATTCGCATCGGCCTCGATGAAGTTTACGCCGCAGTCCGCGACCGCTTCGGATACCGGCGAAAAGACCTCGATTTGCACGTCGATAACGACGGGTCCGGCTTCTTGAAGACGCCCGACTTCCAGTACACAGTCACCGCGTCGCAAGACGCTTCCGACCCCGCTTCGATCCTGTGGCGGCGCGAGGCCGGTGCCTTCTCGAACATCGCATTCGCCCGCGGCGACGGCTTCGCGGACGTATTCGGGAAAGTCTTCGATCAGATCGTTTTGGAATTCGCCGAACCGGTCGAAGTCATCGCCCTCGTGGACCGCCTCGAAGACCGTCCGCTGCCGGGAACCAAGGTCATCGTGAATGCTGCGGGCGACGCCTGCGAAGTCGTGCTCGCGGGCTTCGCGGGGCGAGTGACAATCGACCGTCACTCGCTCGCCGTTCGCGGACGCCCCGGCGACCTCGCGGGGCTCTTCGAGCGGTTCTTGCACTTCCTGCAAACGGTAGACGGGGTTGCGGAGCTTCCAGCAATCGGCCCCGCGCCGAAAACTGGCCCATTGACTCGCGCCCGGCGGAAGGAACAATAGGCCCCAGCACGGCGGGATTCGCCGTGTCCCACCTTTCCCGGTTCTTTCGAGGTCTCCATGCTCCGCGTACTCATTGCCGCCCTATTCGGGGCGAGTGTCGTCGGCCTCGCCGTGCTGCCGGCCGGCGCGCAGGACAAAAAGGAAAAGCCCAAGGCCCCGCCGCGGATTGCGATCAACGAACCCGAGAAGTTGAAGGACGATGCGGACTTCGCCATTCAGGGCGAGTACGTGGGCGACGCAGGCACGCAAAAGATCGGTGCCCAGGTCGTCGCCAAGGGCGATGGCAAGTTCGTGGTCAAGGTCCACATGGGAGGGCTGCCCGGGGCCGGGTGGGACGGCAAACCGGCGCTCGTGGCCGAGGCCAAACGCGGCGAAGACAAGTCGGTCGCGATTACAGGTAAAGAACTGAGCGGCACCATCGGTTCCGGAAAGCTGACGATCAAAGATGGCATGAAGATCGATGCTTCTCTCACCCGAACCGAACGCACATCGCCCACGATTGGAGCCAAGCCACCAGAAGGCGCCGTCGTGCTCTTCGGCAAGCCGGGCGACGAGGCCAACTGGAACGGCGGCAAGATCGTGGAACTCTCCGACGGCAAATACCTCGGCGTTGGCGTGACCAGCAAGAAAGAATTCCAGGCGTTCAAAGCGCACGTCGAATTCCGCCTGCCGTGGATGCCGAACAGCGGTGGCCAACAACGCGGCAACAGCGGTTTCTACTTGCAGAACCGCTACGAACTCCAAGTGCTCGATAGCTTCGGGCTCAAGGGCGAGAACAACGAATGCGGCGGCATTTACACGCTGCACAAACCGAGCGTGAACATGTGCCTGCCGCCGATGGTGTGGCAGACCTACGACATCGACTTCACCCCCGCCGAGTTCGGGGCGGACGGCAAGAAGACCAAGAATGCCCGCGCCACGATCCAACACAACGGCGTGACGATCCAGGACAACGTGGAACTCGCCAAGGAAACCGGCGGTGGCAAACCGGAGAACACACAACCGGGGCCGATCCAACTGCAGAACCACGGCGATCCGCTGGTGTATCGCAATGTGTGGGTTGCCGAAGTTAAGAAGTAAGCACTTTCTCAAAGCCCAGGGACGGCCGTCCCTGGGTATACTGTAGATTGTTTTAGAAGTAACTGTTTGCAAGGTGATGCATGGTGATTCCGAAAAAGAGATCACATATTGCATTGTTAGTTGGAGCGGCACTGGCTGCAAGTGCCATGCTATTCCCGCCTTGGAATTATTCATATCAAAGACAGGGTATCAGCCAAGTTCAAAAACCAGCAGGATATTCATTCATATTTACACCGCCACATCCGCAGGAGAAAGATTCAGCATATGGAGTAGTTGTTGATTGGTCTCGCATGGCGCTGCAGCTTGGAATTGTTGTCGTTTTGACTACAGGTGCGTGGTTTTGGTTTGAAAAAGCTCATGATTATTTGCCTCCGACACAATTTGCAGAACAGTCATCTCCAGAGATGGTATTTTATAGTAATAAAATCATTAAAACAATCAAACACGTGCTCGACGCTCCGACTGTCTCAGGAAAAGGGCATTATTCTAAGGAGTACTT
>Ga0335394_10009278_pt1 | contig 11088 bp, 13 predicted proteins | sample MAT03_FD_205741 | JGI IMG/M metagenome (GOLD analysis project Ga0335394, IMG submission 205741) | Freshwater microbial communities from Lake Fryxell liftoff mats and glacier meltwater in Antarctica - MAT-03 (spades assembly) (version 2) ... | reverse complement strand
GGAAATGGATGAGTAGCATCAAAAGGGTCAGGCCTCTTTGTTTTGCGGATTAATGACATATCAAAGAGGCCTGACCCCTTTGATTTCTTCCGCTGCCGGAAATTTCATAGCGTCCCCCAAAGACCTTCCGTTCACAAGGGACGCGGTTACGCGGTTTTGAATTTGACGTCGAGTCATAGTCCGAATCAGAATAGGAGCGGAGAAATGAGATACGGCTCTTCGATTTGCTGGGGATTGATCCTGCTGCTTGGATGTTTGAACGCTGCTGCCGACGATCAGGTCCGAAAACGTTTTGAGCCTATTCTGAATTGGCTTCCCGCTGATTCCGAATCGCTCACAGTTGTGGATTGCCCGTGGCAGATTCCGGCTGAGTACAACCCAAAGAATCCTGACGAGGGTATGCGTCAGTTCGATGTCTGTCTCCGTGATTGGCAGCTTCAGTACATGCTGAATGGCGACCAGCGCCGATTGCTGGCCGGAAAGACGATCCGACTCTGGATCTCAGCCGCTTCGGATTTTCACGTAGAGAGTCCACCTGTGCAAGTGGAGGAATTAATTGTCCCGGATGGATATACCTTACGATATACCGGAGTTCACATCATTGAATTTGATGCAGACTCCGGATTCGTGGCATCAGAGCTCTTTACGAGCTTGCTGAAAACTTCGGCACGAGGGTCGTTTCCTGCAGCGAAAAGACTGGATGTGCTGGGGTATGATACTGTCGAGTATTCCGCGATGCATATGGCGGAGAACAGACCACAAGGAGCAAGGGAAACAGCAGCGACGGCCCCGCTGATTGATGTTTGGTTTGCGTTTCGGTTCTGGATGGCGTCTCCAAAACCCAACATCCTGATCGTGGCAACTTCGAAAGAAGTACTGGAAGCAACGCTGAACGGTATCGCAAAACCGTCATCTGCGGCCTTTCCAGTCGATGCCCCGGAGTGGACCGACATTGATCCTGAAGCGAAAGTTTTTGGAATCAGGCGTTTTCTGCGTCCCGTGAATGCATCTGACTATAGTGACCTAAGGAGATTCGGTGCTGAAGCCTCCGCCTTCACATTTACGATTGACAACTCTGCATCGACAGCAAACATTTCGATCCGGAGGGCGAATCCGCAAGCGAGAAGACGGCTCGAGGGAATTCTGTCGCCATATGTAGCGAATAGTTTCAGGCAAATGACAAGCACGCCGGACGTGTTTCAAATTCAACTCAATTGGGCTGATTCCGAAGGCGTCAGGAAAGACCGAACTCCCAGCGGACTGAATTCTGTCCTGCTCCACTGGCTGGGATATTCCGCAATTATTTGAGAGGCTGCAGATGCAGGTTCAAAGGGATTGGACAAAAGAGCCTGCGAAATTCGGAAGGAGCTGCCGGCTTCGGATCAAACGTTTCCAGATGGCTCGCACCACCCCGCAGCCAGACCATGATTACTGCGGTTCGCGGAGCACCCGTCGCCGACTTTGCCGCGGCCTGAAGCCGAAACACATCAGCCATGCTCAGTGTCGTAAATCCGGTCAACCCGGAATAAACGTGCCACCCACCTTGCAATTGAAAGTCGAGTTCATCAATCGGTTTGCGACAAAACCAGTTGCTTCAGGACGGAGTTTTTACTGAGGGCGAGTCAATAAAGGGACATTCTACTTTACAGATAAGTACAATGTCCCCTTTTCGGATGTGGCTGAACGACAAGAATGCCGTGGTTGGCATGTCGAACATCAACCCGCTATTGCAGAAGAAGGCGAAGGTCAAGCCATTGAAACTGCCGAAGGCGAAGCTGGGCGTCGGAGCGACGCCCTTCAAGCCAATACCACCGGCCTAATCGTCAGCCGAAATCTGACACTTCGCAATTACTTAATTGCGTTTTCTTGAGCGTGCCAAACGCTCTTTCCGACACAACAAGTCGTCCATCTGCGTCCATGCCAAAGTCATCTACACCAGCCTTACCCGTAATGCCGAGCCATGCAAATTGCGGAAGCTGCCGGTCGGGATAAAGTTCACGAAATTGGTCGGATGTTGAAACTTCGACTGGTTTCAGTTCGTACCCCGAAAGCTCGTGTTTTCGTATCGCATTAGCCAACCTTTCCGTAACGATGTAGCATGGACTACTCTCCAAAAGTTCGTCACCAAGCCACCCGTCAAACTGATAATGGAGCTTGCGAACAACCAAGGGTTTGCCGGGTGTTCTTGTAAACTCAGTGTTCGGCCCCCAGCCTCCCGCCACTTCGTGGAGCCACTAAAGGGACATTCTGCTTTATCGATTAAGTACAATGTCCCCTTTTGCGTTCCCTTTTGCGTTCCTTTAAATCTGCACTTTAGGCGAAAGTGTATTGTCCCGGAAACGTTTGTCGTGGTCTGCGCAGACCCTCGGCGTGGAGTTTTGTTGGCGTGATTTGCGGTAGACGACTGGAGGAAGTTGGGCGACGTGTGATGGTCAGGTGCAGAGGCTGATGACGTCCTTGATCAGCGACTTGAATTTCCGAGCGGCGAAAAGGGGACGCAGCTCATTGTTTGTGGATTTGTCACTTTTTGTTTGGCCTTCCTCGTGAACGTAGCGTATGTTCGAGCTGAAGTCGAACGGAGGACTGTGAAACGAACAAATCACTTCCATAAGGTTGCCCCTTTTTCAAACACTTTCGAATGGCCTTTTCTTCGGCTTCGCTTTGGGCTCGATTCACCATCGCTACTCAGGTCCGTGGTTGAGGAATTGGCCATTCACTGAGCAACTCACGTGATTCTGCGTTTCCAGACGTTCTGCGCCACAGGCTTCATTCGACCAAGGTCAATCGCGCAACCGCTCGATTGATCACATGAAAGCAAGTTCCAGCCGGGCAGTTTCGTGGTCGTCGTGACATCATCTCACTTTTCGCCGGTCGTCCCTTGGTGCGTTGCTTTTTTCTTGCTCCAGATTCAGATATGGCGACTCATTGCCCCGTGGATATTCCTGATGGTCAAGAAATCGCGTTCGATTGTGAATGGCACGGAACACGGTTAACTTTCATATCCATCAAGTAACGACCGACATGTTGGCTCATGACTGAACACGCACCCATGAATCTGGCTGGCAATGAGGAAACTCAAAATCAGACACCGCGAATCGCTCTGGCGCTCGGCGGTGGTGGAGCGCGTGCTGCCTATCAGGTCGGAGTGCTGCGAGCTATCGCTCGAATATATCCGGAACTGCGGATTCCCATTCTGACAGGTGTTTCGGCCGGTGCGATCAACATCTCGCACCTTGCAAATCATACCGGCAGCTTTCACGAAAAAATCGACGGCCTGTCCGGATTGTGGCGGAGTCTGCAACTGGACAACGTCTTCACCACGAGTGGCCCGTCACTGTTATGGCGGGCGCTTCGAGTTGGAATTCGACTGGCGCTGGGGCGTGCTCCTGGAGTGCGTGGCGTTCATGGAATGGTTGACACTCAGCCGCTGCGACTGTTTCTCCGCAATGCCCTGCACGCTGACAACGGCTGCCTGCCTGGGATACAGGAGAACATCGAACACGGCCGATTAGAGGGCGTGGCACTTACAGCATTATCGTATGGAAGGCAGATACCGTGACATTTCATCAGGGTCAGGCAATGGCGGGTTGGGGGCAGATGAGACGACGCAATATCAACACGCCACTGACTGTTGAACACGTGATGGCCTCGGCTGCTCTGCCGCTTTTCTTTCCCCCCATTCAGATTGATGAAGACTGGTACGGAGACGGCGGTATTCGACTTGTGAGTCCACTGGCACCAGCACTGCTGTTGGGAGCCAATCGTATTCTGGCGATATCAAATCATTACGTGGGGAGAAGCTGCGAGCTTCGTCCGGTGACGGAGCCGCCGTCGCCAGCCACAGTTCTGTCATCGCTCTACAACGCTGTGTTTCTCGACCAGCTCGATCACGATGTTGTGGAAATGCAGATGATCAACAAGCTCGTCCACGAACTTCCACCGGAACGACGAATGGGATTTCGTGAAATCAAGTTGCTCGTCATTCGTCCTTCGGAAGATATTGCAGCCATCGCTTATGAACTTCGACACCAAATCCCTCCAACGCTCCACCATCTTTTAGGCCGACTGGGCGCGGGCGACATTGGCAGTCAGGACTTTCTCAGCACCGTCTTGTTTCAAACGACGTTCATCGAACGAATGATCCAGGTCGGCGAGCGTGACGGTGAATCGCAGGCTCCGAGAATTCGGAGATTCTTTGAAGGGTGAAACAGAAGGACTTCATTTGAATTCGGACCACAGAGTTCACAGAGTTGATGACCAACGTCGGCTTGAATCACCGATCTCTTGAGTTACTTAGTGGACTTTGCGAGCTCTGTGGTGAAAAATGAAATCGAAACGCTCGGATTCGCCAACGATCTCACTTCACCGATTGAAGGTTGACCAGCAACGAATTTAAAGTAATAACGCAAAGCCGCAGAGACGCAGAGACGCAACGGTGCAAGGAGACAGAAAAGTCCGTCAAGATGTATGGCAGATCTGCAATTATTCTTTACGCCCTTGCGTTGAAATCATTCAGGACGCTGCAATCGCGTTGAAATCGCTCAACTTAAAACAGCCGTCACCGGTTTACTGCGATCGTCGATGTGGAATGGGCGGTCTGTCAGTATTCTTGAAATTCGCCTACGCCGCTGGCTCGCCGATAGATAAATCATGCTCAAAAACTTATGCGTGCGTGCTTAAAACTCACCAATCACTTCGCCACCAGATCGAGACGAAAGTGAAACAAAAGTACCATGATCAATGCTGGTTGATAAAAATCTCACGGAACCGTCACTGAGCAGAAACTGATTGCCGCCAACATGGTAACTCCAGAATCGCCGTTCGATGTTCGGCGTGTCGGGTGGATTGTCGGCTGGCGTTAGACCACGTTCGGCACTGATGTATTGTTCGCACTCCGTTCCGCCACAGATCGGCCAGCCCCATCCATAATCCGTTACGATCCCACGTTCCCCAACCAGAAATGTATTTGACGTACCGTCGGTAATGTCGCCGATTCGAACACGACTGCTCGTGTAAAGTGTTCCGTCTCCATTTGTTATTCCATTAAATGGACACCAGGCGACACTCTCCTTGCTGCCACCTATGCCAATGTAATTTGCTGGATAAACCTTTCCCACGTCATAGGTATTTGGATACGGACCTGCGGGACCGCTCAACAACTGAGTCCCGCTTCGAGGATCGCCAGGGCATGTGAGCATCGGAAGCAAGACAGATGTCGCATTGGATTTACCAGCGGCTTGCTGTGCCTTCAGAAACACCGCACAATCCGTCTGAGTGAAGTCAATCGTGCTGTAGACAGATGCCTGCTCGAAGAACGGCAAGATATGAGACACCCATCCCCATGCCAAACCGGAACCTCGCAAACTGCCGGGTGGAAAGACCAAATGCACATCGTGATAGTTGTGCAGTGCGAGTCCCAATTGCTTGAGATTGTTTTTACACTGAGTTCGCCTGGCCGCCTCGCGTGCCTGCTGAACTGCAGGCAATAACAATGCAATCAGAATGGCGATGATGGCAATGACGACCAGCAATTCGATCAGCGTAAACCCGCGTCGCATTCGGTACATCACGAACTCCATCGAAAACGTTTATTCTGAGACGATCGCTGACGTTGGATCAAGCAAAAAATCGGCATCAATCTTTAAGCCAGCCTCAATGCGCCGTGTCAACTTCCACTTAAGAGGAACAATAGCCTCAGCCGTGGCCCCCTTCTTCGCAGCGGCTGGCACGGATTCAATTATAACAGTGTAGTCGCCAGGCAGCGGACCCGTTTCTGAGGTAAATTGATACTCACCATTGTCGATCATCGTCGTCGCCATTGGGCCTTTGCCATCAGGCGAAAATCGAATTTCGCCAGTCACCGGCGTGCCCGATACCGTCACGCTGCCGGAAAATGCGACACGACCGGACGAATCACCGCAACCGGGCACCGCAGAAAGTACAACGCCGCACATGAACAAACAAATTCGCACCTGAGCATCCCAACAAGACGACGCTTAGAAATCGCAGTGTAGAGTGTAGTATGTCAATTCAAATGATTCGAATCAACTCGGTCTGCCTGTACCTCTTGGCTTGCAGCCAGTCAACCGCGCACGTAGTTGGGGGAACCTGTCGAAGCAAGGCAGGTGTCGATTTAATAGTTCAACCCGACTCAAAGAGGAGGTACTGAGTGCCGCGCTTCCTCTTCGAGTCGGGTTAAACGGACGCATTCTCAGCTGAGACTTAATCAACACACGCCGAACCGACAGTTGCACTTCTATCCGCCAGAAACCTCAATCCGCCGAGGTTTCGCACGAGACGCGCGGGGAAGTTCAACACGCAGAACACCATTGATCAGCTTCGCCTGGATCTGATCATGATCAACCTCATCGCTCAGGATGAACGAACGCAGAAAATCGCCGACTTGATACTCCTGATGCAATATTTCAGCGGACTCAGGAACCGTAGACGCCACTCGTCCAAACAACGTCAGTCGATTGTCCTGAACCTGCAGATCAAGGCCCTCGGAATCAACTCCCGGAAGATCAGCATACAGCACCAACCCGTCCGGAGTTTCGTAAATATCTATGGGAGGATTGAACAGCAGACGCGGCGGGGAAGCGGCCTCGGTCGATGCCGGAATCATCGAAGTCGAATCGGACGGCTGAGCAGGATTTTGAGATTCATTCATCGGTACAGACTTTCACCAGTGAAAGGACGCTAAGGACCTTCATTAACTTTGATCTGTCGCGCCGCAGATGAAGGCGCCTTGGGAAGCGTGACTCGCAGAACTCCGCAACTGTAATCAGCCCGCATTCCGTCTTCGTTAATACGATCCGGCAATTGAATCTTGCGCTGCCACGGCCCGTGAAATCTCTCCTGACGGCGGAAAGTGTCTTCCCGAGCTTCCTCAGGCGGCATTCGCGTGCCTTTAATCGTCAGGCAATTTGCCGCAATCGTCACTTCCAACTGGCTGACATCAATGCCGGGAATTTCAGCAGTGACCACGAAGCTGTCATTCAGGTCCTGCAAATTAACTTGTGGAAACCGACGACTGAATCGAACGCCGTGCAGTGTCAGACTGACTCCTTGCAACAGTCGATCAACTTCGTGTTCCAGATCGCGAAAGGGATCCCACGGCTGACCCCAACGAAAAATTGGCATTGGAAACTCCAGGAACTTTGTGATGGCAGCTTCACCACAAACGATTGTCAAATTCGGCGACACGCCTGCGAATCCAGCCTAAGATGCACACTATGTTCCAATTGCACACAACGACTTTCCGAAGAGTATTCTGGCAAAATCGCCGTTTGTAAAGCATTGCTACCAATAAGCTTAGAGTTTTTCCGTACGTTCGGCCAGGCCAATAGCGGAACTTGGGAGGCTTCTGCCATTTTGCCAGCAGCCAGATCCTGCTATTTTCGGAACGAGACCTTCGTAGCCTCGCGAGAATTCCGCATGGGTCTGTTAACCTGTAGTGAAACATCGTCAGAATCCATATTCCTGGACAGTCAGCAATGGCCCATCAACATCGTTCCTTTTCCTCAGTCTACGTGGGTAGTTTTGATCCGATCACTCTGGGGCACCTGGATATTATCCGCCGCGCTTCGAAGATCTTCGAACACGTCACAGTTGGAATTGGCGTCAATCCGGACAAGACCATGCTGTTTTCCGGCGAGGAACGTCTGCATTTCTGTCTGCAGGCTGTGGCCGAGTTCCCAAATGTTGATGTGCGTACCTTCGACGGCTTGACAGTCGATTTTGTGCGTCAATGCAACAGCCGCATTCTGCTACGTGGCGTGCGAACTTTAACTGACATCGAGCAGGAATTTACGATGACACTGGCAAACCATGTGCTCGATGGAGAAATCGAATCTGTTTTTCTCATGTCTTCTGAAAAGTTCGCACACATCTCAAGCTCACTCATTAAACAGATTGCAAGAATGGCAAAGGAAGACGTCAGCGAACGATTGAAGGACTTTGTCCAGAAACCCATCATTGATGCTTTGATTACAAAACTGCGGGAACAAAAGACTGCCCGCTGAATGTCATTCACAACCTTGAGCCGCAAGGCGCTAGCCGCGGGTGTTTCCCGTGTCTTCAGAATTTACCCGCAGCTGGCGCCTTGCGGCTCAATAACTCAGCAAGGCCCCCAGGCTTTTGCGAACTGCAATGAAAAACAACTGGCAAAGAAAGAACTAACAATGGTTAAAACAGCCTCCACGATGATCAGCCTGGGCACTCAGGCACCGAATTTTTCCCTCACCAATGTTGATGGAAAGCAAGTCTCGCGAACCGATTTCGCAGGTCAGCCGCTGTTGGTGGTCTTCATGTGTAACCACTGCCCATTTGTCATTCATATTCGCAAAGCGTTGCAGGAATTTGCAGCGGAGTATCAAGACAAGGGATTGGCAATCGTCGGCATCAGCAGCAACGATGTCGTCGCCTATCCACAGGATGGACCTGACAAAATGAAGGAAGAATGGCGTTCGGCGGGCTACTCGTTTCCATATTTGTTTGATGGAACTCAAGAAGTTGCCAAAGCCTATCACGCCGCCTGCACGCCCGACATTTTCCTGTTCGACAAAGACCACGGACTGGCCTATCGAGGTCAGTTTGATGCAAGCCGCCCCGGCAATGGACTACCGGTGACTGGTGCCGACTTGCGAACGGCGACAGACGCAGTACTGGCAGGCGAAACAGTGCCGGGTGAACAGCGGCCGAGCATCGGCTGTAACATCAAATGGAAAGCGGGGTCAGAACCTGACTACTTTAGCGGAATCTCAGCAGTTTGAACTGCACATCGCTTCGAACGACTCAAAACTCACTCAGCAGAACAGGAAACGGAATGGCATCGGATTTGTCGATTGCTTTAAGTCAACTTCACGCATTGTTGCTGCAACTTGCCGAAGCCGAAGCGGCCCTTTCCGAAGGTCCACGATCGATCATGGTCGCGGAAAAACAAGTTGCGCAGATGGAACAGCAGATTGAAAACCAAAAGGCAAAAATCAAGCAGACTCGCAAGACTGCGGATGAACTGAACCTTAAGCTGAAGACCAAAGAATCGGAACTCAAAAAATACGAAGGGCAGCTCAACACGGCGACGTCCAACAAAGAATTCGACATCGTGAAAGGCCAAATTACCAACGTTCGCAAGGAGCAGGCGGATATCGAAAACACGGCCTTCGAAGCCATGGAAGAAATCGACGCGACTCAAGTGGCCCTGAAAAACCTGGAAACAGAACTTAAGAATCGCAAACAGGCAGCGGTTACGATCAAAGCAGAAGTTGAAGCCGGAAAACCCGCACTGGAAGCGTCACTTGAAAACCTCAAGACTCAAATAGAAGTCGCAGAAAAAGTCATCCCACCCGGAGAAGGATTATCCGCTTATCGCCGCCTTCGAATCGCCAACGGTCCCGGCGCGCTGGCCGGAATCGAAGATGACTTCTGTGATGGCTGTAACTGCAAAGTCACCAACCAGGATCTCGTCCGGATTCGCACTGGAGAATTCATGCGATGCAGAGAATGCAATCGTGGACTCTACGTCGTATAATAAAATCGGACACGGCGAGCGGAGCGGCGTCAGCCCTCCGGTACTTCTCCGTACCGGCAAGCTGATCTATGCCACTCGCGGCAAATTCAAATCGACACCTTGGCCCCGATACGGCTTCGAAGAAAATGAGGTTTTCGCAGACGGTGTTGAATCCGATTCAACACTCGTTCCGCCTGCACTGCAGGATGATCTGCAGAGTCAGCCGAAAAGCCAACGACCGAACCGATTCCAAAGACCCCTGAGCACCACGTCTCAAGATTCGCCGCGCACCAAAGCTGTCCGTGTTCGTCCGGCTCAACTCCGATCGTCGCGAGGTCAAGATGCTCAGTAAATCCCACCGTCCGGCGGCAATCCACAATCTGCTGATTATCTGGCGAAACATGGCCGTCACTGCTGAGACCAAGCTCTGACGGATGAAAAACGATCTGAACCCCGGAATCTTCAGCCAGCTCCAGCAGATCTCCATCACCGTTTTCACGCGCCAACAAACTTGTGTGGACACCAAATAAACTCAACAGAGAAGCAAATCCTGCCCCAAAATCTTCTCCGCCCAGAATGATCATCGACTCAGGCAGACAATGTCCTTCAAGTACGGATTCGACTCTGCGAAACGGCAATAATCCCAGCGGACGATGCACCGCAGCACGACGAACGCCGGTCCCGATGACCGTATTTGTGGCGCACACGACAGTTCGTTTAAACGATACTCCGCTTGTCACAGTAAAGCTGTTGCGAGTTACAAAACGCGATTCTCCCGGAACAACATCGACCCCCAGTCGTTCGAAGAGAGCGATCGCCTCCGACGTCTCCGCATTGACAGCACTTCCCAGCAAACGCTGCAACAGACGCGGAGTCCCACTTCGCCGCAATAACGCACGACGGACTGAAGTGAACTCTACGGAAAGTTCGGTTACCAGACGCCGCAAGGCTTGCTCCATCATCCAGGAGGAATGTCGCTGCTCCGGCAATGCCATCGCAACTCGCTGCCCCGCGCTGCTTGCCACACAGGCCATTTCCAGCGCTGCCTCGTCATTTCCCATGATCGCGATGTCGTATCGCATAACTTACCCCTTCTTATGTAGACCCAACTGCCATTCATCTAATTGATGCAGATGCCAGGTAAATTCCTTCGCTGCCAACTTTTCAGATTGCGAAGAACAAGCAGTCTCGGTGATTTGATCGGCAGTTTTCCAATCCGCCATTAAAAGAAGACAGCGTAAGCGGGGCTAAATAGACGACATGCTGATGGTAACGCAGAATAAATCGATTGAGATAGATATTCGAGCAAAAACATGGCTTTTGCGGTAGGGCATTTACGGGCGCGCGGATGCTCGATTCTCACCAGTCACTGATTTTGAAGGCTGTTTCCCCAGAGAGACTAAAAACTTGCAAAAACTTCTAGCCGGATTGGGGCGGGGTTCGTTTTTCAGACGAACTTCAGAAAAAATGGCGTCAGGCCGAAATTTACTCTGGCGACAATTTAGAATGTTCCATTACCGTTGGATTGACAAAACAGCCCTTGCGGCCATAAAAACGGTCAAAGTGCGGAGTATTTT
>Ga0335394_10009277_pt1 | contig 11089 bp, 2 predicted proteins | sample MAT03_FD_205741 | JGI IMG/M metagenome (GOLD analysis project Ga0335394, IMG submission 205741) | Freshwater microbial communities from Lake Fryxell liftoff mats and glacier meltwater in Antarctica - MAT-03 (spades assembly) (version 2) ... | reverse complement strand
CCGTAGTGGCCGTAGTCCGCAGGCCACCAATCCTGTGAGTCGGTCATCAGCGCATGGAGGTCGTTGACGACCGCATCGAGGTCCAGCGTCTTGAATTCCTCGGCGTAGTTGAACGCCTCGCCCATCAGATTCGACAGCGCGGAGTGCTGATGCAGGATCTTGAGATTCAGTTGATCCGGCCACCAGCTTGCGTTGGTCGAAGCACCACTCGCGAGCGTGTGTTTCCGGGCACCGCCCGAGTTGGGGCACGTTGCTTCATCTGGCATGGCTCTCTTCCTGGTTTGTTTGCACCTGAAGTCGGGCAAAGTCTGAAACACGGGCGCCGATAGAGCAAATTGATTCTGCTAATCGGGCTGATAACACAAACTGAGTTCGAAACCCGCAGCCGCGGGCTTCATGAGGTCGTTGAAGGCACCTGCGCCCATAATGCGAATCCCATTCGCATTGGAGTCGCCATGCAACCGTTTGCCGAACTGAAGTCGGTGCTGTACACCGCCGTGCTGTCCGATGTACTCGACAGCATGGGCTACATGCACCAGGCCATGCGACCTTTCGTGCGGCCGCTCGACGAATCGCTGAAGCTGATGGGGCGTGCGCGTACCGGCTTATGGATGAATGTCTTCACGGTGACGGCGGGCGAGAACCCGTACGAACACGAAATCGCGTTGATCGATGACCTGAAGCCGGGCGATGTCGCCGTCTTCGGCTGCGGTGGTCCCACCGATCGCGTGGCGCCATGGGGCGAACTCCTGTCGACGGCCTCGAAATGCCGCGGTGCCGAAGGCTGCGTCACGGATGGGCTGGTACGCGATGTGCGGCAGATCCGCGAGATGGGCTTTCCCGTCTTTCATGGCGGCATCGGCCCGCTGGACACGCGGGGTCGCGCCCGCATGATGGCCATCGATGTCCCGACCGAATGCGGCGGCGTGCCCGTGGCGGCCGGCGACGTGGTGTTCGGCGACGTCGATGGCGTCGTGGTCATTCCCGCGGCGATCGCGGAGGACGCCATCGGCCTCGCGTTGACCAAGGTCGCAGCCGAGAATCGCACGCGCGATGCGCTGCTGCGCGGCGACCTGCTGCAGGACGTCTATGCGAGGTATGGGGTGCTTTGACATCGAGTTGTCGCGGTAACGCGCTATGCTGCCGCCGGATGCGTTGAGCGATACCCAATGCACGCATTGATCCCGCGAGGCTGAAGCCTCGCCTACCACCGTGGCCGGGCGACATGGCTCGCAACCCGCGAGGCGCAAGCCTCGCCTACCACCGTGGCCGGGCGACATGGCTCGCAACCCGCGAGGCGCAAGCCTCGCCTACCACCATGGCCGGGCGACATGGCTCGCAAGCGCCATCGAGGCTACGGAGGACTGCATGGAACTGACGACGACATCCGGTGATGCGGCACGGCAGGAGCGCCTTGCCGACGTGACCGCGTTGGTGAATGCCAGGGTGACGCCGGACCAGCGCGCCGCCATCGCCGCCTTCGTCGGCGAGTACTTCGGGAAGGTGGATCCGGAAGACATCGAGGCGCGCAGCGCAGCGGATCTCTATGGGGCCGCGCTGTCGCACTGGAACCTCGCGCGCGTCCGCGCATCCGGCAAGCCGAAGGTGCGGGTCTTCAATCCGACCATCGAGGAAATGGGCTGGCATTCGACGCACACGGTCATTGAGATCGTCAACGATGACATGCCTTTCCTGGTCGACTCGGTGTCGATGGAAATCATGCGGCATGGCCTGACGCTGCACCTGATGAGTCACCCGATCATCGGCGTGAAGCGTGATGCCACGGGCACGCTGCAGGGCTTGGCGCAGGACGGCACGCTGGAGTCGTTCATTCATGTCGAAGTGGACCGGATGCCGGAAGCCGCGCAGATGGCGGCATTGGCAGCCGATATCGAACGCGTGCTGGGTGACGTCCGCCGCGCGGTGGATGATTGGGCGGCGATGCGCGACCGGATGCTGGCCATCGCGAATGACATGGCGCAACCCCCGTCCTGCATTCCGGCGGCCGAGCTGGAAGAGGGCAGGGCCTTCCTGCGCTGGCTGGCGGAAAACCACTTCACGCTGCTTGCTTATCGGCAGCATGACCTTGTCAAGATCGACGGCCAGGACGCGCTGAAGGTCGTGCCGGGGTCGAGCCTTGGCGTGCTGCGCGAAACCGATGACAAGGTCGTCTCGGCCAGTTTCGCGGCGTTGCCAGCCGCGGTGCGCGCCTATGCGCGACGTCCGGAGCTGCTGGTGATCACCAAGTCGACCGCGCGCTCGACGGTGCATCGGCCGGGGTATCTCGACTACATCGCGGTCAAGCGCTTCGATGCTGCCGGCAACGTGTGCGGCGAGGATCGCTTCCTCGGGCTCTTCACGTCGACCGCCTACAGCGCCGGTCCCGCCGACATTCCGCTGCTGCGGCGCAAGACCGCGAACCTGATTGCGGCCTCGGGCGTGGGTGCCGGCGGCCATGCCGCGCGAGCGTTGCGTAACATCATCGTCAACTATCCGCGCGACGAGCTGTTCCAGATCTCGGAACCCGATCTGCTGCGGATCGCCAGCGGCATCCTGCAACTGGGCGACCGGCAGCGGTTCCGGCTGTTCGTCCGCCGCGATCCGTTCGAGCGCTTCCTGTCGTGCCTCATCTACGCGCCGCGCGACAACTACACGACGGAGTTGCGCCAGAAGTGGCAGCAGATCCTGATCGCGGAATTCAATGGCACCAGCGCGGAGTTCAACGTCTCGCTGTCCGAGTCGACCTTGGCGCGGATCCACATCACGGTGCGGACGACACCCGGATCGATTCCGGATTTCGACGTGCGTGAAGTCGAGGCCCGGCTTGCCGCAGCGGCGCGGCGCTGGAGCGACGACCTCAAGGCCGCGCTGGTCGGGGAGCTTGGCGAAGCGCAGGGGTTGGCGCGCATGCGGCAGTTCGCGGCGGCGTTTCCCGCCGGCTATCGCGAGGAGTATCCGGCGCGCGCCGCGGTACCCGACATCGCGATGATTGCGGGGCTCACCGAAGGCCGACCGCTGGCGATGAGTCTCTACCGGCCGCTGGAGGCGCCACCGGGCACATTGCGCTTCAAGCTCTTCCACCTCGGCAAGCCGATGTCGCTGTCGGAAAGCCTGCCGATGCTGGAACATATGGGCGTCAAGGTGCAGGACGAGCACCCGCACACCATCGCGCCCGCGGGCATGCCGGCGGTGGCCATGCACGATTTCGGCCTCGTCACGATGCACCCCGGCGTCGACATCGACGTTGCAGCATTGCACCAGGTGTTCGAGGAGGCGTACGGCCGCATCTTCAGCGACGACGTCGAAAGCGACGACTTCAACCGGCTGGTGGTGGCGGCCCGGATGCCGGTGGACGACATCGTGGTGCTGCGCGCCTACGGCAAGTACATGCGGCAGATCGGCTTTGCATTGTCGCAATCGTTCATCGAGGCCACGCTCGCCAGTCACGCGGAGATCGCGCGCCGGCTGGTCGGCCTCTTTCGCACCTGGATGGATCCTGACGGTGGCCTCGGTGCCGGTGCGCGGGCCGCCGACGAGCAGCGCGCCATCGAAGTTGCGCTGGAGGACGTCGAGAACCTGTCCGAGGACCGCGTTTTGCGTCAATACCTGGCGCTGATCCTCGCGACGACGCGAACCAATTTCTGGCGGCGCGATGCCGCGGGCGCGCGGCGGACCTTCCTGTCGTTCAAGTTCGACCCCGCGAAGGTGCCCGGCCTGCCGGAGCCCAAACCGATGTTCGAGATCTTCGTCTATTCGACGCGCTTCGAAGGCGTGCATCTGCGCGGCGGCCGCGTGGCGCGCGGCGGGTTGCGCTGGTCGGATCGCCCGGAGGATTTCCGCACCGAGGTGCTGGGTCTCGTGAAGGCGCAGATGGTCAAGAACACGGTGATCGTGCCCGTTGGTTCGAAGGGTGGTTTCGTGTTGAAGCGCGCGCCCTTGATGAGCGACCGCGAGGCTTACATGAAGGAGGGTGTGGCCTGCTACCAGAACTACCTGCGCGGTCTGCTCGATCTCACCGACAACCGCGTGGGGGATGCGATCGTGCCACCGCCGCAGGTGAAGCGCCACGATCCCGACGATCCGTACCTGGTGGTGGCTGCCGACAAGGGGACCGCCACGTTCTCCGATTACGCGAACGCCGTCAGCCGCGAGTACGGCTTCTGGCTGGACGATGCATTCGCCTCGGGTGGGTCGGCCGGCTACGACCACAAGGTGATGGGCATCACCGCGCGCGGCGCGTGGGAATCGGTCAAGCGTCACTTCCGCGCGATGGGCGTCGACACGCAGACCACCGATTTTTCCGTCGTCGGGATCGGCGACATGTCGGGCGACGTGTTCGGCAACGGCATGCTGTTGTCGCGACACATCCGACTGGTCGCCGCTTTCGATCACCGCCATATCTTCTTCGACCCTGATCCCGATACGGCGAAGAGCTTTGCGGAGCGGGAGCGGCTGTTCCGGCTGCCGCGATCATCGTGGGCGGACTACGATGCGAAATTGCTGAGCGCCGGCGGCGGCATCCATGCGCGCTCGGCCAAGGCCATTGCGCTCACACCGCAGGTGCGGTCGCTGCTGGCCGTGGACCGCGACTCGATGACACCCACGGAACTCGTCAACGCCATCCTGAAGGCGCCGGTGGATCTCCTCTACAACGGCGGAATCGGCACCTACGTCAAGGCCCACGGGCAGACCAGCGCCGAGGTAGGCGACCGCGCCAATGACGCGCTGCGCGTCGATGGCCGCGAGCTGCGCTGCAAGGTGGTGGCCGAGGGCGGCAATCTCGGTTGCACGCAACTGGGTCGCATCGAATACGCTGCCAATGGTGGGCGCATCTACACCGACGCGATCGACAACTCCGCCGGTGTGGATACGTCGGACCACGAGGTCAACATCAAGATCCTGCTGGGACTTGCCGTGGCCGACGGCGACCTCACCGACAAGCAGCGCAATGTGCAGCTGGCGTCGATGACGGACGAGGTGGCCGCGCTGGTGCTGCGCGACAATTATTTCCAGACGCAGGTGCTGTCGATCACCGGGCGCATCGCGCCCTCGCTGCTCGATGCGCAGGCGCGCTTCATCCAGTTCCTGGAAAAGCAGGGGCGTCTCAACCGCTGGATCGAGTTCCTCCCCAGCGACGAGGAGATCGCGTTGAGGCGCCGCAACGGCACCGGCCTCGAAAGCCCGGAGGCGGCAGTACTGCTGGCGTACAGCAAGATGTGGCTGTACGACGAGATGCTGGCCTCGACGCTGCCTGACGACGCTTGGGTCCATACGGCGTTGCTGCGCTACTTCCCGTCCGCGATGACGAAAGGTTATGTATCGCACATGGCGCGGCACCCGCTGAAGCGCGAGATCATCGCGACACATGTGATCAACAGCATGAGCAACCGCGTGGGCAGCACGTTCGTCCACCGGATGATGGAAACAACCGGGGCGCAGCCGCACGAGACCGTGCGCGCGTACCTGCTGAGCCGCGAGATCTTCGGGCTCGTCCCGCTGTGGCTCGGCATCGAGGCCCTCGACAACAAGGTGGCCGACGCGGTGCAATCGACCATGCTGATCGACGCCAGCGCGCAGCTCGAACGTGCCACCACGTGGTTCCTGCGCTCGCGCCGCCTCACCGACGACATGGGTGGGACCATCGCTCACTTCCAGCCGGTGGTGGAGGCCTTGACGTCGAAGGTCGCCGGTTTGCTCGATGCCGCCGAACGCGAACGCCTCGAGGCCGAGGTGGCGCGATTGGCGGCGGTGGGCGTGCCGCAGGCGTTGGCTGCACGCGTCACCGGGCTTGCAGCGCTCCTGGCCACGCTCGACATTGCGGAGGTCGCGGGCGGTGTCGGCAAACCCGAGGCGAGTGTCGCCGCCATCTATTTCGAGCTGGGTAATCGACTTGGCCTGCCGTGGCTGCGCGAACGCATTGCCGCGTTGCCGGGGTTGGCCCACTGGCAGATCCTGGCGCGCAATGCCATGCAGGACGACCTGGGGAGCCTCCAGCGCACCGTCACGCAGGAAGTGGTGGCCGGGGCGGGCAGTGCGCATACGGTGAACGCGATGATTGCCGGATGGCAGGACCGCAATCGCCGGCCCCTCGCGCGCATTGCCGCACTGCTGGCCGAGCTGCGCGCGGCAGGGGAACCCGATGCGTCGATGTTGTCCGTGGCGTTGCGGGAAATGCGCAATCTTGCGTAGTACAGAACACGCCCGATTGGAATGGTTATTCCATTGCAGTTGCGGTAGAGTCACGGGTTGTCGATGGTGAGTGGCAGGGCGGGTGGCGCGGCAATCGCGGCACTTCATGCAGGCATAAGTTCAAAGGCGGGTCGTTGATGATTGTTACCGGTTCGAATCGTGTCGCGTGTTGTGCGACGCCCGCTGCACGCGAAGCTTTCCCCCTTTTGCTCACCTCGTTGTTTGGCAAATTGCGCCGCGCTGCGGCGGCCGCTCTCGCCGTGGCCAGCATGGTCACTGCCACGTCCGCAATGGCCGCCATCGGCGTCAACAAGACGTTCAACCCGACCAATGTATCGGCGGGGCAGATCTCGACGCTCACCGTCATTCTGCTCAACAACAATGCGTTGCCGGCAACGGCGGCTGCGTTTGCGGACAACCTCCCTGGTTCGGTCGTTGTCGCCACGCTGCCCAACATTACTTCATCGTGCGGCGGCACCGTGACAGCGGTGCCGGGCGCCAATAATTTCTCGCTGTCCGGGGGAACGATTCCGGCGGTCGTCGGCGGTGTAGCAGGGCAATGTACGGTGACGGTGGATGTTCTATCGCCTGCCGCGGGCGTATTCATCAACACTATTCCGGTCGGCGCAGCGACATCGTCGCAGGGCGCGAACAGCCAGAATGCCAATGCCACGTTGACAGTCGCCGCGTTGCTGCCGGTCACCGGCGTCAAGGGTTTCGCTCCGGGCAATCTGCATGGCGGCGGCGGTGTCTCGACGGTCACCATGACGTTGAGCAATCCGAATGGTCTCACGCTGACGGGCGCCACAGTCACCGACAACCTGCCTGCAGGCCTTGCGGTTGCGCCCACACCCAACGCATCGACGACCTGCGGTGCGGGCACCGTGAGTACCGGCGCCACCAGCGCCACGCTCAGCAACGGCACGATCCCGGCAGGCGGAAGCTGCATCGTTCGCTTCGACGTCGTCGCATCCAATCCCAACGTCTTCGTCGACGTCAATGTCAACAACGCGATACCGGTCAACGCTTTGACGACTTCGCAGGGCATCAGCAATACCGCGTTCAACGCCAACGTCCGGTTGCAGACTGGTGCGCGCGTGGAGAAGGCATTCGCGCCCACGTCGATCACCACCGGTGGGACGTCGACGATGACCCTCACCGTGCGCAACTTCAACGCGACGCCGCTCACCGGCATCGCCTTCACTGATCTGCTGCCCGGAACGATGCGCGTGGCGGCGCCGGTCGTGACCGCCACCACCTGCACGGGCCTCACCTTCACGCCGGTGCCCCTCGCGGGTGATGCCGCCTTCACCGTCAGCGGCGGTTCGCTTCCCGCGGCCCCGGCCGGGGTCGACAACGCCAACTGTACAGTCACCATCAATGTCACCGCCACCAATGCCGGCGTCGACCCCGCCACGCTGACCAACACGATTCCGGTGGGCAACTTCGACGGTGTCGCGTTCTCGACGGCGGGCGCCAACCTCGTCGTCAACGCGTTCACCAGTGTCTCGGGCAGCAAGAGTTTTGCACCGGGCACGGTCTTGCAGGGGGGGACGAGCACCCTGACGATCCGACTCAACAATGAGGCGTTGGTACCTGCGACCATCACGGCCTTCACCGACAACCTGACGACCCTCGGCGCCAATCCGCAATTCATCGTCGCCGCCGCACCTCCGGCCACCACGACCTGCGGCGGCGTCGTGAACGCTGCGCCTGGTACCACCGCCATCACGCTCGGCGCGGGCAATGCCATTCCTGCCAGCGGTTTCTGCACGATCACGGTGCCGGTGCAGGTGGCGGCCAACGCAACCACCGGAACGCGCACGAACACCATTGCACAGGGTGCGCTGCAGACGAGTCAGGGACGGACACAGACAGCTATCACGGCGAACCTCGTCGTCAATCCGGTGCTGTCGGTCGCCAAGTCGTTCGCGCCCACCATCGTGGCAGCGGGCGCCGACACCCGATTGACGATCACCCTCACGCGTGTCGCGGGGGCGGTGCCGCTGACCGGCATTGCGTTCACGGACACGTTGCCCGCCGGGCACCTGGTGTCGGCCACGCCGAATGTCGTCAGCAGCTGCGGCGGAACGGTCACCGCAGTCGCCGGTACGGGTACTTCCGTTGCACTGACGGGTGGGGCATTGGCGGGTGGGGCTGCGGCTACCACGTGCCAGATCCTGGTCAATATCACCACGCCATCCGGCACGGCTGCCACGGCCACCAATACGATCGCGGCCGGTAGCGTCACGTCGACGGAGGGTTTCGTCAATCCCGCCGCCGCCACGGCCAACATCCAGCGGGTGCTGACTAACGTCACGCTCAACAAATCCTTCAGCCCGGCCACCGTGCTCGTCGGCGGAGTGTCACAGCTGACGATCAATGTACTCAATACCAATGCGGGCGCGATCGCGCTGACCAATGCTGCGTTGACCGACACGTTGCCGTTGGGAATGATCGTGGCGACGCCGCCCGCCGCGTCCAACACGTGTGGCGGAACGCTCACCGCGGTTGCCGGGTCCGGCACCGTCGCACTCACCAGTGGCGTCATCGCGGCCAATGCCACCTGCCGCATCCAGGTCAACGTCGTTGCCAATGCCGCCGGCAACCTGACCAATCCGTTGGCGGCCGGTGCGTTCAGCTCGGCGCAAGGCGTGTCCAATCCGCTGCCCGCAGCGGCCACACTTTCCGCCACGGGGGTGGCCGATCTCGCGATCACCAAGACCGACGGCGTCCTGACGGTCACGCCCGGTACCAACACCACGTACACGATCGTGGCCAGCAACCTGGGGCCGGATGCCGTGGCCGGCGCGGGTGTCGTGGATACGCCGCCTGCCGGCGTGACGTTCACCGGCTGGACCTGTGTTGCATCGCCGGGCTCGGGGTGCGGCACGCCGAGCGGCTCCGGGCCGATCAACGAACTGGTTTCCCTGCTGGTGGGAGGCACTGCCACCTACACGGTGACGGCGGCGATTGCGCCGGGCGCCACCGGCACCATCACGAATACGGCAACGATCGTCACCCCGCCGACCGTGGTCGATCCGAACCCCGCGAACAACACCGCGAGCGACACCGATACGCTGGTGCCGATCACCAGCATCGCGATCACCAAGGATGACGGCAGCACGACCTATCTGCCCGGCGGCACCGCCACCTATGTGATGGTGCTTACCAACGGTGGTCCGTCCGATGCGACCAACGTTGCACTCACTGACACGCTGCCGGGCGGTGTCACGCAGAATGGGCCGGCGTCGTGCGTTGCGTCGGGCGCGGGCGCACTTTGCGGCACGATCACCGATCTCGGTACCGGATTCTCGGTCGCGGGCGCGTACGTGCCCGTTGGCGGTGGAGCCAATCTGGCTTACTCGCTGCCGGTAAGTTTCAGCGCTGCGCTGCTGGCGCCCACGATCACCAACACGGTCAATGCCAACAATCTGGCGAGCACAGGACCGGGTTCCACCGCGTCAGCGTCGGACACCAATGCGATCCTGTTGTTTGCGCCGGGGCTCGCCAAGTCGATTGCGCCGTCGCCCATCGCGGCTGGCGGCACCACCACGCTGACCATTACGCTCAGCAATCCCAATGCAGCGGGGATCGCGCTGACCTCGACCTTCATCGACAACATGCCGCCGGGTGTCACCACGGTCGGCGGCCAACTGGGAACGTGCTCCTCAGTCACCGTCACGCCAACGTCGGTCTCCAAGTCGTTGGGTTCCACCATTGCACCCGGGGCCTGCACGATCGTCGTTCAATTGACGTCGTCCACACCGGGTACGGTCACCAACACCACCGGTCAGCTGCAGACGACGGTGGGTTTCGCCGGCCCGGTCAGTGCGCCGCTGACAGTTACCGCGCTGGCACCAACGTTGACCAAGACCATTGCCCCCGCTTCCATCGGTATCGGCGGTACGGCGGTGTTGACGCTGAACATCGGCAACGCCAATGCGGTCCCCACCACGCTGACCCTGCCGTTCACCGACCCGATGCCGTCGGGCGTGACCACGGTGGGCGGCAATACCGGTTCCTGCGTTGGCGTCATCGTCGCGCCCGGGCTGATCACGCTGCCCTCCGGATCGACCATCCCGAATGGCGGGTGCTCGATCATCGTCAACGTCACGTCGAGTACCGTGGGCACGGTCACCAACACTACCGGCAGCGTCACTACCGGATTTGGTGTCGCACCGCCGGCCAATGCGCCACTAACCGTCACCGCCACGGCACCGACGCTGACCAAGACTATTTTGCCGGCGACCATTGCGTCCGGCGGCACAGCCACGCTTACGTTGACGCTCGGCAACACCAACACGATTCCGGTGGCGCTGACGGCCGACTTCACCGATCCGATGCCGGGCGGCGTCACCACGACTTCGGGCAACACCGGCACCTGCGTCGGCGCCGTCGTGACGCCCACGCTGATCACGTTCCCCACGGGGGCATCGATCCAGGCCAGTGGTTGCACGATCATCGTCACGGTCACATCATCCACGCCCGGCGCTGTGCTCAATACGACCAGCTCGTTGCAGACGGGATTCGGCGTCGCGCCTCCCGCCACGGCACCGCTCACCGTCACTACCGTGTTGCCGGCGCTCGCCAAGACCATTGCGCCTGCCACCATCGTCTCCGGTGGCAGCGCAGTCCTCACGATCACGATCGGCAACATCAACGCGACACCGTTGCCGTTGACCGCGCCGTTCACCGATGCCATGCCATTGGGCGTAACGATCACCGCAGGCAATTCGGGCACCTGTCCTGGCGTGACCAACACGCCAACGCTGATCACGATGGCCAACGGCACGCCGATTCCGCCGGGCGGATGCACAATCGTCGTGACGATCACTTCAACCACGCCGGGCACGGTCACCAACACCACCAGTTCGCTCGTGATCGCCGCCGGCACCAC
>Ga0335394_10009271_pt1 | contig 11093 bp, 8 predicted proteins | sample MAT03_FD_205741 | JGI IMG/M metagenome (GOLD analysis project Ga0335394, IMG submission 205741) | Freshwater microbial communities from Lake Fryxell liftoff mats and glacier meltwater in Antarctica - MAT-03 (spades assembly) (version 2) ... | reverse complement strand
GCGTTTCCAGGTGCGGATGTCGGTGAATGTGAGGGCGGGGAGTGTGGTTCCGGGGGAGAAAGTTTTGGCTTGGCTGCCTGTGCCCCGACGCTTTCCGCACCAAGGGGAGTTCGAGTTGATGGCGACGGTTCCCGGCGGCGGTCGGGTGGCGCCGGAAGAGAGCCCGATTCGGTCGGTTTACCTGGAAGGGGTGGGAGCCGCCGATGGATCGGCCGGCTTTGAGGCGGTGTATTCCTATGTGGCTCAGGGGGTGTCGTTTGATTTGGCGGGGTCGCGAGGGTTCGGCTCGAAGAGCCCGATCTCAGCGGCGGAACTGGAGCCTTACCGGGCGCCGGGGCCCCATGTGGAGTTCACCGACGCCATGCGCCGGTTGGCGAAGGACGTGGGGGCTGAAGAACGCGATCTCGTCGCGCGGGCGCGGCTGTACTACGAATGGATCGCGCGGGAAGTCCGTTACAGCTACGCCCCGGAGTATTCAACGATCCGGAACCTTAGCGAGGCATGTCGGGCGACTGGCCGCGGGGACTGCGGGCAGGCGGCGTTACTGCTGATGACCTTGTGCCGGATCTCGGGAATTCCTGCGCGCTGGCAGTCCGGTTGGGCGATCTTTCCTGGCGACGAGACGATCCACGACTGGTGCGAATTGTATTTCGAACCCTGGGGGTGGGTGCCGGTGGATCCGTACATGGGGATGTACGCGATGCAGTACGCCGACACCTTGAGTTCGAGCCAGAAGGAGGAACTGCGCAATTTCTACTTCGGGGGGATGACGCAGTACCGGATGGCCGCCAACGCGGATCACGGACAGGCCTTGTGGCCGACGAAGCCGTCGGTGCGATCGGATGACGTCGATTTTCAGCGCGGCGAGGTGGAGGCGGGAGGGAAGAACCTGTATTTCGACCAATTCCGGTATGATTTGAAGTGGGAGGAAATTCCAAAGCCATGACCATGAGAATGCGGAAAGCAAGGGCGGGTGAGGTCTGGTGGTGGGTGCTCGGGACAGTCTGGGGTGCCATGAGTTCGGCGATCGGGGCCGAGAAGGCAGGGAGTCTGGAGTTGGAGGAACCGATGCTGGGGCGGTTCATGGCGCGGGCGACCCATTCCTCGCTGGCGTACCCGCGGTTGGTGGAGCTGTGCGATCAGTTTGGCCCGCGATTCTCCGGAACGACGAATCTGGAGGCGGCGATTGATTGGGCGATCGGAAAACTGAAGTCCGATGGATTCGAGGCGGTTCGGGGTGAGACGGTGATGGTGCCGCGATGGGTGCGGGGAGAGGAATCTCTGGAGCAGTTGACGCCGCGGGCGATGTCGATGCCGCTGTTGGGTTTGGGTGGAACGATCGGCACCCCTCCAGACGGCATCGAGGGCGAGGTGCTAGTGCTGACGAATTTCGCCGAACTTGAGGCGCGTTCGGCGGAGGTGCCGGGAAAGATCGTGGTGTTCCATCCGGCGTTCACCGAGTACGGGGAAATTGTGCGGTACCGGACCCGGGGTGCGATCGAGGCAGGCCGAGCTGGGGCCGCGGCGAGCCTGGTGCGTTCGGCGACCCCATTTTCCCTTCAAACCCCACACACGGGCGGGATGTCCTACGAAGACGAGACGCGGCGAATTCCGCATGCGGCGATCACGGTGGAGGAGGGGGCGCGCTTACTCCGTCTTCAGGAGCGGGGGGTGAAAGCCAGGATTCGTTTGAAACTCGGTGCGAAATCGCTGGACGACGTGGAGTCCCGAAACGTGGTGGCGGAGTGGCGCGGGCGGGAGCGGCCCGACGAAATCGTGGTCGTGGGAGGGCACTTTGATTCCTGGGATGTGGGACAAGGAGCGTTGGACGATGCGGGGGGATGCCTGGCGGCGTGGGAAGCGATCCGGCTCCTTCGGGAGTCGGGCTATCGGCCGAAGCGGACTTTTCGGTTGGTATTGTGGACCAACGAAGAGAATGGGTTGCGCGGGGCGCGAGCCTATGTCGAAGCGCATCGGGCGGAGCTGAGGAAGCACTCGGTGGCGATCGAGTCCGATGGGGGGATCGGTCCGATCAAAGGTTTCAAATTCACGGGTTCGGCGGCCGCGGAAAAACAATTAAGCCAGGTTCTCCCCTGGCTGAAGCGTTTGGGTCCATTTGAGCTGCGCACCGGCGCCGTCGGGAGCGACCTCGCGCCGTTGCTGACGGCTGGAGTGCCTGTGATGGATCTATGGACGGAGCGCCGGGACTATTTTTGGTTTCACCACACGGCTGCGGACACGGTGGACAAGGTGGATCCCGCCGAATTGAACCGTTGTGTCGCGGCACTGGGGATCATGCTCTACGGCTTGGGCGAGATGGCGGAACCGTTGGCGCGGTGACCAGGTTCAATCCTTCGGGAAGCGGCCGAGGACGGCAGTTGCGATCAGTTCCGCGGCGGCCTCGGTGCTGAACGTATCGGTATTGATCACCATGTGGTACTTCAGTGGGTCGTCGATATCGGCGTCGAAATAGGTCTTCAGGTAGCGGCAACGCGCGGCGTCCTCGGTTTTCGCATATTCCCGGGCCGACGCGGCATCGATGTTCTTGGAGTCCACGATCCGCTGAGTGCGGCGATCCAAGCTGCCCACCAGCCGGACGTGGAAGGCGGTTTCACTCTTGGCGAGGACGATATGGGAGCCTCGGCCGACAAGGACACAGTTCCCCATTTCGCCGAGGTGCAGGATCGTTTGGGCGATCTGGGTCACCATCGTGGAGGCGGCGGGATGGAGACCAAAAAGCTCTTCAAGGGTATCCCGGATGTAGGACACGCGGTTCTCGGGGATGAACCTCGTGAAATCCGCAGGAAGCTGGTCTTGGGCGAGGACCTTTTCGATGAGAGACCGATGGAAGACAGTCCAGGACGCGGGTGGAGCGGGGCGTCGTTTCTCAAGGATTTCAACGAGATGATCCGCGATCGCCAGCCCTCCGGAGCCGGTCATACGGGACAGGGTGATCGTCGGGCGCCGTGTGATGATGTGCCGCTTGCTTTGGGGGCCGATCTGGGTTTCGAGGTAGGTCAGGCACTGGCCCAAGTTGGGAGTGAGGTTCATAGTTTGGGTCCTTGCCTGTTGGACGCTTCCCGGGGAGTGAACGCTCAATGTGATCTCTGGGTGTCGATTGCGATCCTTTCGACAAGGGATGGGCAACGAATCGGCTTGCACGACGAGATATGGGTTAGGAAGCATCTCTTCATGTTCCCAAAAGCAAGATTCATCAGCGCGCTTGCGCTCGCCGTGGTCGGCTTGAGCGGAGGAATGAGCTCGTCGCAGGCAGCCGACCCTGTGATTGCCTATGCGGTTCCCGCCGGAACCGAGGGCAACCAAGCATTCGGTGGAACCTTGGGCATGGACTTCGAAGTCGCCAACCCGATTGTGGTGACTCAGATAGGTGTGTTCGACGATCTGAGCGACGGGTTGAAGCTGCCCATCACGGCGAAGATCTGGGACCGCAGCAATCCGGACGCTCCCGAAGCCCTGGTGACGGTGGAATTCACTCCGGAAGAACCTGGAATCCTGATCGGTGGGAGCCGGTTCAAGCCCCTGCCAACCCCGTTGCGGTTGGAGATCGGATTCCTGGGAACCATCGGGGCGGAAGGCTACGGCGCCGAGGAGCGGCTGCGGAATGCAGGCGCGGTTCCACGGACCTGGACGGTGAATGACGGGAATGGGTCCCTGGCTTTCGTCGGAACCAGCCGCTACGGCACGGAGAACGGAGTGTATCCGAACGTGCCGGACGGCGGGCCGGCGGATCGGTATGCCGCGGGAACGTTTGAATACGAGACCACGCCACCCGTGAAGCCCGGGATTCCGACGGGGGTTAAGGTGGAACCTGGCGATGGGCAGGTGGCTCTCACCTGGGCGGCGGTGACAGCTCCATTGGCGGCGGCCAAGTATGAAATCTGGCGGGCGACGTCGCCCACGGCGAACTTCACCCGGGCGGGTGAATCCACAACGCCCGATTACACGGACACGGCGGTTTCGAATGGTTCCCTGTATTGCTACAAGATTCGCGGGATGGGGCCGGCGGGTCAGGAGGGGGTGGAGACCGCTCGGTACTGTGCGTCTCCCTACGTCGCTCCTGCGGGACAGAATATCGCCTATTTGGTGGACGTGGGTTTTGGAACCCAGGCGTTCGGCGGAACGCTCGGGATGGATTTCGAGATCGCGAACCCGGTCGTCGTCACACACCTGGGTGTCTTCGACGATGGCGGCGATGGACTGGCCCTTTCGATTACCGCGCGTCTTTGGGACCGAGGCGTGCCGGACGCGCCGGTCGAATTGGCGAGCCTCGAGTTCACCCCGGAAAATGCCGGGACTCTGATCCGGGGGACCCGGTTCAAGGCGTTGCCAAGTCCGATCCGGCTGGACGTCGGCTTGAAGGGCACGATTTCGGTGGAGAATTATGGAGCCGAGGAACGCCTGGTGAATCCTGGTGGAAGTCTGACCGTGGCTCGGCCTTGGGTCCTCAATTCGGGAGGTGGTTCCGTCCGATTTGTTGGCTCTGGGCGGTATTCCTCAAATCCCGCGGAATTCCCGGCGACCGCAGACTCCGGTGCCCCCGATCGTTACGGCGCCGGAAGTTTTCAGTACCAAACGACCGCGATCGTGTATCCCGGGGTTCCGACCATGACCGCCAGGTTGGGTGACTTGATGACGGTGCTTTCATGGCCGGTCGTGACCGAACCGGTGCCTGCGAGCAAGTATCGCATCTCCCGTCGAGTGGCGGACGGCGTGGCGACGCAGGTGGCCGAAGTGGCGGACCTGACCTACACGGATGCGAATCTGACCAAGGGCACGGTCTACTGCTATTCCATGGTGGCGGTGACGGCGGCCGGTCAATCGAGCCCAGCCACCGCAGAGTCATGCCTTACCGCCGAAGCGCGAGAAGCTGGGATTGCGTATGTCGTGGAAGCGGGGACGGTGGGAAGTCAGGCGTTTGGCGGTGCATTGGGCATGGATTTCAATGTGTTGCGATCGGTTCGGGTCACGCGTCTGGGCGTGTTCGATGACAGCTCGGATGGAATTTTTCAGCCGATCACGGCGCGGCTGTATGATCGGGGCACGCGGACGGTTTTGGCGGAATTGACGTTCACCACGGAGGAGCCCGGCGAACTGATCGGCGGGAGCCGATTCAAGAATCTTCCCCAGCCGATCCTTCTGGCCAGCGGGTTTCAGGGCACCATGTCGGCCTCGGGATATGGCAGCGACGAGCGGAACGGCAATGGGATTCCCGGTCGGAGCGTCTTCACGGCCGGCGGTTCGGTGGGGTTCGTCGGTTTGGGAGCCTACGCCGTGGATCCGACAGCCTATCCAGGGACCGTGGACGGTGGACCGGCGAATCGCTATGCGGCGGGGACCTTCTACTTTGAACCTGCTGCAGAACCTCCGAAGTTGAGCATCGCCCGTTCCGGTGCTCCGGTGGTGATCCAGTGGACTGGAATAGGCGTGCTGGAATCATCCTCGACAGTTTCTGGTCCGTGGACTGCTGTAGCTGGAGGAACGTCGGGGATGCAGGTGCAGCCGACCAGCTCAGCAGCCTTTTATCGGATCCAGCAGTAGCCTGAAACTGATACAGACCATGAAGACGATCCCGACGGTTGGTTCGAGGCGGGGTAAGGTCGGGCGTGAAGGGTTCACGCTGATCGAGTTGCTGGTGGTCATCGCGATTATCGCGATTCTTGCCAGCATGCTGTTGCCGGCATTGGCCAAGGCCAAGGCCAAGGCTCATCAAACCTACTGTTTGAACAACCAACGCCAGATTGGTTTGGCGGTCACCATGTATGCCGGCGACGCCGAGGAGAAGTTCCCGCTGTCCCGGACCTGGGGCAAGGCGTGGGGCGATGACCATCGGCTGAGCGACAAGTATTTGTACGAATTGCTGGAGCCCTATATCGGCAAGAACACCGGCACGAACACTCCCGGGAATGTCGCCATTCCCCGCAGCAAACGAACGCCGCCGTCGGCGGGCATGTATGTGTGTCCGCTCGGCATGCGGGCCAGTGATCCGGCGGTTCCGGGGCTCAAGACAATGTTGTTGGACAACGACTACATCACCTATGTCTGGAATCACATCTACCTGAAAAAGGACAACGCGTCCTACGAGACAGCCCGCCCCGTCAGCGGCCGAAGGACCAGCGATGTCGGAAGCCCCTCGACGGCAGTGCTTCTCTGGGAAATGCCGTACTGGACTCCATCAACGTCCCCCCACAAAGGCGGATTGAACCTGATCTTCGCCGATACCCACGCCGCCTGGGAACGCCGACATCCGCGGGAGATCGACTGGTGGCGCTACCACAGCCGGCGCGGATGGGAAGACGCCGATCCGACCGGCATCGATGTGCGGCCTCGATGACGTTTGTTGGTTCAGGGCCTCGGTGCGAGTTGGGCGTCGCGGCGGGCCTTGAATTCGGCACCGGGTTTCCATTCCGGCCAGCGATCGGACTGGGCGATTGCATAGGCTATCCGGAAGATCAGTTGGGTGTCTTCGACCGCACCGGACAGGTCCCACCAGGGTTTCACGTCGTCGCTGACCTTGTGGTAATCGTTCTCCCGGAATTCTTCGCGGCGCTGTTTTCCGTAGCCTGGTGGGCGTCCGAGGATGTCATCGCTGGCTTTGTCGAGGTAAAGGGCGGGTACACCCAGTTTAGCAAACTCGAAGTGGTCCGAGCGGTAGTAATAACCCTTCTCGGGCTCCGACTCTGGCAGGACCGTGCGGTCCTGCGTTTTGGCGGCTTCGACAAGCAGGTCTTCCAGGGTGCTGAGACCTTGCCCGACGACTCCGATCTCGCGCTGACGGCCGACCACGTTGACGCCATCGATGTTGAGGTTGGCGAGGGTTTTGGAGAGTGGGATGACCGGGTGCTCGGCGTAGAACCGTGCCCCCAGCAGGCCTTGCTCTTCCGCGGTCACCGCCAGGAACAGCAGGGTGCGGTCGGGGCGTTGGGGGAGTCTGGTGAAGGCCTCCGCCAACTCGAGAAGCGCGGCGGTGCCTGACGCGTTGTCGAGGGCTCCGTTGAAGATCGTGTCCCCGGTGCGCTTCTCGTCCCGCCCGAGGTGATCCCAGTGGGATGAAAACACCACGCATTCATCACGGCGCTTCGGGTCCGAACCGGGCAGACGGGCGATCACGTTCCGGGACTCGACAGCGCGCAGCGTGTTGGTGACTTCAAATTGCACTGACGCACCGAGGGGCATGGGACGGAAATCGCGTCGGAGGGCCGCACGCTTGAGGTCCTCGAACTCATGTCCTGCGGCTGCCGCCAGTTGACGGGCACGTTCCAAACTGATCCAGCCGGCCACCGCCACCTCGTTGGTGTTTCGGTCGGGTGTTTCAAGGTCGAAGTTTTCGCGGCCCCAGGAATTAATCACGACGAACCACGGATAGCCGGCGGGACCGGTCTCGTGGATGACCCAGGCCGCTGCGGCGCCCTTGGCCGCGGCGATCTCGTACTTGTAGGTCCAACGTCCGTAGTAGGTCATTGCCTTGCCACGAAATTGACTCGGATCGAGGCGGGTGCGGTCCGTGGGGTCCGGGAGGGGCGGATCGTTGACGAGCATGACCAGAGTTTTGCCCCGGACATCGACGCCTTTGTAATCGTCCCAGTTGTATTCGGGGGCCACGACGCCGTAGCCGACGAAAATCAGGTCGCTGTCGGCGACCGAAACGTGCGTCTGCATGCGGGGCGACCACGCGACGAAATCCTGGGGGAATTGCCACGTTTCGGTGGTGGTGCCACGGGTGAGGAGGGTTTGGACGCTCGATTGAATGCCGCGGAGGGGGACTAATTGAAACCAGGAGCCGTCGGCTGCGCCGGGCTCGAGACCCATTTTTTGGAACTGATCGGCGAGGTAACGGACGGTTCGGTCTTCGCCGACGCCGCCGGGCCCGCGGCCTTCGAAGTCGTCTGCGGCGAGGACCTGGATATGGCGAAACAGGTCGTTGGTGGTGATGGAGGACAACGCCGGTTGCAGATCGGCTGCGTTGAGGATGGCGGCCGTGTGAAGAAGGAAGACGGTGAGCAGGTGGGTGGCCCACGGGACTGTAGAATCGCGCCGCGTCATGGGCGCAGATTAGTGGGGGATGGGGCGGGGTGCGAGCGGTTGGATGGCTGAGTTTCCATGAGAACCCCCGTCGGATCTTACGATCCAACGGGGGCCTTTTTGGAGTTGGAGTTCGCCACGCTCTCGGTCCCAATCGCCGACGTTTGGCGCCGTGAGGGCCGTCGGCTCCCCGAAGCTGTCTCTCCCGGCAGGTGGAGTTAGTGGCCTCGCAGCTGGGCCGTCCGGCGCCCTTCGGGCACCGGTAGTTGAGTGAGGCTTCTTGGCCCGCGGACCTCAGCGTTTGGAACGTGTGAGACGCGGACTGGACTCAGGCGTGCCGGTGAGGGCTTGAGCCTGGGTCCGGGCCGCCTGGAGGGTCCCACATGGATGGGCGGGACGCGGTCCTGGCGGAACGGGTGTCGCCTCTTATCTCAGATCAAGGTGTATACGCTGACGGTCAGAAAATCCAATGCCGGAGTTGAATCAGGTATTCACCGAGTTATCCACAGGGGTGGAGTGAATGGGGCGGTGGCGGGAGCCGTACAACTTCTCTGCCACCAAAGCCTTCTGCGGCTTGACCGTCTGGACGGTTGCTATACCGTCCGGACGGTTTGTGACTTGTCCCGCTCATGACGATCCCCCGCCGCAGCAATTCTCGAGATGACATCTTGCAAGCCGCCGAATGGGTCGTGTGCCAACACGGGGCTGGGCACCTTACCCTGGACGCGGTGGCTGAACGGGCCGGGATCAGCAAAGGCGGGTTGCTCTATAATTTTCCGTCCAAAGCAGCGCTGCTCAAAGCGATGCTGTCGAACCTGTTGGAACGTTTCGATGCGGACCGCGCCCACCTCAGCCTTTCGCCTGGAATTGCGGGGGAGGTGGCGTCGGACTTGAAGGCGTTTGTGAAAGCCGGATTCCAGGAGGCGGCAGATCGCCAGCAGGTGAGTGCGGCGCTGCTGGCGGCGGGGGCGAACGACCCGGGGTTGTTGGCGCCGGTGCTTGAATGGCACGCCTCCCATTTTCGCGAGTTCGCCGCGGGCAAGCGTCATCCGGCCCGGGTGCTGATGCTGATGTTGGCGGTGGACGGGCTCTGGTTCAACGAGTTGCTCCGGACATCCGCCTTTGGACCGGACCAGAAGCAGGCGTTGATGGAGGAGATGCTCCGGTTTGCGGAGACGGCTGTATGAATTCAGCGATTCGATCATGGACGGCAGGCTGGGTGCGCCGATGGCCTGGTGTTGTGGCCTTGGCGGCGGTGTTGGGGTTCGGATGCAAGCTGGGACCCGACTACCAGCGGCCGGAGGTGGAGATTCCCGAAGCCTGGCGATGGAAGAACGCCGAACCGCGTGACCACGTGCCGCGCGGGGGTTGGTGGCGGGTGTTTGGAGACCCGCAATTGGATGCGCTTCAGGTGGAAGCTGAGACTGGCAATCTGGATTTGAAGGCGGCCTGGGCACGGGTGGATCAGGCGCGGGCGACGGCGCGGATCAGCAAGGCGGACTTTTTCCCCATGCTGAATGGTTCGGCGGCCTGGACCCGGTTCCGGACTTCGGGGAACGCGCCGAGCCCGGTGGGTTTTCCGCTCCCGAGCTTCACTCTGGGACAGTTTCAGACGCCCTTGGATCTGAGTTACGAAGTGGATTTGTGGGGGCGAGTGCGACGCTCGTTCGAGGGCGCGCGGAACCTGGCCATGGGCGCTGAGGCGGCCCGGCAGTCGGTGCTGCTCGCCCTGCAAGCCGACGTCGCACTCGACTATTTCGCGGTGCAGAGCCTGGACCGGGAGATTGTCCTTCTGGAACGGACGGTCAGCATTCGACGCGAGGCGCTGGACATCTTCCGGCAGCGTTTGCAGGCGGGTATGCTGACCGATTTTGAGGTTCAACGCGGTCAGGTCGAGGTGTCGTCGGCGGAAGCGGATCTGGAGGCGCTGAAGCGGGTCCGGGCTCAAACGTTCAACCGGCTGGCTGTCCTTTGCGGTCGGCCGCCGTCCGCCTTCCAAGCCACCATCACGACCAATGTCCCGACCCTGCCGCAGGTGGTAGCGGACCTGCCATCGAGCCTGTTGGAACGGCGTCCAGATGTGGCGGAAGCCGAGCGGACGTTGGCGGCGAAGATGTCGCAGATCGGGGTGGCGCGGGCGGCGTTTTTTCCGTCGCTGCGTTTGACGGCGAGCGGCGGGTTGTTGAGCGGGGAACTCTCAGATCTGTTCGTTTGGGAGAGCCGCACCTGGTCGTTTGGGCCAAGCGTTTCACTGCCCCTGTTTGCTGGGGGGCGGAACCGCGCGGACCTGGAGCGGGCGAAGGCGGCGTATGACGAGGCGGTAGCGACCTATCGGCAGGGCATTTTGGTGGCGTTTGGCGAAGTGGAAAACGCGTTGGCGGCGCTTCAATTCCTGAGTCGGGAGACCGAGGCGCGGCGGGAGGCGGGCGTGGCGGCAACGGTGGCGGCGCGGCAGTCCTTCAGCCGGTACCAGGCGGGTGCGGTGAGTTTTTTGGAAGTGGTGGATTCCGAGCAGGCGCGGCTGAGCAGCCTGCTCGCCCAGGAAAGGGTGATGCGCGAGCAACAACTGGCCACGGTGCGTCTGTTGAAGGCGTTGGGTGGCGGATGGAAAGACTAATGCACGGAAAGTCCGCGGACGGCAGATGGAGAGGCGATTATGAGATTCAAGGGAGCGAAGAAACAGTTCATAGGGGTTGCGTGGTTCGAGAAACTTGCCCGGGGACTGGCCTTCGGGGTGATCCTGGCTGTGTCGAGCGGTTGCGGGAACCAGGGTGGCTCTCCGCCGGAGCCGGTGGTCGACGTTGCCACGGCGAATCCCGAGCGGACGATGGTGGAGGTCACCCTGCCGGCGGTGGGCACAATCGAGGCGGACGAACGGGTGGTGCTTCAGCCGGAAGTCGCGGGCCTTATCGAGTCGCTGCACTTCGTCGAAGGCCAAAGGGTCAATAAAGGCGACGTGCTTTTCCGGATGCGGTCGCGCAAGGAACAGGCGCAGGTGGCGCAGGCGGGGGCGGACCGGGACCTGGCGCGTTCGAACCTGGAGCGGGCGCGGA
>Ga0335394_10009268_pt1 | contig 11096 bp, 10 predicted proteins | sample MAT03_FD_205741 | JGI IMG/M metagenome (GOLD analysis project Ga0335394, IMG submission 205741) | Freshwater microbial communities from Lake Fryxell liftoff mats and glacier meltwater in Antarctica - MAT-03 (spades assembly) (version 2) ... | reverse complement strand
GGTTGTGTCATCATTATTAACAAAATAATTATAATATCTATGTACAAATATATTACACTGTCTTATCAAATTTTATTTTCAATTTTTGGTTTGTATTAAAATAAAAATTGAAATTAAAAAATGTCTGGTTATCTCATTAAAAATCGACAATAAATAATACTATCACTTTATTAATAAACTCCATGTTTAAACAAACTCGTAATCCGATAGTTAAGTTGGCTAATTTGCCACGTAATATCAAAAATTTATCAATTACCCAACCATGTAATGTTAGATATTTGATAAGATCGGATATTAAAGGTACTACTCGCGAGAAGAAAAATTATTCCACGGCATACTATCGCCACGATTTTATTGGCAAAAATAAGCCTAGTGGATTATTAGGAATTGTTTACAAAGGTTGTGGTAACATTCCAAAAACAGTACATTCTGGATATAATAAAATGATTGGAGGTTTTTTTGGAAGAGGTTTTCATATTCTCTATCCCGATAAAGATGACGATACTGATTCTAAAAAAGAACAGGACCAAACTAGTCTGGCAACAATAGAAAAAGATATTGGGCTCCAATATTTTTTAAAAAAAGTTTATGCTGGTACCGGTATTGGATTTTCTGGGGCTTTACTAACTAGTCTGGCTTTTGCTCCGCTTGTTACAGAACCAAATATGGCAATTGCTAGTCTGATAATAGGATCAATTGGAGCATTTGGATCAGTTATTTTTTTTAATAAATCAGAACCAACATTCGTTAATAAAATAATAGAATATTCCGGAAAAAATATCACCACTATTGTTCCAGAATATTCCACATCAAAATATGCATCATCTGTTGCTTTATGTGCGTCGATGGGTTTAGTGATGTCACCACTAGTTATGATAGCGGGACCAATACTTGTGGCAGAAGCTGCTGGAATTTCAGTATCAGTTATGATTGGATCAAGTTTGTATGCCATGTACGCCAAACCAGGATCATTGTTACCCTACAAATCGGTGGCATATGGTGCATTATCTGGTTTGGTTTGTATCAGTTTAGCATCTGTTGGAGCTGCTTTAATATTCGGAGCTAATGATGTATTCTATTTGTTACATAATATAGACCTTTGGGGTGGATTGGCTCTATTTACCGCCCTTAATGCAATTGATACGCACAATGCGATTGATATTTATAAAAAAGGATATCCGGATTATTTAAGATGTTCCATTGAAATGATATTGAATGCATTGAATATCTTTATTAGAGTACTGGAAATATTGGCCAAATCAAAGAAATAATTATTTTTTTAACTAAAAAAATAATTATTAGACATTAGTAATCACTGGTTTTTTTCCTGGATTATTAGATTTGGGTCGCGATGTTATTTGTTTAAAAATGGTATCAATGCCCGATGTTTCTACTTTTGCTTTTCTTCTTTCTGTCCGTTTTCGCGTATTTTTTTTGTTTCTGGTTAGCGGTTCGTATGTATCCTCAGTAAAAGGAATTGTGGATATTACTTTCCCCATACCTTTTGTTCTACCATCCCGAAACATGAATAATGTACCCGGTAACACAAATTCAGGTCTCATCAAATATTTTACAACAATATTTTCTTTCGAATTAGTTCTTAATACAACATCTTCAGCTATTTTGAACTTTGCGACTTGGCGAATCGAATTTGCGTGCACTACAGTCTGATATCCATTTCGAATAGTTGTTGGATGATTGAATACAGCGACCATACAATTCATGGAATAACATGTATTTTTAAGAGCAAAATCCATATCGGTAGTAACAATTTGTCCTTTGGAGAACATTTCCCTGGTGTACGATCCTTTGACATCCAATCTAATACCAATTGAACCCGATTCATTTTCTTTTAAAACGGTAATATTTTCACTGATACAATTTTGCATGGATTTCACTGTTATGGTAATATAAGTATTATTAACAGGTCCAAGAAAAACTTTTTGACCGAGACTAAGGTTACCATATTTAATAGTGCCAGAAAGTACGATACCAATACCAGTAACACTATACGTACTATCAATATACATAATCATGGGATAATGATTGTTTTTAGTGCTGATTTCTGGAACAATCATACCTTTCCGTTCTAAATAAGATTTTGACCTGATAGATGTTAATAATTCCCTTACAAAATTAATATTGTGCCCAGTTTTATTGCTGACCATAATAATTGGCATCAGAGAAGTTTTTCTTTCGTGAAATTCTTCTATCACGACTTTATGCGATTCTTTTAAATAAGATTTGTTATTTTCTGGTTCATTATCCTCAAAATATAAAATTTCTTTTCGGTTTCGCTTTGCAATTCTTTCTAAATCTTTTTTAACTGCTGACATAATATTAGCGGGACAAATATCTATTTTAGTAACTATTGTAATAAATGGTATTCTATTGGCAATTAATAATGCAATATGTTCACTTGTCATTCCACTAAGACCCATGTTCGCACCAATAATTATAATTCCATAATCACTAAAAAGTCCCATAACACCAAACATAGTTGTTTTGAGATATTTTTCATGACCACATAGATCTACTAATGTGGTAATTTCATTATTATTAATAATATAATGGAAGGAATGCGTAGAAGTTCTACCACTTTCCTGTTCATGTTTAATTTTGGTTATCAATGATCTGGCATAACCATTACCATCATCCAATACATTTTTTTCCAAAACGGCAATATGACTCGTTTTTCCGGCATCTACGTTTCCGAGAACCACGTATTTTGCGGATTCAATTTTTTCGATTTGGGAAACCGTATCATTCATATTAATTCATAAATAATATTCAAATTAAATATTTATACCGCATGAATTATTTTTTTCAATTATTTGTATTGAACCAATTATTAATAATTAAATTTTTAATTCAATTATTAAGGAAAAATTCAAAAATTCTAATCTTTAATTGCATACTGACTATAAAATTAAAATAAATTTTTATTGTTATACTTGTAACAAATATTGTTTACCTGTAACAAATATTGTTTACCTGTAACAAATATTGTTTACCTGTAACAAAAATTATTTTTTAAGCCAATGGCAAAATAGACTAAGTAAAAAATTTAAAACCCATTATATACACTGTTGCCCATTAGTCATAAAATTAAAATAAGTTTTATTATTTCCTGATAATAAATACTATATATAATTATTGCGCCAACGGGACAAAATATATTAACCAAATATTCCGAATTAACCGGTAGTAATTGAAATATTAATATCACATGACTCTAACATTTTGTGATAATAATTAATTATTTTGCTCGAAAATTTAAACCGACAACCTATAACCATCAAAAATTTAAATCGTACAAATATCTAATAAATATGAAAAGAGCCCCTTACAAATATATGTATATGTTTTTCCTTATCTAATCATTGCTTAGCGAAATTGATAATAAATAAACACCTATGATTTTATTATTACAAAAATATGAAATAATTTGAATGCAAAACCACACATATATTTTGGACAGTCGTCATATTCATTGATTTGTATCCGATTTTTATCGTACAATAACAATATTAGTTTTTTTTACAGAAAAATTATCCCGAAATAACAAATCGAAAAAAACTAATTGATATCGATCACATCGGGTAGTGATCGATAAAAGTATAACCCACAATCTTTTGCAAAAGAAATCCCTCGTGTGGGATTATTGAAGATACCTCACAAAAAATTCTATAATTCCAAAACCCACAAAATCAAATTAACTCAGTATTTCATCCGGAATATACTATCAATTTGATATACCCACACACACACATCGCGAACTTTGCTTCTCAGATACAATAGTGTTCCTATTCGAAACAAATTATATCAAGAGTCAGCATTTTTTATAATAGAGCATTTTCTATTATGCATACTATCCATTATCGGTGGATAGATATGGGGCAGTTAATTGGTGTGTACAACTAACCAACCTGTATTTACACAAGAGTAAAAATTTTTTTTATAAACGAAATTAATAAACTATACTTTATTCTAAAAAAATGAAAACGAGTTTTATGATTGATCAATAATTCATTATTAAAATAATTATTACCTTGTTATTATAAAAATTATATTATAGATTACAATCCGATCCTTGACAAATACAATAAATATCCAAGAGAATATCCTGTGCAGCATTGTGCATTTTTATTATTTTATCCATTTAAAATATAATTCAATCATTAAAGTTTTATTTTATAAGATTTTAATGATCGAATTATATTTTGTTAGAGACTAAAACTAACACCAAATGTCCAACCAGGAAAATATTTCAATACGGAATTTGAATCTTGAGGATTCCAGCTTGATCCTTGACAAATACAATTACCATTTCCCCTAGTCCAAATACGATGACCTCCAAGAGAACATCCCATAAAACATTGTGCGTTGTTAGTGGCCGAAAATACGCTTAAATCGTTTGAATATAATCGTTGACCACCGGCTATATACGCTCCGCATCCATTTGATCCAAAAGTATTATTGTAAAAAGAGGAAGAAAATGTGTAATCCTTATAACCGGAATTAACGCTTCCTCCACCAAACGGTTGTTTTTGGCAATAACATTGTTGATTTGTCATGTTATAAGTGGCAAATGCAACGCCTTGATTATGTAATTGAAAACATTTTGCGCCACAGCCTTCGGGCGGATTGGCTGATTGTGCTTGAACTGATGCTGTAATACGTAAAGAGTGTAATGTATACCAATTGTTATTCAAACATCTTTTTTCTTGCGAATCTCTTCTGACTCTACCTCCATCCTTACAAATTAAAACAGTTCTTCTGATAGCATCCAATGTTTCAGGGGATGGATCAGTTAAATTATGTAACTTAATCATTTTTGACATTAGTTCATCAACAGGTGTTGTAATAAAATCAATTCCCATAAAATTCCGAAAATCAATTTCGTCAGCAGCATTATAATGTGTTAGGTCAATAGGCTGATCAAAATTGTTTTTTTGATCAATATCTTGACCAATAACACTAACAATCAATACCATAAATATTAATAAGCAAAATTTCATATTTAATTTGATATTATTATTTTGACTCGATATATTATCCCAATCAATATAATATCTATATACCCAACATGTTATTTTATCAAATTTTTTTTTCCAAATTCAATAAAAATTATAATGGAATTATTAATTAAAGTTTTATTTTATAAGACTTTAAGCAATGCATTTATATTCAAAAATACTAATGATGGTGACATCTTATTAATTATTGCAATCAATGGTAACAATCGGTGTATTTCTAAGTTTATAAATACCCAATGTAGTATCAGCCCCTTCAGGATTAAAAATAATTCTTGGCGGATTAGGATCAATTCGAAGTGCCGAAAACGAGGGAGGAACGGTCAAACCATTACTGACTACCCTAACGCGAATTTTTTGTCCGGCAGTCAAAGGAATAATAGCCTTGATAATAACCTGTCCTTTACCTAAAATGGATCCAAAAATAGAAGGTTCTTCTGTGCTGAGTGGTGGAATAGAAATGAAAGTGGTTGGGAAGAAACTTGCCAATAGAGGTTCCCGAGTATCTGCATCGATTATTTGGGCAGTTGGTACATCACTGAGTGCCAAAGATAAAGGATCCACAGTCACTGCGAATGGTTGTGATGTTTGGAAATTAATTACTAACTCTACCTGATAATCTCCCGCTTCGGAAGCAGTATAAATACCAGTGACATTATTAAAGAGGCCTAAAGCATCAGGAACAATATCAACCCATCTTACCAAATCAACAGATGAGTCAATAAGTTGAGCATTCGAGGTAACAACTATTTCGGGAATAATAAGACTGGTATCCGGATTTTTGACGGAGATTAATGTGCATGCATAATTAGCTGGTTTGCAGCATTTTTTCTTTTTATGGCATTTTTTCTTATCTTTTTTGTATTTATGGCATTTGCATTTATTTTTTAATTTATTTTCTTTCCAGCTATTATCTTCCAAGTCATTATCTTTGGCTACTTTCCAATCACTATCTTTGCTGACTGAAAAATCACTATCTTCCAAATCATCATCTTTATCTTCCCAAACTACTTCTTCTTCTTCTTTCCAGCTGTGGACTCTAGTTTCTTTTTGGTCATCACTTTTAATTTCTTTCCAATCATCACTTTTAATTTCGTATTTCTTTTCCCAATCTTTGTATTTATTTTCTAGATTTTGGTGTTTGTCTTCATGTTCTTTGAATTTATTTTCCCATAAATTATGACGATTATCATGATCTTGATCCTGGATTTGAAGATTATTTTTTTGAACATTGAAATCGAAACACTTTTTTTCCCTTGGTTTATGATCATGATCTTGTTCAATTATTTTCCATCCATGACCCTTATTACTGCAGTCATTACAATAAACAAAACATCTTTTCTTGACGCTCATTGGTATTATCTAGACTATATTGAGATTATTAATAAATATTTGGTGGAAAAATGAATCTATACTATTTTTTGTAATTATTATATTAATTATTACAAAACAAAACCGCATATTTTTTTAATTACAACAAATATAAATTTATTTACAACACAAAATCTTGGAATTATTTACTGGAAATTATTATTTTTTTTCTTTTTTTTTTGGAGAGATAATATCTTGGGCTGGATATTTAATGGAAACAATAATATTTTTAGCATCTATCTCCGTAAAATTGTCTCTTTTTTTTTGATATTTTTGTAATTGTAATTTAAAAGAATTATTTGGATTAGCAATAGGTCTCCTATCTTTAACAATAGTAATAGCATTTTCATAATTAATATGATGTTTTTTCATTAAATAATAGATCACCATACTTACTGATCGGCTAATACCAGCCATACAATGTACTAAAATATTTTTATTGGATAATACGGCATTATCAATAAAATTGTATCCGATTTCTATCATCGGTTTGTTATTATAAATACTAATCTGTTTCGTCAATATATTATAATCATCAATCGACACAATATATTTTATCATTTGTGTTTTATTTTTATTTGTTTCCCACAAATTTTGTTCAATGTCATCATTGTATGGTAAATACAGAATTGTTAGATCTGGATTATTCGTCATAATTTTATCATGCACTTCTGATATAAAATTTCGATCTAAACACGCTAAAATATATTTTATATTTAATTTTTTAATGAGTTCATAATTTTCATCAAGCGGAAATATACCGGAAAGAAATATATTATTAGTTATTTTGCTAATTTTTGATAAATTATTATGGCGATCCATTATTTGTCACAATATATATTATACTAGAAAATAAAGCTTCAATATTAGTATAAATTTAATTATCAATGATAATTAAATGAATATACTTATTGAGTGCCCACATTGCCAAGGAATGGTGGAAATTATTCAAATTGGATGCGCTATATTTAGGCATGGGATATATATACAAACACAACAACAACTCAATCCACATGCATCAAAAGAAATCTGCGAAGATGCTATCGCAAAAAAATTAATTTATGGTTGCGGAAAACCATTCAAAATAGAAAATATTGACAATAATTATTTGGCAACCAAATGTAATTATATTTAATTTTTTCAATAACCAATCGTTTAAATCTATTTATAAAATTATTTAGTAATCATAATTATTGATAATGCCTTATTGGAAAAATCAACCAATGAATATACACGATGTCAAAGAAATTAGTATTATTGAATCTGATGTATCAATAAATATAGATTTGCAAAAAACTTTGCCTAATGGGTTCAAATTTCAAACACTTGGTCCAACCTATTTGGAAGAAATATACGCTCTACTTTCCAACAATTATATTGAAGATAACCAACATATTATCAGATTAGCATATTCCAAAGATTTTCTTTATTGGTATCTCAAATATATTCCTCCCGGTTTTATTGTTGGATTGGTATACAATAAAAAATTGGTTGGTATAGTTACCGCATCATTTATTGATATGATTATTCTTCAAAAAAAAATAAAAATACCGTATATTAATTTTTTATGCATACAATCAAAACTTCGAAATTTAGGATTAGCGCCGTTATTAATGGATGAAATAAAATCAAGATTGCATAAAAATAAAATGACATGTGCATTTTTTACTGGTATGAAACATATTAGTGAACCATTTTGTACTACCAAAGATTATGCCATACTTATTAATTATCCAAAGTTGAGTGAGGTTGGATTTATTTTTGATGATTTAACACCAATTCCTAAATTAAGTGATAATCCGTTACATTTAATTGTTGCATCTGATATTGATTATGTTGTTCCGAAACTTAATAAATTTATGGAAAAATTTGCTGCTAGACCTTTTTTTACTAACGAATCAGCTCATCATTTTTTATTACCCAAAAAAAATATTGTGTATACTTTTGTTAATAAAGATAGTAATAATAATATAACAGAAATGATAACAGTATACAAAAATTATTTATATTGTATTGAAAAAAATAAAATAATTACTGTTGCACAATTAGCATTTTATTATCACGAAACCATGGATTTAACCCAACTAATAATATATTTATTGGATAAATTACCGTCTTATAATATTGATGAATTAATATTTAAAAATACTATGGACAATACAGATATTAATATCACAAAATTTTCTACGTACGGACAATTACATTATTTTTTATACAATAGATCGGTACCAAAACTCGAGCCTAATGATTTATGTTTTTTTCCATTTTGATGATGTATTGTTCCAACAATTCAATAATTTTGGTATGATTATATTTGGTGGCAAGATAGTGAGCATCATTATTTTCCGCACCAACATCAAATCTAGGATCTCCTTTTTTATTTTTACTTTCGAGTAGTAATTTAGCTATTTCATATTTGCCTTTATAAGCAGCCCAACGTATTGGAGCAGAATTATTAATGGACAAATCACAAACATAATCATCATTTTTTTCAAAATCAATTAATATTTTTACAATATCAATGTGGTCATTTATGATAGCTTTTTTAATAATAATTCCATCTAAAATATTTGGATCCGCTCCATACTGTAAAAATAATTTTACCATTTCGCTATTACCTTGTTCCGCACAAACAATTAGTACTTCCGAATTATTGACGGAAGGATCAGCCCCTTTTTCCAATAATAATTGTACAATACTATTATGATTATTAGATACGGCACTTATCATTGCCAAATCAAAATTGGTTGAGCTATGCTCATTGTTGCTTTCGTGGGATAATGTAATTATTTTTTTACCCATTTTTTCCAAAAGTAGTTTTACTAAATTGACTTTACCATTACCAGAGGCTTGTACCAGAGCCAAACAATTTCTACAATAAATATCAACACCTTTATTTAGTAAAAGGTCAACCATTTCTAAATTTCCCAACAAACAATATTTAAGAAACGCATAATTATCATCAACAGATACATTACTACCGATATTGATAAGGGCAATTACTAATCTGCTTCGATTGTAATAAACAGAATATCTAAATAATTCTGAATTATTTTTGTTAACGTCCATTTTTCTACCTTTTTTATAAAAATTTTCGATAATTTTTTTTCCAATTTTATCGGATTTGAAATGTATAACATATACTAAACAATTATGAAGTACTTTATCATTAGCTTTGATTAAAAATGGAGCTAATTTTTTATAATTATTTTTATCCAGAGCTATTCTAATTTGTTTCATTGTATCACTACCAAAATATGCCAATAATGTTTTTGCACTAAAATCAATTTCGACCTCCAATGTATTATAAGATTGTTCCATAGCAGTTCAATATTTTTTTTTAGTGTATTTTCACTTTATTTATTAGAGCATAACTTTCAAATCGTAATTTTATGTCATATTATTTCAATTTTTTGCCCGGCTAAAAAATTGAAATAATTATACCAAGCATAAGAATGATTTAATTTAATTTTTATTATTAATAATCATGACAACAGGTATCGTATATGACGAAAAAATGTGTTTACACGAAAAAATTGGACATCCAGAACAGCCTGATCGAATTAGACATATTTTTTATGCTATCCAAAAAGAAAATTTACTAAATAAATGCCAACTATTAAAATCAAGAAAAGCAACAAGTGAAGAAATTTTATCAGTACATTCGGATAACCATTTATCAATAATGGAAACAATACCGGATTTGAATAATATTTTTCTCAAAAAATTACAAAAAAGATACAATTCGATATATTTAAATAAATATAGTTATACATGCGCACTTTTATCTGCTGGAAGTGTTGTTGAATTATGTGAAGAAGTAGTTAATAGAAAACTATTAAACGGCATTGCTATTGTTAGACCACCAGGACATCCGCTGAACCAAATGAAGCGATGGGTTTTTGTATGTTTAATAATGTAGCTGTTGCCGCAAAAACCATGATTAATAAACACGAACTACAGAGAATTGTAATTTTGGATTGGGATGTCCATCATGGTAATGCAACACAACATATGTTCGAAAATGATCCAGAAGTTTTGTACATTAGTATCCATCGTTATGATAATGGTAATTTCTATCCTGGTAGCAAGAATGCCAATCCATATTTTATTGGAAATTGTAAAGGTATAGGAAAAAATGTAAATATAGCATGGAATACCAATAATTTTGATAATATTGGGGATACAGAATATATTTATGCCTTTGAAGAATTGATAGAGCCAATGCTTCTCGAATATGATCCGCAGTTAGTAATCGTTTCTGCTGGTTTTGATTGTGGTAAAGGTGATCCATTAGGTGGTTTAAATGTAACACCAGCTGGGTTTAACTATTTAACAGCCAAACTAATGAATTTTGCCAATGGTAAATTGGTTGTTGCTTTAGAAGGTGGATACAATTTGACTACAATATCAAATTCCATGGTTGCTTGTTTAAAAGCCCTGCTCAATGAACCTCTTTTACCAATTGAATTGAATAAAACAGTAGCATTTTCGGCAATCAATTCTGTCAATGAAACCAAAAAAGCACATCAATCATATTGGAAGTTTTTATCAAAAAATTGAAATCTGGGAATGGTTAAATTGCTCAATAATGTTTGTTATAATATGTCTATAATTTGGCCATACTATTGTATAGTATTGTAGTGTAGAGTATCGTATTGTATTGTAGAGTATTGTATTGTAGTGTAT
>Ga0335394_10009267_pt1 | contig 11096 bp, 4 predicted proteins | sample MAT03_FD_205741 | JGI IMG/M metagenome (GOLD analysis project Ga0335394, IMG submission 205741) | Freshwater microbial communities from Lake Fryxell liftoff mats and glacier meltwater in Antarctica - MAT-03 (spades assembly) (version 2) ... | reverse complement strand
GAGATGACGATCTTCTCACCCGCGGCATACTGGGGCCGCTCGACCTGCAGCCGCACCAACCCGCCGCCCTGACCGCTGGCCAGCAGTTGCAGCATCTGCCCCCACAACTGGCTGTAGGATTTCTCGCCGGTCTTCGAACGCCAGCGGTAGGTTTCATCGGTGCCGACAAAAAGCGTCTGCCCCGCGCCGTAATTCTGCACGGCGATCACGGGGCTGTTGCCACCACCGCGGGTCAGCAAAACCTCGGCGGCAGGGCGCGCCCGTTCTATCGGGGCGGCCCAGCGCACTCCGGGAAATTTTCTCCAAAGGGTCAGGTTTTCATCCGGGTCGTCGGAGAGCTTGAGAACCGGGGACATCTTTCCCGTGTCGGTGAGATTGAGCGGGAAAAACTCCATGGGACGCACACTCTCCGCGCCGGAGGAGGCGATGGGTTCCACAGGCAGCAAGGGAGCCAGCGGCGTGGTGCGATAAGCGCGCGGATTGAATTTCGGCCCGGCGTGGAAGACGAGGCCGCCACCCATTTCACCGACCCACTCGGCCAGCATTTTCATTCGCACCTCACCGAATCTCGCCGGATCAACGTCACCCAGAATGATGATCTTGTTGTCAAAGAAAACGGTCTTGTCCTCGGGAAGGCCGGGCAGAAAATTCGGGTCGTCCCGCAGGCTGGGATCTCCATCAATGAGAATGATTTTGGTCTCGAGCCTCCGATCCCTCTGCAACATCGCCACCAGATATTCGAAGTCCCAGCGGGGCTCCTGCTCGATGACCAGCACTTTGATTTTGTCGTCCGTCACCCGCAGTTTGGCGGTGGCGGCGTTGTTCTCCGTGGTGACTTCCCCGCCCTGAGGCGCCACGGAGGCTTCGAGTTGAACGTCCTCCATTTTTTCCGGCTCGTAGCCGAGGGTGACTTCCTGCGTACTGTCGCCGGAAAACTCGATCGTCTTCTCGTCCACCTTTTGCCCGTTGGCCTTGAGCACGACGGTGGCCTTGCGGCCGGACAGCGAGAGACCGCGAACCTTGGCGGTAAACTCCACCCGCTCCTTCATGCGCGAGGTGGCGGGACCTTCCAGATTGCTCACAATGATATCGAGCGGTTGCGAAACACCGACACCGTAGATGTAAAGCGGCACACGGTCGGTTTCACCCAACATGGCGGCTTGAAGAGGCGGAATGCCGCTGTTGTTCGCGCCATCCGTGATGAGTAGAACGCCGGAAATGGCTTGGCCGCGACGCTGGTCGAGAATCTCCTGCAGGCCGCTGCCCAAGGCTGTTGCCGGCTCCCCGGCTTTCAGTCCGGAAAAATACGCCGCACTCTCCCCGGTGGTCAGCTTGTTGCCGGAAACCGGAGCCAGGGTGCCGAGTTCGCGTGCCCCGCGACCCAGCGAATAAATCACCAGCTCGGCTTTTTCGTGAAGGCGCGGCCAGAGAGCGAGCTTCGGGTTGGCGGCGAGCTTCTGCAGCAGATCCCAGCGCGAGAGAGAAGCGGATGCCGGTTCATCCGAACCCAAAGCAATGGCCGCCCGTTTCTGATCCATGGCATCCTCGCGCTTGTCCGCGATATTCATGCTCTCGGAAGAATCGAGCAAAACCAGCAGGGAGCCGCGAATGGGTTCGTTGGTGGAAAGAAGCAACACCGGCCGCGTGAGGACAAAAACCAGACCGGCAAAAAGAAGACTGCGAAGGACCGCCAGTGCGATGCGCCGCCCCTGCGAAAGATCGGGAGTGAAAACCCGGTAGCTCCACCATGTTCCGGCGATCAGAATCATCGCGAGAAGGAGCGCCCAGCCGGGTTGCAAACCATCGCAGCTCCAAGATACCTGAGTGGCCGGGGAATCGTTCATCTCAATGGCTGAGGCTCGCGCGATGAGCCAGGGCGGTTTCGGCCAGGCCGACGAGTAACGCGATGACCGCAAGGATCATCCAAAGCTCCCGCGCCGGACCGGATCCCGTGGTCGGAGCCGGTGCCCCGGCGGCCTTGACCACATCGGGCCCTGCCTGCAAATGTGCGAGATCGTTTGCGGCGAGCGTGGTCAAATTGGACTCCGGAGGATTCGTCTGAACCGCAAACGACACGGCTGGCGCTTTGTCATCACCGAGAAAAACCTGATAGGCACCCGCACGGTCTGTTCCGGCGAAACGGATCAGGCCCACCTTTTCCGCATTTTCCACCACACCCGCAACGCGGCGTTCTCCGCCGAGATTTTGCACGGAAAACTCCCTTCCGGCATACTGGATGCCGACCTCATGAACAAACACCGCGCCAGGTGAGAGAACGAGGGATGCCTGCTCGCGCGAACTCGCATATCCCGCCAGCCGGTGGAGCAGGGGCACGAACCCCGGATGCAAGGGCAGATTTCCCCAAAGCGTGTTGGCGGTGCTGTTGAAAAGCACAACCTTTCCCTTGCCCAAACTTTTTTCCACGATGGCCGGCTGACCGTTCGCCAACGCCACGACGACGCGGGTCAATTTATCCGCTGGCAACTCCAGGGGGAAATACCGGTTCAGGGAAACGGACCCCAAACTGCCCGCGGCGGGATCATTCCAGATCGCCGTGACCGGATGGGTGTATCCGCTTTTTTGCAAAGAAACAGAGGCGTCAACGACGGCTCCAAGTTTCGCCGGCATCAGACCAGCGAAGCCGGGGTCGGAATTGTAAAAAGCCGCATCCACTGCCGGTCCCGGAAAAATCATCAACCCGCCTCCCGCTTCCACGAAAGCCCGTAATAGCCCGCTCGTCTCCGGATCAAGGCGCGGAACGTTGGCCAAAATGATCAGATTCGTCTCCTTGATTTGTTCGCGGGACAGATCTGCCGGGGAAATGGTTACGGCCTTGAGATAATAGTCCTGGTTGGCCCGGACGGGCTGGAGAGCTTGGGAAAGAAAATACCCATCGCGTTCGGCGCGGCGGTTTCCGGAGGCTCCCTCCACGATCAAGGCCCGCATTTGCGCCGGAACAAACACAGCGGTGGAACGGGTGTTGTCCGCTGGCAAGCGATCCGGCGGGATGGTGGCGGTGAGGGTGTGAAAGCCGGGGGATTTCAGGCGGGTCAGCAACTGCAATTCGCGGGACTGTCCCGCAGGAATGTTCTCAATCATGCCCTCGGCGGACGGCGCTTCCGCATCAATGGACAGTGCAACCCTGATGCCGCTGGCGGCCGACGTTCCCCAGTTGCTCACTTCGACAAGGCAGCGTATGGGCTGGTCGGCGGCGAGGGCAGCGCCGTCCAGACGAATCCCCGAAACGGCGAGGTTGGGTTCCCCTTCGCCGCCGACGGAAACAACGTGGAGAGTCATCTCGTTCTTGATCTCATCCCGCAGAGCCAGGACCTGCGCGAGCTCTCCCCAGGCGAGGGCCTGGCTGTCGGTGATTACATAAATTTCACGCTGCATTCCGGAGGTTTTTTTCAACGAATCCACGGCCGCACGAATGCCCGGTAGAAGATTGCTTGCGCGATCTCCAGGCGCGGCGGTTTCCAGATTGCGGCGCACCAAGGCAAGGTCGCGGGTCGGTTGAGGGATGATTTTGCGAACCTGATCGGAAACAAAAAACAACGCGCATTCCGAACCCGGAGCCAGCCCTTTGATTTTATCGAGACCAGCCTTCCTGGCCTGATCGAAACGGCTCTCGACCCCGTTGCTTTGTCCCATGCTCAGCGAATCATCAATCACGAAGGCCGCCACAAACGGCCCCGCCCCGCCGGGCAGCGACTTCAGGGCGTTGAGCACGGGTCGGGCGAAGACGAAGGCGAGAAGAATAAAAAGCAGGCAGCGCAGCAGGAGAAGGATAACATCCTCGATATTCATCCGGCGCTGATTGCGCTCAAGGCTTTCGCGCAGGAACCGCATGGCCGCCCAGGGGATCCGCCGCGTCCGCGTTTTGTTGAGAAAATGGAGGATCACCGGCGCAGCCACCGCACCGAGCGCGATCAACATGCCGGGGGCCAGAAAGCTCATATCGTGCCCTTCCCGATCTGCTGGCGGAAAACCAGGTAACCCCGCAGGGTTTCCGCGAGCGGGCGTCCCGTATCAATCAGCGAATAATGGCATCCCGCCCGTTCGCAAATTCCGCGCACGCGTCCGCGGAACGCGTTAATCGCTTCCAGGTAGCTTTTCCGGATTGCCGCCGGGTTGGTTTTGAGCAACCCCGTATCCTCAAGGCCCACAAACTCCACCGAACCACGCAGCGAAAACTCCAGCTCCTGCGAATCCATGACGTGGAAAACAATCACCTCGCTGCCGCTGAATCGCAGTTGCTCCAAGCCGCGCTGAAACCCCTCCTCGTCATCAAACAGATCGCTGAAAAGACAGACGATTCCGCGCGACTTGATCCGGCGCGCGAGCTTGGCCAATCCGTCGCCCAGCCGCGTGGGCCGTTCCGCCTTGAAGGCCGCAAGCCGGTTGATGATATGGTGAATTTTCCCGAAATTGTCCGTCCGCGGCAGATATTCGCGTTCCTCCGTGTCGAAGATTTGCAGCGCGACCGCGTCGCCCTGATGCAGGATCACATAGGCCAGGCAAGCCGCGAGCGCCTTGGCGTAATGCAGCTTCGAGGTTTTCCCGGAGGCGAAATTCATGGACTCGCTGCCGTCCAGAAAAAGGTGCGCAACGTAGTTGGTGTCCTGTTCGTATTGCTTGATGAAATACCGGTCGGTGCGACCGAGAATTTTCCAGTCCAGGTGCCGCAAATCGTCCCCAGGGGTATATTCCCGATGCTGGGCAAACTCGATGGCGAACCCGTGAAAGGGCGAGCGGTGCTCGCCCACCCGGTAACCCTCCACAATCTGCCGCGCCAGCAGGCCCAGCGCCTCGCCACTGGAAACCGCCTCGGCGTCGAGCAAGGGGAGTTGGGATTCGTCAGCCATGGAAAGAAACTTCGGAAAAAGGCGGGCGGGCCACCGTGGATCTGGCGCGAGCTTAGCTTAACGATTCGTTCTGCGGCACATTCTCCAGAACCATGCGCACGATGTCGTCCGTCGTGACCCCTTCGCTTTGCGCGGTGAAATTCGCCGCAATACGGTGTCGCATGATGGCCGGCGCCACCGCCGCGACATTCTCACAGCCGACATAGGCCTGCCCGCGAATGAGCGCGTGCGCCTTGGCTGCCATGATCAAGGCCAGGCTGGCGCGGGGCCCGGCGCCGAAGCCCAGCAGCTTATTGCAAAAATCAAAGGCCTCGGGCGTCTTGGGCCGGGTCGAACGCACGATGCGGTGGGCGTAGAGGTAGGCATGCTCCGGCACAGGAACGAGCTTCACTGTTTCCTGGATGAACAAGACGTCTTCGACTGTCAGCACGGGCTGTGGTGTCTCCACCGGTGCGCCCGTGCCCATTTTCATGATGAGAAGTTCCTCTTCCGACGAAGGGTAATCGACGCGAATGAGAAACATGAAACGGTCAAGTTGCGCTTCGGGCAGCGGATAGGTTCCCTCCTGTTCGAGCGGATTCTGCGTCGCGAGAACGAAGAACGGTTGGGGCAAAACGTGGGTCTGTCCACCCACAGTCACCCGGCGTTCCTGCATGGCTTCCAGCATGGCAGCCTGGGTCTTGGGCGGTGTGCGGTTGATTTCATCGGCCAGCACAATGTTGGAAAACAACGGGCCGGGCAGAAACTTGAACTGCTTCTCTCCCGTCGACGGATCCTGATAGATCACCTCGGTGCCTGTGATGTCGCTGGGCATGAGATCCGGCGTGAACTGAATGCGACGAAACGTCATGTGCAGAGTCTTGGCCAGGGTCGAAATCAAGAGCGTTTTAGCCAGGCCGGGAACGCCCACCAGCAATGCGTGGCTGCGGGTGTAAATGGATATGAGGATTTCCTCGACCACCTGATCCTGGCCCACGATCACTTTCGCCAGCTCGGCTTGAATGCGGCCAAAAGAATCGCGGCAAAATTCCACCGCTGAGAGATCGTCCACACTTGGGGACCCGGCTTCCACCGCCGTCGGTAATGTTTCTGTTTCCACAGGACTAGAAGGAAAGGGAGTTCTGGAGCCTTGTCATCAAAAACCTTTGTACCATCATTCAAGCAGCGTCAAGGGAAGTTTTATATTGTTATACCAATTTAATAATTTCTCATCGGACCGCTTCCCAACCCTCACCGCCGAAATACTGACTCCTCTCCCGGATCAAAAATGGCCAGGCCACCTGCCAGTTTTCCCTCATGCTCAACATGCAGTCGCAGCCCGCTGCGCAGTAATGAGTGTATTCTTGTAAGTATTTTCTTGCGAAGCCTGCCGGATTGGCCAGAATGTCTGCGGTGAAAAGCGGCGCACAAGTCCTATTTACCCTGGCGGTGATGAACCATTCCCACGCGCAACAAAAACCCGAACCCATGAAACCCATGCCCTTGGCCGGAGCCGACGAACAAACGCCATCGCGCGCCCATTACTTTAGCTGGATCAACCAACTCGATCCCGGCCCGACGGAAAGCCAGACGCTGGCGAACCTCGGATTTTTCAAGTTTCTGAAGGACGAGTATGGCATGCACCTCGACATCTATGCGCTGGACGAGGGAACGATTGACCACCAACGCGCCAACGAAAGCATGGAGAGTCCGCGCTTCAAGGCGCTGTTTCCCGGCGGATTCGAGCAGAGTGTGGCCCTGGCCAAGTCCATGGGGACGCGCCTGGGCTTGTGGTCGGGGCCGGATGGTTTCGGCGACACTCCCGAGGAGGAGAAAGCCCGCACTGACATGTTCGTCAAACTGTGCCGCGACTATAACTTTTATCTATTCAAGTTCGACTCCGTGCGCGGAACCCTCCGGGAGGAAAAACAAGCAGCCTTCGCGCACATGCTGAAGGAGTGCCGGAAATACTGCCCCGATCTAATCGTGCTTAATCACCGGCTTAAGCTGGGCATCGCCGAACCGCTCGCCACCACATCCTTGTGGGAAGGGCAGGAGACCTATATTGACGTCAAGATCTCGAACCAGACGACCGGCTCGCACAACCGCGTCGGAGCCCTGTCGCGCGGACTTCCGCCAAACCTCACCCGCCTGGTCGAGGATCACGGGGTTTGCCTCTCCTCCTGTCTGGACTATTGGGAGGACGATCTCATTCTCCAGGCTTTCAACCGCAGCATGATTCTCGCGCCGGAAATTTACGGCGATCCCTGGTTTTTGCGCGACGACGAACTGCCCAAGCTGGCGCGCATTTACAACCTGCACCGGCGCTACGGCGATATTCTGGTCAACGGCATGATCCTGCCGGACACGCCATACGGGCCGAAGGCCGTCTCGCGCGGTGACGACTCCACCCGCTTTCTCACGCTGCGCAATCTCACGTGGAATCCCGTCACCTACACCGTAAAATTGGACAGCTCCATCGGCCTCACCGCGGGCGGCGAGGTTTACGTCCGGGAATTTCATCCTTTAGAAAAAGACCTGGGAACTTTTCCGCAGAGCGGGGAAATTGCCGTCGAGGTTCCACCCTTCCGATCCCTCCTGCTCATGGCCAGCGCCAAACCCATTGCCGAAATCGGCGTGGCGGGAAGCGCCTACGAGATCCTACGCGACACCCCGGACAAGCCGGTTTTGGTCAAACTTCTCGGCCTGCCCGGAACCCAGGCCAAGGTCCGGCTCCTGCCCGGAACCCAAAGCTTCTCCGAGGCCACGCTGGACGGAAAACCGATCCCCGGATTTGCCGAGGGCAAGCAGGTAATAGTGGATTTTCCCGGCACCCCGCTGAAGGAAGCGTGGCATCGCAAACTGGGAGATTTGCAGCCCGCCGATGTGCCGGCTGACGCCGAGGCCCTCTACGAAGCCACCGTCTTTGCCGCGGACAACGACGCCCTTGCCAATCGTTCGGTCAGCCGTTCGGGTCCCACCACAATCCCCCAGGTTCAGGCCGCCCGCGATGCGTTCTTCAACGACTCGCGGGTGCTGGATCGCGGCGTTTGGAGCGGATTTCTTTTTGATGACAACCCGAAGACTTTCTTCCGCAACAATGGCGCGGACAAAGTGATCAAAGCCGAGGAATGCCTGCTGCGGCTTGATTTCGGAGCTCCGGTGAAAATGGACCGGCTCGTGGTTCACGTGGAAGGATCGGACCCCAGGCCCGGAGTCGCCGAGGTTTCGGCGGATCGGATTCATTGGATTAAAGTCGAAGCAGTGGGCGTAGGCAAAACGATCGAGTTGAAAATCCCCACGGAGCACCCCGTGCGATACGCGCGGCTTTTCCCGGGCGACTGGCGGTTAAACGAAGTGGAGGGATATCTCGGCCAAACCAAACTCGACCGCGCGGGCTGGCGGGCTTCCAATTTATTTTGGGATTACTCACGCAATCCCGCCGTGGCCGCCTGGTCGGGCACATTCACGCTGCCGGAAGTGCCACCCGGCAGTTATCTCTGCGTGGCCTTCGAGGGCAAACACGGCAAAGAAGGTGCCTACGCCGCCGCACGGATGGATGGCAAGCCGGTCGGCTCCCCCACCCGCGCCCCGTCCATGCCTTACAACATCTGGGAAACCGGCGGCGGACAGCCGGAGAAGAACTCCACCTCTTACATTCTCGTTACGGCGGAGATGGCCGGCAAGTCCATTGATGTCGTCGCCCTCACCATGAAGAACGGCGTCAACGAGTATCAACCCCAGGTTTGGATCACGGCTTATCCGGATCCTTATGTTTCCCACAATGTCGTCCTGCAACGGGCGGCCCGATAACTTATCTTATGACTTACTTATATCCCTATCCGTTCCGCTTTGCCGCTCTCGTTATCACCACGGTTTTGTTCTGGAGCCAGAACGCCCCTTCCCAGAACGCAGATACGATTCCGCTGGCAAACGGCGGCTTCGAGGAGGGTGGCGACAAACCGAAAGCCTGGACCACAGAGGGAAATGTCACCCCCGACACAGTCGATCCCTTTGAAGGCAAAACCTCGCTCAAGCTTCAGGTTGATTCCCTCAAACTGATACCCACCCAGGCGATGAGTGAGCCCTTTGCCCTCAGCGGCAAAAAGCTCGAAGTGTCCGGCGCGACCCGCAGCAACCTCTACTTTCAAGATCTCTCATTTAATGGCACGCTTCTGGTGCAGTTTCTGGACGCGCAGGGCAAGGAGCTCGGACGCCAGTCGGTCTTGAGTGTGCACGACAAAACACCGTGGAAGGCGTTTCGCAAGCAAGTGGACATCCTGCCCGATGCCGTGCAAGGACGGCTCCTGGCGGAATTTCAAAAAACCCACGGCGATTTCTGGATCGATGGACTGACCGTTAAGAGCATCGCGGGCACAGACGGCCCCGCGTGCGTCACCCGCTTTTCCACCGCGCATCTGGGAAACCTGTTTTTTCCCGGCGACAAGGTGCGGGTGGATATTCAAGTGGAACCGTCCGTTCCGCTCAACGCCAAGGCCCGCGTGGTGATCTGCACCCTGACGGATTATTGGGGTGCGCTGCAGCATGAACCGATCCGCTTGGAACTGAAGGAGGAAAATCCCAAGAAATACACCGCCACCCTCGACCTCAGCCAGATTCCCCTCAAGGTCGGAAAGTATTACGAAGTCCACACCGAGCAGGACCTCGGCGGGGTTGAGCCCTATCGCGCAACCGCGTCCTTTGCCATCCTGCCGGAGGCGGTGACAAAAAACTATCCAGTGGAAGAGATTCCCTTCGGCACCCACACCTGGGATGCGCGGTTGACGGAATATTTCTATCTCTCAGGCCGCCTGGGCACCCGCCGCGCGTTGGTCTTTTGGAACTGGCCAGACAAGCCGCCTTACACGCCGAAGTTCGAGGGCTGGGAATACGATGTCCGGCTGGGTCATCCCAAAAAAGCCGGCATGCGGCCTTATGGAATCGTCTATCCCGTGGTTGACATGGAGCACGACGAGCACTTCCGCTCCGACGAGGACTTGCGCGCGGGGATGCGGCAATCCATTGAACTCTTCAAGAAAGACGGCCTGTGGGGCTTCCAGATCGGCAACGAGCCGCCGAGTTGGGATCCCGAGAAAGTGAAGCGCAACGTTGAGCTTTATCGTGTTGTCTATGAGGAGGCGAAGAAGACCGACCCGGAGATGTTCATCATCGGCTCAGCCATCGGTCCGAATGAAGACTATTTCAAACTGGGCTTTGGCAAATATTGCGACGCCTATAACGTGCATTGTTACGGCTCCCTCGCGGACATGCGGAGGCTGATGCAGGAGTATAAGACGCTGATCGCGAAATATGGCAACCCCAAGCCGATCTATTCGACGGAAATCGGCTCCAAGAGCCAGGGACTCTCCCGCCATGAAATTGCCATGGACGTGGTGCGCAAGGCCGTTTGTTTTCTGGCGGACGGCGGGGAGTTTTTCACCTGGTTCGCCGTCACTTACCCTGATCCAAAGGGAACACGCCGGGGAACCTATGGGGACTCGATGGATCTCTTCAGCGGTTATCTGAATATGTATAACCCCCGCATTGATGCCGTGGCCTACTACCACATCATCAATACGATGGCGGATAAGAAATTCGTCAGCGAAAAAGAATACCCGGATGGCACCAGCGCGTTTCTTTTCCGCAATGGCAAGGGCGAATGTCTGCAGGTGCTTTGGAACATGGGTTCGACCGCGGATGTTTTCGTTCCGTTGAAGGACGTGAAGGCCGTTCGTCTTGTGCATGTGGACGGCAGCGAGCAACAACTCGAGGCCGGTGGCCTTGGCGTCACTTTGCGGGTCAGCGAGGAACCGCAACTGCTGGTTTACCAGGATCCGCAGGGGGCCTTGCCCGACAAGCTCGGACAACCCGCCATCCAACTCCAGGGTTTACCCGGCACTGTCGTTCAGGGTGCCAAGGCGCAGCTCGTCGCTCAGATCGAAGCTGGCCGCACAGGCGATGTCGTATTTAGCGGACCTCCCGGCTGGAAAGTCTCCCAGCTCCCGGAAAAACAAGGCCCGGATGGCGCGCGGCTGATCCCTCTGGAAATCGAAGTGCCCGCGGATACAACGGCCCGCGAAGCGGTGTGTTCCGTCCTGCTTCAGGAAAAGGGCAAGTTACCGGTTGGAGAACTGAATTTCCGGCTTCCCATCGCCAGCAGTATCCAGGCCGCGGTGGTGCCCCTGCCGGCCAATGCCGCCAAGGGAGAAGGCCGGGTGCAATTGACCGTGAGCAATCGGGGCACGGAAACCC
>Ga0335394_10009266_pt1 | contig 11097 bp, 8 predicted proteins | sample MAT03_FD_205741 | JGI IMG/M metagenome (GOLD analysis project Ga0335394, IMG submission 205741) | Freshwater microbial communities from Lake Fryxell liftoff mats and glacier meltwater in Antarctica - MAT-03 (spades assembly) (version 2) ... | reverse complement strand
ACCCCCGGTGGCGACGCCGCCGCCCGTAGCTCCGTTGGTTCCACCCGTCGCAGGTTCGGAGCCGCCAGCGCCACCGCCGCCGTCCGCGTTTTCCTCTGCCTCGATGCAGGCAACAGCCCAAAGGCTAGCGACAGACATCAGCAGGGCTCCAGCCCCAACGGAACGACGGAACGGGACCGGACCATGAGGCGAAGTCTTCATGCCGGATCGGTAATCCTCCGGGCCCGTCTGCGTCAAGATATTTATTGCACTTGATTCGCATCTCCATTTGTATCAAAAAGCGCGTACCCAGTTCGAACCGAGAAACGGTAGCCAAAATTGCTAGCAATTGCGAAAACACCGAAAAGAGGCGCGCAGGCTCGACGCCTCATGCGAGTCTTATCTTGCGGACTATTCGCCTTTGCTAGGGCTGGCCTGGCCGCCACGATCACGCCGCCGCGAGGGCTAGGGGAGGCCCATGTGGAGCTCCCCGAGTCGGTCGAGCTGGGAACTTCGGGCGAACGTGTCGCCCTCGAACTGGTGATCGAGCTCGACGGCCATGTGAGCGAAGCCACAGTGCTCGAGTCGCACGGGTCGATCATCGATGCCGCCGTGCGACGGGCCGCCCTTGCCCTGGCGTTCGCCCCCGCTCGAGTCGATGACGAACCAGTGCGCGTACGCGTCGCGTACGAAATCGTGCTTGGACCTCGAGCCGTCGAACAGCGCGAAACGGTCGCCGAGACCATCGAGGAGCTGCCGCCTCCAGCTCCGCCGGCCGGAGGTGCAATGGGCGAAATCGTCGTCACGGGCGCGCGCGTCCCCGAGAAGCGTTCGGAGAGCGTCATCTCCACGCAGGTCATCTCACGCGACGACCTCCGCCGCTCGGGCGCGACGACGGTTGGCGCTGCGCTCGAGGCCGAACCCGGCATCCAAGTGGAGCGCACCTTCGCGGGTACGGAAATCTGGATTCGCGGCTTGGACCCGGAATACACGCTGATTCTCGTCGACGGGCAGCGTCTGCCAGGGCGGGTCAGCGGGGCCATCGACCTATCCCGCTATTCACTCGAGAACGTCGAGCGCGTGGAAATCGTTCGCGGTCCGAGTTCTGCATTGTACGGGTCAGACGCCATCGGCGGCACGGTGAACATCATCACCCGCGAGAGTTCAGCCCCCTTGGAGGCCGACGCCGAAGCCCGCGTCGCAACCAACAATGGGTCGGTCGCCAACGCCCGAGTTGCTGGACGGCCGCTGAAGAGCCTGGGTGGTTCGCTGAGTGCAGGTCACCAACACACCGGCGCCTACCGCGCCTCGCCCAACGACGTCCAAACCCTCGGCAGTGCGCGCAGTCTCGATACCGCAGGGGTCGCGCTGACCATTGGTACAAGCCGGACCAAGCGCCTCCGACTCAACCTGGACTACACGCGCAATCGCTTGGACGGCACGGACCTGGCGGCCGGCGGAGCAATCTTCGACCGAACGCAGCTGCAAGAGCAGGTCGCCGCCGCTGGCATGTTCACGCAAAAAAGCGCCGAGTTCTTCCTCTCGGCCAGCGCCCAATACTCCCAGTTTCGCGAGCAGTATTTGAACGACCAGCGTTTGGCCACCGCGCTCGACAGCTACCAGGACAACAAGGAGCACCAGGGCCTGGCCGCTACCACCGCCGCGTACAGCTGGAACGACCGACAGCGCACGACGGTCGGAGGCGAAGTCTTCTCGCAGATCCTCGACTCCCAGCGCTTGTCGTCCACGGGGTTTCGCGCCCGCTACTCTGGCTTCGCCGAGCACCGCTGGGTGGTGGCCAAGCGGGACACGCGCGAACTTCTAACGGTGGTACCGGGCGCGCGACTCGATCTCGACTCGCAGTTCGGCAACCAGCTCTCGCCCAAGCTGGCGCTCCGCTACGATCCCTTGCCCGAACTCACACTACGAGCCAGCTACGGGCGCGGCTTTCGTGCGCCTTCTTTTCAGGAGCTGCTGCTCCGCTTCGAGAATCCGGCCGTCGGCTACGTTGTCTTGGGTAACCCCGAGCTGGGCGCCGAGTCCTCGCACGGCGTCGACGTTTCCGCCGAATGGCGCCCTGAACGCAAGTGGTTCTTGTCAGTAGCCGGGTTTCGCAACGACCTGACCAACATGATCTCGACGGTCAACGTCGCCAATCCAGGCATCGTCGGCACGCTCTACAGCTATGACAACATAGATCGCGCCTGGACGATGGGGCTCGAGAGCCAGGCCATCTGGTCGGCCCACGAACTCCTCACGCTGACACTCGGCTACACTCTGATGAACACGCGCGACGAAGCCTTGGATCGTCCCCTGAACGGTCGACCCGTCCACCGCTTCACCTTCCGCACCGTCAGCACCCACTCGCCCAGCGGCATCAGCCTGATGACACGCGGCTCGTTGTCGCTCGATCGCACCTACTTCCTCGATCAGGCCGACGGCTCGAGCTTGGCCGTGACACCCGAACCCGTGCTGCAGCTCGACGTGCGCCTTTCCAAGACCTTCACTCGGCATTTCGAGCTCTTCGTCGGCGGCACCAACCTGGCCAACGCCGGTGACGCCTACGCCGCCATTCTCCCGCGCCAGTTCTACGCTGGTCTCGGCGGACACTATTGAGGAACAACACCATGGTCAGAAAACTCGCACTGTTTGCCATCGCTCTGGTCTGGGCCGCGTCACCCTTGGGCTGCGCCGATCGTTTGGGCGCGCGGGATGCCGACCTCGAAGTCGGTCCGAACGACGATGGCTCGGCTCCCGCCGACCTCCCGCGCACCAGCGGAAATTTCACGCACACCGCGCTCGGAGACGGATCGATCATTTCGACCGTCGTCGACGCCACGAGCGCCGATGATTGGCAGAAGCTCGATTTGGACAGCGGCTATGCCGACACCGGGGATTGGGACCTTTCATTTCGCCGCTTCGGCGTGCTCTCCAACGGCGGGGTGAGCGGCTCGGGTGGCGTACGGCTTTTGGCGCTTCCCGGCGAGGATTTCGAAGCCGTCACGCAGGCGCCCGGGGCCGAGGCCGGTTGGGGTGTGGACCTGAAGGATGGCGAGGACGACGACACCAGCCCCGACAATGTCTTCAGCGATTGGTACGACTACGACGTCACGACCCATGCGCTCACGCCCAAGGACACCTTGTTCCTGGTCCGTTCGACCGCCGGGCTCTTCTACAAGCTGCGCATCGAAGACTACTACGACGAGGCCGGCACCTCGGCTGTCGTCAGCTTTCGTTGGGCGAGAATCAAGCCACCCGAGGAGGATCTCATCCCATCCGATGTCGACCCCGAGCCGGCTGGACCAGACGATGCTGGGACCGACGACGATGGAACGCCCCAGCCAGCGAACACCATCTACGTCGACGCACGCAGCTACGACGACTGGGTCTACGTGAAACTGGATGAAGGCGTGGTCGCAATCGCCAGGCCCGACAGCAGCTCAGACTGGGACTTGGCCATCCAACGCTTCGTTTTTCGCACCAATAGTGGGACGAGCGGCCAGGGTGACGGCGGCGTGAAGCTCGATGACACGGAGAGCCATTGCGATGACGTCGACAGCACGACAGCGGACGGCTTCCGCGTGGACGAGCTGCTCGAGATCGAGGGTCCATCGGGCGCCACGACCATGAGCACCAATGCCGTACTGGAGGATTGGTACGACTACCAACCCGACCACACGCTCGATCCCAAACCCAACACCTATGTCGTTCGCGCTGCCCGAGGCGACGCCTACGCCAAGCTGCGCATTCATCGGTACGTGAGTGGCGAGCTCCTCATTTCGCTGCTCCCGTTAGCCCTTTCGATTCCCTGACCCCCAACGAGAAAAAAACTCATGACCGTTTCGCTCCCCCCGCGTTCTTCCTTCTTGTGCGGCGCCTTGTTGCTTTCCAGCACGGTCGCCTGCGGCCCCAACGAACCCGCGGCGGCCGCCCCCGCAGCGCCCGCTCAGACGGCCGCCCCCCCGGCACCCGCGAACCCTGCTGCGGAAAAGCCGGCGCTGCGCAGCGTGACCCCCGCCGTCAGCGGCGCGAATGGAACGTTCCTGCCGCCGCTCACCACGGCAATCACCAGCTTTGGTGCCGCCAGTGCCAACGGCACCCTCTATCTGCTGGGTGGCTACTCCGGCATTCCACATGCCTACTCGCGCGAAGGGCAATCTGCGGACGTCTTGGCCTTCGATGTCACCCAGCCTGGTAGCTTCACCAAGATCGCGACGATGAATCAAGCGCTCCAAGGGGTGCCTGCCGTATCGTTCGACGGCAGACTTTGCCACTTCGGCGGTAGCCACGCCTCTAACGCTGCCGGTGAGCCAACGGTCATGACCTCGGTCACCGAGGCGCGCTGCCTCTCGCTCGCGGACAAGACATGGAGCGACATGCCGGCACTCCCCAAGGGCCTGTCGTCGCATGCGGCTGCCCTCGTTGGCTCAACCGTCTACCTGGTCGGCGGCTGGACGCTGAGTGGCAAGCCCGAGGGCGGAGTCTTCAACAACGAGCTATTTTCGCTCGACTTGAAGAAGCCAACCGCTGGTTGGGTCGCCGTTCCAGCTCCCTTCGGTCGTCGCGCCGTCGGCGTCGGATCCCTGGGCAAAAGTCTGGTCGTGGTCGGCGGCATGTCGAGCGAGGGCCAGCCATTGACCTTGGTCGACGTGTACGACACAGCGACCAAGACCTGGTCCAAGGGCCCCGACTTTCCGGGTGACGCCTTCGGCATCGCCGTGAGTTCGAACGGCAAGCTCGTCTATGCCTCGGGCCGCGAAGGGCAGCTGCGGAGCTTCGCGCCGGGTCAGAAGACTTGGAGTGACGTACGGAAGCTCGCTTATGGCCGCTTCTTTCACCAACTCTTGCAGGTCGGCGACGATCTGGTCGTACTGGGCGGCATTGGAGGCATGCACAGCCGCGGGCGTACTCGCGCAATCGAACGTGTCTCGCTGAAGGCTGGCCTCGCTTACGGCCAAATGACCTTCGAGTACCCGGGCATCGCCAAGAACCGTCAGGGCATCATGGCCCACGGCGAACAAATCCTGCTGTTTGGTGGGAACGACAGCCTCGAACAGCACGACTTCTCACGCGAACACTTCGAGTCCGAGAGTTGGGTCTTCGACTTGGCGACCCTCGAGTTCCACGAGACGACTCCCTTCGTCTACCGGCGCCAGAGCATGCAAGTCGTCGAGACCGAGGCTGGTGGTATCTCGATCGGTGGCTTCGGCCACGAGCCACTCACCGATGCTCGGAGCGACGCCGTTTCCCACGCCGAGGTGATCGGCTTCGATTGGGACAAGGCGGCGTGGAGCCCCCTCTCCTCGCTTCCGCGCGGACGCACGCAGTTCGGAGTCGCCCAGAATGGCCGCGATTTGTGGATCTTCGGCGGCCTCAACTACGATCCGAGCCGCAAGGGCAAGGATGCGTTCGACCATGACCGCTCCATCTGGAAGGCATCGTTCGACGACGCGAAGGTGAATTTCGAAGCGACGGACATCCAACTTCCCGGGCCCCGCCGCGCCTTCGCCGGTGCCCTGTTCGAGGGCAAGTACGTCATCGTCGGTGGCATGAAGGAAGGCTTCGATCTGGTCGAGGGCTGCCTCGAGTTCGACTTCCAGACCAAGGCTTTCAGCGACTTTCCGTGCCCGGCAGCTCGCCTTTCGGGCGATTTGATTGCAGCCGGCGGCAAGCTGCTCCTGGTCGGTGGTTCGGTCCAGGGCAAGGACGGCGTCGAAGAAAGCCGCAAGGTGGAAATCTACGAGCCAAAGACCAAGAAGTGGTCGACGTCGAGCTTCGAGATCCCCTTCACCACCCGCCACATGCGCGCGCTACCGTACCGCGATCAGGTCTTGTTGCTCTCGACCCACTCGCAGAAGCCCGAGCTGACCGTTGGTCTGATTTCTCCTTGAGAATCGAGAGACCATGGCCTTCGCGTACTCGGCCGCCGGGATTGGGAAAACCAAAGCACTTCAGCCCGGTCGCGCCTGGCTCCGAAAGTAGACAGACTGGATTTCATGCGCGTTTAGCCGAAGGGTCGGACTGGGTGAGGAGCGCTCGGGCCAGGAGGCTCGGTCCTCTACCTCCGCATGGCCGCGCGCTCGGGACAGCAAGGCACTCTGGGGTCGAGTGCAATGCCGCAGATTGGTTCCGCGATTGTCGACGCAAGTGGCGGACTGCCTCTCGTGCGTCAGTGGATCGAGCAGCTCACGTGCCCGTGACGAGTCGCAGCCCGGAATCCGGAAGAAGGCCAAGTCCTTCGCCAAGCCAAACTCAGGACATCGTGCAGCGAAGCGCCGTCTTCGACCGATTGCGCCTCTTGTCCGCGCAGGCTCCATCCTGGGCTTGAAGTACGTACGTACGTACGTCAGTCTTCGGGCATGAAGCACACGGCGACCGGGCTCCGGGCTCACCTCTACCAGGTCCTCGATCACGTGGCGGCCACGGGAGAGGCGGTGCACGTGATGCGTGGCGATGTGGAGCTCTGCATTGTTCGCAAAAAGAAAGCCCCGGCACGCAAGAAGAAGCCGCGTACCCTGCCCCGTCTGATCGTTGGGAACCCGGACGCGCTCGTGCATGTGGAATGGCCCACGGGCGACGGGCAAGATCCGTGATCGCCCACCTCGATACCCACGTGGTCCTGTGGATGGCTGCGGGTGACACACGCCGCTTGAAGCCAGTTGCTGATCGCCTGCGTCGCAGCACGCTCCTCGTCTCGCCGATCGTCCTCGTGGAGCTGGAGTTGCTTCACGAGATCGGAAGGATTCGGGCTCCGGTCAGCGACGTCTGGGAAGTCCTGCTGGAGCATGGCGTAGCGGAGGCGATCGGGGACATTCGGGCCGTCGGGCAGCAAGCACGATTGCTTGGTTGGACCCGGGACCCTTTCGATCGCCTGATAGTCGCCCATGCTCTCGCGGCTGGGGCGATCCTGATCACAGCCGACGAGACCCTCCGCGCCCATTGCACACAGGCCCATTGGGGCAGCTAGAGCAGGCAACGCTCTCCACAGTGGACGATAGAGATCGTGCCGGAGTCATTCAGGCCTTCGAGTTCATCTTCGAGGCCGTCTGAAGGAAGGCCTCGAAGGGGCTGCCCTCAGCGCGTCTTGGAAAACCAGATCCCAGCGTCGTCGCCCTGATCGACGACGCGCGACGTCTTGCGGAATCAACTCGAGCACGGCGCTCTTGCCATCGAAATCCGAGGCAAACAGATCGTAGTTGCCCCATCGGAACAGGGCCTCGAGCTGCTCGAAAGTGCGGATGGCCGATCACGCGCGCAGGCGTATGCAACCTCGTCGAGCAGCTAGAGCATTTGCCCACCGTGCACGCTACCCGAGAAGTTGGGCTTCTCGGGCGTCATCAACAGGGTCATCGACAGCTCACTCTCGAAGCTCGATGCACCAGGGTCGGTCATTTGACTGGTTCGTCGACGATGATGGCGCAGCTGGTGAATTCGAGCGTGGTGTCGACGCGGAAATTCGACTCGTTCGAGTGACGCTCGGCGTGGAAAAGATCGAGCGCGTAGACTTTGCCTACTTCGATATCGAGTTCATCGGCCAACTCATCGAGCGAGATCGAACCGCTGACTTGGGGGTGGAGCCCGCCGAGATCGAGCGCGAGCTTGTCGTTGATGAAGACCCAGAGGTCGTCGTCGCCGGTAAAGGAGAACGTGTCGCCAGCCCGGTAGACGAATTGGGTGTGAATTTCGGTCGTGAAGCCGAAATTGTGGTCGTGCTCCTGGTTGCCCCAGCCCTCACCATCGAGCGGGAAGAACGCGGTGCTCTGGAAAGTGAGCACCCCTTCGTTGGGCTCGAAGGAAAACGTAGTCAAGTAGGCGCGGTTCACGCCGGGTACGTTCGTGTACCATTGCTCGAAGTTGTCAGCGGTCGTCATCTGCGGCGGCGGCTTGGGTCCCGTGCCCGAGAACACGGGTTTCCTGTTGGCGGTGAGCTCGTCCATGACCAAGCCGGCCTGCGCCGCGTTGCCCTGGAACGTTTCGAAATCGGCGTGACCCTCGGGTTTGTCGCCACGCCTGAAGTCGCGAACGATGCCGATGATTTCGGTGCCGCAGTCTTCGTCTTCGCCGCCATTGCCTCCGCTGGCAGAGCCGCCCGTCGCGGTACTGCCGCCGGTGCCGGTGATGATTTCGTCACCCAGCAGCCACCCGCCCTTGTCGCCCGGTGTGAAACCGGCTGGCAACTCGTAGGGACCGGCTACACCACCACCGCTCCCGGTGCTGCCGCCCTCACCCACGTCGAGGTTGATGATGCCGTCGTCCGGATCCGCCCCACCGCCACCACCCGAGTCCGCATCGCCTCCTCCGTCGCAAGCGAATGGAGTGATGACCAGAAAGGAAAGGGGGAGCAGATGTCGTACGAGCATGGGAAATCTCCTGGTGGCGCAAGAGCCCAGAGCGGACCCTTACGCGAGTATGCGCTGGCCCGAGGGAGCCCGACTGAGCGATTCGTCCAGGGCTCCGCAGAAATGTCAGACGAGTCGGTGCGTGTCTGCGATTGTGGGTGAGACCGGTGCGCGCGGACGCCACGTGGCGACCGACCTCAGCGCAAAATTCCCTAAGGCCGCGCGCTCGGGACAGCAAGGCACTCTGGGGTCGAGTGCAATGCCGCAGATTGGTTCCGCGATTGTCGACGCAAGTGGCGGACTGCCTCTCGTGCGTCAGTGGATCGAGCAGCTCACGTGCCCGTGACGAGTCGCAGCCCGCCGGGACTTGGCCTTCTTCCGAATTCCGGGCTGCGGTTTCGAAAACCGTAGGGGGTGCGGATGAGTCCAGCGTCTTTCGCAATCGATTCTCGTTGGTCCAATCCTTGCTGCCCTCTCGGTTTTCACCCGGGAGCAAGCAGGTATGAGGACGCCGGTACGAGTTGCAATAGTGGCCAGCATCACCGGCCTTGCCGCGGGCGCAGCAGCGGCGTTGGCCCCCAAGATTCAAGGACCCCCCGATCTCGCGAGGTTGACCTACGGCATCCTGGCCGCATGCCCCGATGCTGCGCCGCTCATCTTCGAAGGTACGGGAGACGGGGAGCAAAGCCTGTTCGCCGGATCGCAGGATGTGGCGCCGATGACGCGCTTTTTGGCAGCTGATCGCACGTGCCGCTCGGCCCACCCCCAGCGCGCGCAAGGGTTGGTCGTCACGCTCGACGCCCTCATGATAACTGGCGATGCCGACAACTCGCAGTGCAGCTCGGACGGGATCGCGTTCTCCGGTTGCTTCCCTGTCTCCGATCTCAACGGCGTGACGGGAGTCCAGTGCACGGACTGCGACGCTCCCGAACAGTATTGCTTCGCCGACGAGCTCGACGCGCTGCGCGTTCTCTTCGCCGGCATGCATCAAAACGCAGGAGCCAACGGCGCCGCGCAGAATTGCAACAGTGACGTGCGTCACTCCTTGGCGAATAGCTGGGACGCGGTGTTCGACGGCAGCTGCACTACCGGCGAGTGCGCTCGGCTAGCGCACGCCTTTCGTCTCGAGGATGCATCGACGGTTTCCAGCACCTTTTTGGCCCTTCTCGGTCTTCCGGCCAGCGGTAAGCCCTTTTGCAACGGCTCCGATTTCGAAGACGCCGACCCGATTCGGCGCCCTTGTCGCTCCGACGATATCGTCTGCCAAAGAAACGGGACCAGCGGTCTCGTCCTGCCCGTCGCCGTCCCTTCCCTTGCGGTCGATGAGGAACCTTGGGCCTATCCCACGACGCCTTGCCAAGTCGGAAGATTCGCGCTCGCGGAAGCCGAGTCGATTCGGCTGCCGGGCGGCAGCACACGCTTCAACTGTCCCGAGCGAGGCGACTTCAGCGTCGCTGGCTTTTGCCTCGCTCCTCGAAGCGCAGCTGGAAATTTCGCCTGTCTGAGCAACTCGGCCAACCCCAACGTCTTCTTCCCCGCGCTCACCGATGACACGCGCGTCTTCAACTTATTCGTGCGCCGTCCCGACGGCCAGCTCGTCAAAGCTCGGCCGCGCAATCGTCCCGTGGTCGCTGCCTGGTACCAGACTCGAACGGCCGCTTGTCATGCCTCCGCCTCCGAGCGGCAGGTGGGGTGTCTTGCCCGCGAGTACCCCTGCAGCGTTGGCGCCACCAATCGTCTTGCGCCCGAGTCGAGCCCGGGAGCGGGCGCTCTGGCGATTGGCGGGGTGCCCCCGACGGAGACGAATGTCCGGTGGAGGATGCTAGATCCGGTACCCTCGGGCACCTACCCGCTGTCGCGTCCGCTGTTCGTCAATACGATGATCGGCTTCGAGTACATCGACATCGTCGCGAACGTCCAGGAAGACGAGCTGAGCGCATGCCTGCTCGATCCCGCTCTCGTAGACAGCGCGGCGGCGGCTACCGGCCTTTTTCCATTGGGGCGCCCCGCGCGCTGTCGCGACTTCGACGAAACCTCGTGCAACGGGCGGGTGCTCACTTGTGACAGGACCGCGGATTGCGGAGCAGCGGGTATATGTGTCGGCGGAAACCCCGCGACCCCAGCGCTCGAGGGTTCGTGCGGAAACACCTGCGCGGGGAACACGGATTGCTCGCAAGGTCGAGCCTGCATCGCGGGCCGCTGTGATTTCACGAACAACAGCGACACGTGCAGGGTGATGAGCATTTCGGGGGTGAACTTTTGCCCCGTCCTGAGCTTCATCTTCGCGGCGCCGCTCGTCGCACCCGTCGGCAGCCTCATCAGCGTCGAAGCTAGCGCGTACGACGACGACAATGATCAGGTCGCGCTCACTTGGAGTGCGACGGCCGGTAGCTTCACCGACCCGCTGGCGGAGGCGACTTCCTATCGGTGCGCGACGCCAGGAACTCACACCCTGACGCTCACCTACGACGACGGTCGCTGCCGCCGAACCGAGAGGACGCAAGTGACTTGCGTTCCCTGAGCAGTAAGTGGTTCGAACCGATAACACACCAACCCATCGGCCAAACGCGCACAATCGCTAGTCTGTCTATTGGGACTAGCAAAACCAAAGCACTTCAGCCCCTGCGCAAGCGGAAACGCCGCCTCAGTTAGCGGGGCCTCAGCAGCGGCCAAGTTCCACGATTTGGGCGCTTTCTGAACACCGCGGGCCCCGAGGCAGCTCCACAATCGAGGCCATTCCTCGAGAACATTCGCGAAATGCGCCACTACGAGATCCTCA
>Ga0335394_10009265_pt1 | contig 11097 bp, 10 predicted proteins | sample MAT03_FD_205741 | JGI IMG/M metagenome (GOLD analysis project Ga0335394, IMG submission 205741) | Freshwater microbial communities from Lake Fryxell liftoff mats and glacier meltwater in Antarctica - MAT-03 (spades assembly) (version 2) ... | reverse complement strand
TTCAAGCTTCGAATTGGAACTTACGATATCGACCATTCTTGCCAGTTCAGGGAAAGCGGGCATCCCGTACTACGGGCGTGTCAAATGTTGCGCATCCTGCCTGAAATTCTCACAGATTTAAGCTGATGCGTTAAGACGGGCGATTCTTACTTGAACGGCGACGAACCAGCAGTACCCTTGAGACGCGTCAAAACTTACACTCCGCGCGGTCGAAAAACACACTTTTGCGCGCTGGATTGTAACCCGAAGCGTCAGCGAGGGATTGGGATTTGCAGCCCTCGCTGACGCTTCGGGTTAATGTCACTTACGACCGCGTGATGTATAATTTGAGGTAGGCCGGACAAAGCACGATTTCGACAGTCCCGGATTCACAACCAGGAGCAGGAAAACGCGTTGATAAAAGGTGTCTGGATACCTTTTTCAACAAATCCAACATGAAACTCGCATGGCATTTCAGCAAAGTGAACCCTCGGTTTAAGAACCGCGAAGCAACTCAAGGTGAGTTTTTCGCGAACGATACCGAGCTGCGCGCATTCGTCCGCGAAGCGATTCAGAATTCTCTGGATGCACGGCTTCCTGGCTACACTGGGCCGGTCTCGGTCCGGATTTTCGTTTCCGGCAGCAAATCCGCATTATCGACCGAAGCGTCAAAGCGGTATTTCAAGGGTGGCTGGGACCATTTTCATGCGGAAGGGAGCGGTTTACGTGACTCACCGGGCCGTGACGAAAGCTGTTGTTTTATTACGTACGAAGACAGCGGCACCACGGGACTGACTGGTGACGTGGATCAGTACCATGAAGTGCCCGGCGTCCGGAATCCCTTTTACTATTTCTTTCGCGCCGAGGGGCAGTCGAACAAGACGGAGTCAGGAAGAGGTCGTTGGGGACTTGGCAAGTTCGTCTTTCCTCGGTGCAGCCGTATTCGCAGTTTCTTTGGAGTCACGGTTCGGCACGATGACTGCCAGAGGTTACTCGTCGGGCAGTCGATTCTGCGTTCGCACAACATTGAGGACAAGAGCTTCACGCCGGACGGCTGGTTTGGTGAGAAACCCGAAAAAGACGAAGCCGCCGCGCCGGTAGACGACCAGGATTTTATTCAACAGTTTGCGGAGGATTTCTGTCTGGAACGCGGACACGATTCCGGCCTTTCCATCGTCGTACCATTTTGTGATGAACGCTGGACGCCTGCTGCAGTTGTGGACGCCATAGTGCAGGACTATTTTTATCCGATCCTGAAAGAAGATCTCGTCGTTACTGTTGAAGACGCCGACACGCAAACGGTACTCAATGCTCAGTCGCTGGCCACTGTTGTCAGCGAAAGCGCCGATGTTATTCGTGAGCTGATTCAACCTCTGCTGAATCTGACGCAGTGGGCTTTGCACCGTGACGATGAGAAATCATTGATCGTGCTCAGCAGTTTTGCGGGAAAGGCAACCAAATGGAGCCGCAAAGCCATCGACGACAGGCTGTTCGAAGACATGCGAAAAACTCTGCTGGAAGAAGGCCGGATTGCCGTTCGCATTCCGGCACTTGTGCAGTACAGGAATGGACTCAGCAAAAGCACGCAGTTCGATGCCTACATTGAACGTGCCGAAGGGTCACCGCAGAAGCGACCGATGTTTATCCGCGACGGCATTGTGATTTCCGATGTGCGTTCCCGGCTCATGCGGGATGTTTATGCCATCGTGGCAATTGATGACGCTCCGCTGACCGGCTTTCTGGGTGACGCTGAGAATCCCGCGCATACGGAATGGAGTGAGGAAACATCACACTTCAAAGGCAAATACGTCAACGGTGCGGCGACGCTGCGATTTATCCGCAATGCAGTGTCGGATCTGTGCCAGATGCTGGCAGAAGCTGCCGATGATGACGATCCCGAACTACTGCTGGACGTCTTTCATGTTGGCACCGGCCACGATCAGCCAGGCATGCCGGTTGAGTTCTCATCAATGACCAATCAAGGTGGCGGCGCTGCGAAGGATCGGCTGAAAGTCCTGAACGCGAAGCCACGCAAACAGAAGTCGTTTCGGCTGTCCAGTCGTCAGGGTGGTTTTCGTGTCGGTAGTCTGCCGGATGTGGTTGAACCACGCCGACCGGTGGAAGTCCTGGTCGCGTACGATCGTCGCGGCGGAAGTCCGCTGAAAAAATTCTCAACGGCTGATTTTCGGCTCGATCAGAATCCTATTCACATCGAATCCAGGAACGCAATCATTGAGATCCGCGATGCCAACCACCTGTTGATTTATCCGCTTGCTGACGAATACAGCGTCGTGGTGACCGGATTTGATCTCAATCGTGATCTGTTCCTGCAGGCGCGCAACTGTCAGCAGGCAAACAATGCGATGAAGGCTGCCAGCTCGCCGCAACTTCAGGCCGGGCATGCTTAGCCTGCAGGAATCAGGACGAGCGGCACGAGTCGAGCACATCGAATATCTGCAACTGTGGCATCGCGGCTCGCAGGTTGAGCCACTGCAATTGGACGCCGGAACGCTGCAGCGGGGTGAACAGATTCGGGAGCCATTCATCGAGCAGGCCGTCCTGACAGAGCCGCTCGATGTGTGGCGAGGTTAAGTCACACGATTTGCAGAAAACTACATGTTTTGCCGGCCAGTGAAGCGCCACAAACGCAGAGATGGAATCACTTGTCACGCTCCATGATTCCGGCAATGACCGGGAATGCTGTGTCTGTTCCTCGCGAAGAAACGTCGTTGTGTTCAGCAATATCGCATCGTGCTGCTGCCACGACGTCGCAGCCTCAAGCCGGCTTGAAACGACAGGCAGACATCCGCCGACACGCGACAGAATGCCCGCGTTGTACGTCATTGCAGCGATGGCATTCCAATGAGTCTGCGCTGCCGTGGGACAGGCAACGTCATCCAGACGTCGAATCTCATCCGCTGCCGCGCCGCCGCCAACGACAATCAGGACTTTCTGCGGATGCAATAACTTCACGACGGCGTGCAGCCGTTCGGCAAGGTCCGGCAACATGAGTAAACTGCCGCCAAGTTTGACAACGACCGGAGACTTCAGATTCATGTCAATTCACAAAATCCAGCGCGGCATCGTGGCTTCGCCTCAGACCGATGGATTGTCGTTGTTGCGCCTGGCGACATCGTGTCGAATCGCAGTCGCGGCGTCCTGCCGCGAAAGTTTATCGCATTCTGGCCAAAACCGGAGTGGCTGCAAAAGGAGACGAACCGAGTTCCTGAAGCTCGGTCCATCGCTGCGATTCCTGTAGCTTGGACATTCATGTCCGAGATCCTGGCCTCACGTGCAGGGCTCCCCATAGTCTTGTTGAACTCATAATCTTGATCCTACTCTTAATTTTAATCCCGCATTGCAAAGTGAGTAGTGCGAGGTTACTGGGAAATGGGGGCGGTGCCGGCCGCGAATCGATTAAGATTAAGAGCTTTTGCGACGGACATGAATGTCCATCCTACATTCGATTGTTCCGCCATCGCACACAAAACTTGACTCATCTGCTACGAAGTGCGGTTTTGTTAAGGGTTCTAAATCAGTTCGTGGATCACTTTGCCATCGCAAACCGGCATCGGCCGACCGTCGGTGATGTGGTAATTGATCTGTTGAGCGTCATAGCCGAGCGCGGCAAAGACCGTGGCGTGTATGTCGGCGGGAGTTACCGGACGCAAAAATGGATAGGCACCGGTCTTGTCGGATTCGCCGACGACCTGACCGCCTCGAATGCCGCCACCGGCGAGTACCATCGAATAACACTGTGGCCAATGATCGCGTCCAGCTTCCTTGTTAATGATCGGAGTTCGTCCAAAATCACCCATCCAGATGACGAGCGTTTCGTCCAGCAGGCCGCGACGGAGTGATCACATACGGCGGCACGTTGCCTGAATATCCGTCGCGCTGGGCCAGCCAGTTGATGAGTGTTCCGAAGCTCGGAACGTCGGCACGACCGGGATTGATGGGGGTGCTGTCAATTCTATAGGGCTTGCCCACGATCGACCAGTGCATGCCGGAATTGTGTCCTCAGTGAGTGTGATGCAGAGTGCGCACGATCGACAGCTTGTCCATGCGTTTTGCAACTTCCGGAAGCAGCTCAGAGATTTCAATCCCGGAGACGTTGGTCGAGATCGGTTGAAACAGGCTGCCAAGTTCCGACGGAGCATTCGGCTTCATGTCCCACAGATCAATGTGACTCGGCGCACCGCAGTTAAAGATCATGATCACAGATTTTGCACGATGCTTGTTTGTCTCGCGTGACGTTGTGTTGATCGGCTCAGCACCGGCCTGGTCAATGGTGCCCCAGAACTGGTGAAGTGCCCCGAGACCAACGGTCTGCAAGCCTGTCGATGACAGCCAGTTTCGGCGACTCATTGCATCATGTGTCGCAGGCTGCTGGCGTACTCCCGCAGGGTTTCGCATAGAAGTTCTCCAGGCTGGTTTAACAACGGAACATTCAGACGGCAGACCCTGTAAACAGTGGTGAAATCACTTCGCCGTTCAGCAGTTGATTGGGTCGACCAAGCGGATCGACCACCATCGCGTCCTGCGGAACTCCGAGTGCATCCAGCACGGTTGTGCCGACATCGGCGGGGCTCCATGATCGGGACAGCGGATAGGCGGCGATCGAGTCCGTTTCGCCAATCGTTTGCCCGCCAAGAATTCCAGCACCGGCAAACAGGGCGGAATAAGCATGTGCCCAGTGATCGCGCCCGGGAACAGTCTGGCCCGGCAAAATTGACACTTTCGGAGTTCGACCAAACTCACCCATCACCACGACCATTGTTTCGTTCAGGCGTCCACCAGATGACAGATCATCCATCAACGCCGCCAGCCCCTGGTCCAACTGAGGCAGCAACGTATTCTTCAGGCGACCCCAGTTATCGACATGCGTGTCCCATGTCTGCACAATTCCCATCGTGGCCTGAACAACAGGAACTCCCGCTTCCACAAGGCGTCGAGACAACAATAACGACTGCCCAAATTTGTTGCGACCATAGCGATCTCGACACGCTGCATCTTCGTTGCTGATCTGAAACGCTTCCGCCACCCGAGCGGACGTCAGCAAAGAGAATGCGACATCCTGCTGTTCACAGAACGCGGTTGTCCGAGTGTCCGCTGTCAGTCGTGTGTTGTTCTGATTGAGCTCATCAAGCAGACTGCGCCTCGTAACGAGCCGATCCGCATTCATGTCCTGAGGAAGGCTGAGCGAATCAACTCGGAAACCGGGATCATTCGGGTCATGATTGATCTGCCAGGGATCATGCCGAGTCCCCAGAAATCCGGCATGCTGTCCGGGCCACGTCAGCGGGCCTTCAATCAGATAGTTCGGGAGCGAAACTCCGTTGGGAATTCCATCCTGACGCGGCTTCACAAAATCGAGAGCCGCAGCAAAATTCGGAAAGTCGTTGCGGGACTCAACGCGATCCAGATCACTGCCGCCCCGCGGAATCGGTGTCGGTCTTCCGGTCAACGCAACATGGGTTGCAAGAAGATGATTGTGCTCGCGGTGCGCCATCGAGCGAATGATTGACCACTGCCCGATTCGCGACGCCAGTTGCGGCATGTGCTCGCAAATGGAAATGCCTGCAACAGCCGTGTTGATTGCTTTGAACTCACCCCGGATCTCAGCAGGCGCATCCGGTTTCGGGTCCCACATATCCAGTTGACTTGGCCCGCCGCTCAGCAGAACCAGCAGCACCGATTTCGCTCGCGGGTTTGCTGCGTTCGGATTGGCCATGGTCTGCGAGGCAGAGAACGGCAGAGTCGCTCCGACGACGCTTGCGGACGCGACTGTCAGCAGACTGCGACGATCAAGGAGGAATCGTGGTGGCAACATGGTAAGTTCACATCCGGCAAGGGCGAGGTTTCGGCGCGAGTGTCGTGCGGAATGAGGAGTTTCTGTAACGTCTTCCGAAAGGCGGGACAGAAAGTATGTTCCATAATTGCCCCGTCTGCAACCTGAATGATCAATGCAGCATGCTCTGCCGAAGCATGAATGCGTTGTTTCAGAATTTCAAACGCTGGTGGAATTCAGTCATGCATGCGATTGTGTAGTTTCGGGCCGATCTCCAAACGAGGCAATGCCCCTCCAAGGGAGTCTGACATGCAATCATGCTGCCGAACTCGATTGTTGCCGCTCCTGGTTTTGGCGCTGATTGCGCCTCGTTTTCTGAATCAGTTCGGGCACAATGATCAGCCAGGTAAGGGGCCGGAACGCGAGTCTACGGCTGATGGAGCGTTTCGAGATCACTTGCGAGCGTTTAGGCGAGCGGCAGATTTCCGGTTACCGTCGAAAACCGGGGCTAGCGGTCTGCAGCTGGTAAGATTAGCCGCCACGCGCTAGCGTCCGGTTGTTCGGCTTGGTAGTTCCTAATCTGCCGCTCGCCTTATTGTCGATCAAAAAAGGGGCAGATCAGAAAAGATCAAAAAAAGGGTCAGGTCTGATTGAATTGAGATCTGACCCTGTTTCGCTCGCTCGGAAGACGCAAATCTGAAGTGCGACTGGTTCGGCGAAGAATCAGAATTCTCCGAGGACTTCGCCGCCTTGCAGCGTGATCAGACCAACCAGAGTCGAACCGCCGATGTTTTCACTGAGAAAACGGACGGAGCCGTCTGCCAGCAATGTCTGCACCCCGCCTGTGTGGAATGAATACATTTCGCTGTCGTTTGTGCAGTTCATGGAACAGGTGCCGACAATGGCTGTTGCGCCGCTGCCAGTGGTGGTGTTTTGAACGCCGGCAGAATTCGCACCATCCACGCTGAAGCCGCCATTGATATCAGCCCAGCCCCAGCCGTCCGCAGTATACGGTGTTCCGAATGCCACATTACCAAAGCGAGGATTATTCCCCGGCTGGCGACCGATGTACTGACGCGGTCGGCCGGAGTCTTCCGCAATCAGCATCGTGTTCGACGTGCCGTCGGTGATGTCACGAATGCGAGTTCCGCCGGGTCCGCGTCCCAATCCTCCCATGGCATCCCTTGTGCCGATGGAAGCCATGCCGCTTGCGACAATGTAGGCATTACGCACGGCATTGATGGAACCGTAGTCGCTGTAGCCCCAGATCGGTTGATCAGATCGAGCACCGCCGGTGATCGCTGAATACAGGGCCGGAGTCGGCAGCGGTCGTGAACCTGGAGTGGATGGGCAAACAAATGCAGGCACTTGAGTCGTGGTAATCAAATCGTTCGCAGGGATGAACCAGTTCAGATTGAAATTGTACTGAGCATACATATTTGACTGCTCGATATACGGCAGAATCATCACGTTCCATGTCTGCTGAAACACGGGCGCGGAAAGATTTATGCGGCTTGCCGGAAACATCGTATAGGTGCTCTCGTAATTGTGAAGAGCCAGTCCGAGCTGCTTTAGATTGTTCTTGCATTGTGTGCGGCGCGCGGCTTCGCGAGCCTGCTGCACGGCGGGAAGCAGCAGCGAGATCAGGATCGCAATGATGGCAATCACCACCAGCAATTCGATCAGTGTAAAACCACGTACTCTGTTTTTCCGACTTTGACTGACCATGAACGACATCCTTCGAAAAATTGTGATGGGAGTTCAGTTCGTCTGAACTCACGGGGCAACCTGAAAATCTGAATCAAATGTGAGTGGAGATGACCTGGTCTTCGATCAATTGTTAAACGGTCCACCCTGCACTGCTGTGTTCCGGGGGGAGGAAGCTGTTTAGAGCACTGAGAGCTCAAACATCGGCATCTCTTCGTTGTTGGCGTTCACGTCCAGCTCGATCCCCGATGAGGCCGCGAACTGATATTGCTCGGGAAGTTTCTCGACAAAGTCATCGGAATCACCAGCACCAGGTGCTGTTGCTTCCGGCCACGAGAAAGAAACTTGATACTTGCCTTCGGGAGCACCGTCGGCGACAGCATACGTTGTCAGTTTGAACACGCCGGTCTCATCTGTAATCCCATTGGGGGTCACAGCGGCCGGGCTGGAATCGTTCACAGGATGCAGCACAACGTGAACGCCTTTTGCCGGTTTGCCATCGACGCAAACGATTCCCATCACGGGATGCAGTTCAATCTTTGGAGCATCACTGGGTGCCTCACCGCATCCTGAAATTAACATTGCCGTCAATAAAACTGTTGCTGTTTGCAGTGTCTTCACAATGTTGCTTTCAGGCCAGAGTCCGGGTTTTCGTGCCGAGTTACACAGCTGTGAATCGGGTTGACTGCCGCAAGTCTTGTCGCCGTTTGTTAAGATATTCTTAACTTTCGAGCTTGTCTTAACATTTTCCTGAACTGAGAGAACGGTGTGTCCCTTTCTGTGCAGTGCAACGTCGGGCACTCAACAGGAATCATGAATTGCAGGAATCCATGGTCGATTTGACCACAGGGTCCGCTTGAGCGTGAAGACAATCCCGCCGGCGCATGTAAGGCAGAACACCTTTTCCCGGGGCTTGAAGATGCCACTCCGTCGCCTATCCTTATGGCGTACAAATGGCTTACTTGCTTTGTCGGAAGGTGCGGAGTCATAATTCCGGCGTTCCGACGATGTTTTTGCGCAATTCGAACCCAGCCACTAGTCAGCACCTATGCCTGCCCGCAATCCCGGACCGAGCAATTTCTCCGTTTCCAGTTGGATGATGCCGGTTGCAGTATTGTTGTTAATGGCTGGACTGTGGCAGATTGTGGTCACGTTTCTGGTGCAGGTGCGAGGTTTGAATCCGGCACTTTTTCCGGGGCCGATGGCGGTGCTCGAAGCCGGATGGCAGATTCGGAATGACCTGTGTCAGGCGACGATGCTCACGGCGGCCGCAGCCGTTACGGGATTATGGCTGAGTATCCTCATTGGGACGGCAACGGCGTTTGTGTTTTCGCAATCGTCCATCGTGAGACGAGCGTTCTATCCATACGCGGTCCTGCTGCAGACGATTCCCATCATTGCCGTTGCACCAATCGTGATTCTGACGCTGGGGCGTGGCTTTCAGAGTATCGCGCTGGTGTCCTGCATCATCAGTCTGTTTCCGATTATCACAAATACGACGACGGGACTGCTGCAGATTGATCCCGAACTCGTGGATCTGTTTCGACTGAATCGGGCGACGAGGTTTCAGATGCTTGTTAAACTCAGGATGCCTTCCGCGCTGCCGTACCTGATTTCGGGTATTCGTATTGCCAGCGGTTCGGCGATTGTCGGTGCAATTGTTGGTGAGTTCTTCCTGAGCGCCGGGCCGACGGGCCTTGGATCTCTGATCCAGGGAAAAGTCGCGTCGTCGTTCAACATGAAAGAACTTTACGCCGTCGTAGCCGCGGCAACGCTGTTGGGGACTTTCGTTTTCGGCGTTGTCACGATCCTGGGCGAATGGCTGCTGAAAGGGTGGTTTGGCATGAGTCTGGAAGGTCGTGGTCGGTAAATCATCAGGTTTCGGGCAGCAACTTGTCAAATCCATTCAGGCCACTGTTACGGGAGATGAATGTCAGCACGCGGGCAACCAATTGAGCGTTTGCGTCGTAGCATTCGCAGCGATGACAGATTCGCAGGCTTCCGCCTGCTGCGAGGCTCTCTTTCCATCCTGCTGGCAATCGACAGGCAAAACTCTTGCCGCGCACGACAATCAGGGGCCGAATGAGTGGATTCCCCATGCCGTCCAGCCAACTCAACGGACATTGCTTCGGCCGAAAGCAATCGTTTGAGCTGACGAGTACCGTATCGGTCGGAATCAATAGCCGGACTTTTCGCTGGCTGGCGTACTGGGCGACATCCAGCAGCCCCAGTCGAATCGTTTTTTCGGCATGACTGTACGTATGCAGTCCCTGCTCTCCGGGAACAATCACAACCGACCGCGCTCCAAGATCGGCTGCCAGATCGATGGATCGTCGCGCGTCATGCGTGGCGGCTTCATATGACATGCCAAGCGATCCGGTAAAGCCGCCGGCAAAACCGAGACAGCTCACAGTGATTCCGGCATCTGCCAGAATATCGTGGATCGCATGCTCACCAATGAACAGGATCTGCTGACGCCTGACGCAGACATATCGAATGCCGCGTTGATGGAGACGCTCGGCTTCTCGAATCAAACCTTCCGCAGAATCAGACTGCAACGGGTATGCGACTGAGATGCGGGACACGAGCGGTAAACACGGCAATGCCGGGTCGTCTTCAAGAAATACATCCATGTTCGTACAGCTGTTTCCGTCGATGGAATCAATAGTGCGAAGCGCCCTCCGCGCCATTTGGCTATTGGTTCCTGACCCCTTTTTTCAAATGATACAGCCAGATGAGCGTAGTGTGCAAAGATCGACTGCTGATGTAAACCATTTCAGCCCTCCAGGAGCGCAGGTATTTTTTGATTTTCCGAAGCACTCAAATGCAATGTTGCCTGCTTGACAAGCGTCTGGAAAAAGATTCGCAATCTCAGCCACTTGCGTGATCGCTCGTTGAGACCAGATCGCAGCACCACAAGTGATGTCGGATCGTCTGCACGAATCCGGAGCGCTCGTACAGACAGTTGGCTGGCGTATTCGCCGCATCCGAATACGCGGTGACTCTCAACGCCTGCGATAAGATTCTGCCGAACCTGTCCGAACCGCACCCCTGGCCATGCAGATCAGACTCGACTGTCTGTTGAGCCACACGACCTTGCCCTGTTTCGGATCTCTGAGAGGGTTGGCAGTGTGAATCGCCGGTCGAACTCAACAGTCTCGGAATCCGGCTGATCATCAGGGATGCAATCTGCCTCCGTCGGAACGCAGGCACGACACCGATGTATTCGATGCAGACATGCGTTTCTGAAGTCAGCGTGCTCGATGACGGTACTGCCACTGTGGATATCATCGGATTCCTTACACAGGACATGAGGCCCGCGATTTCCTGGTCAATGCGATACACAAACACAGTTGCCTCCAGGCGTTGCCACTGCGTGAGCAAGGCGGCCGCTGTCGGTGGTGGTCCGCTGGTCAGGTCCTCGCTGCACTCCAGAATTGCGTCGATCGCAAACTGCATTTCACGGGCAGCAGAGGGGGACGTGGCAAAATCGTAAAGCTGAAATGTGCCTTGATCCTGCGGCAAACATTGATCATTCACGGGCTCAAACAAGTCCCATTGAACAATGCAGGTCGCCTGCACAAAACGATGTTCGCTGAACAATCGCGCAAAACTCGCGT
>Ga0335394_10009264_pt1 | contig 11098 bp, 10 predicted proteins | sample MAT03_FD_205741 | JGI IMG/M metagenome (GOLD analysis project Ga0335394, IMG submission 205741) | Freshwater microbial communities from Lake Fryxell liftoff mats and glacier meltwater in Antarctica - MAT-03 (spades assembly) (version 2) ... | reverse complement strand
TTGGCCGGTGTTAGCATGTCGGTACGCAGGCCGCCAGCATGCAGCGTCCCATTGGCATCGTAGTAGGTAGTTGTGACCGTGACATTGCCATTGGTGATGTTGCGGATGGTGTAGCCGGTGGTGCGCCCGCTGGCGTTGCGGGCCGCGCGCGGCAGATAGATCAACTTGCCGCCATTGCCGGTTGCATTGAAATCATAGCCGCCGACGCTGTTAGAATTGGTGACCGCCAAAGCGAGGGGTACGTTCCCCGTGCTTTCGACCTTTACGGAGCCGGTCCAATTAGCCGGTGGGATGGCTGTTGTTGTGCCCAGGTTGATGCCATAGGCTTTTTGGGCTGGCAGACCACCGGGGATGGTTTCGGTGTAACAAGTAGTGTACAAACGGTCACAATACGTTATTGTTACATTGGTGGCACTGCTGGCGTGCAAATTCTGAATCACGATCCCCGTGTTAAAGCCGTAATAGGTTTTATAGGCCGCCGGCACATAGATCAGCTTTTTGCCAACGGCTGTGGCGTTATAGGAACGCATCACTGTACTGCCTTGGCTTTCGGTAAGTTTGACGGCCACTGGTTGGGTGGCCGTCACCCGCAGTGAACCAACCCAAGCGGAACCACCTAGGAAGTAAGCTGTGCTGCCATTGGCCGGCAGCGTCAAGTTGACCGGATTCAGGTCTGTATAGGTCGCCCGTGCGATAAAATTCAGGGTCACATTCGCCGCATCTTTGTTTGGGTTCTGTAAGTAAATGGCCGAATTGAGGCCGCCAAAGATATTGATATAGAGCGCCGGTGCGTAGAGCGTGGTGGCAGGCTGGGCAAAAGCTGGGTCGACGACGCTGCCAATCGAGAGAAAGCCATTGTCGAGATTGGCTTGTCCAGCCGCATTGTTACGCACCACCGACAGATCCTCACTGCCGTCCACAATCGCCGAGCCTTGCCAGTTGGCGGGCAACGCTGGGCTGATCCACAGGGCCGCTGGTTGCAGCGTATTGCTGACTTCGCTGTTATACGTGCCATTGGTATTGAAGTAGGTGACACGGACGGTGCGTGGCTCGGCATCATCATTGCGCACGTAGAGGCTGCTCGTCCAGCCCCCGCTGTTGCTGCGGATGTCGGGCAGGTAGGTGGCTTGTTTGACCCAAGCGATGCCAAGCGAATTATTGTTTTCGCTGGCGGCTTGCTTCTTTACCTCAATCCGATATGTGGTCGTCTCAGGTGCAACAAAGTCTACGATTTCGTAGTTATTCTTGATGCTCACAGAGGATGTAGCTAGACTATTACCGGCAGTGAAGATGCGCAGATCAAAATTTGTATCCAACCGGTCAAAACTATAATTGTTGGCCTCGGAGTCGGCATTGGCCATCCAGGCAATTACAACACGAATCCGTTCACCGCGGACAGCATTAAAGTAGCGATTCAATGTGCCACCAACGCCCGGACTAGACGAACTGGTCGTTGTCCCCCACCAGCAAAGTGAATTACAAGGATCTGTTGTCGATGTTTGCCGGATTTGGGCCGCTTGATCCGCCAGGGCTGCGTCGATCGCGCCAGCACCATCATATTCACTCAATCGTCGATCCCCTTCGATATTATGCACTGCGGAGGCCATAATGATCGCTTTAACTGCCTCCGGCCAGGTTTGTAGCTGAACGTTACGATGAATCAAGAGTGCCGCCAGCCCCGCTACTTGGGGCGCTGCATAACTGGTTCCATCAGGACCAGCAGCATCACCATTCGCAGTTGTTACTGCAACTGCTGGTGCTGCAACTTCAGGTTTTTCGCGATCAGTACCAGATTCGCCACCAGAAGGATCAATATAATTTGAAAAATTGGCCATACTATCGTCCGACCAATTTGCATTACCTTGGTCATTACTGCCACCAACCGTAATAACGTTCCAAGCCTTTCCAGGCGTTCGGACATAGGAATTTTGATTATGCGATAGAATTGCTGTAGTAAAGTAACGTGTTCTGACCCAATAATCAAAAGCCCTGTCTAGCCAACGAATGTCTCCGTCTAGTTCCCAGCCCACACTTACATTAACCACCTTTGCAGACTGCGGTGATTCTGTTGCCCATTTAAGGGAATCAATCGTATTCGCCTGTGTAGCGTTACTGGCAAAACCGCCATCTACGATGCTGGCGTTGTAGGCAATGCCTTTGTACGGATCAGTGTTGCAGGCAACGATATTAGCCACCTTGGTGGCATGATCAGCCAACCCTAAAGAAGCATTCTTGGTTGCTACAATATTCAGGCAAGGGGAATTAATTCTATCAACGTCAAGCACGGCTACTCTCACGCCGGTGCCAGTAAATCCACGTTGCCAGACTGTAGCCACCCGATCACTTGCCGATGCGAAATCTAATCCTGGTGTGCCTTTTTCCTCCACAAGATAAAGTAACCCTACTTCGTCCATTTGAGCGAGCTTTTGGATAGAAGATTTGGGCAACAGCGTGGTTAATGAGGGCATTCCTTCAATTCGCTCAAAAAGATACCCTTCCTGATTCAGCCAAGCTTCGAGCGGCTGTAAACGCGCTTCGACATTGCCAGTTAGCAATTCTTCGTACCGCGCTTGAATCTTTGCCGCCGTTTCAGGATTTTCTACATCCGTTGGCTTGGTGCCATCAGCTATTGCTTTCGCAGCCTCTGGAAATTCATTAGCAAGGATAGCAAGAATCTCCTCCTCTGTACGTGTTGGCTGACCAGCCGTCCAAATTGCTACGGGTAAAACAGCATCATCTGATATTTGTTGTAAACGCTCCCAAAGAGCAGGTTCTACCTTGCCATATTTTGCCGAATAAGCAGCCGCTTCTGAGCGCTCAAGCGCCGTGATATCTTCTTCGATAGCGCCGGTCCTGATTTCAACCGATACACTATAAGTTGTCCAGCGTGGGTCGTGGGTGTCGGAGATCACGAAATGACGAAACGCGCGCCCACTTAACGGATAATCTGTTTCAAGTTCATACTCAAGGAGTAGATGCTCCACTGGCACTACGTATTTCTCAGCAACAAATGCCAATGCCTTTTGACCAAACTCTGAGATAACCGGCGTTGGTGTAGGCAAGGGTGAATCAAGTGAAACTGTTTCCTGGGCATAAGTCGATGTAAATCCTTTCCCTCCAATCAAGATTGCAATTCCGACAAAAGCAGTAAACAGCGTAACAAGCTTGCCATAAGTTTTGATATTCATAGCTATCCTCCTCAGTTTGAGTATAAGTTAAGGGACGTAATGCGCAACGGTTTCAACCGCAGGTTGCGTGCGATCAAAATAAAGCACAAAGGTGATCATCCGTTCCCATCTCTCGTTTTTGGAAATCTTAATTAGATGATAGATTGAAGTAATAACGCCCGTGGCAGCAGGGCCAGGTTTCTGGCTGGGTTGCGCAAAAATCAAGACTTTCGCATCCTGACGTACCACCGCCTGGATCTGAAAATCTTGATACCCTTCCGACTTCCAACCATCAAAGGCAAGCAACGCAAAGTGAGCGGCAAAGTCTAGTTGTTCTAGGGTTGTTGTTGCTTCATCACTGACATATTGGCGTGCGACGTCAATGTCAGCCGGTGTCGCAATCACGAGTAAGCCGGGTGCTGGATCCGTCCAAGTTTTTTCACTCGTAACTGGCTGGCGTAGTTCAATGGTCGCAAAGGACATCTCCACTTTGCCCGCTGGTGCGGTTGGCGACGCTCGAATCGGTTGACAGCCGCCGACCAACCCCATTAGCACCCAAGCAATTATTATCAAAATCAACGATCTATGTCCTTTCGGTAATGATGACTGAGTAGACCTGGCGGAAAGCTCTCTGTGTCCACCACGTTGTAACCATTTCATTACAATTGCTCCTTTCAACTTTCTCGCATCTGAACATGATTTAGGAAGGATTGACTTTAACATATACTATTGGGTGAGGTTCAGACAATTTGTTGTAACAAATTTACATTGGTACCGGTAGCTGGCTCTACCATTCCTAGGTTAGTTCTACCACTAACCACTTCTCTCCATGCGCTGACTCTGCACACTCAGTTCCACTTCATCAAGGTTGATAGCTGTTTTTTGTACCTTGACTAAACTGTAAGCAGATAAACTTGTTTCTGCACATGCATGCCCAGCGGGTGGTCGCCAGTCATAAGTGTAAACGGTTAGCGTATTTGCGCTACGAATGAGCCGTTCAATGGTTACCCCGAAGGCGGAACAGCCCGCGCTCGGTACGCGGAAGATGGCAATGACACTGTAAACATCCCAATCTACCTTCTGCAGTTGTTGGAATGCATCAGATTTAACCAGGCTTTGCAGCCGGCTAGCCTCTGCTGCATCGGTAATGGCGAATAATTGGGGTGGTTGCGTTATTTCAGTGACTCCTTCTATCATCTAAGACTACCGTCTCAAACGGCACTTCCACCGCGCCTGGTTGCAGAGTGGAGGATGCCTCACTCGGTCGACAGGCTGTCGTTGCCAACAGTAAGCAGAGCATGACGAGATAACTTTTGGGATGGAACTGGCGCATACGTTTTCCTTTCTCGCGCAACCGATAACAACGGGTTTGATCAGATTGGGCTTGTTTCTTTCTGGTGCGTTCAACTATTGCCATTATCCATGTTGACCAGAATGCCACCGCTGGGGTGACAACTATTCTATGGTTAGCATGTCACAGGTTTCACCGCGCTAATCTACCCAAAACCTATCGACTTTCTAGTTTATAAGTAGATCTGTAGTCTGCACAAGCAACATCTGTACGGCTGCCGATGGTGGTGGCGTGATGGTGATGTACGTTAGTTTTAGTTCAATCGGCGGCGATCGTATATCATGACGTAGCCGCTGGGTTGTAATGTTGGGATGGCATTCGCCGATTGGCAGACGGTAAGAACCATCAGAGCCATCAGGCCGGTTAGCATCATAAATTACACGATATTTGACGACATTGCTGGATTGGACTATAGTCAATCGCTCATCAGGCGAAATTATGCAAATGCAATATTGTCGCTCTGACGAAACCTATTGGTTTGCATAATTTTCTTAGATGAGCCATCGTCAATTTGATTGATCTGGACCGTACACCTAACCACCTCAGCTTCTGATCATCACCAAGGATATTCGCGGCATGTTTCTGATCATCGGCACGGCCAACGTCGATCTCCTTGTCTCCGGCTTTGCTAAAATGCCGGGCGACAGCAGCGACGAATTCACGACTAGCAACCTGGTCTTTTGCGACGAACCGCTCAAGTTGGTGCTGGGCGGCAACGGGGCCAATTGCGCCTATGTATTGGCCGGGCTGGGCGCGCCCACCGCATTGGGCTGTGCGATTGGCGAAGACGAGCTGGGCAAACTCGTCCAGGGTTGGCTGGCGCAACGGGAGATCAATCTGACCGGGCTGGTGCATAAGGCCCAGCGGGCCACGGCCTATACGACAATTGTAATGGACAACGCGCTCAACCGGCTGGCCTTTCACCACCCCGGCGCGCTGGCGACGTATGGCGAGCAGGACCTGCCCGCTGAATTGTTGCAAGCCACGCGTGTCTTGCTCCTCACCGGCTACACCATTTTGCCCCAATGGCGTCCGCACGGCTTTGCCAATCTGCTGCGCCGCGCCCGCCAACAAGGTGCGATCACCGCGGTTGACATCGGACCGGCAATTGGTCGGCCAGCCGATCTGGCTGAATTGACACCAATGCTGCCCACAATTGATTATCTGATCGCCAACCAGCACGAGTTGGCTGTCTGCACGGGTGCAGAAGATGCCGACGTGGGCGCCAAGCGGCTTTTGCAGGCCGGCGCCCGTTGTGTGATTGTCAAGCTGGGTAAAGCCGGTGCGACGATTCACAAGGCCGGCATGCATCTGCATGTGCCTGGCTTTGCTGTAACCACACGCTCAACCGTGGGCGCGGGCGATTCGTTTAATGCGGGTTTGCTGTATGGGGTGCAGGCCGGCTGGCCGCTGGAAACGGCGGTACGTTTTGGAAATGCTGTCGCCGCATTGGTTGTCGGCCAAGGACAGGGCATCCTCGGCAGCCCGACGTTGGCACGAGTCGAGGCGTTTATGCGCCAGGAGACGGAGTGAGTCAGTAGGGCAGTCGTGACTGTCTTACTGACTTACTGACCCACTGTCTTTTACTGTCCTACTTTCCCACTATTTACCAATCCCCAATCGCGCCAAAAAAGTCGGCCACCCCACATCAAGCGTCCGTTCGATCAGCGCTAATGTGCTGGCGTAGGCTGCCTTATTATGACCATAGGGATCTTTTAAGTCGAAGCGTTCGCCGGCCAATTCGCTGAGCAGCAGCACCTTATACAAGTCTGCCGGCGAGTAGTGAAAGAGGCTTTGGCGATGTTTCTCTTCCATCACCAAGATAAGATCAGACTGCTGCAAATCCATTTCCGTGATCGGGGCGGCCATATGCTGGCTAATATCGATCTTTTTGGCATTTAATAGTTCCACGCCATAGGCGCTAGCTTTGTCACCAGCCCGCGCATAGACGCCCGCAGATCGTACCTCCACCTGCTTGGCAAGCCCGGCTGCTGCCAGCCTGGCTTGCAAGACACCGGCCACCATCGGCGAACGACAGATGTTGGCCGTACAGACGATTAAAACTCTTTTCAACGCTAACTCCTTGTTGCTCCGGACGAAAGTTCGTCGCACAGCTTGACAGTCCGTCGCACTCCGCTTAGAATGCGCCCTAGCAAACGGACATTATTTGTATGACCCATCTGGTTTTATTTTACACAACTTATGAAAAGTGATCTACTCTTAGTTCGTGAATTCTTTGTTCGGCTATGGGCCGAGTTTCAACCCCGCCCCACGCCACAACCGCCCGTCCAGATCGACTTTCGCGACCGGATTAGCGTGATCACCTGGTTGGTCGTCTTTGGGCTAGGGCTGAGTCTGCTCTACAGTATCCCCACAACCATCGTCAGTTTTCGGGCACTGGGATCGCCAGTGACGATCTCGTTTACGACAACGATGGTGGCGGCGATGTTTATGGCCACCCTGGTTGCAACGGGCACCGAAAGCGTGATCCGCGTGCATCCGCGCTTTGCCGTGGTCACGCATCGCTCAGTCTGGCGTACCTGGCCTTTTTGGACGCTGCCAATGGCAATTGTGATCATTGCCGTTTATGTGTTGCCGCTGACGCCACCCGGTTTGGTGCGGGTGTTGGCGCTGCTCTTCAGTGGCGCTTTGCTTGGTTTTGCCTATTTTAGTCTGTATGCCACGGTCGAGCGCGGCCAAGCCGGTTTTCGCCGGGCGCGCTTTGTGCTCGATGCATTAGCGTACGGATCGGCGTTGATTCTCTTTCTTTTCGTCTACCAAACGCGCACCCGTAGCTTGCTTTCTGGTACATTAGTGGCAATGACGGCAATTTTGTTGGCGGTAGAGATTCTGCGCAGTACCACAGATCGACCGCGGACGATGCTCACCTACGGCGTGATCGTCGGCTTGGTCCTCGGCCAGGTGACGTGGGCGCTTAATTATTGGTCATCGCTCAATGGCATAACTGGCGGCTTGCTCCTCTTGCTGATCTTCTATCTGCTGGTCGGTATTGCGCAACAAGGTTTGCAGGATCGCCTCAACAGCCGGGTCATGTTCGAATTTGTCATCTTTGCCCTGGTCGCGTTGCTCCTGATTGCCGTAGTAGGGCCTGGGTTTGGTCAGTAGCTGTACACCGATTTGAAAAATCGGTGTACAGCTACTGGCCCGCCGCAGCCAACAACCGAGCATGATTGTGCTGCCACTGCGGGCGCGCTTGCGGCGCTTGGATTAAGGCAAGCAGGGTTTCCGTCAATAACCGGTTAATGGGTGTTGCTACCCCATGTTGTTCACCCATCGCCACCACGGCGCCATTTAGCCAGTTGATCTCGCTCTGTTGTTTCCCTGCACTTAGATCAATGTGCAAGCTGGGCATCTTGTCGCCCCGTGCGCCAAGTTGGCCGCGCAGAAAGTTGCGTAGCAATGGTTTGGGTACAAAACGGATCAAGGGCGCTAGCACTTTGAATGGATAGCGGTCAAATTTGACCGGGACAATATGAGCCGCGCGCATCACGCCAAGGGTTTCGCGCAGGGCTTCGGTCTCCAGATCGACCAGCGCAGGATCGTCAAAAACGGTGAAGGGTGCTTCATCTAGAATCGCACTAGTGGCATTGCCCAAAATATTCATCAACAGCTTGGTCCACTTCAGGCCACGTGGATCTGAGTAGCGCGAGACGCTAAAACCGGCCGTCCGCAGCACCTTTTGAATATCCACGACCCGATCTTGTGTCAATGCCGGTTGCCACGCACTAAGACCAATACTAAATTGGGCCTTGCTAATTTGAATGACGCCGGGCTGCGGCACGCTGACCGGGGTAGAGATCGAGCCGGCAATCACATTGGCCTCGCCCACCGTGGCCGCAATTAGCTCTTCGTTGCCCACCCCATTCTGGAGGCTCAGCACGAGTGGCAGTTGAGCCCCTGCCGTTTGTCCAGCCGTGGCCAACTGCGCTAATGCCCGCGCCGTATCGTAACTTTTAACTGTCAAGACGGCCAGATCATAAGCGCCTGCCCCGGGTTGAAACGCTTCATCCATGCTCCCAACGGCTGTGATATTAAAAATGGTGCTGCTACTCTTTTGGTCACGCAGCACAAGCCCTTGCTGACGAATGGTGTCGGCAAAATGCGGTCTGCCAACCAAGGTGACAGCATGGTCACAGAGGGCCAATTTGCCGCCCACCAGACAGCCAATGGCCCCCGCGCCGATGATTAAAACGTTCAAGATGGCTCCAGAGGGTAGGGAAATAGGTAATTGGTAAATAGTAAGTATGCGTATTACTTACTATTTACCAATTACATCCCGTTTTTCTAAATCATACAGTCCATACGCCGCGGCCAGAATTTCAATCGGGTGGCGGCTGGGGATGGCGGTGCCATGTTCCAATTGCCAGCGACAGGTTTCGGAATCACAAGCCGTGTAGGTCAAGTTGTCGCCCTGTTCGCGCACAAAACGGAAGAGTTCCTCGCCCACGTCCATGGCAATCTGATACTTTTCGACCTTGTAGCCATAGGTGCCGGCAATGCCACAACAGCGCGCCTGGCTTTCGCGCACATCCAAATCTGGGATCAGTTGGAGCAGATCCATTGCTGGTTTGCCGATCCGATGGGCACGTTGTTGGCAGGGCGCATGGTAGGGTAAGGTCATGGCCAGCGGGCGTAAATCGGTGCGCAATGCGCCTTGATCGTGTAATTCGCGCAACCATTCGAAAATGTCCCAAGTGCCGAACTTCAATTGTTGCGCGCCTTCGTCCGCCATGTCGAGCAATTCCGGCGCTTCTTCTTTAAGGGTCAAGGTGCAACTGGTGCTCGTGCCGATGATCGGAAAACCGGCGCGGGCAAAACCGGCCAATTGCGCAATGTTGCTTTGGTGATAAGCAGTGGCCGCCTTGAACTCACCATTGCTCAACATGGGCAGGCCGCAGCAATTTTGCGGTGGCACAATCACTTCGTAACCCTGGTGCTCAAGCACGGCAATTGCGGCTTTGCCGACAAATGGTTCATAATATTGGGTAGCGCAGCCATGAAAATAGACCACTTTTTTGTCAGATTTCAGCCGTTTGCGTGCGCTGCGCCGCACCCAGTCGCGCAACGATCCCTTTGTGCTCCACGTGGGCAGCGGGGCATGCCGTGCAATCCCCATCACCTTTTCGGCCAGCAAGCGACTCAGTGGATTGTGCAGGGCCAGGTTGGCCAGTTGCGGCGCAATGCTGCCCAATTTGCCCAATAACTCATTACGCCCCAACAGCCGGTTGCGCAACGGGATACCTTCATCCGCGACAATCTGGGCGCGGGCCCGCGCGTTGATCTCGGCGATCTTAACCCCGGTCGGGCAGACATCGTTGCAGACGCGGCAGCCGGAGCAGTAATCTACCGAGTGATCTGGCGAATGGGGCTGGCCACTTTCGCGAAAACGTTGTGCCTGTGGTCCCACGTATTTAGGGCCAGGAAATTTATCTGTCACCGCCGACACGGGGCAGTAACTGGTACAGATATTGCACTTGATGCACTCATCCAACGAGTGATCGACCGAGTGCCAGGTGATTGGATGCATAATGCGCGCTCTCAAAAATGGATTTTTGAATCTGATCGCATGTTACCACAGGAATGAAAGAAAAAAAAGCTGTTGGTGCGCCCTGCCGTAATTCGTGCTTTATACTTAACACTTGACGACAGAATAGTAGGGTGATATTATTCCTCTTATGAGTAACGAACAGAACGTAGCAACTATGCTCACAACCATTGAAGCAGCAAAAATCTTAGGCGTCGATCCATCACGTGTTCGCCAACTGGCGCGGGCTGGCATAATGCCATATATTGAGCGTGGCGGTATCTATTTTTTTACACAGGCAGCTATCGATGTGGCAAGACAACGGAATACAAAATCAGGTCCGAAGCGCAAGGGAAATGCCTGATGCCAAATCCTAATGTTAGCTACGACAACCCTGTGATCGTGCCCGTCTACCTGCCTGATTTTGATGATATACGGCGTTTGGCGGAAGAATTACATGTGCGAAACCAGCCGTATGCAGGCGAGTATAAAGGTTGGCCGGTTTGCTATCAACCAGCGGACACCGAACCGCCAGCCGAAGATTGGAGCGTACCGCTTTGGTCCAACTTCCAGATTGGCGTATGGCCCATTTGGTCGGTCACGTTTGATTGGGAAGACGGTGACGATCAGCCGCCCAACATCGGGATCGACAACAAAAATATCGTGATCAATGGGCAACTGCCGCGACGAAAAAGCGCCGATGAATTGTTGGCTGAGATCGAGCAGATGCGCAAGCAGAGCGAAACGATTGCCATGTAAGCAATAAGCTGGTTTTTAGCTTGTTGTCTGTGTGCGATTCCGGCGGCGTACCCAGCCAGATGGTTCAGTGCAAGAACAAAAATTTGTGACAACGGCTTATTTTCAAGCTTTCTGATGCCAGCATGAGCGAAATTAAAATTAACTATGACGAAGAGGCCGATGTACTTTATGGTTCATTTGGCCAGAGTCAATACGTAACGGGTGTCGAGCTAACCGATAATGTGTTGCTCCGCTTAGACACGGGTAAGGCGACTGGAACGCCAGCGCGGGCCATCG
>Ga0335394_10009262_pt1 | contig 11098 bp, 7 predicted proteins | sample MAT03_FD_205741 | JGI IMG/M metagenome (GOLD analysis project Ga0335394, IMG submission 205741) | Freshwater microbial communities from Lake Fryxell liftoff mats and glacier meltwater in Antarctica - MAT-03 (spades assembly) (version 2) ... | reverse complement strand
CACTCGGCCGCCCCGAGGCCGACCTGAAGGCGCAGGCGGCGCAGGCCGTCGCCCGCGCCCACGAGCGCGGCATCGCCGGCATGGCCGTCGCCGTGCCGGCGCTGGCCCGCGAGCTCGACCGGCCCGAAGCCCACCCCACCGTCCGCCTCGCCGCCGCGCGGGCGCTGGTCGTGCTCGACGCGAAGGATTCCGCCGCCGTCCTGGCGCGCGCCGCCGCGGCCGACGCCGACCTGCGCGAGTTCGCCGACCCCGCCCTCGCCCGCTGGGACTTCGCCCCCGCCCGCGCCGCCTGGCTCGACCGCATCTCCCAGCCGCCGACGCGCCGCGGGTTCGTCCTCGCCGTCCGCGCCCTCGGCGTCGTGCGCGAACCCGCCGCTGCCACACGGCTGCGCGACCTCGCGCTCGACCGCACCGCCCCCGCCGCCGTCCGGCTCGAAGCCGCCCGCGCGCTCGGCGAGATTCGCACCGCCGGCTCCGAGGCCGACGCCCGCGCCGCGTCCGGTACCGTCACCGATCGGCTCGTCGCCGCGGCGCTGCTGCGGCGGCACGGTGGCGCAGCCGTGAAGGAGCTTCAGGCGCTCGGCCGCGACGCGGAACCGGCCGTCGCCGCGGCCGCGCTGGCCCGGCTCGTCGAGCTCGACCCCGGCCACGTCCTGCCGCTGCTCGACGCGGTGCTCGCCAGCCCCGACGCCGCCGTCCGCGGGTTCGGCGTCGAGGCGCTGGCGCGCCGGCCGACCGCGGCGCACGTCCGCTTCCTCGCCGACCGCCTCAGCGACGCGCACCCGGCCGTCCGCGGCCGCGCCCGGCAGGCGCTCCGCGACCTCACCGTAGAATGGAAGGTCGCGGTGATCCGCGAGGGCGAACGGGTGCTCGCCGGCACCGACTGGCGCGGGCTCGAACAGGCGACGCTCCTCCTCGCCGGCCAGGACCACCGCCCTGCCGCGGCCCGGTTCGTGGAACTGCTGCGGCACGAGCGGTCCGAAGTGTTCACGACCGCGGCGTGGGGGCTCCGTCGGCTCGCGGTGCCCGACACGCTCGCGCCGGCGCTCGGCTTCTTCGAGGAGCGCTACCGCCGGCTCGTCACGCCGAGCACGACCGACGCCGCGGCCGACGTGCAGCTGTCGCACCTGGCGCAGTTCTTCGGCCGGGCGAAGTATGCGCCGGCGGACGCTGCGCTCGGCAAGCTGGTTCCGAAGGCGTCGCCGAAGGGGAACCCGGCCGGCCCGGAGGCGCGGGCGGCGGCGGCGTGGGCGCTCGGGCTGCTGCACGAGGGGGCGGCGCCGCCGCAGCTGGTCGGCGTGCTGGAGGGCCGGCTGAACGCCGTGAATCCGGGCGACCTGGAGGACGAGCGGGTGCGGCGGATGGCGGCGGTGTCGCTCGGCCGGCTGCGCGCGGGGGTGCCGGCGCTGCGGCGGTTCTACACCGAGAACGGGCCGAGCCTCAGCCCGGTGAACAACGCCTGCGGCTGGGCGCTGGAGCGGATCGCCGGCGAGCGCTACCCCGCCCCCGGCACGCTGACGCTCACCGCCCGCGACTGGTTCCTGGTTCCGCTCGACTGACCGGGGAGGGGCGAACGTGCGGCGCGGCCCGACGATCACCGCGGCGGTTCTCGCCGGCGCCGCGCTCGCCGCCGCGGCGTGGTGGTTCTGGCCGCCCCCCGTCGAACCCGTCGCACCGCCGCCGCCCGCGCCCGTCGCCGCCGCCACCTCGGCCGACTGCGCGGACTGCCACCGCCGCGAGTACGACACCTGGTTCCGCACGTACCACCGCACCATGACCCGCGACGCCGCCCCCGACACGGTGAAGGGCGACTTCGCGGACGCCGCCTACGAGTACGCCGGCGTCCGCACCCGCGCCACCCGCCGCGGCGACGAGTTCTTCCTCGAAACGGCCGACCCCGGCGGGGCGCCGCGGACCACGACGTACCGCGTCGACCGCGTCGTGGGGTCGCACTGGATTCAGGAGTACCTGCACCGGGCGCCGACCGGGCAGTACGTGCGGCTGCCGGTGCTGTTCCACCTCGGCGAGCGGCGCTGGGTCCACAGCCACGGCGGCTTCCTCGCGCCGGAGTCGCCCGACTTCTGGGCGCACAGCCGCGGCGCCGTGTGGAACAGCAGCTGCCTGTACTGCCACAACACCGGCCCGCGCAAGAACCCCCTCCACGACGCGCTCGGCCGCCCCGCCGGGTTCCGCACCGAGGTCGCCGAGCTCGGCATCTCCTGCGAGGCGTGCCACGGCCCCGGCGACGCTCACTTGCGGAAGCAGCGCGGCGAATCGATCCACCCCGTCGATGATGTCGTGCATCCCGGGCGGCTGCCGGTGGTGCGGCGCGACGAGGTGTGCGGGCGGTGTCACGGGGCGCTGGTGCCGCGGGCCGAGGTGTGGGACCGCGTGACGCACCGCGACCCGTTCGTGCCGGGCCGGCCGCTGGAGATGTTCAACCACCTGTTCCGCTCCGAGGGCGAGCAGGCGGCGCTCGCCGCGGGGAAGCCGAAGGCGAAGGAGCGGCCGACGCCCGGCCCGACCGACGGCCGCTTCTGGGGCGACGGCACGCCGCTCACCACGGCGCTGGAGTTCAACGGGCTGCAACTCTCGACGTGCTACGAGAACGGCGCCGGGAAGCTGAGCTGCCTGACGTGCCACGCCATGCACGGCGACGACCCGAACATGATGCTCCGCCCCGCGGCCCGCGGCAACGACACCTGCCTGTCGTGCCACCCGAGCTACCGCGAGAACCTGTCGGCGCACACCCGCCACCCGGCCGACGGGGCGGGGAGCCTGTGCTACTCGTGCCACATGCCGCACCAGGTCTATTCGCTGATGACGACGCACCGGTCGCACCGGATTCAGACGCCGGAGCTGGCCGACAGCGTCGGCACCGGCAAGCCGCACGCGTGCAACCTGTGCCACCTGGATAAATCCCTCGGGTGGACGAAATCGGAGCTGGCGAGGTGGCCCGGCGCGGCCGGCAAGCGCGCCGCCGGCGTGAAGCTCGACGCGGACGACGAACGATATTCGGCCGCGGTGCTGGCGCTGCTGCGCGGCGACGCGCGGACGCGGGCGGTGGTGGCGGGCGCGTTCGCCGACCCGGCGGCCCGCCGCGCCGGCGGCGACGACTGGCACGGCGCCGTGCTGACGCAGTTGCTGGAGGAGGAACGCTACCCGGTGGTGCGCTACCTGCTGGGACGCGCGCTGAAGGAGCCGTTCGACGCTCTGGCGCAACCCGCGGCGCGGCGGGCGCGGCTGGCGGCGCTGCGGGAGCGCTACGGTGCTGTGATGCGCCCGGGGATTCCAGGTGCTGCAGAATGGCTGCGGTTGCGCGCCGGGCGGGTCGACCCCGACGTGACGGTGAACGAGTAGTTCGGTTGCCGCTTGCGGCGATGCAGCGTCTACGCTGCATCGCCGCAAGCGGCAACTCAGCTACTCCTTCCACCGCACGAACGCTTCCATCGCGTAGTACTCGGGGAGCCCCAGCGCGTCGTAGGTCTTGGCGGTGGCGATGTTGCGGTCCTCGGCGCGCTGCCAGAACTCGCGGCGGTCGGCGCCGCCGGGGAACATCGCCCGGTCCTTCTGGCTCTGGTGGCGGAAGATCGCCTGCTTCTTCCGCTCCAGCACGTCCGGGCTCAGCGGCACCGCCATCTCGATCTCGTGCGGCTCCCACTCCTCCCACGCCCCGCGGTACAGCCACACGTCGCTCGTCAGCCCCTTCGGCCGCGCCAGCCGCACCGCCGCGAAGATCGCCTCGGCGCACAGCCGGTGCGTCCCGTGCGGGTCCGACATCTCGCCCGCCACGTACACCTGCGCCGGCTTCAGCCGCAGCATCAGCGTCGCCAGGTCGCCCACGTCGTCGGCGTGCACCGGGTCCTTCGTCACCCGGCCGGTCTGGTAGAAGCGGAGGTTCATGAACTCCAACTGCTCCGGCGGGATGCCGCACGCCAGCGCCGCGGCGCGCGCCTCCGTGGCGCGGATGAGCCCCTTCACCTTCAGCAGCTCCGGGGCGTCCGGCTGGCCCGGCTTCTTCGTCGAGAGGAACGCCTCGACGCGCTGCTTCACGGTGCCGGCGCAGGACTGCTCCCCGACCGTGCCGAACTCCGCCAGGAATTCTTCGACGAAGTCGATGAACCGCCGGGCGTCGTGGTCGAACACGGCGATGTTGCCGCTGGTCATGTACGCGACGTGGACGGTGTGCCCCTGCTCCACCAGCCGGATGATCGTGCCGCCCATCGAGATCACGTCGTCGTCCGGGTGCGGCGAGAACACGAGTATCGTCTTCGGGTTCCCCTTCGCGGGGCCGGCCGGGTACGGCGTGATCGTCGCCATGCGGTCCTGGAACACCGCCTCGCCGATCCGCGTCGCCGGGCCCTGCTCGCGCAGCAGCTCGAACAGGTGGTGGTCGCGGAAGTCGTCGTCGCCGAGCATCTGCAAGCCCTTGCCGACCGACAGCGACAGGTGAACGACGGCCCGCCGCACCAGCTCCGGCGTCCACTCGGCCGGCCCCACCTCCCACGACCGCTTGATCGCGGTGAGCTCGGCCGCGGCCGCCTCGTCGAGCACCACCGTGGCGTCCGGGTGCTCCTGGAGGAAGCTCGCCGAGATGGCTTCCGTCGGCGGCTGCTCCAGCGCCTTGAACACGACCGGCGCCTTGTGCTCGCCGTACGCCATCAGGAAGATGCGGCGGGCGTCGAGGATGCTGGCGACGCCCATCGTGATGGCCTGCGCGGGCACGTTCTCCTCGCCGAAGAACCCCGGCGCCGCGTCGCGGCGGGTGATGCCGTCGAGGGTGACCGTGCGCGTGCGGCTGTTCCGCGGGCTGCCGGGCTCGTTGAAGCCGATGTGCCCGGTGCGGCCGATGCCGAGAATCTGGATGTCGATGCCGCCGGCGGCGCGGATCTTCTTCTCGTAGTCGGCGCAGAAGCGGTCCACGTCGTCCGGGGCGACGGTGCCGTCGGGGACGTGGATGTTCTCCCACGGGATGTTGACGTGGTTGAAGAACGTCTCGTGCATCCAGCGGAAGTACGAGTGCGCGTCCTCCCGCGGCATCGGCAGGTATTCGTCGAGGTTGAACGTGACGACGCGGGCCAGGTCGAGCCCCTCGTCCGTGTGGAGGCGGATGAGCTCGCGGTACAGGCCGACGGGGGTGGAGCCGGTGGCGAGGCCGAGCACCGCGGGCTTGCCGGCGGCGTTGCGGGCGCGGACGAGCTTGTCGATCTCGCGGGCGACGTACTTCGACGCCGCGGCGGCGTTGGGGAACCGCAGGGCGGGGACGCGGGTGTGCGGGAGCGGGTGCGGGGTGGCCATGCGGGTGTTGTAGCGGCGCGCGGGGGGGCGGCGAGCGGCCCGCGTGAGCGGGCTGTTGTCTTGCGCTCCGGTAAACCAAGACAACAGCCCACTCACGCGGGCCGCTCGCCGGGGCGAGCGGTCGCGCCGGTCGCGCCGCCTCTCCCCCGCTTGCCCCGCTTCGCGCCGCGGGAATCGCTCCAGCACGACACTCTCACGGCCGATACAGGGAAGGTGTCGCGGTGCGTTCCGGCCCGCCGCACCCTCCGGCGGGGACCCCGCGTGCCGCGCGAACTCAACGTCCTGGCCCTGTTCAAGGGCGACGAGAAATTCCTGTTCGTCTACGACGACGACAGCCGCGACGCCCTCGTGGACGACATCCGCCACCAGGCCGCCGACCCCGCCGTCGGCATCAGCTGGTTCGACGCCGCCGTCCTCACCGAGCGCGTCCGCAACCCCGCGGCCGCCGAGCTGTAGCACTCGCAAAGCCCGGGGCGGACACCTTGACGCTCGAAGTCGCGCTCGCCGAGTTCCTCACCCACCTCGCCCTGGAACGGAACGCCTCCGACAAGACGGTCAAGTCGTACCGCGAAGACCTCACCCAGGCTCTCGGCTTCGCCCGCGAACGGCTCGCGAAAGGCTCCGTCGCCCCCGCCGAGTGGACGACGCGCCTGTTGCGTGCGTTCGTGGCGTGGCTCCACGACGAGGGCTACGCCAAATCCACCATCGCCCGCCGGCTCGCGGCGGTCCGGTCGTTCGGAAAGTTCCTGTGCCGACAGGGGGTGTTGCAGCAGAACCCCGGCCTCGGGCTGCGGGGTCCGCGGCTCGAAAAGAAGTTGCCGCACTTCCTGACCGTGGCGGACGTGCAGAAGTTGCTCGCGGCGCCCGACCCGAGCGCGTGGGCGGGTTCCCGCGATCGCGCCCTTCTTGAGACGCTGTACTCCGCAGGTTTGCGCGTCAGCGAGCTGGTTGGCCTCGACCTCGCCGACGCCGACCTGAATGATGGCGTGGTCGTCGTCCGCGGCAAAGGCAAGAAGGAACGGCTCGCCCTTCTCGGGCCGGCCGCGGTGTCGGCGGTGAACGCCTGGCTCCCGGAGCGGGCGGCGTTGTTGCAGCGGGCCGGGGCGGACTCCCCGGCGGTCTTCCTGAACAAGGACGGGGGGCGGCTGACGGCGCGGAGCGTCGGGCGGCTGCTCACGGGATACCTGCGGCTGGCCGGGCTCGACCCCCGGACGAGCCCGCACACCCTCCGGCACAGCTTCGCCACGCACCTGCTGGACGCGGGGGCGGACATCCGGGGGGTGCAGGAGCTGCTCGGTCACAAGAGCCTGAACACCACGCAGGTGTACACGCACGTGACCACGCAGCGGCTCCAGGACAGCTACCGGAAGGCGCACCCGCGGTCGTAACGCACCACGTCAGGCATCGGGGAACGACACATGCGCCTCCGTCCCGTCGCGGCCCCGGCCGCCCTGCTGCTGCTCGTCGCCCTGACGCCCGGCGGCGCGTCCGCCCAGCCGGTCGTCGGCGTGGCGTGGCGTTCCGACTACAACACCGCCCGCAAGGAAGCCGCCGACCGCGGCCTGCCGCTGCTCATCGTCGTCGGCTCCGACGACTGCTTCTACTGCCGCAAGCTCGACGCCACCACGTTCAAGAACGCCGCCGTGGCGCAGCTGACGGCGAGCGGCTTCGTCCCGCTGAAGGTGAACGCCAGCCAGGACGCGACCTTGTCCAAGGCGCTGCGGGTGAACGTGTACCCGACCACGGTGCTGGCCGGCGCCGACGGCAAAATCCACGCCTTCATCGAGGGCTACCTCGAACCGGAGCGCTACTCCGAGCACATGCGCCGCGCCGCCACGCTGTCCGCGACCGCCGACTGGATGGCGCGCGACTTCCACGAGGCGGGCAAGGCGGCGAGCGCCGGCGACTACCCGCGGGCGGTGTCGCTGCTGCGCGGCGTGGTGAAGGACGCCGGCGAGCGGCCGGTGGGCGTGAAGGCCCGCGAGGTGTTGGCCGGCATCGAGCAGCAGGCGGCGGGCCGCTTGACGAAGGCCCGCGACCTGGAGACGCGCGGCGCCACGCCCGAGGCGATGGACGAGCTGGCCGGTCTGATGAAGACGTTCTCCGGCACGCAGGCCGCGGCCGACGCCGCCGGGATGCTGGCCGGGCTGGCCGACCGCCCCGAGACGCGCGACAACCAGCGAGCGCGCCTGAGCCGCGACCTGCTGGCGACGGCGCGCGACGACTTCCGCGCCGCCCGCTACCACGACTGTCTGCAGCGCTGCGACCAGCTGACGACGGCGTTCGCCGACCGCCCCGAGGCGCGGGACGCGGCGGCTTTGGCGGCGGACGTGCGCGACAACCCCGAGCGCCTCGCGGCGGCGTGTGAGCAGATGAACGAGAAGACGGCGGCGCTGTACCTGGTGCTGGCCGACAGTTGGCAGCGCCGCGGCAACGCCCGCGAGGCGGCGGCGTGCCTGGACCGCGTGACGAAGCTGGTGCCGGGGACGCGCCAGGCCGAGCAGGCGCAGACGCGGCTCGCCGCGATCCAGGGCCGCGACCCGGCGAGCGCCGCGAGCTTCCAGCGCTGAGTGTCCGCCGCTCGCGGCGATGCAGCGTCTACGCTGCATCGCCGCAAGCGGCGGCCGTACACTTCCCCCATGTTCCCCCTCGACGGCGTTAGCGCCGCGGTCCTCGCCGGCGGCCTCGGCACCCGGCTCCGGTCCGTCGTGGCCGACCGGCCGAAGGTGCTCGCCCCCGTCGCCGGCCGGCCGTACCTGGCGCACCTCCTCGACCCGCTGGCCGCGGCCGGCGTCCGCGAAACCGTGCTGCTGACGGGCTACGGCGCCGACCAGGTTCGCGCCGCGTTCGGCGACACGCACCGCGGCATGACCCTGCGCTACTCCGAAGAACCCGAACCGCTCGGCACCGCCGGCGCCGTCCGTTACGCGATCGAGCTGTTCACCGACCGTGCCGTCCTGCTGCTGAACGGCGACTCGTTCTGTGCCCTGGATTTCCCGGCGTTCGCGGCCGCGGTCCCCGCCGGACTAGTCGGCCTGGCGCTGGCGCGCGTCGCGGACGTGTCCCGCTACGGCGCCGTGACGCTCGACGCGAATCAGCGCGTGACGGCGTTCGCCGAGAAGGGCGGCGCGGCGGGCGAAGGCTGGATCAACGCGGGCATCTACCTCATCCCGCGGGAACGCTTGACGGACATCCCGGCGGGTCGGCCGGTGTCGCTGGAGCGCGAGGTGTTGCCGCGCTGGGTGGCGGCGCCGGGCGTGGTCGGCGTGCCGGGCGGGCGGTTCATCGACATCGGTACGCCCGAGTCGTTCGCGGCGGCGGAGGCGTTCTTCGGCGAGCGGCCCGCGTGAGCGGGCTGTTCCTGAGCGCGCCTGACTCGCACAGGAACAGCCCGCTCACGCGGGCCGCTCGCCTACAGATCATGCACCCACCCCGTCGGCGCCAGCGGCCGGCGCCGCCCGCCATCGTCCAGCCACAGCCCCGCGTCCACGCACTCGCCGATCTTCACCACCGGCACCGGCGACGCGCCAAGCAACCGCGCCCCGTCGGCCGCGCTCACGGTGAACAGCAGCTCGAAGTCCTCGCCGTCGCCCAGCGCGTGCGCCAGCGGCGGCCTGCCGCTCGTTCGCGCCAGCTCGACCGCGTCCGGGTGAACGGGAATCGCCGCGGCGTCGAGCACAGCCCCGCAGCGGCTCTCCTCCAGGATGTGATTCAGGTCGGCGGCCAAGCCGTCGCTGATGTCGATCATCGAGTGCAACCCAACCACCTCGTGCAGCCGCAGCGCCTCGCGCACCCGCGGCGTCGGCGTCAGGTGCCGGCCGCGGATGCTGCCGCCGACCGGGCCGGTCACGAACACCCAGTCGCCCGGCCGCGCCCCGGAGCGGAGAACCGGCCCGCGCGCCGTCGCCTCCCCGAACAGCGTGACCGCTACCACCAGCGCCCCGTCCCAACTGTTCGTGTCGCCGCCGACCACGGCCACGCCGAATTCGTCCGCCACCTCGCGGATTCCGACGTAGAGTTCTTCGCCGACAGCCCTTCCGCCGCGCGGCAGCGCCACCGCGACAACCGCCGCGGTCGGCACCCCGGCCATCGCGGCGATGTCGGACAGGTTCACCGCCATCGCCTTCCGCCCCGCCGCCCGCGCCCCGACCTCCGCCAGGATGAAGTCGGTGCCGTCGGTGAGCAGGTCGGTGGTGACGAGCAGCGGCCGCCCGGACGGCGCCAGCACGGCGCAGTCGTCGCCCGGCCCGACCGGCACCCGCGGGTGGGCCGGCGTCCGCGAGCGGAGCCAGGCGATGTAGTCGAATTCGGGCATTGGATCAGAGGACAGAGGACAGAGGACAGAGGACAGAGGACAGAGGACAGAGGACAGAGGACAGACCGTGCCTTGGTGTCATTCCGTTTCCTGACTTCTGCCCTCTGTCTTCTGACCTCTGTGCGGCTCGTCCAGTTTTTTCACCTGTGCCCATAATTCAGCTCCCACCACTTTTTCCTGTTAGGCAGGATTTTCCTCCCCGGCCCTCGGTTTTTCTCGCGCCACGCGAAAAACTGTTCTAGACTGCGGTACGCCCTCCGCCCCGCATCCGCGCCGGCCCGAAAGGTTTGCGAGATGTCCACCCCCTCCGCGGCCGCCCCGACCGACGCCGCCAAGCCGTCGCCGCTCGTCCACCGCGTCTTCGGCGAACCCCACTTCCACGCCGACGGCGACGTCGCCGCGGTGGCGTTCGCGGCCGACGGGTCCGTGCGCTCGGTCGACGACGACGGCGTCCTCCGCCACTGGGCCGCGGACGGCCGACAGCTCGCCCGCTTCTACCTCAGCGACCTCGAAACCCTGTGGGCGTTCTCGCCCGACGCCGCCCTCCTGGCCAGCGGCAACGACGACCTCATCCTCTGGGACGCCGCCGCCGGGCAGCTCGTCCGCCGCCTCGCCCAGGACTCGTGGGTCACCGCCGTCGCCTTCAGCGCCGACGGCCGCACCGTCGCCAGCGGCCACGACGACGGCACCGTTCGGCTGTGGGACGTGGCCAGCCAGAAGTCGCTCGGCAAGTTCCTGGCGCACCCGAAGGCCGTCAGCGCCGTGGCGTTCTCGCCGACGGGCGACCACATCGCCACGGCCGGGGAAGACCGTTTGGTCCGCGTCTGGGACAACTATTCGCACAAGCTCGTCGGCGACCTCCGCAGCCACACCGACCGCATCCCGGCGCTGGCCTGGAGCCCCGACGGGCAGCTGCTGACCTCCGCCGGCTGGGACACGTCCGCCCGCGTCTGGCGGGTCGGCACCCCGGACCCGGTCATGCTGTTGAACAGCCACGCCGACCAGGTGACCACGCTGGCGTGGAGCCCGGACGGCAAGCTCCTCGCGTGCGCCGACTCCGACTTCGACATCACCCTGTGGGCGGACGCCGCCGCCGGGACCGCGGCGCACCTCCTCCGCGGCCACGCCGACGACGTGCGCTGCCTGGCGTTCAGCCCCGACGGCACCCGGCTGGCCAGCGCCGGCCTCGACCGCGTCGTCCACGTCTGGGACACGCAGACCGGCAAGCTCGTGGCGGGGCCGAACCCGACCGGCCGGCACGCGGTCGCGGTCGTGCCCGGTCCGACGCCGAAGCTGGCGAGCTCGGCCGGGCCGGCCGTGCGCGTGTGGGACGCGACCACCGGCGCCGAGGTGCCGCCGAGCGGGGCGTGCGCCGCGGCCGGCGTCGCCGCCAGCCCGGACGGCAAGTGGCTCGCCGTCGCCGGCACCGACCACCTCACCCGCCTGTGCGACGCCGCCACCGGCGCGACGGTCCGCACCCTGGAG
>Ga0335394_10009259_pt1 | contig 11099 bp, 6 predicted proteins | sample MAT03_FD_205741 | JGI IMG/M metagenome (GOLD analysis project Ga0335394, IMG submission 205741) | Freshwater microbial communities from Lake Fryxell liftoff mats and glacier meltwater in Antarctica - MAT-03 (spades assembly) (version 2) ... | reverse complement strand
GAGCTGAAAGCGCGGGGCAAAAGCGGCGACCGGATCGTGCTGCAATTCGCCGAAGTGCTCGACAAGCAGGGCAATTTTTACACCGATAATTTGCGGGCAGCGCGTTGTACGGATACCTGGATCCTGAACGGTGAAAAAATTGACAACATCCAAAAAGTTGTCAATTCTGAGTTCGAAACCTTCGAGCCGCATTTTACTTTTCACGGATTTCGCTACGCGAAAATCGAAGGGTATCCGGGCGAGTTGAAGCCGGAAAACATCACAGCCATCGCGCTCTATTCCGCCATGCGCCCGACGGGTAGTTTCAGCAGTTCTGACCCGCTCATCAACCAGTTGCAACACAACATCCAGTGGGGGCAGCGCGGCAATTTTCTCGACGTGCCGACCGACTGCCCGCAGCGCGACGAACGCCTCGGCTGGACGGGCGATGCGCAGGCATTCAGCCGGACGGCCGCCTTCAACTTCGACGTGCACAACTTTTTCTCCAAATGGTTGAAAGATGTAGCCGCCGACCAGCGGGCCGACGGCGCCGTGCCCTGGGTGATTCCACAGGTGCTGCTGCCCGCCAAGGCCGCCTCCGCCGGCTGGGCGGATGTCGCCACGATCGTGCCCTGGAATATGTGGCTCGCGTATGGCGACCGCCGCATCCTCGAAGACCAGTATCCGAGCATGAGGGCGTGGGTGGAATTCATGCGGGCGCAGAGCAAAAACAATCTTTGGAACACGGGCTTCCACTTCGGCGACTGGCTGTTTTACAGCATCACCGACGATAATGACGGCCGCTCGGCTATCACCGATAAATACCTCATCGCACAGTGCTTTTTCGCGCATTCCACGCAGTTGCTGCTCAATGCCGCGCAGGTTTTGGGCAAAAAAGACGACGTGGCAACCTATTCCGACCTGTTGAATAAAGTCAAGGCCGCCTTCCTCAATGAATACGTCACGCCCAACGGCAGGCCGCTTTCGCCTACTCAAACGGCTTATGTGCTGGCCCTGCAATTCGATATGCTGCCCGAAGTGCAGCGGACGCAGGCCGCCAAAAACCTGGCCGCCAACATCAAATCATACGGCGACCACCTTACGACTGGTTTTCTCGGCACCCCGCATCTCTGCCACGTCCTCACCCGCTTCGGTTACAACGACCTGGCTTACACGCTTTTGAATCAAAAAACCTATCCGTCGTGGCTCTATCCGGTCACGAGGGGCGCGACCACCATCTGGGAGCGCTGGGACGGTATACGGCCCGACAGCAGTTTCCAGGCGATCACCATGAACTCTTTTAACCACTACGCCTACGGCGCCATCGGCGACTGGATGTACCGCGTCATGGCGGGTCTCGACACCGATCCCGATGCGCCGGGCTACAAGGCCATCCGCATCGAACCGCGGCCCGGCGGCGGGTTCACACAGGCGGCCGCTGCGCTGCAAACTCTTTACGGTCCTGCCGCCAGCCGCTGGCAGCGCGACGGCAAAAACCTGGCGCTTGAGGTGGAAATCCCTGCCAATACGACGGCGACGCTGGTCTTCCCGACCTCCGAGGCGGCCACGATTACCGAAGGCGGTAAACCGCTTGCCGACATACCGGACATCCGCCTGGGAGCTGCGGAAAACGGCCAGGTCGTTTTAAAGGTGGGTTCCGGAAAATACAGTTTTGTGGTAGCGGGGAAAGGACAGGTGGAGACAAAAAAGCAATAATGCTCACTACAAACCGGACTGTGGTCAAGCCATTGCCCGTCCTGATAAAAACAACAACCATCCAGTTTAACCCATGGGCATCGTACTCGGTATCATTTTTCACTTCATCGGCGGCTTTGCTTCCGGCAGTTTTTACGTCCCGTTCCGGCGGGTGCGGGGCTGGTCCTGGGAAAGCGCCTGGATCGTCGGCGGTGTATTTTCATGGCTGATCGTGCCCTTTGTGGCTGCTTCGCTGACCGTGCCCGGTTTTATGGACATCATCCGCAGCGCAGAAGGGAGCACGCTGTTGTGGACTTATTTTTTCGGACTCCTCTGGGGCATCGGCGGATTGACGTTCGGGCTTTCCATGCGCTATCTGGGCATGAGCCTGGGGATGAGTGTGGCACTTGGCTATTGCTCTGCCTTCGGGGCGCTGGTGCCGTCTGTCTACTATGCGCTCAACCCGACAGCGGGAAAAACGGGCATTTGGGAAATGATCGCCAGTCCCGGCGGGCCATTGATTTTGGTCGGAGTGGCCGTTTGTCTGGCGGGCATCGGCATTTGTGGCAGGGCAGGCATGATGAAGGAAAAAGAACTGGACGACGCGACTAAAAAAGAAGGTGTGGCGGAGTTCAATTTGACAAAAGGCCTGGCGGTAGCGACTGTTTCGGGCATCTTGTCCGCTTGTTTCAACTTCGGGATCGAAGCCGGAAAAGACATGGCAGCGGTGGCTGTCGGGTACGGCGCCAACCCGCTCTTTCAAAACAACGTAATTTTTGTCGTGCTGCTCTGGGGGGGACTGACGACCAATTTCATCTGGTCTATGGTGCTGAATTTCAGGAACAAATCCTTTGGTGATTACAGCAACCGAAAATCTGCGCTGCTCCAGAATTATGGCTGGGCGGCACTCGCCGGCACGACATGGTTCATGCAGTTTTTCTTCTACGGCATGGGAGAATCTAAATTGGGCAACGGCGCTTCATCCTGGATTTTGCACATGGCTTTCATCATTTTGATTTCCAGCGCGTGGGGTTTGTTCCTGAAAGAATGGAAAGGGGTGAGCCGCCGCACGTTTGCCACGATTCTGGCAGGTGTGGGCGTGATTTTGCTCTCGGTGCTCCTCGTAGGTTGGGGGAATTCGATGAAATAAGAAGGCTCATGCAAACGAAGGCAATTCCTGCTCCAAAAAAACGGACAGCGGGCAGATGCGCAACCCATCGCTGCGGTCAAAACGTTCGCCGCTGGGCGTGATCACATAATTGAAGTCCGACTGCAGGTCTTCAATGCTCTGGTAAAAACCTTTTGAGATGCTGGGTGAAACGGAAAACTTGATCTCGATACATACTTTTTTGCCTTTTGGGGTAATCATCAAAATATCAACTTCTGCACCATTTTGGGTTCGGTAATAGTAAAAATCGGAAAATTCGGGCGCTTCCCGAATGATTTGCTCCAGAACGTAGCCTTCCCACGACGCCCCGACCGCAGGGTTGCCGCGCAGGTGCTCCATGTCAAATACCCGCAAGAGATAATGGAGCAATCCGCTATCGCGGAGATACAGTTTGGGCGATTTGGTCAGTCGCTTACCCAAATTGGCAAAGTAGGGCGGCAATCGACGGATCAGGAAACTGCCTTCCAGCAGTTCGAGGTATTTGTTGACAGTCGGTTGCGTCACACCCAGCGAAGCTGCCAGCGCGCTTGCATTGAACATACTCCCGTGCAGGTGCGCCAGCATAGAAAGCATATTGCGCACCAAACCCGCAGGTACCACAAATCCCAGGCGGGAAAGGTCCCGATGAATAAAAGTTTCAGTGAAATCGTCCAGCCATTTTCGGCTGATAAGAACCTCGGGTGCAAGCAGGGAACCGGGAAATCCACCCCGCAGCCAATGCTCTTCTTGAGAAAAAAGACTCCGAACTTCCGAATAAGAGAATGGTGGCAATTCGTGGTAAGCGATGCGCCCAGCCAGTGTCTCCGTATTGAGTTTGACGATATGAGGCGAAGCCGAGCTAAGCAAAATGAACCTGGCAGGTTCGCGCTTTTGGTCAGTCAATGCCCGCAACAACGCAAACAACTCCGGACGCACCTGAATTTCATCTATGATGACACATTTGTCGGCGTGACCAGCGAGATACGTTTGAGCATCTTCCAGTTTGAACCAGTCTTCCCGGAGTTCCAAATCAAGGTAGAGGCTGGGTTTGGCAATTTGCGATTGCAGATGCTTGACAAGCGTAGTTTTTCCAACTTGCCGTGAACCGACCAGCCCAACAATCGGCGACCAAGTCAAATCCCGGAGGATTTTTTGTGTAAGCAGGCGTTCAATCATGACACAAAAATAATGTTATCCAAGTAAATTGAAAATTCAATTTTCAATTTACTTGGATGAGTGCTCTAAATCTCGCTGCAGGCAGGCATATCGGGCTTCTTCTTTCCCTTTTTCGCCACCTGGGTGGTTTAACAGGGTTGGGGTCCGGTGGGATCTGCGGCGACCTGGGAGATGCAAGCAGCATCAGGGACAAGGCGAGGTAGAAGATTAATTTTTTCAGGTGCAGGCTACTCGGCAGCGCGGAGCAAAAATGCAATCAGCACTGATTGCCTGAAATTTTGACAGATGATCAACCTGTTTTCACAGATAAGGAATGCGGCACCAATAACTTAGTCATTTTAGGTCAACCATTTTTTCATCAGACAACACTATTTTTCTGCGAATAGTGGGGCTATTTAAAGAAAAATAGCGGCCGTATGATGGAACAAAGGGTGGCATCAAATGACTAAGTTATTGGTGCCGCGTTCCTTACAATCAATAAAACACAAAAATGTCAGTCAAAACCTTTCAACACGTTTCTTACCTGTGGGACGAAACACGCGCCGCTGAGCTGGCCGGCGATGAAGTCGCCCTGCTCGTATACCGTTCCAACCTGCTCGGTGCCGACCTGCGCCTGACCAACTATGGCGGCGGCAACACCTCCTGCAAAGCCCGGGCAAAAGACCCGCTCACGGGCAATGAAGTCGAAGTGATGTGGGTGAAAGGTTCCGGCGGTGACCTTGGTACCATGAAGCGCAGCGGCCTGGCAGCGCTTTATATCGAGCGGTTGCGCAGCCTCAAAAACGTCTATCGCGGCCTCGAACACGAAGACGAAATGGTCGAATTGTTCAACCACTGCATCTACGACCTGGCTTCCAAGGCGCCTTCCATCGACACCCCGCTCCATGGCTTTTTGCCTTTCAGGCACATTGACCACTTGCACCCCGATGCCGCCATCGCCATTGCTGCGGCGAAAGACGGCGAGCGCATCACCCGCGAATTGTTCGGCGGCACCATCGGCTGGGTCGGCTGGCAACGCCCGGGCTTCGACCTGGGTTTGCAGTTGCAGGAATGTCTGGAGGAAAACGCCCGAAAAGGCATCGCGCTGCGCGGCATCCTGCTCGGTTCGCACGGACTCTTCACCTGGGGCGATACGGCTTACGAGAGTTATGTCAACACGCTGGAGGTCATCGAAACCTGTGCAGCGTTTCTGGAAAAAAATTACGGGAAAAACCGTCCGGTGTTTGGCGGGGAGAACGTTCAACTTCCTGAACGTTTCAACCTTCAGGGAGGCGGATCGCCGGCCCGAAAACAGGCCGCTGCGCTTGCTCCGATTTTGCGCGGGTTGTGCAGCCCTCCCCCCCGGCCCCCCCATGCGGGGGGGAGTGCGGCCAACTCTTTGGATCGGGCAAGCCAGGAGAAAGGATCTGGGCCTTCCATTGCTAATGGAAATAGCCAGGAAAAGGCTCCGCTCCCCCCCGCGTGGGCGGGGCATATGATCGGCCATTTCTCCGACGACGAGCGCGTCCTCCAGTTCATCAATTCCAACGACCTCGCCCGCCTCGCTCCGATGGGCACCTCCTGCCCCGATCACTTTCTGCGGACAAAAATCAGCCCGCTGGTGCTGGACCTGAAACCCGACGAAGACCTGTCCGATGTATCCGGTATTCAGGCAAAACTCGCCCCGGCTTTTAAAGCCTACCGCCAGATGTACGCCGACTACTACGCGGCCTGCAAACGCCCGAACAGTCCCGCCATGCGTGACCCCAATCCGGTCGTCATTCTCTGGCCCGGCGTGGGGATGTTCACCTTCGCCAAAGACAAGCAGACCGCCCGCGTTGCCGCCGAGTTTTACACCAACGCCATCCATGTGATGCGCGGGGCAGAAGCGGTTTCCGAATACACTTCGCTGCCAAGACAGGAAGCCTTCGACATCGAATACTGGTTGCTGGAAGAAGCCAAATTGCAACGGATGCCGAAACCCAAACCCTTGACCGGGCGGGTCGCACTGGTGACCGGATCGGCAGGTGGTATCGGCAAGGCGATTGCCCGAAAATTGGCCGAAGAAGGCGCTTGCGTAATGCTCAACGACCTCAATCCGGAGCGTCTGAAACAAGCAAAAGCCGAGTTGAAGGCGGGTTTTGGCCACGATAACGTGGGGGCTGTGGTACTGAATGTGACGGACGCCTCCGCTATTGAAAGCGCTTATGAAGCCGCCTGCCTCGCTTTCGGCGGCGTGGACATCGTCGTGAACAACGCGGGCATCAGCATTTCCCAGCCCTTGGCCGAACACACGGAGGAAAACTGGGACAAACTCTACGATATCCTGGTAAAAGGCCAGTTTTTAGTCAGCCAAGCCGGCGTAAACGTGATGCGCAAGCAAGGTTTTGGGGGCGATATCGTGAACATTGTATCCAAAAATGCCGTGGTAGCAGGTCCTAACAACGCCGGCTACGGCTCTGCCAAAGCCGCCCAGGCCCACCTCACCCGCCTGCTCGCCGCCGAACTCGGCCCCGACCGGATCCGGGTGAATACCGTGAATCCCGACGCCGTCATCGCCGGTTCCAACATCTGGTCGGGCGGATGGGCGGAAGGGCGCGCCAAAGCCTACGGCATCACCGTCGCCGAACTGCCCGCCTACTACGCAAAGCGGACGCTGCTGAACGAAATCATCCTACCGGAAGACATCGCCAACGCTTGTTTCGCTTTTGTCGGCGGACTTTTGAACAAGTCCACCGGCAATGCGCTGAACGTGGACGGCGGGGTAGCGATGGGTTTTTTGAGGTAAATTCAACTTGCCTTTTCCTGAACAAAGAATACTTTCGGACCGCCAAAGCAATCTGATTCATGCCAACTCAACCGCTCATGTTCATCGCTGATAATATCCAGGATTTCAACCATAAAAATCGCTCCGCCCACGAGTTTCATTTTCAACACAGCACCGAATTGCTCGACCGAAAAGGGATGGACGTTCAGGGAGTAATTGAAAAAATCAAATCGTTTCAGGTGGCTATTCCGTCGTGGGCGCTCGGTACGGGTGGTACCCGCTTCGGGCGGTTCCCCGGCGGGGGCGAGCCGCGCAGTCTGGAGGAAAAAATCGAAGATGTGGGGCTGCTGCACCAGCTCAACCGCTCGTCCGATTCCATCTCGTTGCACATTCCCTGGGACATCCCGCGCGATCCGGCAGCATTGAAAAGCCATTTGAAGACGCATGGTTTGACCATTGATTCCGTCAATTCCAACACGTTTCAGGACCAACCTGACCAGGCGCTTTCCTATAAATTCGGCTCGTTGTGCCATGCCGATGCCGCCGTCCGGCAGCAAGCCATTGAGCACAATATCACCTGCATTGAGCATGGCAAAGCGCTGGATTCCAGGGTGTTGACCGTTTGGCTGGCCGATGGATCCAGTTTTCCCGGTCAACAGCATTTTCGTGGCGCCTGGCAACGCACCGCCGATTCGCTCACGGATATTTACGCTGCCATGCCGGATGACTGGAAGATGCTGATCGAGTACAAGCCCTACGAGCCGAATTTCTACTCGATGGTGATTCCTGATTGGGGCACGTCCTATTCGCTTTGCCAGTATGTCGGTAAAAACGCCCAGGTGCTTGTGGATTTGGGCCACCACCTGCCCAATACCAACATCGAACAGATCGTGGCCCGGCTCATGCACTTCGGACGACTCGGCGGCTTCCATTTCAACGGCTCCATGTACGGGGATGACGACCTCACCACAGGCAGCATCAAACCTTACCAGTTCTTCCTGATTTTTAACGAACTGGTCGATGCGATGACTGATCCTTCCGTGAAAAACCCGCCGCTCGCCTGGATGATTGACGCCAGCCACAACCTCAAAGATCCGCTTGAGGACCTGCTGCAATCCGTCCAGAATATCCTGACCACCTACGCCAAAGCCTTGCTGGTAGACCGCGCGACATTGGCTGACGCTCAGCAAAACAACGATGTCGTGGCTGCGGAAGAACTGCTGCGCGATGTTTTCGCGACCGATACCCGTGCCCTGGTGGCCGAAGCCGCCCGGCAGGCCGGAGGAGCGATGGATCCGATCGCCCTGTACCGGAACCTGGGAGTACGGGAAACATTGATTGAAAAACGTGGCAAAAAAAGCGTCGCGACCGGCCTGTAAACCTATGATCCTGATCTTCGACATCGGCAAGACCAACAAAAAATGCTTCGTCTTCGACGGGGATTACCACATGGTGTTCGAACGGAGCACCCAACTGCCGGAAACCACCGATGAAGACGGTGATCCTTGCGAGGACGTCTACTTGCTGACTGCCTGGGTACAAGAATCGCTGAAGGATGTCTTGGACGATCCGCGCTTTCAAATCCGGGCGATCAATGTGGCGACTTACGGAGCCAGTTTTGTCCATCTATCCCCGGACGCTGTTGCGGAAAGCGCGATCCTTACCCCGCTGTACAACTACCTCAAATCGTTCCCAACAGATCTGCGAAAACAGTTCTTCGGGACTTATGGCGGAGAGGCAAAAATTGCCCTCGAAACCGCTTCACCGGTGCTGGGGCATCTCAACTCCGGGCTTCAATTGTACTGGATTAAACATTGCAAGCCGCTGATTTTTAATCAAATAAAATGGTCAATACACCTGCCGCAATATATCGCTCATACCATCAGGAGGGCGGTGCTTCAATCGGATAGCCATCCTGCAACATCCATCATACCAGCCACAGAGATCACCAGCATCGGCTGCCACACCCTGCTCTGGGATTTTAGGAAAAATGACTACCACGACTGGGTGAAAGCAGAAGGCATTGAAGAGAAATTTCCACCCATCATCCCGGCACGGGGTGTCTTCAGGTCGCCCCGTGACGATGCGGCAATCAAAGGTGAGGTTGTTCAGGAAAGCCCGGAACAGCGTTCCAGGGTACAAATCGGCACCGGCCTGCACGACAGTTCCGCCGCGCTGATTCCCTATCTCGCCTGTTTCGACGAGCCGTTCGTGCTGATTTCCACGGGCACCTGGTGTATCTCGCTCAATCCTTTTAACCGCGCGCCGCTCCGCTCCGAAGAACTGGCGCAGGACTGTCTTTGCTATCTGACGTATGAGGGCAAACCGGTGAAAGCTGCCCGTTTTTTCGGTGGGCATGAACACGAAATGAAAGTAAAGGAGTTGGCAGCAGCGTTTGGGGTGGCGGATGTACCGGCGGCTTTAGCAGCCGGATTTAAGGAAGGCCGGTTACGAAACCTTCAAGGTTTCGTAACCGCAGACGCATCAGCCGCCGAGGCCGCGTACCTCGAGTTCATGCGCCAACTCGTTGAAAAACAAGTCGTTTCAACCCGACTGGCTCTGGGCGATTCGCCAGTGCGCCGCATTTTTGTAGACGGTGGGTTTTCCAAAAACGAAACCTATATGACCCTGCTCGCCGAAGCATTTCCCGAAATGGAAGTCTTCGCAGCGGAGGTAGCCCAGGCGACCGCACTCGGTGCGGCATTGGCGATGCATGCGCATTGGAATAAAAAACCAATCCCCCAAAACCTGATTTCACTCAAAAAAATCCGTGTCTGAACCGTGTGATCCGTGTTCCAATCGCACGCGGATCACACGGTTCAGACACGGATGACACGGATTTTTTATGAAACTCGCTTACCATCCGAATTATCCCTCCATGGACGACCTCCGCGAACGCGCCCGCCAACGCATCCCGCGTTTTGCTTTTGAATACCTCGACGGCGGCTGCAATGAGGACGTGAACCTTTACAAAAACACCGCTGAACTGCGGGAAGTGGAGATGAAGCCGTATTACCTCCGTGTGCACAGCGGCTCGGACCTGAAAACCGAACTATTCGGTCATGTGTACAACGCGCCTTTCGGCATCGCACCCGTCGGTTTGCAGGGCCTGATATGGCCCAATGCGCCGGAGATCCTGGCAAAAGCGGCTGTGGAACACAATATTCCATTCGTCCTCAGCACCGTCAGCACGTCCAGCATCGAGCGGATCGGTGCTCTGACGGAAGGCAAATTCTGGTACCAACTCTACCACCCCGCCGACAATGCTTTGCGCGATGACATTTTGGACCGGGCAGCGGCGGCGGGTTGCCGGGTATTGGTCATTCTTTGCGACGTACCGACCTTCGGTTACCGACCGCGCGACATCCGCAATGGACTGGCGATGCCGCCGAAAATGACCCTGCGCAATATCCTGCAAATCATGGGCAAGCCGAATTGGGCCATCCAGACCCTCCTCCATGGACCGCCTCATTTTGCCACCATGAAAAAGTACATGCCCAAAGACCTGAACATGAAGCAACTGGGGCTGTACATGAACCAGACTTTTTCAGGTCGGCTGAACGAAGAAAAAATCGCGCCCATCCGCGACCGCTGGAAAGGCAAAATCGTGTTGAAAGGAGTCGCCAGCGAAGAAGACACCGCCCTGGCAATCCGGCTGGGTCTGGACGGCATCATCGTATCCAACCACGGGGGCAGACAACTGGACGCGGGTCAATCATCCATCCATGCATTGCTGCCGATCGTCCGGAAATACGCCGGACAAATCAAAATCATGCTCGACAGTGGTGTGCGCTCCGGACCCGATGTGGCGCGGGCGCTGGCGAGCGGTGCGGAGTTCACTTTTTTAGGCAGGTCGTTCATGTACGGCGTGGCCGCATTGGGTCAGGCAGGCGGCAACCACACGATCTCGATCCTGAAAACCCAGTTGCAGCAGGTGATGGAGCAGATTTGCTGTGAACGGGTGGGGGATTTGCCGAAGCATTTGGTGGATTGTTGACTGTTGACTGTTGACCGTTGACTGTTGACTGTTGGCTGCCCGATATTTTTTTGTTGTTGAATTGGGATTGGAGTCTTTCGCAAGGTGCATGTCTCGGAACACGTCGCTTTTGTCCTTCTGACGGAATCCATCCACGTTGCTTGGGTGTGTCGCAGGTTTTTCAAAAAACGAGACAGCACAAGCGGTGTGGTAACTATACAGCCGGGGTACAGAGCGAATCTCCATTGATTTCCGACCTCGGAGAGTAGGCTGTCCAAACCGAAAAAAAACTCTTGCACTTTTTGTAAAAGTATCTTTATCTTTCAAACTTAATTGGTTGATTCCCAAATAAGTACAATTTCGCACCTCCCAAAGAGATT
>Ga0335394_10009253_pt1 | contig 11102 bp, 8 predicted proteins | sample MAT03_FD_205741 | JGI IMG/M metagenome (GOLD analysis project Ga0335394, IMG submission 205741) | Freshwater microbial communities from Lake Fryxell liftoff mats and glacier meltwater in Antarctica - MAT-03 (spades assembly) (version 2) ... | reverse complement strand
CGACTCGAATCTCTCATGACCCATAATTTCCAGCGTTTTGACCCGGCATCATTCCTCGCCGCGTGAAGTATAAACGAAGAAAACCGTGAGACCCATAGCAATAATGCGTTAATATCCGGTTCTCAAGACCGGCTGGGTGATTCTGTAGGTGGCTGCGGGGACAATAACTTACGTCAATGCCCGAATTCCGTTGCAGCGCCCATTGCAGCGCCGAATGGGCACAATCTGGCAGCGAATGACAAGACTGGTCATCTCACAGGTGACCTGGGTCGCGTTGTCGAGGCATGGCAAAAGCTCTCAGCGGAAGCTCGGCTGATGATCCTGGCACTGGTGTCAGCTACCGAATCGAGTTCCACACCCCCCCCGAAATGAAACGCTTCGTCAGGTCTCTGTCATAACCCCGAAAGTTGGATCGCTCGAATGAACGCATGGCAGATTTTTATGACGGCTGGATCACAATCGATGATCGACTGTGCAGTGGGCCGGGCTGACCCTTGTTCCTTCAAGACCAAGCTGGAAAGACATCGTGATTTCGATTGCTGATCGTGTGAAGCATGACGCAGGCTCAGGAAGCGAGTCGGATCGGGTTTTTACAGGTTTTCTACCTTCATGAAAGCTGATTCCCAGTCGAACCGTGCGGACTTGATTGCCGGAATCGAAAACAGGCCATCAGGCCCGTGCGATCGACGGGGAATAGTGGGCTTTTAGGCATTCCCGGCAGTGTGAGCCGTTCCCCCACTGAAATCTAACGAACGTGGATGAAACTGCATGGACGGGAGTGAGAGGTGGCATTTCTCACAGTGCATCGCACGAAGAGGTTTTGTTCCACTCGCTTCCGTTCCAGACCTGTCACTTCCCAGATCTTCAAACGTAAGCGTCCGGGGAAACCATTCTTGCCAGGGTCCGTAGTCTTGGGTCCGGTGAATTCCGGTCTCTTGGCTTTTTCTGATGAGGTGAGTTATGAGCGAACGGGAGCAGGTTTGGCGTGAGTTGATTGAGTGGCAGCCGTGGTCGGGGCTGACGGTGGCCGCGTGCTGCGAGGAGGCGGGCGTTTCGGTCGCCTCATTTTATCGGTGGAGGAAACTGCTGACGGAGCCGCAGGATTCTCGGCGACAACGGACGACGAGAAGATCCACAACGGAGTCACCGCGTCATTCATGACGGCAATGAATGGATGGGCCTGCCCGGAGACGGGAGTACACACAAGTTCAGGCCATTGCTTGACAAGCCAGTTGTAGCCATTTCCACGATTTGAAGGCAGCGTCAGCCGGCTGCCAAAGGAACGGGTATGTGCCATGGAAATCCCATTCCGGCCGACTGCAGGTCCGTGACCCGCATCAGGATTTCACCAGTGGCATATCGAATGGGAAACTCCGAGTTCGACGACGAACATTTTCCTGAGGAACACGAAGCTCCCCCATCACCCTTAACTGGACAACTTCCGGATCCGCACACTCCACAGCAGGCCGGATTCTCCCAGTCCGGATCGACTGCCGGGAAGTCGGTCACACAGCATTTTCGCGCGTCGAATGGATTGCACTCTGGACGGGGGCAGTACCACAATAAAAACGCTGGGCTCTCAGCCACTGATTACGGCGTACATGGCTGTCGTTTCGCCAGGCTCACAACCGCAGCAATTGCATCCATCCTGCGACCACCCGACAGTTCCGGAGCAGGAATTGCATGATCCACTGAGACTACCGTAGAGTGGTTGGTGAACGCAGTCTCCATCATTTGCAACATCGGCCTTGTAGATTCCGGTCACACAAGAAATCGATATCTGAAAATTCTCCGCAGCCGGAGGCGCATGAAGACTGCCAACTCTCTCTCCGACAGACCATCCTTCCCAGCCCGCCTTCGGCTTCATGACAAATTTGCAGCCGCCAGGACACGGACAACGGTTAGAGAGAAAATACGATCCTTTAACAAGCGCCCACTTGACTGTGGCTGGCAAGACAGACGTGTCCGGCATTCCGGGCGATGGTGTGCAGCACGATGACATAACAGGTGCTCCGGACAGAACATTTTGAAGGAAGCAGGATCAGCCCTGGGTTGCAGCAGAAGTTTCGGGCCACTTTCGTATAGGACAGGACTCCGAAGCCCATCTTACTTTGACGTTCAGAAAACAGCCGCATCCCGGACGCAGGGAAATCGCACGTTAGGTTGTGGAAAAAGCGGCCCAAATTTTGTCGAGCACGGTCTCATCCCATCCTGCGCGAAGGCGCTTGCCGCGAATGTTGTCTTTGACGGCCTTGTCTCGCTGCAGAATGTTGAGTGCCATGCGACGAATTGAAGCAGAAATTTCGGGAGCTGTTCCGCTGCGAATTCGGCTTGAGTCCTCTGCAAAAGTTACATCAAGAATGTAATGTTGACTATTTTCAATGCCCCAGTGACCTCGAATATGGCCAGCCAGAGCTCGCACTTTGGGGGCGAGACTGGTAATAAAAAATGACGTCTCCAGTTCGTCCTTTTCGCCGATTGTTCGTTCCCGAACAACCATACCTACAGATTGCAGCCCCGGCCACCGCTTGGTAGCCGTCCATTTCCGCGCAAAACTCCACACCGGCTGCATTCTCAGGCAGTTTTCGGGAGCGGGACGAGCTTGTTGAGCCGGGATTCAGTGGGAGGATCGAGACCACATTCGGCGACCAGTCGATCGAACAGGCTTTCGCCGTGATGCCACCATGTTTGCACTTCAGACAATACACTTCCGAGAGTGAATTCCGAAAGGTGCAGTTTCAATGATTCCAGCACGCTTATCAGAATTGTTCGCCGCTGAGCACCCCGAAGAGTTTTACTCGTGCGACCGGTTCGGCGGTCCTGAGCCGCACCGCGAAGGCTGCGTTCGGCTTCATTGTTTGTAGCGTCAACTTCCGGATGAAGCACAAACGTGAATAATTCTTCATCGCACGACAGACGTGCGACTTCGTGGACAAGGTTGTGGTATTCGCGATCCGTTTCATCGTCCGGCTTTGGCTGACGACTCTCGTTGCCGCAGCGAGCGAAGCACAATTCGCACACGTCATCGAACAATTCCGCGACACGTGCAGCGCGACCTGTTTCTTTCAGACGCTGATCGGCAGCGGCAAGCTTTGCCTTTGTGAAGACTGCCAGCAAACCCTCCAGAAAGTTCTTGTACTCCGCATTGTCCGGCTGCAGCAAAGTGATGCGAACGGCTTTGCGAATCAGATGAGCCCAGCATTTCTGAGCCTTTGTGAATCCCTGATACACGGCCGCATCGTCGCTCACAAGGGTGCCGACAAAGCTGTCTTTGGGAAGAAGTTGAGCCAGCGTGTCGCCATCTTTTCGACAGCCAAACACCAGCACGCGTGCCTTCTCAGACAGAAATGCCCACACCGAATTCAGGCTCCAACTGGTTTCGTCGGCATGCACCACAGCGCTGACCGCGATCAATTGACACAGCGATTCAAATTCATGCTCCCACTGCCGTGACAACTGGTTCAGCAAGGCATCGGCCTGAGACTTCGACAGGTCCAGTTCCCAGAAGAATCTCAGCAGCGTGCCGACTTTGTCCATCGACAGTCCGACCATCGAGACCATGAAAGCAACTGTGACGTGAATCTCAAATCCAAATTCGGACAGCGGCAGCACGCCGTCGATCTGTCCTTCTTCGCCATTCGGGCCACGCCAGATTTCATAAACAACGAGCGTCGCTTTACCGTCGCGAATTCGCCACACCGGTCGTTCGATTCCCGGATGGCATTGAGGCAGTTCGAAGCCGTCCGGAAGAACCAGTTCGTGATGATCGGCCTTGTCAATTTTATCCTGATTCGGAACTCGCCCACGTCGATCCGACGCCTGTTGATCGCCATTGGAACCGTGTGTCTTTGGCTTGCCGGATGCATTCGATTCTGCATCCTTCCGCCGCTTTTCATCAGCTTTCGCTGAATAGGACTTATCCAGACGCTGCGTCGGATTCTTCTTTTCCAGCTCTGCGATTCGTTTCTTCAACTGCAGGTTTTCTGCTCGCAAGGCCGACAACTCCACTTGCAACTGCGCTACAAGCGCCGCCAAATCTGAGTAACTCGGTTGTCCTGCGGTTCCGTCCATGAAACCATATCTACCAAACCTTCAATTCTGGCAAAACCCCAGTTTCCGCGGGGAAATGGACGGCTACACCGCTTGAGCACTTTCCTGTCTTCGTCTGAAAGTTCAATTGTGTAATACGTACGACGTTCGAGTCGACCGTGAGACTTCTCACGTGTGATCAGTCGTCGCAACCCTTCGGCGGTGAAATCTGATTCTGCAAACTCCACAAACTTGTTGAGCAGATACTTATACAGAGTCGGCTGATTTCCTTTCACACTGAGAATGTAATCTGCTTCCGCATCAATGATGGCCTGAGCCGTTTCGGTCTGACAATGCATCGCATCCAGAGTCACGATGGCACCATCCAGTTCCAGCAGTTGCAGGAGCAGAGGAACGGCCGGGATCTCATTCGACTTTGAATCAACCGACATTTGCCGCAGCACAGTGCGTGTTCCAACAGCGAAGGCCGTGATCGTATGAACGGCAGACTTGCCGGACGCCTTGTCGAAAGAACCTCGCAGCATCTTGCCATCAATGGCGACTCCTTTGTTTTGCAGGTTTCCGGCGAACTCATCAACCCATCCATGCATTGCCGAAAGAAATTCTCCCGTGTCGAGTTTCGCAAAGACTCGTCCAAACGTGTCATGACTGGGGATGCCGCTTTCCATCGGAATGTATTTTTCGAACCAATCAGATCTGGCGTCCACAAACCGCTCGACATCAGCCCATCCATTCGCCCCACACATAGTCGCGGTTAAAGCCATGAAGATCATCTCATGGAGATCGTGCGTTGGTCCCCGATATGCTCGAGGGTCTGTAACTTTTTCAAAGTGTTTGTAAACAATACCAGCAGGCCCCGTGTGCATCGCGTCGATCCTTCGTCAAAAACGCTACTGAACAAAACACCCCACTTGACGAAGCGAATTTCATTGCAATGATTGGACCAAACACACTGGCGACGTGCGATTGCCCTGATCCCGGACGCAGGCAAACCGTGTGCTGGACGTTACAATAATTACAACTGCCGCACTCGGTCAGCCGCCTTTAATAGACTTCGTCCGTGACCGTTGTCATTCCGCTGCCAACAAGCCTGTATTATGACTTCAACGAGCGGCTGCTTCCACTCAACAATCCGTGATCAAGGATTTAAGCCCGATGGAACCAATTTTTGCAGGGCAAGAAACGGCAGTAATCCGCAGAGTTGTCTGCGTGGTGTCAGAGGGATTCCCATCAGTTGCAGCATTTTTTCCGGGGTGAAAGCGTCGAGCTCTTGAATGCATTTGCCATTGATAAACGCACACAGCATGGAAGAAGCGGCTTGACTGACCATACAGCCACGCGCAACGAAGCCAACTTCCGTGATGATCTCCTTGTGGATTTCCAGGTAAAGCGTAACTTCATCGCCGCAGGCGGGGATTCGGGCGTAGCCGGTGTGTGTGGCGGTGAGAACCGGGCCACGGTGATATGGGGCATTGAAGTGTTCCAGGATTGGGTTCTCATCCATCTGACACATTCCAACTTTGTTTGCACAATTGAACGGCCATCATTTCTCAGTGACTTCCTCGGAACGCGGAACCACTGTTGCGTCGAACAATTCTTTGCTGTACCTGCCTTTGTTGTTAATTCGGGAATGAAGATCATCAAGGATCCAATGGAAGACGAGCAGGTGCATGGATTGAGCCATTCCCATGTCATCGATCGGTATGTGGAGGTTGCGTGAAGCCAGTGTCCGCAGTTCGCCGCCGTCGTAACCTGTTAGACCCCATGTGACAAGTTGATGGCGGTTGCCCCATTCGACGGCCTGGAGGATATTCTTGCTGTTTCCGCTGCCGCTCATTGCGATCAGGACATCGCCAGGAGCAGCGAAGTTTTTCAATTGTTCGACGAAAATTCGTTCAAAGCCTTCGTCATTGGCCCAGGCGAGAATTGCTGACGTGTTCTCCGACAGGCTCATCACCTTCAGGCGTTTCGCATCATCATTCTGAAAATCAGCAGGATCGAGCGTGCTTTTCAGCAAGTCTTCGGCAAAGTGCCCCGCCGTCGAGCCCGCACCGCCGTTACCGCAAACAAAGACGAATTTGCCTTCATTCCATGCGTCAAATAAATCTCCGCTGAGATCCTGCACATCGGGCGGATTCAAATTACGAATGACTCGGCAGCATTCTTCGAAATACTCAGGCAACGACAATCGAATTCCGAGCATTCTTTTCTCCTGAACTCAGTTTCTCCCTTCTCCCCAGTCTGACGGAGAAGGTGGCCGACAGGCCGGATGAGGGTTGCCTTGGATATGCGATCTTTCAACGAAGTTGCCTTTGGAACTCCCTTTGAATTTCAGATTCAGCCAGTATGAACTCAGCGGCCTCTTTGATTGAGTACTTCGAAACGTAGTCGCGGCCGATGGAACGAATGGGACACACGTATCGATGTCCAGATCTTACTCGAATACTGCGGCAACCGGCATTCACACCTGCCAAGACGTCCGATAAACGGTCACCGATCATCCATGACGCGGTCAAATTGAGGTTCAGATCCTGAGCCGCTCGCAGCAGCATTCCGGGCCCCGGTTTTCGATCGGGATATTCGACCACCGTTTCATCGTCAGTAAACGGGACTTCGTGACGTGAATAGATCGCATCCAGTTCTGCTCCTTCGATACAAAGTTGGCGTTGAAGTTCCTGATGAATTTCCTCAAGCTGGTGTGCCGAAATCATTCCGCGACCGACTGCGGATTGATTGGTCACGAGAACACATTGAAACCCGCATTCCCTCAACTTCCGAATGCTGGCTGCGGTGTGTGGTAGCAGACAAATTTGTTCGGGTGAAGTCAGATAGCCGTCGAGTCGCGTAATTGTGCCATCGCGGTCCAGAAAAACAGCAGCTCCTCGATCAAGTTCCGTTGACTGCGTTTGACTCATCATTCACTGGCCTCCTGATTTTGGAATCGCTCCGGCTGAGTCAGCAACGACCATAACGCGGGAATTGTTTCCCGATGGTCGCCGCAAACGTAGTAACTCCGCCCGCCGTCGTGAATCGTGCGGCAGAGAATTGTTTTCCACGGACGAAAATAGTAAAGCGGATGAGTCACTCCCTTCGTTTTTGTCTCCTGTGGTGGCGGCCCCGGCCCGTCAGCCCAGTTCTCAGGCAGTTCGACGACGTCAAAGACTCCCGTTGTGAAATCCGTGATGGTTTCTCCTTTCTGCCGAGCCACATTTCGAGCCATTGAAAGCGCCTTCAAAAAGACCTCCGGGCCTGTCACTGCCGAACCGATGTTCAGGAAAACGCCGCCCTCCAGACCCCGAATCTGTCGGGCAAAGATCAAAAAGTCCGTGTACGAAGCAGCTCCCAAGGCTGCACCATTCGCATTCGGATAACCGTGAAAGATGTCGCTGCCGATGCTGACATGACACGTAATGGGAACTCCGCATCGCCATCCGGCGGCGGCGATGCTGATGTCGCGATGTGGAAAGTCGTTTTCTTCAATCGTCCGGCCAATGGCCTCGCCAAAACCTTCTCCACGTTGCGCTGCTTTGATCGCGATATCGTTGAGTCTTCCCGTCTCTTGCCAGAGTCCAAACTGACCAACTCGTATCCATTTGGCCACATCTTCACTGGTCTCACCCATGCAAGCCAGTTCGAAATCATGGATCAGTCCGGCTCCGTTGGTGGCAAGCCCGGTTACGAAACCATTCTGGATCAGATCAATCAGAAATCGCGACAGGCCCAGTTTGATTGGATGCCCGCCAATCATCAGAACCACTGGTCGCCCGGCATGCCTCGCCTGCCGAATCGCCGCAGCCACAGAACGAATCTCCATCGTGGTATAACACTCCGGCGGAATTTGGAGCCGTAACACACGCCCCGAGCGGACGTCCGATTGCCGTTCTGCAATCGGTGCCAGAAGCAATTGCTCACGATCGAATTGAGGATATCGACTCACGTTTTGACGTTCCGATAAGACATCTGCGGATCTGCCAAGAGCGAACAAGCCTCCCAAATCTCGGGTTGTGGCATCGTCTTCTTGTTTCCCACGATCCGATCGCTATTCACCGCACTCGAATGAGACTGACAATCGGCCGTCAGTTGTCCAAAGCTGTTGTACTGGGTGACCAAAGGCAATCACAGCCCTTTGTATTGGGATGAATGATCGATTGTTTGGTCGTCGACTCCAGTGTAAGGTACGTGCAAATTGAAACTACACGGTGGACTGGGAAACAAAGTGATCACTTCCATCGGGCTGACCTTTGTTCAGATACTTTCGAATGGCTCTTTTCTTCCGACTCATTTTGTGTTTGATTCACATTATCCTTGAGGGATCCCCGATCTCTGCGATACCCAACAAAAAAAACATTGCCCGTTATGTCGGCCTTCAGCATCCGACCGTCGAGATCGTAAGCGCTGGAACTGTCCAATCAAAGAGGCCTGATCCCTTTGCCCTTGATCAGCGATTCCTGTAGTAAACTACGCCTGTAGCGATGTAAACCACTGCACATACTATCGAAACCGACAACAACACCCCGCTAGTCAACGGAAGAAAACTCGAAACCCCGCCTATGAACAAAGCGGTTCCGCGTGCTAGTTCATTGTAGTGATACGACCTAGAGCTTCGCTTGCTCGATGTCAGCAGAATATAGATTCCGTACAGGCACATCGCACAATAGACAAAGAAAATCACCATTGTCGCTCACTTACAAGCAAAAGAAGGGTTTGACACAACCGAATTGTACGGCACAACTGCGGCAACCAAACACGGCGAGCCCTAAACATCCAATGGTCCATTGACTCGGTGGCAGTGTAAAACACATCCCGCTTATGCATCCTGCGAACGCGGCACACAGATCCGTATCCGTTACTGGTCCCGGTGGTACGTTATTGAAGATCCAGTCATACAAAGCTTGCGCTGTCAATCCAGTTACTGCACCTTTTAGGCAACCTAGCAATAGCAGCAATGCTGCCCCCACCCAGACTGGTACGACGAGCCCGGCTGGATCGGTCATTGTGAGCGCCATTCCGGCTGCGTACATGTACAAATTGGCCGTGTCAGCATATCCCATCGGATCCCTTTGGATCCATGTTCCCAGCGCCACATTGAGCACTCGATGCCTGACATGCATTAGTGATGTCGCAATTTCAAATCGGTATCCTGCATACAGGACTTCCCATCCTGCCGTGTTGCTGGCAGCTGTAAAGCTGCTGTTCAGAAAGACCGGCAGTCCGTAGGCCGTGTACACAAACCGCTGCTGCACCGCACCCGAGGTGTTGACCAGGGCAGTCACATTCCAGTTGGCATCCTGCAGTGCGTAAAGTCGTTCGTCCAGCGTGCCATTGCCGTCGGTATCACGCTCTCTGAGAATCAGGTCATCGATGTACCGCAGTCCCCACACGAATTGTCGGTTGGCACTGGTTGATGTGCCGACTCGTTCTTCCACCACCTGCCATTTGCTTGGTTCGGTGTAGTACAGATGCCGAGTTTCATTCAGTGTGCCTGACACGTAGGACTTCTGCACGACACGTCGTCTGGCTGCGTCATACTGGTACTCGGAAACTGTAGTTGCACCATCGGCGATCTTCACAAGCCGGTTCCATGCATCGTACGTCGCCGCGTAGCTGCTGGCTGGTGACGCCGGTTGCGGCATCGTGGTCATGTTTCCGGCTCGACTGTAGATCGGCGTGACCCAAGATGAGCCCACTGTTTCCGTGATGTCAGTGATTTCATTGACCGTGTTGGACGTTCGCGACTGATTCAGCGTCCAGGTGCCCGCTCCTGTATTGTCTTCCTTGAAATTGCTCCAATTCCCGGTTTCATCCAGGCCCCAGCACTGGGCGAATTGCTTGTTACTCATCGACGATCCACCCGACGCCAGTTCTCCTCTTGCCATGTCTTTCAGGCGATGGATCTCATCGTAGAAGTACTTTTCGTCAAAGTATTTTCCAAGCGATCGAGCGACCGTGTTTTCACGCCACAGGCGGCTACCCGATCGGTCGTAGCCGTACTTGATGCGGTCGGCATCGGTCGATGTTCCGTAGTTGTACCAGTAGCTGTCTTTGACTCGGCCGAAGCGATCCAGACCCCGGTAGATATCACCCGTGTCCGGATCATCGCCTCCGGCCGTGCCAATCAGCGTGTACTTCACGTCCGGCTGCGTGTAGTCCGTTTCGACGAACGACTGCTGACCCAGATACGAGTAATCCGCCAGATGGGTGGCGCCGCCGTCATTGTCGATGACTGCCGCCGCGCGGGACAGAGCATCCGCCATAGAATTGCTGCTGTCGTACCCATACGTCACTACCCGACCGTTTGGATATGTCACCGTGGTGGGGCGGATCGTGTTGGCCGAGCCGTCGGCATACGCATACTGCACTTTCGGACTGCTGCCGGTGTTGACAGCGCCCGAGTGTGATTGATAATCGGTGATCAACTGGCCGAAGCTGTTGTACGTAAACTTTGTATCGTTCATGACGCTGCCGGAGCCGACCGTCGCATTGTCATACGAGGTGACCGATTCGCGCATGCCCCGGACTTCAAACGTCGAACTGATGCGACGAACCGCTCCATCGACTCCGCTGCCAAGAGCCGTGATGCGATCGTGCGCCTGGCGGCCGAGTTTGTCGTAGTCGAATTCATGGACAGTTCCAGCCTGATCCGTGATCTTCGTGGTTTCGCCCTGTCGGTTGTACTCGAAGAAGATTTTGTCCGAACTGTCCACCGAGTCCGGGTAGATTTCCGTTCGCTTGAGCATCGAGGATGCAATCAGGGAATCACTGAGCGTCGTCCCGTAAACGTACTGTGTTGTCTGATCTCCCGTGGTCGAGTTTTTGGCGGTGATCGATGACACATTCCCGTCGGCGTTATACGCAGTCTCGACCGTGACGTTTGTATCGGCTGAGGGCGCACAGCCTCCTGAGCTACTGGACGACGATGATGAACTTACGACATAATTCATGATACGTTTCGTTTCACGGCCCACTGCATCCTGCTCGAAGCGGGTTTCGATGGCCATCGGATCTTTCGACGACTGCAGATTGCCAGCCGACGAAAAGACCGTCGAAGTCAC
>Ga0335394_10009252_pt1 | contig 11102 bp, 8 predicted proteins | sample MAT03_FD_205741 | JGI IMG/M metagenome (GOLD analysis project Ga0335394, IMG submission 205741) | Freshwater microbial communities from Lake Fryxell liftoff mats and glacier meltwater in Antarctica - MAT-03 (spades assembly) (version 2) ... | reverse complement strand
ATAATCCTGTTAGCAATAATCCGGCATTGAGTTTTTTGTTTTTCATCTCAATGTAATTAATTTTTTAATTGATTATCGTTTTTATCTAATGGAATATTGCTGATTTCTTCTATGGATTTTTTATCCAATTTAGAAACCCAATAAAATAGTCCAACAAAGAATATAAAGAAGATGATTAGTGAAATAATCGGGTAGATACTCACACCATCTATATTTGATAAATAATAAGTGAAACTCATAGCTTTTATTTTTCTAATTTTTGTTGATTAGTTTCAGCATTAATATCTACACCTAAGCGTTGGAGATATGCAATCAATGCAATAATTTCCATATTACTTGCAGTTTCGATATTATCAGTTTTTAAACTTAATGCAATAGCATCTGCTTGTTTCATTAAATCTTCATTAGCAATTTGGTCGTAACCTTCTTCATATGGCACACCTAACTTTTGCATTACTCTAATTTTTGCAGGGGTTGAAGCTGTATCAATTTCATCTTCATGCAACCAAGGATACGCTGGCATAATACTTCCGGTTGATAGTGACCGTGGATCTAACATGTGTATATAATGCCATGAATCTGGTTTTTTTAACCATCCCACACCTTCACGTGCTAAATCGGGTCCAGTTCGTTTTGAACCCCATTGGAAAGGGTGATCATAAACAAATTCGCCTGCTTTTGAATATTCACCATAACGTTCTGTTTCACTTCTAAACGGACGTACCATTTGTGAGTGACAATTATAACATCCTTCTCGAACATAAATATCACGTCCTTGTAATTCGAGTGGTGTATATGGTTTAACACTTGAAATAGTAGGCACATTCGATTTAATTAAAAATGTAGGAACTAATTCAACAACGCCACCAATAATTACAATTATTAATGCAAGCACCATAAATTGAATTGGCCTTCTTTCTATCGGTCTGTGCCAATTTTCACCTTTTTGTTTATTATAGATTTTAGGCATTTCTGGAACTTCAACTTCTTCATTCGCTAAGAACGATCCCTGAGATGCAGTTTTAAATAAATTATAAGCCATCATAAACACGCCAGTTAAATACAATGCACCTCCAATAGAACGAAGTGCATACATACCTTTTAATTGTGTGCTGGTTTCTAAGAAAGTATAAGTGAGCTGTCCATCAGGATTAAAATCTTTCCACATTAATGCTTGGGTAAATCCTCCCCAATACATAGGAACTGCATATACTAATATACCTAAGGTGCCAATCCAGAAGTGGAAATTCGCTAACGATTTTGAATAAATTGTCGTGCGCCACATTCTAGGTATTAACCAATATAAAATACCGAACGTTAGGAACCCATTCCAACCCAATGCACCAACATGCACGTGCGCAACAATCCAGTCTGTAAAGTGACCAATTGCATTAACATTCTTAAGCGATAACATTGGACCCTCAAATGTTGACATACCATAAGCAGTTACGGCAACAACCATGAATTTAAGTACCACATCTTCTCTAACTTTATCCCATGCGCCGCGAAGTGTAAGTAAACCATTTACCATACCACCCCAAGATGGTGCAATTAACATAATTGAAAATGCAGTGCCTAATGTTTGTGCCCAATGTGGCAACGCCGTATATAATAAATGATGAGGACCAGCCCAGATGTATAAGAATATCAAAGTCCAAAAGTGAACTATTGATAATTTATAAGAATATACTGGACGATTTGCAGCTTTTGGTAAGAAATAATACATCAATCCCAGATAGGGTGTTGTCAAGAAAAATGCAACTGCGTTATGTCCATACCACCACTGAACCAATGCATCTTGCACGCCTCCAAACATTGAATAACTTTTGGTAAGTGATACAGGAATAGCCAATGAGTTTACAATGTGCAACATGGCTACAGTTACCAAAGTGGCGATGTAAAACCAAATACCAACATAAATATGACGTTCCCGTCTTACCATTATGGTTCCCATCATATTAATGCCGAAAACAACCCAGATTAATGTAATTAAAATATCTATTGGCCATTCTAATTCAGCATATTCCTTTGACGTTGTAAAACCCATCGAAAGTGAAAGTGCTGCTAAAACAATAATTAATTGCCAACCCCAGAAGTGAATTTTACTGAGCGTATCATTAAACATGCGCGCTTTACACAAACGTTGCAAAGAATAATAAACACCCATAAAGATACCATTACCCACAAATGCAAAAATTACTGCATTGGTGTGTATTGGTCTGTCGCGACCAAAGGTGAGTTGCGGCACACCCATGTTTAGTTGAGGGAACACAAGTTCCAGCGCAATCCACAATCCTACGGTCATTCCAATAATGCCCCAAAACACTGTTGCTATAGCAAAGTGCTTTACAATTTTGTTGTCATAACTAACTTTCACGTAATCCATACGTCACTTTTTTGATTTAGTAATTGGGTTTGGTTGAGTTTTAGATTTCTGGTCATCAAATAAAATTCTGACACCAGGGGTGTAATCGTCTTCAAATTGTCCGCTTTTTACAGACCAAACAAAGGCGAATAGAAACCCTCCGGCTACCAAAATACTTGCTCCAATTAACAGAATTATTACACTCATAATTAGACGCTAAGTTGCCACTGAATCACCTGCCTATTGATGATTTACTTCACGTTGAAAGGTGATTAATGTCTCCATTCTTAATGCTTGAAATAGTATAAACCAGATTGGTAGAGCAGAAAATTTTGTGCATGCAACTACTTACGAAGAAACTTTTTAGCAGCCAGGGTGGTCAAACCCGTTGTAAAACTTACAATGGTAATTGTGCTCAATGGCATTAATATGGCTGCTATTACTGGGGAGAGCAAGCCTTGTAAGGCAAAAAACAAACCAACTAGGTTATAAATAATTGACAATACAAAACTGCCAGTTATAATCCACTTAGCAGCTTTAGCATAGGCAAACAATTTGGGTAAGCGTGTGAGTTGATTTACATCCATCACCACATCGCTTGCTGGCGTAAAATTGCTATTTTGGCTAACTGCAATGCCAACATCACTTTGTTGCAAAGCGCCCGCATCATTTAACCCGTCGCCCAACATCATTACATGTTCTTTATTGAGTTGTAAGTTCTTTATGAAATCCAATTTATCATGTGGCGATTGTTCGAATAAAAGCTTACCTTTTTCGAAAAAGGCTTCAAGATATTTTTCGTCACTATTGTTATCACCACTCAGTAAGTATAATTTAAATTTTTTACTTAATAGCGACATCATTTTATCAAAACCTTCACGGTATCGATTTGCAAAAATGAAATGCCCTTTAATTTCGCCATTAATGGAAACATAAGCTGCGCCATGTTCTACAAATGAATTGCTAGGTAATGCAACAAATTTTGCTGAACCAATTAATACATCATTACCATTAACTATTGCCTTTACCCCTTCTCCAGCAATTTCCTTAAAATGGTGCACAACCAAGTTCACATTTTTACCGAGTAGATTTGCAATTGCGCGACTATAAGGATGAGTTGACTGGGAAGCAACCGCAGCTACTAAATCCTTTTCATCAGCGGTTAAGGAGGTTCCTGAATAAGTTGTTGCTGTTGTATTTGATTGTGTTAATGTGCCTGTTTTATCAAAAACAATTGTATTAATTTTATTGAAGGTTGCAATTACCCGTGCATTTTTTAAGTAAATACCAAAGTTGCCAAAATACCTTATAGCATTTCCATTTGTAAATGTGGCAGATAATAATAATGCACAAGGACATGCTACAATCATTGGTGTAATAAATGCATCAGCTGCTCGATGCATATCACCTTGATAAATCCAAAATAATGCTGCTACTGCAGAAATAATTAAAACTATAATAGCAAAATATCTACTTAGTGTTTGCACGAAATCTTTACGTTCATCTACCTTATGCGCTGCATCAATATTATTCCATAATTGTGTAAGGTAGCTTTGAGCAACGGGTTTTATTACACTAAGCTGAATGGCAGCGCCCACCTGTTTTCCACCCGCATAAATTAATTCTCCAATTGCCTTATTTACCGGCTCTGATTCGCCTGTAACAAAACTATAATCTATATTTCCGGCTCCATTAATTAATAATGCATCGGCAGGAATTAACTCGTGATTGCGCACTACAATCTTGTCGCCAGCCTTAATTTCTGATAATGGTATTTGCTGTTCACTTGCATTACTAAGTAAAGCAACAGATAACGGAAAATATGATTTATAATCACGATCAAATGAAATTGTTTTATAGGTTAAATCCTGAAAATATCTTCCCACCAACATGAAAAATACTATACCTGTCATCGAATCAAAATAGCCTCCTGTATGTTCAACGAAAACAGCATACAAACTTCTTCCGAAAGTAAAAATTATAGCTAAAGCAATGGGCACATCTATATTCAAAAATTTATTGCGAATGCTTTTCCAAGATGATATATAAAATTCGTTTGCACAATAAAAGAATACTGGTAATGCAAGAAATAATGATAGATAGCGAAACAACAGCTTGAGCGATACCTCTTCAACATTACCTCCCGCAAGATATTCGGGGAACGACATCATCATAATATTGCCAAATGCAAATCCAGCAATTCCTATTTTAATTAATCGCGATTTTTGCAATTGCTTTTCCGGCTTTTTTTCTATATCCTGTAAACTTAATAACGGTTCATATCCAACAGTATCTAAAAGCGCCGCAACTTGACCAAGCGAAATATGCGCTTCATCAAAAATGAGCGTAATTTCCTTTTTTGGAAAATCAACACGTGAGTGTAAAATTGAAGGATTCATTTGATGCAGGTGTTCGAGTAACCAAATACAAGAACTGCAGTGCATAGCAGGTAAATAAAAATTCACATGTGTTTGATTGCCATCTGCAAAGCGAATAAATTTTTCTCTTACACGCTCCTTATCAAGCACCGAATATTTATTGGATGCAACTTTATTTTTTTGTGGTAAACCCGGATGTTCCTGCATGTCGTAATAGGAACACAAGTTGTTTTGACTAAGTATTTCGTAAACAGTTTTGCATCCGAAACAGCAAAAATATTTTTCTTCGATATAAAACAATGTATCAGTGCAAACATCGCCGCAATGGTAGCAGGTAGTTTTGGCAGGTGTTTCTTTTAACACTGATTTAACTTGGTGCATGATACAAAATAATGCCCAAAGCTATGCTTATTAAATACGGGTAAAAATGACTTACGTCACCGTTTATCGATGTAGGCGCTTATTTAGAAATTATTACTTTTTGATAATACCGCGCATCATTTTTCGAAGCCAAAATAATATAGGAACCACTTGCTAGCGCCGTTAAATTTAAGGAAGTTTGTGGCAAGCTTCCATTAATAACCATTTTACCTGCAACATCAAACACAGCAAAGGTTCCACCGAGTAGCGAATCGCTTATGTTGCAAGTAAACAAACCGTTGCTAACGGTAGGAAATACATTAAATTGTTCAAGATTAAAATCAACAATGGAAACTACATCATTATCTGTTATAGTTACAATAATATCAGGAATTACATAGTTATCATAAATAGTATCACTTGTAGTTATACTGCAAACAATTGTACCTATATGCAAACCTTCAAAAATGGGATCATCAAACATAATTACCTTCACTTCTTTTGCAATTAATGCACTGTCTTCTTTAAATTTCAGGCTAATGTCTGCATCTTTTCCTTTACCTAAATCTAAATTTATATCTGGGTCAAAATTTATGGTTACCGTAAATTCAGGAATGCTCATGAGATTTACATTAAAATAAAGTGAATCGCCTTCAATGCCTGCCATAGCAGTTGTATCAAAAATAACAATACCTGGAGGCAAATCATTATCAGTAATAGCAATAGTGAAATCATTAATTATAAAACCTGCATAATCAGCATCGGATGTAGTTATTTCAAAACTGACATTTCCTGTATGCGGACCTTCAAAAAGTGCATCATCATAAGCTTTTATAATGGCAATATGATTGTTTAATGCAGACGCATTTGGGGCAAACACTAAATCATATGGTGCAGCAGGACCAGCAATTATACGCAATTGAGCATCAGGAATTATAGTAATAATTACCGTATCAGTTGGCACTGAATTTAAAGCGATAGAAACTGATACTTCTCCCAAATTTTCAATTACTTCTAATGTGTCGGGTTCTGTGTAATTAATTCCAGGTTCATTGTCATTATCCACTATTGCATAAATAACATCTCCAATTACAAAGTCAGCATAAGCAGGATCATCCGAGAAGATTGTAAATTGAATTACGCCATTATGCATGCCTTCATAAATAACATCATCAACAGCCCTTATACCAGCACCATTATATGACAATGCCGATGCATTCGGTTCAAAAATCAAGGTTACTGCTTCACCAGGAATTCCAGTTATGCGCATTTGGTCATCAGGGTCAATTGTAATAATTACGGTATCGTTGGGTATAGAAGTTAATGCAAATAATAAATCAACACCTGTTAATCCTTCGGTTAAGAATGTATCTACGGGAATAAACTGCGAAATTCCCGGAGGTAATTCGTTATCTAATATTGTATAGGTGATATCAGCTATTGAAAAATCGTCGTAAATAGTATCATTGGTAATTATCACAAATGAAACAACGCCTACATGTATGCTTTCAAACAGTGCATCATCAATTGGTTTTACTTTAACTTCTTTAGGCACGAGTGCAATTGGATAGGGTGAAAAAACCAACGTATCAACCATTCCGGCGCCTGCACCAGCATTTAGTTGGGCATCTGGATAAACCAAAATTAAAACCGTATCGATTGGAATTGTGCTTAAGGCGATAGTTATGGGCGAATAAATTGCGGGAAAATCTTCACTTAGGGTATCTATTTCAAAAGTTACAATAAGCTCAGGGATGGTATCATCTACCATAACGAATGTGGGAGCATTATTACGAACGGTTGCGTTATTGCCAAACAAAATAAATGGCAAAATCATTAACAGGATGAAAAATATTAACAGCAACCAATCGACCTTCACCCTATAAATAGCTTTGAGGCATTTCATATATGATGTTAAAAATAGAGCAGAATTCATATGTGTAATACAAGTTTTATGCAAAATTGGCGTTTTTTAGTGTGAAACACCCTATCTATTTAGTAAACCGAATAAGAAAGGAACAATTATTGCTCATAAATGAAGCATCAATAAGATAATATCTAATTTTGTCGTGTAATTTTAATCAATCAGGTATATGCATAAATTTAAAACAATATCTATTTTCGCTATCTTTTTAGTTTGTACGTCCTTAGTTACAAATGCACAAACACAGCCAATAGAAAACACAGAACAAGACCAAACAGCACCAAATAATGACGATGAAAACGGCGATAAAGAGCGCCCTAAGCGCAACGATTGGCAAGATAGAATAGTTGTCGGTGGAAATTTAGGGGCACAATTTGGACCATCTACTTATGTTGAGGTATCACCAATAGTTGGATATAAAGTTACGGAAATGTTTACTGCTGGTATTGGTTTTACTTATCAATATTTTAGTCAGAACTTTAACGACCCTTCAATTTTAGACTACAAAGCTGCTGTATATGGTCCTCGCTTATTTGTGCAACACGATATAATATATGGTTTATTTGCCCATGCCGAGTTTGAGTATGCTTGGTATAAATTCAAATATGAAGATGCCTATATTGGTGATATATCTGGAGCTGTTCCTGCCTTATTTTTAGGAGGCGGTTACAATTACTTTATTTCCGACAACGCCAAACTTCAGATTATGGCGCTATACGATGTAATTAACGGCGCTAACTCATTGTATTACAGTCCTTTAGTATTCCGCATGGGCGTAAATATAGGATTGTAAAACAACAAATTAACTGAATTAAAAAATCCTTTTAATTAGATGTCGAGGTTAGCGTATTTTGCATTAGCTTCAATAAACTCGCGACGAGGTGGCACATCTTCTCCCATTAGCATAGAGAAAACGTGATCTGCTTCTGCTGCACTATCAATGGTAACCCTGCGTAACGTTCTTGTTTCTGGGTTCATAGTTGTGCTCCAAAGTTGTTCAGCATTCATCTCTCCCAAACCCTTGTAACGTTGCACGTGAACAGAATTTTCACTTCCGCCTTTCGCAAATTCGGCAGTTGCGGCTTTTCTGTCTTCTTCATTCCAGCAATAAGTTTGGTCTTTCCCTTTTTTAACGAGATAAAGTGGTGGTGTAGCGATGTAGATGTACCCTTGCTGCACCAATTCGTAACATTTTCTAAAGAAGAATGTCAGAATTAATGTTGTTATGTGGCTACCATCCACATCGGCATCCGTCATAATAATTATTTTATGATATCGTAACTTAGTGGTATCCAATGTTTTATCTTCAGCTGGCATTACACCTAAGGCAGTAAAAATGTTTTTTATCTCTTCGTTATCGAATATTTTATAATCTAGGGCTTTCTCCACATTTAGGATTTTACCTCTTAATGGTAAAATTGCTTGGAATACCCTATTGCGTCCTTGTTTGGCTGTTCCGCCTGCGCTATCCCCTTCCACAAGATATAATTCGCATTTTTCGGCAGATTTTTCGGTACAGTCGGCCAATTTACCTGGCAAACCACCTCCTCCAAATGCACTCTTACGTTGCACTAATTCTCTTGCTTTTCTTGCTGCTATGCGCGCTTGAGCGGCTAAAATAACTTTCCCGATAATTATTCTTGCTTGTTTAGGATTTTCTTCAAGATAATTATTCAGCATTTCACCGGAAATAATATCAACAATACCCAAAACTTCATTATTTCCGAGTTTCGTTTTGGTTTGACCTTCAAATTGAGGTTCAGGTACTTTAACAGAAATAAGACCTGTAAGCCCTTCACGAAAATCTTCACCAGAAATCTCAATTTTCGATTTTTCGAACATACCTTCTCTGTCGCCATACGCTTTAAACGTTCTGGTAAGTGCGCGACGGAAACCTGCTACGTGTGTTCCACCTTCAATAGTGTTAATATTATTTACGTAAGAATGGATATTCTCGTTGTATGAATCGTTGTATTGTAAAGCCAATTCAACCTGAACGCCATCTCTGGAGCCTTCTGCATAAATTGGTTCGGGGATGATAGATGTGCGTGTTCCGTCGAGGTATTTCACGAATTCAATTAGGCCACCTTCACTCATAAACACTTCTGAAGGGTAATTGCCATCTTCGTCTTTAACGCGCTCGTCGGTTAATGAAAGACTAATTCCACGATTCAAGAAAGCTAATTCCCGCAACCTTGCTGCAATTGTTTCATATTTATATTCGGTAATAGTAAAGATGGTATCATCAGGTTTAAACGTAACAAATGTGCCAGTGATATCGGAGTCGCCAATTTCTTTAACTGCGTAAAGTGGTTTGCCTTCGCTGTATTCCTGCTTAAAAATTTTGCCGTTTCTATGAATTTCAGCTTCAAGGTGAATAGATAGAGCGTTAACGCAACTTACACCAACACCGTGCAAACCGCCCGACACCTTGTAGGTATCTTTATCAAACTTACCACCTGCATGCAGAACTGTCATTACAACTTCTAATGCCGACCTTTTCTCCTTTTTATGTATTTCAGTCGGAATACCACGCCCATTATCTTTAACTCGAATGCTGTTGCCTGGAAGTATACTTACCGTTATATGGCTGCAATATCCTGCCAATGCCTCATCAATAGAGTTATCTACAACTTCATACACTAAATGATGCAGCCCTTTAAAACCAGTATCACCAATATACATGGCTGGTCTTTTTCGAACTGCTTCGAGACCTTCTAAAACTTGAATATTTTCTGCTGTGTAGGTTGACTGTTGTTTAACAACTCCTGCTTCTTCTTTTTCCATAATTTTTATCCTTTCGGAAGTAGATTTTACCGGGAATTACCGGGTATTTTTACAATTATTTTATTGTAGCACAAAATTACACATCAGCAAGCTGAAAACCTAAGTTTTTAAGGTATTTCGCGCGTATTTTATGCACGGAATTTCAACATTATTTTCATATAATTAGGTAATTGCAAAATTGTGACAGATTCAGGTATAAAGTAGACATCAAAAAGTGTCCGAAACGGGGTAATATTTAAAGCAATTTCACAAAAATTAATTTTCCGGTCATCAATACCAGATTAGGGAAGGTTTTTACACAAAAGCAGGTTAATGTCCGCCATCGCCGTCGCGTTTGCTCTTGATGTAATTTATCAAAAACAATCCGCTAACTACTAAAACGTAACAAGTAATTACTAAACCGATATAGAATTGAGAACTCATGTGCTTAAGTTTTGTGCAAAGTTAAATAAAGACAACAACAATTCAAGTTTTACGAATGTGAACTGCATAAAATGTGCATAAAATTAATGAGTCAAGTTGTGGTATCATTTTTGCCAACTATCTTCGTATAAAATTTAGACTTATCAAATGAAAAAACTATTGCTTGTTATTGCCATTTTTATTGGATTTGCAGTTCATGCCCAAAAAGCTGCTGAATTAGAAGTTCCATATTTTCCAGTTGACGAGACGTCGCAACTCGTTACTTATACTGACGTTATTCAGGTTCCTGGAATTGCAACCGATTCGCTTTACAACGTAGCTATGGCGTGGATGAAAACTTTTTATGTTAGTCCGAGTCAGGCTATTAAAAGTCAAAGTAAAGAAGAAGGAATTATCGAAATTAAGCATCAATTTCAAATAACTCGAAAAGAAAAAAATCAAGAGGTTAAATCAGGACAAATAAACTACTACCTTACCTTGCAATTTCGGGATGGTCGATTTAAGTATACTGTTACCAAAATAAATGTTCAGGGCAATTCATACTTCGGTATCGAAAAATGGATTACTGAAGAGCAATTTAAAAAGGATGAAACAGTAATTGGTTACCTTGTTCAAATTGATAAATTTATGCAGAACCTCGTTTTATCGCTCGAAACGGAGGTAAAACCTGTTGAAGTGCCCAAAGAAGAAGAATGGTAAATTGACCTAATTATATTTTAAAACGCAGCCCTTGTTGTTACTTTCAACAAGGGCTGCGTTTTTTTATGCCTTTTCATTCATTCTGTAAATTATTCCTAATATAAATCAAAACAAAAACGATGATTAAAATCACCATCTGTTTTGAGCCTTGTCATGGTTAAGGAGG
>Ga0335394_10009247_pt1 | contig 11106 bp, 10 predicted proteins | sample MAT03_FD_205741 | JGI IMG/M metagenome (GOLD analysis project Ga0335394, IMG submission 205741) | Freshwater microbial communities from Lake Fryxell liftoff mats and glacier meltwater in Antarctica - MAT-03 (spades assembly) (version 2) ... | reverse complement strand
TTATTTGTAGCAGCGATTCATCCATAGAGGACATCTTCCTTGCAAACCTTGCTAAAGAATACTCACTAGTACATAACAGCGGAATGATTCCTTTGCTCCACGACAAAAAAAACAAAACTAAATCGGCTGTTTTTTATCCGGTACAAACTTTTTCCAAAAAGGAAGAGGTAGATTGGAAAGCGATTCCGATTTGTATTGAGTCCAACGATAAAAAACTAGAGCAAACGCTTCTAAAACTCGCAAGAAAAATTGCTGGAAGTGCACTGATTCTCGACAGTAAGCAGCGGGCCTATTTACATTTGGCGGCAGTATTTGCTAATAATTTTGTGAATGCCAACTATGCGATTGCTACTAATATTTTAGCTTCGCAAAAGCTTCCGGCAAATCTGATTGCTGCTTTGATTCAGCAAACTGCGAAAAATGCTTTGAACAATTCTCCTCAAGAAATTCAAACCGGTCCGGCGAAAAGGAAAGATTTAAAAACCATACAAGCCCATCTTCAATTGCTCAAAAAAAATCCTAAAGAGAAAAAGGTGTATGATGCAATTACGGAGTATTTGTTGAAGAAATAATTGTTTATAAATTGATGTATTTCAATTTTCCTGCAAAGGAAGATAGCTATCGGCCTTTGCATGAAATTTTTAAAAAAGTTGATCGTACACTAAAAGTATTAATTATAGTAAATATCCAAATCTAAAACCATCTGATAAATTACTTCCCTCCTGCTACCGGAAATATTTTTTTGAAATGATCGATGCGGCCGGATGATGCGTTGGGGAATACGCCACGGTTTACGGTGCGAATATCTTCGATGGAATAAAATGCATTGGGATTAAATTCTTCGATTAGTTTACGTATTTCAAGTATGTCCTTTCGCTTTACAACCGTTAATATCACCTTCACCGGACCTTTTGCTCCCGATGCATCCATCGTAGTGATACCAAAATTATGATCGACCATAGCTGCAATTAATTCTTCGGAATTCTTTTGAGTGATGATGCGCATGACTTGAAGTCCGAGTGCCAAACGTTCTTCAATTTTAATTCCCACAAATATTCCCATCGAATATCCGGTTGCATAGGCCAAGAAACAGATGGGATTGTGTAAATTTTTCATGATTTGCGAAATCGCTAAGAGCCAAATCAAAACTTCAATGAAGCCTAAAAAAGGAACTATGTATTTAATGGATTTACTGAGGAAAATATTTCTCAATGTAGCCAAGGTCACATCCGTCATTCTTGCCAAGAAAATAAGGAATGGAAGCACTCCCCATTGAAATACATCGGAATTTATGAAATCACTACTAAACATAGGTTTTTATTAATTTTTCAATAATTTGTGGAACACCTACTCCTGCGCTTTCATTAATAACGCTAAAATCTTTCCTTATATTTTGATGTGCTGCATTCGGATCGACCAATACTTTCATCGCATTTTCGGGTGCGAATTCCAATAGACTTGCTGCAGGATAAACAGCCAGCGATGTACCAATGACAAGGAATACATCCGCAGTTTGTGAAATTTCGATTGCTGGTTCCATATTAGGTACCATTTCGCCAAACCATACGATGTGAGGACGTAACTGACTTCCTAATTCGCAACAATCACCTTTTTTAATTTCAGCTTTCTCCAATGAATAAATAAGCTGAGGGTTCAAAGTACTTCGTGCCTTCATGATTTCACCGTGCAGATGCAAAACATTGGTTGATCCGGCGCGTTCGTGAAGATTATCGATATTTTGAGTGATGATAAAAACTTCAAAATGTTTTTCTAATTCCACCAAAGCCAAATGTGCTGGATTTGGTTTGGCATCCATTACTTGTTGTCGACGTTGATTGTAGAAATCAAGCACCAAGTCCTGATTTTTATTCCATGCGCCAGGTGTTGCTACATCTTCGATGGCATAATTCTCCCAAAGACCACCACTGTCTCTAAAAGTTTTAATACCACTTTCTGCAGAAATACCGGCACCACTGAACACTACAACACGTTTCATGCTGCAAAATTGTAGTTTAAAAGACTTGGATAAATGAAAATGTCAAAAAAATATTAACTTTCGATCGTTAACATCACAGAATCCTGGCATCAACAGGAAAAGAATAACCTCTTAAGAGCTCTTCCGTTTTCATTCTTTTCTTTCCTGCCATTTGAATCTCAAGGATATTAATAAATCCATCTACAGCACTCAGTTTCAGCATAGATTTCCCATTCGTTATCAATTCATGGGTTAAAACAGTTCCTGCAAGCTCGGGAAGAGATTTCAATATCTTTACCGGCACGATACTGCCATCGGGCATTTCCATCTCAATAAAGGCCCCGGGATACGGACTCAATCCTCGAATTTGATTGTGTAAGTCTTGAACGCCTCGAGAAAGGTCCAACTTGCAATCTGCTTTAAAAATTTTTGGTGCGTCAATGATCTTTTCTCCTTCGTCCAAAAGTGATTGTTGACTTTTTTCCATCACGGATTTATGCTCAATCGCTTTTACTGTTTTTAGTACTAATTCAGCACCCACAATTTTCATTCTATCGTGCAATTCTCCGGCATCTTCATTTTCGCCAATATTTATTTCTTTTCGAAAAATGATATCGCCTGTATCAATTTCATGTTTCAGGAAAAAAGTGGTAAGTCCGGTCTTCGTTTCACCATTCATAATGGCCCGATTGATTGGCGCTGCTCCTCTGTATTGCGGCAAGAGTGAGCCGTGTAAATTAAAAGTTCCACCCGGAGGCATGTTCCACAATACTTCCGGCATCATTCTAAAAGCGACAACAATTTGCAAATCGGCATTTAAGCTTTTTACTTCTTTTAAAAAATCCGGATCACTCATTTTTAATGGCTGTAAAACATGAAGTCCAACGGAAAGCGCATAGGTTTTTACCTCAGAAGCGGTGGTTTTCTGCCCTCTACCGGATGGCTTATCAGGTGCAGTAATGACTCCGACAATATTATATCCATTCTCTACCAGAATCTTCAATGAAGCTACTGCAAATGTTGGTGTTCCCAAAAAAATAATCTTCATTTTCCTTGTACTTTAATATCCAATAATTCAATTTTTTTTCCTCTCATACAAATGCCCATTTGATTTTTCGCGAGCTTATACTGAACAAAAACTTTTAAATCATTCATGCGCAAGTTTGAATCTAGATGCAGGGGTTCAAAAAAAAGAGAATCATTTTGCTGCAATAAAAATCCACATCCGTCCAAACCACTATAATCAACCACTTTCATGGATAAATATCCTTCAGGAACTGGAATATTTACAGAAGTTGTTTGACTTTTCACAACATCCTTTTTACTGGCACAGGAAGTAATGAATATCGCTCCGACCAGAACGACGATTAGTTGTAGTCTCTTGCTTTTAATAACCATTTTTCGGAACGAAGATACGAGTAACCTATTAAACCCAATAATGACCAGTATAAAACCTCTGCACACCACACCCATTCAAGACTCGATGGAATAACACTGGTAAATGTAAATACGAAAGTCAAATAAAAAGTAAGACTCACAATTTCAATTTTCATGGCTGCTGAAGTTGCGCCGGTCCCGGAAATGGCAGATAAAGCCATCATGGACAGACTAAATGCTAGCGTTGCCAGACAAGTGACATAGAAGCTACCCATGGCATTGGCAATGAGTAAATCATCGGAAGTACTCAAACGAAATAAAAATCCCTTGAAAACAATACAAACTAAAACTACAGCCGTTGTTATTCCGAATGACATTTTCATTATTTTTTGTACTAACAATCTTACATCTCCTTCTCGTTTTTGTCCGATTAAATTTGAAACCATACTATTGCAACATTCCGAGAATCCCCATACGGGAGTCATTAGCAACATATAAATTCCGCGTACAATATTTGAAATTGCCAATTCTCTTGATCCTAACTTTTCAATCATCAGAAAAAAGATAAACCATGAGCCCATCGAAAATGTATGCTGAAAAATAATGGGAGTCGACAAATTCATAATTTGACGAAAAGATTTCACATTAAGATTTTTAAATTTAAACAATTGAAATTGCTTAAACATAGATCTTGACAATGCATAGGTTACTGCATATACAGCAGCAGCGGTTTCCGATATGGCGGATGCTAATCCGGCACCATAAATACCCATCGATGTAAAACCGAAAGCGCCAAAAACAAAAACGTAATTTAACAATACATTCAAAAGCATCATCAACATAGTAGTGTAGGTGATAATACGAGTTAATGTGATGCCGGTATAAAAGGAACGCATAGCGATGAAAATAGATACGAAAGGAAGTCCCCAGGTTCGCGCATTCAAATATTCAATTGCAAAACCTGCTACGTACACATCCTTCACAATATATGTCATCAATGTTGGAATCACATTGTAAACAAAAGTGACCATCAGGAAAGAAAAACAAAGCAAGATAACCATACTATGGTCAAAAATATTTCCGATCGCCTGATATTGTTTATCGCCGGCTTTGCGTGCCATCAATATTTGAGAGCCAATACCAATGGCCACAGCAATCATGATCAACAGAAAATAAAACACTCCGCCTAAAGCAGAAGCTGCGAGTTCTTTTTCTCCCAAACGCGACACGAAAGCGACATCGGTAAAGTTAATCACCGTACTCGCCAAACTACTCAGGATGATGGGCCATGAAATGCGCCAGATGTCGGAGTAATTGGTTTCTACTTTCATAATCTGCTTCAAAAATCCGAAAAAGAAATATGCAATATGTTATATCCAGAAAATATTATCATCAAATTTCCAATCAGAAAAAAAACAAATTACTTATTTTGATAAGTCATTTTATAATGTGCAATATTCGCCTCATAAAAAAGCTCTCCTTGCGCAACAAATCCAGCTCGTTTATACAAATTGATCGCACTTACCTGTGCATGCAAATAAATCAGTTGATTGTGAGGCAATACATCTTCCAATACCGCATTCACTAATACGGAGCCAGCACCTTTATTACGAAACTGAGGCAAAATGGCAAAGCGTTCTAATTTGATTCCTTTGTCGGTAAATCGCCAGCGGGCTGTACCCGCCGGCTCTTTATCCACCAACAGCATATAATGCATGCTTTCGTCCTCATAATCGTCGTACTCTTCTTCACGTGATACATTTTGTTCTTCTACAAAAACACGCTGACGAATTTCAAAAATGACGGAGGCTTTTTCTTTATCTTCTGTTTTAAACTTTATTACTTCAAACATACGCGCTGATTTATGCCCGAATGTATAAAATATTTTTAAAGTGTCACAACAAGTCGCTCATGCCACTTATTACCAGCACTATTTATCACTTCAAATAAATAAATTCCAGGTTGAATATTTTGATCCAGTGTATAAGATGTGTTGATTCCATTGCTAAATTGAAGCATAGAATTTGAAACCACCTTTCCACTTAAATCATACAATATTGCGATAAGTGTTCCTTCTACGTTTTCATCCATGTTAACGGTAATTAAACGATCTGTTATGGGATTCGGATACACCGACATCATCGCGTTTTTCAAATTCACTACTTTGATCACAGAATATTCGAATTTTCCATCGCGATCCACTTGCATGAGGCGATAGTAATTGTTTCCGGATTTAGGATTATTATCAATGAATACATAGTTTTTCATGCTGTTAGAAAAACCGGCAGCATTCACTTTACCGATGGCCTCAAAGTTTTTTCCATCTTGACTTCTTTCAATCATGAAATAGTCGGAGTTTACTTCTGAAGCTGTAGACCATAGTAGGTCCACAGCTTTTCCATTCAACAATGCAGTGAAAGAAGTATATTCAACGGGCAAAGGATTTATACCACCTGAAGCATTTGCTAAAGTGAAATAAGTATTAAAGCCGTTGAAATTACTAGAGGTAATACTTCCTGATCCTGCCGCGGTTCCTACTCCGCCTAAATCCAGCCAAGCTGAAGAACCATTGTCCCGAGCAACTCTCAAATTATTAGGATCTGTTACAAAATCATCAGCACCATAGGTCAAAGTTACTCTTGCATTGCTTAAATTTCCTACTGCTGTTCTTGTGAGATTAAAATAACGAACGTCAGAAACCCATCCTAAAGAAGGAGGCAATGCATATCCCATCGCTCTAGCAGAAAAATTCCATACTTCAGAGGTATAAGAGACAGCAACAGCATTGGTATGTTGCACTGCCAAAATCATTGGACGAAAGGATCCATTCTTGCCTACCGGAAGATTCAAGGTTTGTGGAGATGCACTGGCAACAATTTGCTCGAAAGGTCCATCTACATAAGAAATCGACGACCCTAAATTAGCAGAAGCGCCTGCCAAAGAAATTACTTTTTCAGTAGATGTAGCATACAGCACTCCATCCAAAAGAAGTAATTGATTGCTAATATTAATTGTTTTTGCCAAGGCGAGACCGAAAAAATTGTTTAATGTAAGATTATTGAAAACAGTAGTTGAATTACCTCCTATCCACAATCCTTCTGCACCTTGAAATGTTACCGTTCCGCTTCTTGCTGTAAATGTTCCATTGTTGTATAAAGTATTTAGCCCGTCAAAATTACTTACAAGCGTCATGTTTTTGGAATCACCTGCTGCGCCAGTGATAGAACGAACATCAAAAATTTTATTCAAATCAATATACAAACTGATTAGACTAAAATCAGAGGTGGAACCATTGCTCGTTTTTAAAGTATTTGTATTCCCTATTGGACCTGTCACTTTGAAATTTGGCTGGACAATACTTGAATAAGGTGTAAAATTAAAATTGCTATTGTTTGGACTAAATGCATTTCCAAATTCAACAGTTCCTCCTGAACACGTAACGGTGCCGGATGCACCACAAAGATCGAAATCACTAAATGTACCGGAACTAGTATTCGGCTTTTGTAAAACGATCTTTCCACCACTAATAACAAATCGTGAAGAAGCAGCATTGTTCACTTTAAAAGTTTCAATGCTGCTTCCTACGGCACCGCCATTTAACAAAACGGTACCAGCCGATTGATTATATCGCAGTGCGCTGGCAGCATAACCCGAGCGAAAGGTTATTCCACCATACACCTGCAATGTCCCCCCTGATACATCAATCACAGGGATAGATGCTCCTACGGAGTAATATCTTAATCCTTGATTTCCTGCCGCTGAACCAATTCTCATGGTTCCGGCAGTCACTTTTATTTGTCCTAGCAAGTATAAAAAATCATCGTTTGGAGAAAGATGTAGCGTACCTGATTTCACTTCAAAAATTGCATTTTGAGTTACAAAAAAACTACCCAACAATGGATTTACCTGATAATTGCCTTTGTTATTATGAATGTAAGTTCCGTATGAAACCACAAGTTCTCGAATTGCATTTTCAAAAGTACTAATAGTTACTTCAACTTTGTAACTTGTTAATGTAGATTTAAAAACAGTTACTTTATTTAAATCCCATGTTCCAGCTCCTGAAATTGTGGAATGAATTGCAGAATTAAATGTAATATTAACAAAATCATTTGCGTCGTAATAAACATCAAAATTTCCATCATTTATAATACTACCACTAATAAATAAGTTATGAGTCTTGCTAGAATTGGATGCATAGCCGAATGATGCTCCAGTATTCACTGTTAAATTTCCTGCAATAACCATCAAGAAAGTTAAATAGTTTGAATACAATAATGATCCCGAACTACCTTGACCTACCGTAACACTGGCGGTAACAGAATTTACATTCATGGATACGTTATGTCCATCTCCTATAAATACGACATCGCCTCGCTTTGGATAAGTACCGGTGTTGGTAGTGCTTCCGTAGCCTACAGTGGACCATGTGTTATTTACCGTCCATAATCCACTTTGTTGTGAATAATAGGTTATGGCATCACATTGCACACTGAAATTTAAAAGCAGGACAATGATCCATCCGGTTTTTAAGAGCTGTTTAAATAAATTGCTCATGTTAAATTAGATTATACTGTTGTTGGTTTGTCAAATATGCACCTGTAAAAAGTTGAGAAATGATAAGAATCTGTAATATCTTACAAAAACGATTTATACATGATTTTGAAAGGAATCATTCAAATGCAAAACATATAAATTCACTATTTACCTCGCGAATGAAAAAAATCACAAAAAATCGGATTCATTATTTAAGGAAATTAAAAATGAAAAAAACAGAATAAATCGCTTACCCATCAAAAAAAGGGACAACAATTAAAGAAATCAGGATATCTTACAAAACGAAAAAGTCAAGTTTAGTTAAAAAAATTAATTTGAGATTAAATTTGAGTCAAACGATCTAATGTTATTTCAATTAATCGATGCATTGAACCTTCAGCATCTTTAGCATATTGTTGTGAAATTCGGTTGGCAACAATAACATTTACCGCACAACAGTTATGGCCCAATAGAGATGCTAAACCGTACATGGCTCCTGTTTCCATCTCAAAATTAGTAATACGATGATCGCCAAAGCGGAAAGAATTCAAGCGTTCAATCATGTCGGGGCGTGATGGTTCCAAACGTAACTGACGCATTTGAGGACCATAAAATCCTGAACACGAGGCGGTAATGCCTGTGTATGTATCCGGTGATAAGAGATCAAAAAGAGAGTCTGCAGATTTTGAAATATAACTTTGAGGCAAAACACCATGGTTAGGATAGTGCTTTCGAAAAGCATGAATAATTTCTTCTTCTTCAGATGTGTTCAGGAGCTTATAAAAATTCAGCAAACCATCTAAACCCAAACCAAAACGAGAGCAAACAAATTGATCTACAAGGATATCTTCCTGCAAAGCCCCGGAAGTACCAATTCGAACCAAATTCAATTTTGTTAGGTTTTCTTTGATGGTTCGTGTTTTTAAATCAATGTTTACCAATGCATCTAACTCATTGTAAACGATATCAATATTGTCGGTGCCGATTCCGGTCGAGATCACTGAAATAAACTTACCTTTATACGTGCCGGAATGGGTGACAAACTCCCTTTTCTGCTTCTTAACATCTACTTTATCAAAATAATTACTCACCATAGATACCCGATCAGGATCGCCTACATTGATGATAATAGGCGCAATCTCATGGGGATGCAAGTTTAAATGATAGACACTTCCATCATGATTTAAAATCAATTCAGATTCAGGGATTTGTAACATACGATTTTATCAAATAATTTTGCCTCGAACAAATATATAAGAAACCTAAAAGATGAGCAGTGAAAAGAGAATTATTGTTGTGCCGATCGATTTTAGTGAGCAATCAAAAATAGCTTTGAGCCAAACCTACAACCTAGCCAGAGCGATCAATGCCGAAATTACTTTATTACACGTTTTAGACGAAGCTTTGTTTAAATCCGTTTTACATTTGTTTTCATCGAAGGATGATCACGAAGAGTTATTGACTGTCGGTGCAAAATCCAAATTAGAAGAGTTAGCAACTGAGGCTCGGGCTAAGTCAGGATTGAAATTTAATACAAGAGTTGAAAAGGGCAAAATATATGAAGTGGTTACTGAAGTAGCAGAAGAATTAGAAGCATTATTTATTGTGATGGGTACTGCAGGTGAATCTTCGATAAAAAAGAAATTTATCGGTTCCAATGCCGTTAGAGTGATCAGCGATGCGCATTGTCCTGTCATTACTATTAAAGGACAGAACCACCGAATGGGATGTGATACAATTTTATTACCTTTAGACCTTTCAAAGGAAACAAAAGAGAAAGTAGTAAAATGTATTGAAATTGCGAAATTCTTTAAGTCAACAGTAAAAGTAATGACCGTAGTTAATACCAGTGATGAATTTTTGCAAAACAAATTGGAAAGACAAATGGATCAGGTATTGGATTTCATAAAAGACCACGATGTGATTTGCTCAGGGGAGTTTATCAAGAATCGAAATATTTCAGAAAGTGTTTTGGCTTATTCTGTAGAAATTAATGCCGATCTTATTATGATTATGACGCAACAAGAATTAGAATGGACAGAATTCTTTATAGGAACAGAGTCACAACAAATTATTAATAACTCTGAAATTCCGATTTGTTCTATACGCCCCATCAAAAGAAAAGATACTACTGAATTTACCATCTCTTAGAAAAATAATTACTATGCATAACGATCTAAATATTAGAAAAATTCTTATTCCTTATGATTTTTCAGAGACTGCAGAATTGAGTCTAGAACATGGTGTATTTATGGCGAAGCTGTTAAAGGCTGAAATTTATTTGCTGCATATTGTTGAAACTACCACTTTCCCCAGTTCTATAGCGCATGCATTTTCCGGATTTGAAAAGAAAGTGGAAGAAGCGTCTAATGAAAACTTAAAAGAACTCGCCGATAAATTACATTCCACCCATGGAATTCCGGTTCATATTATTACTGAAGTGGGCAAAATTTATAAGCGAATTGTTCATGTTGCAAAGCAAGCACATATTGATATCATCATCATGGGTACACATGGTGCCGGTGGACATAGTTATATCATAGGAAGCAATACTACGCGTGTGGTTCAAGAAGCGCCTTGCCCGGTAATCTCCGTGCAAACGCATGCGAAAAAAGTTGGTTTTGCTAAAATTGCACTTCCGATTGATGACACTGCGGAATCGCGTCAAAAAGTAAATTTTGCTTTAGAAATTGCCCGTAAATACAATTCTGATGTTGTAGTTGTTGGCTTGATGAGATCCGGTAATGAAGATTATGAACGCAAGTTCAAGATCAAAATTGAACAGGTAGAAAAATTCCTTCTTGATCATGGCATACACGCGGAAATCGTTTATAAAAATGGTGATGATTTGTCAAAAAGCACCTTGCAATCGTCAGATGAAATTGATGCTGATTTAGTGGTGATCATGACGGAGCAAGAGCCAAGTTTAACCGGATTATTGATGGGATCTTACGCCACACGCGTGATCAATGGATCTAAAATTCCGGTGATGACCATTCGTCCGGCTGAAATTGATCCGGATCGACTTACAGTTACATTTTAATTTTATTAAAAAAAAGATAAGAAACATCGGTCTTAATAGGGCCGATGTTTTATTTTTATATCCATGAGCCTGATCCACCAAATACTTACTGAATATTGGGGCTATACGCAATTCAGGTCCAAACAGGAGGATATTATCCGTTCGGTGATGTCGGGGCGCGATACGGTGGCTTTAT
>Ga0335394_10009244_pt1 | contig 11107 bp, 8 predicted proteins | sample MAT03_FD_205741 | JGI IMG/M metagenome (GOLD analysis project Ga0335394, IMG submission 205741) | Freshwater microbial communities from Lake Fryxell liftoff mats and glacier meltwater in Antarctica - MAT-03 (spades assembly) (version 2) ... | reverse complement strand
CATCACGCCCGAATAAGCCTGCAGCGCCTCGTGCTGCTGCGTTGCCAATATCAGGTACGCCACGTACGCCACGTAATAGCCGAGGAAGACGCCGCCTTCCCACCGCGCGATCTCGCGCCCGGTCATGAAGACCGGCAGGCAGGCCAGGGCCACCGCCAGCATCACCCAGATGTCGAAGGCCAGCAGCGAGGGCGCCATCGCCAGACCCAGGTCGCCCGACACCAAGCCCGAAATGCCCAGGCAGCCCAGGATGTTGAAGGTGTTGCTGCCGACCACGTTGCCCACCGCGATGTCGCGTTCGCCCTTGATCGCGGCCGCGATGCTGGTGGCCAGCTCGGGCATGCTGGTGCCGGCAGCGACGATGGTCAGGCCGATGATGAGATCGCTCACGCCCATCGCCTTGGCGAAGCTGACCGAGGCCTGCACCAGATATTCCGAGCCGAATACCAACGCCACCAGGCCGACGGCGATCAGGCCGATCTGCGCCGCCCAGTGGCTGTCCCAACTGCCAGCCGCCGCGGGCTGGATCGCTTCGGCGAACTCGTCCTTCGCGGCCTGGGTCTCGCGGCGCGACTGCACGACCAGGAACACCGTGTATGCCACCAGCAGCGTGAACAGGAAGCCCCCGTCCAAAAACGAGAGATTGCCGTCCAGCGAGAGAGCCAGCAGCAGCAGGCTGGCGCCCAGCATGATCGGCACTTCCTGCCGAATCAGCTGGATGTTGACCACCAGCGGCGCGATCAGGGCACTGATACCCAGGATGAACAGCACATTGAAGATGTTGCTGCCCACCACGTTGCCGATGGCGATGTCGGTCTTGCCGTCGAGCACGGCACCGACGCTCACCGCTAGCTCGGGCGCGCTGGTGCCCAAGGCGACGATCGTGAGTCCGACGACGAGCGGGCTGATGCCGAACGACAGCGCCAGTCTGGACGCGCCACGCACCAGCGTGGTGGCGCCGACGACCAGAAGGACCAGGCCGCCGAGAAAAATCAGCATGTTCAAGATTCGGCCATGTCGCTGCGAACGTCTGCCCACCGCTGTGCGGTCCACATTGAGCAGCCAGTCACAAAATCCGGGTCCTGTGCAGAGGTCGCGACGTGCCAAGGCGAGGAGAGCGTTTCTGTCACTGTTCCCGTCACGCTTGCGGCCACGCTTCCCTTCATGTTGCCACCTGCTGGCCCGGGTGATGACCGGAGCCGCCACCACGCCGGCGCCACATTGCAATCAGCAGATGCATCCCAGCGCCAAGCAGGACCAGCAGCACGCTGCCCAGGCCCCAGATGACCCAGGTCGCGATGGTCAGGCCGCCGGCCAGCGCCGGCGCGGCCTGGAGCAGACTGTCGACGACGGGCGCCATGCCCGACAGCAGCGAGGTCATTGCCTGCGCGATCTCCGGCGGCACCCAGGGGGCCAGCCAGTCCGGGAGCTGAAGGCCCTGGACGCCCGACGCGGCGCCCGATGCGGCGCCTGTCAACGCACCTGCATTCGAGACCGTCCACACGGCGACAGCGTTCATCGCCCAGGCGGTCAGCGACCAGAGTGCAAGAAGGCTGAAGACCACAAACCAGCTGAGTGCGTACAACATGATGGGTTCGGTTCGGTTGGGTGAAGAAAAGGAAGAGTCTGAAGCAGATTCGGATTCGAACAAACCAGTTCCAGGAAGATCTAGATTTCGGTTTTTACGAAGTCAGATCGCCCTGCTCAACTACCGCCATCTGTACTACTTCTGGGTTGTGACCAAGGACGGCAGCTTCGCACGCGCGGCCGAGCGGCTGGACATGGCGGTGCAGACCATCAACGCCCAGGTGCGCGAACTCGAAAAGGCGCTGGGCCACCAGTTGCTCAAGCCGGCCGGTCGCGGTGTGGCCTTGACCGAGGCGGGCCAAGCCGCCTTCGCCCGCGCCGAGGAGATCTTCCAGATCGGCCAGGTCATCCCCGAAGAAGTGCGTGAGGCGGCCAGCGGCAAGGTCGCCCGTCTGGCCGTCGGCATGTCGGACGGCATCTCCAAGATGGCCGCGCATGCGCTGCTGGAGCCCGTGCTGGCCACGCCGTCGTTGCGGCTGGTGTGCCACGAAGGCGAAATCGAGCAACTGCTGGCCGAACTGGCGCTGCATCACCTGGACCTGGTGCTGGCAGGGCAGCCGGCGCCGCGCAACCCGAACCTGCGGCTGACGAGCGAACGGCTGGTCGATTCGGCGGTGGAATGGTACGGGCCTGCCGTCCATGTGCACAAGGCCGCATTGGACCAGTTCCCGCAGTCGCTGAACCGCCTGCCGGTGCTGCTGCCCACTGGCCACTCGGCCTTGCGCCCGTCCCTGGACCGCTGATTGGAGACCCAGGGGCTGCGGCCGCGCATCGTTGGCGAATTCGAGGACAGTGCGCTGCTGGCGGTGTTTGCTGCGCGCGGGCTGGGGGTGTTTCCGGTCAGCCGCCTGGGCTCGAGTGACTTGGGCCTGATGCGCGGCTTGCGTCTGCTCGGGCGCTGCGATGACGCGAAGGAGGAGATCCACGCCATACGCTCACGCCGCGGGCAACATCACCCTTTGGTGATGCAGGTGCTGGCTGCGGCACGGTCTTGAACGCCCTTGAGCCGGGCTGGTCAGGCGGCATGGCGGCGCGCCGATGTCGGGACGCTCGACTCCAGACCATCGACCAGCTGCCAATGGTGCCGGGCGGCTTCCACGACCGCGGCTTCGCCATCGGCGAGGTGGCCGACTGCCTTCGCGGCGGCCAGGGACAGCCGCAGGACCGTCTTCTGCAGCGCCGGATCCGAGATCTCGGCCGTCAGCGACGCCAAGGTGCTGTCATCGACGTTGTCCATCAGCGAACCGGTCTGATCCCCGCCAAGCAGCAGTGCCTCGCACAGCGTGTGCACGATGTGCGGCAGGAGGTGAGGCTTCAGGCCGAGTTCACGCTCGGCGCCCAGATGCTTGAGGGACTCGAATTCAGAATTGCACACTTGACCGTCGGAGATCAGAACCAGCGCGACGATGTGCGCGGCTGCTTCCGGGCAGCGTGGATGACCTTGATGTGCACCAGCAGCGCGTCGTCGCTGAGATGGCGCCGCTGCGCTGCGCTGGCAAGGCGTACGAAGTGCTCGTGGTACCCGGCCACGCTGGCCTCGAGCACCCGGCACTGCACCGAGATCGGCCAAGCCGGCCGGTGGCGATTGATGCAGGCCTACTTCAATCTGATCCAGGCTCAGCACACGCCGCAAGCGGCTGTGGCTTTTCCCAGGATGTCGCGCTCCATCTTCACGCGCGCCAGCTCGGCCCGCAGCCGGCTGATCTCCATCTGCTCAGCACTCACGACCTTGCTGTCAGCGCCTTTGAGCCTGCCCAGCCGCTGCGCCTTGACCCAGTTGAACAGCGTCTGCTCCGCCACGCCCAGCGACCTGGCCGACGCCGCGATGCTCTGTCCACCCTCGATCAGCCTGACCGCCTCCTGCTTGAACTCCAGCGTGTAGCGCGCCTGTACCGTTTTCGTCATCGTCGTTCTCCTTGCTTGCGTTGACATACTCAGCAAGGGGTACGTTTTTCGGGGGCAAGGTCATCGGACACGGAGGGTCCGGAAAGTCGAAGGGGTTAGCGATTTGCATCGCTAACCCCTTGATTCTTATGGCTCCCCGACCTGGGCTCGAACCAGGGACCTACGGATTAACAGTCCGGCGCTCTACCGACTGAGCTATCGGGGAACAGAGCCTAAAAGTATAGCCTGAGCCCTCCGCCCCTCAGAGGGTGGTCTGCAGCGCCAGGCGCCACTGTCGGGGCGGTTGCGGGAACAAGTACGCATGTCCGAACTGGTAAGGCGTCTCGCGCCAGGCGCGCGTGTTGCTGGCGTTGTCCAGTCCCAGCAGCCATGTTGCACTTCGCGCTGCGACCGTGGTGCGCCACCGGAGCGCCAGGTCGATGCGGGTCCAGCCCGGCGCCTGCACGCTGTTGTCGGGCAGCACGTTGCGCGGTCCCTGGTGCGCCAGGGCGGCTTGCAGTTGCGCCCCGGGCACGGCAGGCAGATCACGCGTGGCGCGCAGCGTCAGCGTACGCGCAGGCACATTGGCAAGCCGCCGGCCATCCAGCGCCGGGTCGCTGGCACCGCGGCGCTGCGCGTCCAGCCAGGCGGCGTTGCCGCTGAACGACCACGCCGCATGGCGCCAGCCTATCGAGGCTTCGATGCCCTGGTGCCGCGCGTCGCCATCGACGCGTCGGGTGCAGCTGGCGTCCACGTCGCAGGGGCCGATATCGGCGGCCAGCGGGCGCACGATGCGGAAAACGTTCAGGCTGGCATCGAACGATTCGCGTGCGTGCTTGACGCCGGCCTCGACCTGCCGGCTTTGCAGCGCCGGCAGCGGCTGCCCGCGGTTGATGTACCGCGCGCGGTTGGGCGCCACGTCGGTCTCGATGCCGCGCCCGCTGCTGAGGTAGACGGTGGTCGCCGGGTCCCACTGGTGCGACAGCGCCAGCCACGGTGTGCTGAAGGACTGCCGATAGGACACCGCGCGAAAACCGTCCGTGCGCACGCTCTGCCGCTGCAGGCTGGTGTGGCGCCACCCGGCCCACAGCGACCAGCGCGGGCCCAGCGTGATGCGGTCGCGCACGTACCACTCGGTGCTGCGCTCGTCGCGCTGGGTGTTTTCCTCGGTCAGTTCAGGCGCCGCCGGCAGTTCGATGCGGCCGTCGATGGCGCCGCTGCCGGCGAAGTTGTAGGCCTGCCGCTGGTAGCGCTCACGGGCGCGGCTGGCCATGATGCCGGCGCTCAGTTCGTGCGTCCAACCGGCGGCCTGCACGCGGCCGCTGAACTGCAGGTCCAGCGCGGCATTGCGCCGGCGCTCGGCGTCGCTGCGGTAGTCGTAGACATCGAAGCGGCCGTCGGGGCAGTAGCGGTCCGCCCAGTAGCGGTCGGCCACCGCGTCATAGCAGCCGAAGGGAAAGGCCACGCGGTCGTCGTTGCGCAGTTGTTGCACGGCGCCGTGTGCACTGAACCGCCAGTCCGCGCCAAGCCGTTGGCGCCAGCGCAAAGAGGCCGTGTCCCCCTGCAGCAGCACCGGCTGGCTCCAGGGCTGGTTGTTCAGGTTCGTGCGCGGGTCGATCTGGCGTGCATCGGGCAGACGCTCGCCCAACAGGCTGAAGCCGGGCACGCTGGGCTGGCGTTGCAGGCTGGTCTCGAACTCGAACTCCAGCAGGCTGTCGGCCGACAGCCGCGCGTCGGCCGACAGCGCCAGCAGGTGGCTGCGCCCGTCGGCGGCGTGAGTCTGCGGGCGCAGGCTTGCGGCTGCTGCGTTCAGCCGCAAGCCGATCGCCCCGTCGGTGCCGATGCGGCCGCCCAGGTCGACCGCCGCGCTCACGCTGCCCCGTTCGCGCCACTCCACGCTGGCATCGCGCCGCTCGCCGTCGGGCCGCTTGACAACCAGGTTGACCAACCCGCCGGGCGCGCTGATGCCCGCCTGCATGCCGCTGATGCCCTTGAGCACCTCCACGCGGTCCTTGTTCTGCAGGCCGATGGCCGTCTCGGCGTTGATCGGCAGGCCGTCACGGCGGTAGTTGCTGCGGGCATCGAGCACGAAGCCGCGCACGCTCAAAGCGCTCCAGTAGCCCTCGCTGTTGTAGGCGTCGGCCACGCCGGCATCCAGCCGTGCCAGCGCGGATAGCGAAGTGGCCCCGGCTTCGCGCAGCGCCTGTGCGCCGAACATGCTGGCCTGCAGCGGCGCTTGCTGCAGCAGTGCGTCGCCGAAGCCAGCCACGCCCGCTGTCGGCAACGCCTTGGCCGCGATGTTGACGGTCTGGACGGGCTGGGCCTGGGCGCCCACGGAGAGAGCCGCCAGGGCAGCGGCACACAGCGCACTGCGGCGGGGAAAGAAGACGGATGCCATGGCGAGCCTTGCGCACGGCGCAGGTCAGCGGCATCGAAGGCCAGGCCACGAACGGGCTCCGGCCGGAGACTGCTTCCCTGCGCGAGGATTACCTCAATCAGGTTCAAAGGGACTTTCTCAGTCGGGCCGGCGATCAACCGGCTCAACACCCCTAGCGGTGCGCTGCATCAAACCGCAGCGCGAACAGACTTTATCCCAAATGACGAAGGGCCCGCATTGCGGGCCCCTCAGGCGGTGCCGGGTGGCGCGGCCAGCAGGCTCAGTCGAAGACGGGCGACTCGACGCCCAGCACCTTGTGCAGCTTCGGGCTGGTGGTGGTGTATTGCAGCAGGATGCGCTTGTCCGGAAATACGTAAGCCGCTGCGCCGAAGGCGGCGAGCGCGGCCTCGTGAAAGCCCGACAGGATCAGCTTCTTCTTGCCCGGGTAAATGTTGATGTCGCCCACCGCGAAGATGCCGGGCACGTTGGTCTGGAACTTCTCCGTGTCGACCACCACCTGCTTGCGCTCCAGCCCCAGGCCCCACTCGGCGATCGGGCCCAGCTTGGGGCTCAGGCCGAAGAACACCAGCAAGGCATCCAGCGGCACGCCGCGCGTAACGCCGTCGTTGCCGCTGACCTTGATGCGCACGAGGCGCCCATCGGCCTCGTCGAAGCCGGTGACCTGGCCAGTCATGAACTGCATCTCGTAGGCGTCGCACAGCTCACGCATGCGCGTCACGCTGGCCGGCGCCGCGCGAAAGCCGTCGCGGCGGTGCAGCAGGATCACGCTCTCGGCCTTGTGCGGGCCCGGCTGCACGAAGTTCAGCGCCCAGTCCAGCGCCGAGTCACCGCCGCCGACGATCACCAGGTTCTTGCCCGCAAACTGCTGCGGGTTGCGCACGCGGTAGAACAGCTGCGTGTCGTGGAACTTGTCCAGGCCGTCCGCCTTCAGCGTGCGCGGCTGAAAAGAACCCACGCCACCGGCGATGAACACGGTCTTCGTCAGGAAACGGGTGCCCTTGGAAGTGGCGACATGAAAGCGCCCGTCGTCCTGGCGCTGCAGCTCGGACACCTCCTGCCCCAGATGGAAGGTGGCGCCGAAAGGCGCGATCTGCGCGAGCAGGCTGTCGGTGAGCTCTCTGCCCGTGCACACCGGCACCGCCGGAATGTCGTAGATCGGCTTGTCCGGATACAACTCGATGCACTGACCGCCGGGGTACGCCAGCGAGTCGACGATGTGCGCCTTGATCTCCAGCAGCCCCAGTTCGAACACCTGGAAAAGCCCCACCGGCCCGGCACCGACGATCACCGCGTCGGTTTCGATGACTCCGTCGCGAACGTCGTCGCGAATGTCGTCGCGAATGTCGTTGTGACTGCGGTCGTGAATGTCGTCGTGGGTGCGCGCGGTGTCGGTCACCTGCGGGTTGGCCTTGGAATTCATCAGGCTAGCGTACCAACTGGTCGAGCTTGTCCTTGCGGTCCTTCCACTCGTCCGCGTCGGGCAACGGGGCTTTGCGCTTGGTGATGCTGGGCCATTTGCGCGACATGTCGGCGTTGAGCTTGATGAACGCCAACTGGTGCGTCGGCACGTCTTCCTCGGGCAGGATCGCGTTGACCGGGCATTCGGGGATGCAGACCGCGCAGTCGATGCACTCGTCGGGGTCGATGAAGAGCATGTTGGGCCCTTCGCGGAAGCAGTCCACCGGGCAGACATCCACGCAGTCGGTGTACTTGCAGCGGATGCACGATTCGAGAACGACGTGGGTCATGAGAGCACTCTATGCGACGACGGCGCCGCGGCGCAGGCCGGGACTTGGCGCGCGATTCTAAGGTGCCACGGCGGACGGGACCGGCGCCCCCGCGGCCGCGGCGCCATCGGGCCGGGGGCTGAGGGCGGGCCCGCAGCCGACAGCGGCGGCGCACTCGCTTCAGCCAAACGGCAACAACCGCACAGACCCCCCGCGATCGGGGGGTAGCCGCAGCCGAGCGGGCAAACCTACAGTCTCGGTTGCAACTGCTGACAAGTTGTTTCTGATGTCGGACTTACTTACATTCATGAGTTCGATAACGCACAGACGAACGCAAGTTGTTGATTCCGAAAGTAGTTTTGAGACGGCGTAAGAATTGCTTTAGCCCATTGTTCACGGTTTGCGTGAGCTTCGCCCCAACCATCCATCCGGAGATGAATATGCGTTTCTTGAGCTCTGTTGTTGTCCTCATGGCGATCTGCTCGCCCGCTTTCGCGATCCCCGTGAATGCGGTGCCTGAACCCGGCACCATCGGCCTGGTGGGCGCCGGTATCGGCCTGGCGCTGTGGCTCGGACGTCGCGGCAAGAAGTAAGCCCTTAGGCGGCGAGCTGCGGCTCGCCGCTCTTCTTGAGTAGGTTGCTGGACGATGGCCCAGATGACCATCTCCCGGCTTCTTGTCTCTACTTCGAGCGCCGGCGTCGTTGCCGGCTCAAGACCTCCAGGGAATTGAGGGCTTTTTGCACTGTTTTTCGTCCGCTGCACTCCCGCGCATTGACGGTGTGAGTTTGTCCCTTCCTCCCGAAACACTGTGTTTGCGAAGCTCTGTAATTCCAGCGCCTCGCTACGCTAATCAGGACCACTGACCCATGGCCACTTACGCCCCTCCCCAGATCACCATCCGCGTTACCTCGGTCGGCTCGAGCCCTGCGGGTGCAGCGCAGTTGTTGCCGAGCTTCATTGACACGCAACTTCTGGTGGCGCCGTTCGGTGGGAACGCCGCGGGGACGTGGTTCGACACTTGGTGCATCGACGTCGCGACGAGCATTTCCATCCCGGGCACTTATCGCGCCTCGGTCTACTCGAGCACGGAGCTCGGGCTGTTGGCGGCCGCGCTGCCTGCCGTCGGCAATCAGGTTTCTCCCTATATCGCGTCGGCGTTCCTGGGCAACCTGGATAACGTGAGCTGGCTGGCCAACCACTGGATCGTCAACAACCCGACACTCGTCGGCGCCGGCTACACCTATGGCGACATGCAGCAGGCCATCTGGACGCTGCTGGGCGACGGCACGGTCGTCACCTCCTTCCTTGGCCCCAACGATTCGGTCCGCATCACGGCGCTGGTCAACCTGGCTCTGACCAACGGGGACAACTACTCCCCCGACATCAACGAGTACATCAGCGTCGTGCTTGACCCGGTCAACAGCGCGGGCGTCCACCAACAGCCGCTGATCATCGAGATGCTCGCCGCGAAGCTCGGCGACTTCGTCTGGCACGACATCAATGCCAACGGCATCCAGGATGGCGGCGCCGAGGTGGGCATCTCGGGCGCGACCGTGCAACTGGTGCGTGACCTCAACGGCGACGGCGACTTCAACGACGCCAACGAATTGCTGGCCACCACCACCACCAACGCGGTCGGCTACTACGAGTTCAAGGGCCTGACGCCAGGCTTGAACTACCAGGTCCAGTTCGTCACGCCGGCGGGCTTCGACGCCACCAGTCCGCGCCAGGCCGACGGCCTGCCGGGCTCCAACGTCAACAGCGACGGCCTGGTTTCGGACGTGGTCGTGCTCAATGCCGGCCAGTTCAACCAGACCATCGATGCGGGCTTCTACAAGTTTGCCAGCCTGGGCGACCGCGTCTGGTTCGACACCAACGGCAACGGCCAGCAGGACGACGGCGCCACTGGCGTCACAGGCCTGACCGTCACGCTGATCGGCGGTGGCGCGAACGGTGTCATCGGCACCGGCGGCGACGACACCAGCATCAACACCATCACCGGCGCGGATGGCTTCTACCAGTTCACCGGCCTGATCCCGGGCCGCGAGTACCAGGTGCAGTTCTCGACCTCACCCGGCACGATCTACACCACCGCTGACCTCGGCGCTGACTTCAGCGACTCCGACGCCAACACGGGCACTGGCCGCTCGCCGGTGCTGGTGCTGACCTCTGGAGAGTACAACAGCACCATCGATGCCGGTCTGGTGCTCGCGCCGGTTGGCGCTATCGGCGATCGCATCTGGGTCGACACCAATGGCAACGGCCAGCAGGACGACGGCCCCACCGGCATCACCGGGCTGACCGTCACACTGATCGGCGGTGGCCTCGACGGCCTGATCTCGACCATCGGCGACAACACTACCGCCACCACAGTCACCGGCGCGGACGGCGCTTATCTTTTCACGGGCCTCAGCGCGGGCCAGTACCAGGTTCAGTTCAGCAAGCCGGGCTCGACGGTTTATACCGCCCAGGACGTGGGCAGCGACGCCACCGACAGCGATGCCAACCCGACCTCGGGCGTGAGCCAGATCGTCAACCTGGCCTCGGGCCAGACCAACCTGACCATCGACGCCGGCGTCTACACGCCCGCCTCCATCTCCGGCTACGTCTACCAGGACGTGGGCAACGACGGCGTGCGCAATACCGAGCCGCCGATCTCCGGCGTGCTCATCACGCTCAACGGCACCGACGGCTCGGGCAACCCCGTCACCGCCACCACCACCACCGACGCCAGCGGCTTCTATCAGTTCGTCGGCCTGCCCCCGGGCACCTACTCCGTCACCGAGACGCAACCCGCGGGCTTCCTAGACGGCAAGGACACCGCCGGCGTTGTCGGCGGCGGCACGGCCGGCCCCGACGTCATCAACACCATCACGCTGGTCTCGGGCACCAACAGTGTCGAGAACAATTTCGGTGAGCTGCTCCCGGCGAGTCTGGGCGACCGACTGTGGATCGACACCAATGCCAACGGCCGTCAAGACGGCGCTGAAGTCGGCATCGTCGGCCAGGTCATCACGCTGATCGGCGGCGGCGCCGATGGCCTGATCTCGACCACGGGCGACAACACCACCGCGAGCACCACCACCGGCGCCAACGGCATCTACGCCTTCACGGGGCTGACCCCTGGCGTGGAATACCAGGTCCAGTTCACAAAGCCCACGGGCACGGTGTACACGACCAGGGACGTGACTGCGAACGGCTTCGACACGACAGACTCCGACGTTGACTTGGTCACCGGCAGGACGCAGATCGTCACTCTCGCCCAGGGCGAGAACAACACGACGCTGGACGCTGGTGTCTACACCGCCGCGCAACTCTCGGGTTACGTCTATCAAGACGCGGGCAACGACGGCATTCGCAATGCCGAGCCGGCCATTGCCGGTGTGTTGATCACGCTGACCGGCACCGACGGCGCGGGCAACCCCGTCACCGCCAGCACCACCACCGACGCCAACGGCTTCTACCAGTTCACCAACCTCGTCCCCGGCACCTACACCGTCACCGAGACGC
>Ga0335394_10009242_pt1 | contig 11110 bp, 10 predicted proteins | sample MAT03_FD_205741 | JGI IMG/M metagenome (GOLD analysis project Ga0335394, IMG submission 205741) | Freshwater microbial communities from Lake Fryxell liftoff mats and glacier meltwater in Antarctica - MAT-03 (spades assembly) (version 2) ... | reverse complement strand
AAGTGAAGGAAAACGGAAATAGGCACGAGCACGGGACAGACAAATTATAACCCGTCCCGATCAAAACAGCGGGGTCGTCCGCTTCCAAACGACCCCGCTTCGCGATCAGGCACCGCGAATGCTTCACTTTGCAAATGTCCGCATCACGAACAGCAGCGCAACCAACACCGCCAGCATCACCCCCGCGACCACCATCGTGAGGGCCAAGGGGTTCACGCCCCCCGATTTCGTACGCCGCTTCCGCAGCTCAATCGGTGTCGCATCGTTCACAGCGGTGCCGTCGGAGGTGTCGTGGGGAACCACGATGCTGCCCCAACTGGCCAGCGATTCGTCGGTCGGCTTCGGCAACAGCGGCTCTTGCACGGCCTCGGTGAGCCGGGCAAAGTTCGTCATCGAACCCGAAGCGGACGCCGAGATCGGTGCGGTCGTGGCGAAACTGACCATTCCCGCATCGGCCTCGGCGTAGGCTGCGATCCGGCAAGCCACTTCCCCCGCGGACGTCGGCCGTTGAGCCGGATGTTTCGCCAGCAACGCCCCGATCAACTCGTTCAAGCCCGGAGGGAGATCGGGCCGCAGGTATTCTAGGTTCGTGGCAACCGCGTGCTGGTGCTGTTCGCGGGCGTTTTCTTCGCCGGTCGTGGTGAAGGGTGGCTTCCCCGCCAACAGGGTATAGAGCACGCAACCGAGGGAGTATAAGTCCGACCGCGGATCGGCGCAAGGAGGCGCGGAAAATAACTCGGGGGCGGTGGAATCGAAATCGAAATCGTTCGCATTCGAGGTGAAGGTTCCGAGGCCGAAGCCGGAGACTTTCACCAGCGGGGCATCGCCGGGCTTCGCCGGGGGAGCCACGAGAATCGCGGTGGGGGCGAGCTTGCCGTGGAGGGTTCCGCGCTCGTGGGCGTGCTGCAAACCCAACGCGGCTTGGCGAATGTATTCGCAGGCCACGTTCACCGGCAGCGGGCCGTTCTCTTTCACCATCTGGGCGAGCGTCGGGCCATCCACATACTCGCGTACAAAGTACATCCGTTCCCCGGCCTGATTCGCATCGAGCAGGGTCACGATGTTCGGATGGGCAAGCGCGGCGGCCGTTCGGGCTTCCTCGCGCACAAGGAGGCGGATCGTTTCGGATTGCGTGAGGCCGGTGGATATCACTTTGATCGCCACGTGGCGATTCATCGTGGTATGGCGGGCTTTGTACACTCGGCCCGTGGCACTTTTGCCGATGTAATCGAGAATCAAATACGAGCCGATGAAGAAGCTATCGATGCGGCCGGTGAGCAACCGTTCCGATTGAAAGCGGGTGATGAACCCTTCTTTCACCAAGTATTCCCCGGCCCGTCGCGGTGTGCTGCCCCGGGTGCCGAGGGTTTGAATCGCCTTCACGAACTGCGTATCCGTGAGCACGTTGGAATCCCGCAGGGCTTGGAGAAAGCCTTCGCGGGTCATCGTGCTGGGAGTCGCGGTCATAAGTATCTAACAAGACGAGGCGGGGCGGGGTTTCGTGCGCAACGGCGGGGTAACAAAATAAAATACCTGGATCGGAGCCAGCCGGTTTCGACGTAAAATTCGCACTGTTCGCCGGTCAACACGCTATTCTTAGAATACGACTGCGTAGAAATCCCACCGGGGAACTCCCGCCAACGGTTCCGCCGAGCTCCGTGATAGCCAATTCATGCGGCATGCCCAAAATTCGCGCCGGGCATTCGTGCAGGTGCGGGTTGCCTTGTTATTCGTTGACCCGCTGCCGGGATTTTCCACCGTGGCCGGCCCTCGTTGCGAACAACAAAGAATTTTCCCCTTCGACCTCGCCGCGATTTCTTGGTATCCTCTCTAGTGGTATTCTCTCTCCGCACTTTCCGAAGGAATCTCGCCATGCAAGAACGGGGCACACTTTCTCGCCGGGGGTTCATGTCGAACTCGCTCGCCGGCCTCACCGCGATGGGCCTGCCGATGTGGTACGCCCGCGAAGTTCACGGCGCCGAAGAAGCCACCCGCCTGGTCAAGGCGAAGAAGCCCGGCGAGAAGCTGAACATGGGTTTCGTGGGTATTGGTAGCCCATCGAGCCGCGCTCGGGCCATCTACGGTTCGGCCAAAACGTTCCCGCAAGTCAACTGCATGGCAGTGTGCGATGTCGACGCTCGCCATGTGAAAGCCGCGTCGGACTTCCTGAAAAAAGACAAGTTCGAACCGAAGGAATACAAGGACTTCCGCGAACTGTGTGCGAACAAGGACATCGACGCCGTGGTCGTTGCCACGCCGGATCACTGGCACGCGCTCGTGGCCATCGAAGCGATGAAGCAAGGCAAGGACGTGTACTGCGAGAAGCCACTCACGCTCACGATCGCCGAAGCCATCGCGCTGCAAAAAGCGGTGAAAGAAACCGGCAAGGTGCTGCAAACCGGCAGCCAACAGCGCACCGAAATGGGCGGCATGTTCCGCTTCGCCGCGGAGATCGTCCGCTCCGGTCGCTTGGGCAAGATCAGCGCCATCGAGTGCCGCATCGGCGGCAACCCGCAAAGCGGCGCGATCCCGGAAGTGGAAGCGCCAAAGGAACTCGATTGGGACATGTGGTGCGGCCCCACCGCGAAGGTGCCCTACCGCATTTCTAAAGACAACAAGCACACCAATTGCCACTACGAATTCCGCTGGTGGGATAACTACAGCGGCGGCAAGATGACCGACTGGGGCGCCCACCACCTAGACATCGCCCAGTGGTGCCTCGGCATGGACGGTAGCGGCCCCGTCGAAGTGGAAGCCCTCGAACTTTCCGAGCGCTACACCAAAGGCGACGGCTACAACCTCCCGGCCACTTTCAAAGTGCTCTACACCTACGCCAACGGCACGAAAGTGACCGCGATGGACGGCCGCGGCACCGCCGTGAAGAACCTGGTGAACAAGGACGGCGCCAAGCCCAAGAACCGCGAAGGCAAGGAACTCGGCGAGATCGGCGGGTCGGACAACGGCCTGATGATCTTCGGCGAGAACGGCACCGTGTTCGTCAGCCGCGGTAGCCTGCTCGCCTCGGATCAGAAGATCCTCTCCGAGCCGATGAAGGACATGCCGATGCTCTACCCCAAGCGGCCGACTAACCACATGGGGAACTTCCTCGATTGCGTGAACACCCGCGAAGCCCCGATTTGCAGCGCGGAAGTCGGCGGCGGCAGCGTGATCGTTTGCCACCTCGGCGTGATCGCCCAGCAACTCGGCACCGGAACGAAGCTGAAGTGGGACCCGAAGGAACGCAAGTTCGCGGGCAACGACAAAGCCAACGCGATGCTTTCGCGCGAATACCGTGCGCCGTGGAAGTTGGTCGTGTAACCGGCGGTGCCGGTGGTTTTGTTAGCCCGCGCTAGCGAAGGATCCTCGTAGGATCGTTCGCTGGCGCTTCGGTTTGATAATTGTAGAATTCGCATGGCCAACGCCCGATCGATCGCGGTGATTATTCTCGGGGCGTTGGCGTTCGCACTGTGCTACGCGCAGGCCCCGCTGTTTTACTCGAACCAGAACCAGTATTTCCTGCACGGCCTGGCCGAGGCGGGCCGCGGCGAACTCGATTCGGATTGGTTGGCCAACACTTCAAGCCCCACACCCGTGTTCGATGCGGTGGTGCGAATCACGGCGAAGTACGGGCACGAATCGCTCTTCTACGTTTACTACGCGGCGCTGCTCGGGCTCTATTTCTGGAGCCTGATGGGGCTGTTCGATCATCTCACCGCCGGGCGAGCCACGCTCGGCCAGCGCCTCGCCTTCGCCGCGATGATCTTCTCGGTTCACGCGGCGGTACTTCGCTGGGCGAGTTACCGGCTCTTCGGAACCGATTACGCGTGCTACGCCCAAGGCTGGCTCGCCGCGCAGTACCTGCTCGGGCCGGTGTTTCAACCTTCCACGTTCGGGGTATTCCTGCTCTTCGCGATCGAACGGTTGGTGCGCGGGCATTCCTTCACCGCGTTCACCGCACTCGCGTTCGCCGGGATCGGCCATTCCACATATTTGCTGCCCGGAGGATTGCTCGCACTGATCTTCACCGGAATGATGCTGCGACAAAAAGCCGGGGTGCGAACGTGGCTCCTACCGCTCTGGTCACTCGCGCTGGTTTTGCCCTCACTCCGGCACGCATACTCGAACTTCGGGCCGAGCGATCCCGCCAGTTTCGAGGAAGCCCAACGCATCTTGGTGGAAGTGCGAATCCCCCACCACTGCGACCCGTTCCGCTGGTGCGACGGTATCGCTTGGATGCAAATCGCTTTGATGTTGGTTGGAATCGCAGCATCGCGGCGCACCCGGCTGTTCCCGATTCTCGTTGGGCTGTTCGGGGCTTCGTTGGCGCTCACCGTCGCACAAATCCTCTCGAAAAACCCCACGCTGGCGTTGCTCTTCCCGTGGCGGAGTTCCGCCGTGCTGATTCCCTTGGCGGTCGCGGTGATCCTCGCACGGGGAATCGAGTATTTGTCGAAGTTGTGGAATGGGCCGATTGCGAAGTGGGCGAGCGCCGGGTGGATCGTGTTCCTCAGCGCGGGCGGCGTGGCCATCATGGCCCTCCACGAAGGCTTCGCCGTGAATGCGGCCGAGGAACCGCTAATGCAGTTCGTGCGAACCCACTTGCAACCCGGCGATTGCTACCTCATCCCCGTGGCGCTACCGAAGCCGACGCAGTCGAAGGGTTCCATTTCCAGCGATTTCAAACCGCTGCCCGCACAACAAGCCGATAATCGCTTGATCCCCCTCGATTTCCAGCGGTTCCGGTTGGGCACCGGGGCGCCGATCTTCATCGACTTCAAAGCGATCCCGTACCGGGATACCGATGTGCTCGAATGGTACCGGCGGGTGAATTGGGTGCAATCGCTCTACGCGGAACGGAACTGGAACCCGGCCATCGATTCCGTGATCGCAGCCGGGATCACGCACGTGGTGGTTGCGAAGAACCGCGAGATCATATGCGAGCGATTGTTGACGGTGTACGAGGATGAGAATTACACCGTTTACCGGGTGGTCGGGCGGTGATGTCCGATTCCCATTCTGAAACTCGGAGGCAACCGTGCTTGTATCCATCGGATTGATCGCTTTGGGCATCGTACTCCTCGTGGCCGGGGGCGAAATGCTCCTGCGCGGTGCGGTCGGCCTCGCTTCCATTTTGCGATTGACGCCGGCCGTGATCGGCCTGACGGTGGTCGCGGCGGGAACTTCGGTTCCCGAACTGGCGGTGAGTGCGATTGCCGCGTATCAAGGGAAACCGGATATCGCGGTCGCCAATGTGGTCGGTTCCAACATCTTCAACATCGCGGTGATCTTGGGCATATGCGCCCTGATTCGCCCGCTCGCGATTACCGGGAATACGATTCGGCTGGAGTACCCGGTTCTCGCGCTGGTCACGCTGCTCTGTTTGGTGATCGCCCAAGACGGTGAAATCAACCGGCTCGATGCGGCGTTGTGCCTCGCCGTTTACATGGGCTTCACCGCGTACCTCGTGAGCTTAGTGCGCGGGCAGGTGACGACCTCGGAAGCCCAGAACCTCCGGGCCGAGGTGGACGAACTCACCCCATCGGCTGCGCGGCCGCGGGCGTGGGTGTGCATCGCATTGGTGGCCGCGGGCGCGGCGCTCTTGGCGGGCGGGGCGCATTCGACCGTGACCGGGGCGGTGGAGTTGGCCCGCCTCTTCCAGTGGTCCGAACGGGTGATCGGTTTAACGATCGTTTCAATCGGAACCAGCCTTCCGGAAGTGGTCGCATCGTTGGTGTCGAGCGCCCGCGGGCGGAGCGATGTGGCCATCGGCAACGTGATCGGATCGAACCTGTTCAATATCCTCGCCATCCTCGGGTTGAGTGGGATGTTCGCGCCGCTGCCGGTGCAGCCCGAGTTGCTGGCATCCGATTGTTGGTGGATGTTGGGGATTACGCTGTTGCTGTTCCCGATCATGTTCACCGGGTTCCGGGTGAGCCGCTGGGAAGGTGGGTTGCTCTTGGCGGCCTACGGAACCTACATGGCGCTGTTGCTCCACGGGCAACCGTGATGCCCGCCGCCGGTAAGCGGTAAAGTGAAGACCACGGATTTCACTTCTCCGCGATGGCGTAGATCGCTTCGACATCCATGATCGCATCGTTGCGGGCGAACAACTCGGCAATCGCGGCCTTGTGAATCTTCATCTTGTTTCCGCCGACTCCGAGGGCACCGTAGCAGATCACGCCGTCGCGCACGGCACCCTTATCCATCAACTCGATGCCTTCGATCCCAGCGGGGGGCACGCCGTTCAAATCAATCGCGACCTTCAATGTTCCGCAGCCGGTGCGAATCTTCTTCGGTAGCAGCACCACGCCCGCGGCCCCGCATGCGAACACCAAGTCGCGCCCGGCGAGCGCCGCCGGGGCATCGGAACTCGTGGCCGTGGCCACGGCTTCCACTTTCGCACCGGGCACGGCATCCTGAATCTTCTTCGCCACTTCCTCGGCGCGGTTCTTCTGCCGGGAGCCGATGCGCACGTGACCGCCGAGCTTCGCTAGCAGATGCGCCACGCGCTGGCCGACCGGCCCGGTGCCGCCGAGGATCAGCGTTTTCGAGTTCGCCAGATCGAGGTGCTTGGCCGCGGCACGAACGGCTGCCGCCGCGGTGGTGTTCGCCCCGTTGCTGTCGAGCATCACCGAGACGGTAAGCCCGTAGGCGGGGATGAGGTGCTTTTGAACTTCCGCGAGTACCGCTTCCCCGGCGGTCACATCCGAGCCGCCGATGAAAATGGCGGTGTTTTTCAGATCCTTCGATCCGCGAGTGAAGATGCAGCCGTGAACCAAGGGTACGACGTTCCCAGGCGTGATGCCGCCGTAGCTGAAAATGTGATGCACGCCACTATCGACCGCCACGACGCGATCGAAGGCGCTGGGCTGCGGATCGGTATCGAATTGGAAGAGAACCTTTTCCATTGCGGGGGTATGGGGTATGGGGTGTGAAAGGCGTTCGACACTTTGACTTCAAACATTGAACCGGAAATGAAAACGGGGTGCGGAGACGGCATTTATGCCATACCCCACACCCCAGACCCGATACCCCAAGATTACTTCGCCCCGAACGGGTGGCGGGTTTCTTTCTTGGCGATGATTTCGTCGATCTTCGGTTCGCCGGTCATGGCGTTCTTGATCGCCATCTTGGTGGCGGTGTAGTTGTACTCGTAAATCTTCTTATCGTCGGCGGCGTCCCAGTGGATGAACACGCCACACACGATCACATAATCTTCGGCCTTGTTCTTCGGGATCACGCCTTCGGCGACGCTATCGACCACGGCGCGGGCCACGGCTTCTTGGGCCGGCCCGAACATTTGCACGGCTTGCTTCGCGCCCTTGATGGTCACTTTCGTGATCATCACGGTGGCGGGCTTGCAGACGAGGTTCGGGGAAACGACCGCGAGCAGGCTCGAGTGGCCTTGCGATTGCGTGGCCAAGGCATTGGCGAAGGCGATGCCGACCGGGCCGGTCTTGTCGCCGATGAGGAGGTCGATGTGGGCGATTTCGTTGCCGTCGCCCGTAAGTGCTTCGCCGATGAACATGGACATTTGCCGTCTCCGTGGAGGGTGAGAATCGAGGGTGCGTGTTCGCACTGATTTACGGCTCACCCGAAGAACGGCCAGTCCTACCTTCCCTGATATGTTTGGTACTTGGGCATCGCGGGTTGCAGCGGGCTCTTGTAATAGTTCGAAGGATACAGGCCTGGGTGCGGCAGCGGGCTGAAGCCGGTTTGCGTCGCCGGGGACGGGCTATCCGGGGTCTTGCCGAACAAGTTGTTTACCGTTTTCACATAGCCGTTGTTGTCGATCATGTTGGCGGCCACGCGGCTGACGTAGCGTGCCGCACCGCCGAGGATGCTCGTGGTGGTATCCACCGGTTTGATGAGGTAAGCGGAGGTATCGATCGGCACCGATTTGATTTGCGCCGAAGCGGAACCGGTGAAGCAGGCCACGGCCGCGATGGCCCCGGCGAATGCGAATACGCCACGCATCGGCATCTCCTTGGAACGAATGGTAAAAAATCACGGAGACGCGGCTATACCCTCCCCGCGGAGCGTGTCAAGGAAATATTGGGTGTGGAGTGCACCAATGGTGCACCATGTTCACAAAAGGGCGTGACTTTTCTCCTCGGCGCTGCAATAATAGACAACCTCCAGCCAGTCTCGCTTTTTCCCGCTTCGGGTGGTTGCCCAATGATTCGATACTTGCCCGTTTTGGCTGCGTGCGTTTTCACTTGCCCCACCCCATCGCGCGCCGAGGAAAAGCTCGATTTCTTCGAGGGCAAGATTCGCCCGGTACTGGTGGAACAGTGCCAAAGCTGCCACAGCACCGAAGCGGAAAAGAAGAACAAGCTCAAGGGCGGCCTGCTCCTCGATACCAAAGAAGGCTGGGCCAAGGGGGGCGATTCCGGCCCCGCGATCGTGCCCGGTAAGCCGAAGGAAAGCCTGCTTCTCAGGACATTGCACTACGATGGGGACATCCAAATGCCCCCCAAAGGGAAGCTCCCCGCGGGCGTGGTGAAGGATTTCGAGACGTGGATTGCCGATGGAGCCACCGATCCGCGGACGAGCGGAGCGACGGAGAAGAAGGGGATCGATCTCGCCAAGGGGCGCGAGTTCTGGAGCTTCCGACAACCGAAGGAACACGCGCCGCCGAAGATCGCCAAGCCCGTCGCCCCGATCCGCAGCGACATCGACGCCTTCATTCAGGCCAAGTGGCAAGAGATGAACCTCACCCCGGCACCGATGGCCGACAAGCGCACACTGATCCGTCGCGTGACCTTCGACCTCACCGGCCTGCCGCCGACCCCGGAAGCGGTGGATGCGTTCGTGAAGGATGCTTCCCCCGATGCCTTCTTAAAGCTCGTCAATAACCTGCTGGCATCGCCGCAGTACGGCGAACGCTACGCCCGCATGTGGCTCGATGTGGCCCGCTACGCGGAAGATCAAGCCCACACCTTCGCCACGAAGCCCAAGAAGAATGCGTACCGCTACCGCGATTGGGTGATCGACGCCTTCAACGCCGACATGCCCTTCGACCGTTTCGCCCTGCTGCAGATCGCCGGGGATCTCGTTCCCGAAAAGGGTGGCGAGGCCTTCACCCGCCTCGGCGGCATGGGCTTCCTCGGCCTCGGTGCCGAGTACTACAAGAACACGCAGAAGGAGCAGGCCATCGCCGATGAACTCGATGACCGCGTCGATACCCTTACCCGCGGCTTCCTCGGCCTCACCGTGAGCTGCGCCCGCTGCCACGATCACAAGTTCGATCCGATCCCGCAACAGGACTACTACTCCATCGCCGGAATCTTCTTCGGCTCGAACCTCACGGAATCGTTCCTTGCCCCGCCCGCGGAAGTAAAGGCGTACAACGACGCGGTGGCCAAGGCCAAGGCGATGGAAGACAAGCTGAAGAAGATGCAGGCCGAGGCGACCAAGAAGGACCCGAAGAAGCCGGACGTGAAGCCCGAACCGAACCCGGAACTGTTGGCCACGATCAAGACGTTGAAGGCCGAGTTCGACGCGCTTACGAAGGAAATGCCGAAGGCGCCGCCGAGCGTTCACATTCTCTCTGGCGGCGGCAGCGGCATGAAGATGTACATCCGCGGCAACCCGTACAACCCCGGCCCGCCCGTGGCCAAGGGCTTCCTGCAAGTGGTGGCCACGAACAGCACCGCACCGAAGGATTACTCCCGGCTCGACCTGGCGAATGCCATCGCGTCCCCGGAGAATCCGCTCACGGCCCGCGTGATCGTCAACCGCGTTTGGCAATCGCACTTCGGCCGCGGCTTGGTGAACACGCCCAGCAACTTCGGCCACCTCGGCGACCGCCCCACCCACCCGGAACTCCTCGATACGCTGGCCGCGAAGTTCATGAAGAACGGTTGGAGCTTGAAGTGGCTGCACCGCGAGATTCTGCACACCACGACCTACCAACTCGCCAGCGGCACGAACCCGCAGGGCATGGCGAACGACCCGGCGAACATGTACCTCTGGCGGGCGGATCGCCGCCGGTTGGATGTGGAAAGCTGGCGCGATTCGCTGCTGAGCGTGGCCGGGAACCTCGACCCGCAAATGGGCGGCCCGACCTTCGATTTGAAGGATTCCTCGGTTCGCCGCCGCACGGTGTACGCGAAGATTTCCCGCCACGAACTCGACGGCCTGCTGCGGCTCTTCGACTTCCCCGATGCCAATGTCACCGCCGATAAACGCACGGAAACCACCGTGCCCCAGCAGCAGTTATTCGCGCTCAACAGCCAGTTCATGGCAAACCAGGCCAAGGCCTTCGCCGAGCGCATCAGTAAGGGTGCCCCCACCGAGGAAGGCAGGGTGGAGTTCGCCTACCGCGTTGCGTTCGACCGCGCTCCGTCGAAGCGCGAGAAGGAACTGGGGCTCGCCTTCTTGAAGGTGCCTCAGGGGAAGGAAGAGAAGCTCACCCGCTGGCAGCAGTACGCCCAAGTGATACTCGCCAGCAACGAAATGATGTACGTGGATTGAGTCCAATCGCATCTTGTCACCGGGATCGAGTCATGAAGTTTGAATGGCATGCCCAAAAGGCGATATCCAACGTTCGAAAACATGGCGTGACATTCGATGAAGCGAAAACGGTATTCTTCGACCCATTGGGATTTTCGGTTTTCGATCCCGATCACTTTGATGAAGAGGATCGGTACGTTACGATGGGAATGACGGACCGTTTCCGACTCGTCATTGTTTCGCACACCGACCGAGGTGACGCCATACGGATCATTAGCGCTCGTCTTCCGGATGCACAGGAAATTAAGGAGTACGAAGATGAACGTCTCACATGATGATTGTGATTTAAACGACGAACTTCGACCACATTACGATTTCTCGCAAATGAAGGGCTTCGTGCGAGGAAAGTACGCAAAACGATTTGCAGGGGTGATCGTTCAAACCGTGGTGCTCGATCCGGACATTGCTCCATCGTTCCCCGATGCGGCGTCGGTCAACGCGGCCCTCCGGCAATACCTCAAGGATCATCCGCAACCATCGAACCCGGCCTGAAGCTGTGGCCGCTGGTAGCAGGATGCCCAGTTTTCACTGGCCAGCGATGATGTGCGTGGATTGAGTTTGCGACGCCCCTTGTGGCGTTATTTGTTTCGCC
>Ga0335394_10009241_pt1 | contig 11110 bp, 10 predicted proteins | sample MAT03_FD_205741 | JGI IMG/M metagenome (GOLD analysis project Ga0335394, IMG submission 205741) | Freshwater microbial communities from Lake Fryxell liftoff mats and glacier meltwater in Antarctica - MAT-03 (spades assembly) (version 2) ... | reverse complement strand
TAAAACAGGCGTGTCTCATGTGGTGAGATCAGATTACGCGTCACTTCATTCGCAACCAGGCGCGGCGTAGATAAGGTAAGTTCAACGCCGGTTAAGCTAAAAATTGTTGCAATCGTAGCATCACGAGTTTTTATACCTCTTATAAAGACAGAGCTATCGATACAGATGTGCATATTCGGCTTCAAAGATTTCCTGGCGAGTTTTGCGCATCTGCTCTACGATTTCTTCCGTTGTGTTGCCAATCTTCAAACCACCATCGCGTTGAACCTGATCACATAGTTCATCCCAAACCTGGCGCAAACTACGTTGTTGGCGCGCCTCTCTGATTAACTCAGTCAGCAATGCGATCGGATCACTTTGTTGTGCGCGAGCAAGCGTCTCCAATTCTCGATAAAGATCGACTGGAAGCTGAATTGTTATTTTGTCAATATCGATTATACTATCTATAGTAGCATTCATTTTAGGCTTCCTTGCAGACAATTCTCTGGCTGTCTTGCTACGTCCATCTTAAACGGTGTAATGATTGCCTGTCAAGTCCTCTGCCTCACCATTACCAGATTCAACGTTCCTGCTGGGTCGCCGCAAACATCTGCAAAATCTTTGCCGTATCCTCAGCATGCGGCAAAAAGAAGGCATTGTTATCCGTTACCAATCGACCTTGCCCGGCATACACGCGTAACGCATCGGCATCCATCACCCAATCCTTGGCGATTGTGGCCGCTGATCCCAAATCGTCGATTACAATCTGGTTGTCGGCTGCGGCAACGAGTTTGGCGGCCAGACGTTCTTGTGTGAGCGGTTCCGGTGTCGCCAGCAACAGGGTGTGGCTGCCGCCGGTGTACCAAAGCGTTGCATGGGGGAAGACAAGCTGAAAAGTCCGCAGAATTGCTTTGTAATCTTCCTCGCGTAGATTGTGAAAGGGTAACCACTGCATGAAAATACCGTCCGAGGTTAGACGCGCCGCGATTAGGATATAAAATTCCTGGGTAAAGAGCGCCCAACTGCTGGCGTTGACCGGATGAGTCGCGTCAGTCGTAATAATATCATACTGAAAGGGGGTCTGGAGCAGAAAGTTGCGCCCGTCTTCCACAAATGTGTGCAGGCGTGGACTTTTCAAGACATTGTAATTCTCTGCCCAATAAAATTCTGCCGCCGCGAACTGTTCTGCCGACAAATCGACGGCATCGATCTGTGCGATTTGATGCGTATCCAGCGAGCCGGTGGCAACGCCATTGCCAAAACTGAGCATCAACGCCCGCTCAGCGTCTGGTTTGAGCAGGGGCGGCAAGTGACCTAGTAAGCGGAAGGCGCGCATACTAATTGGATCGGTGGGTACTTCGATGCGACCATTGACAAACGAAACTTTGAAATCTTCTTCCGGGATATCAAAAACCGCCACCGTGGTTTCCGCCCCTTCACCATAATAAACCATCTGATCGGTTGCACCCTGCCGAAAGCCTAGATAATAGTGTTCGGGCAGCAACAAGATTAAAGCAATGCCCAGCGCCATACCCGCTTGCGGGATCAAGCGCGAGTGCATGGCCTCTGCCGACGGCAACCACGAAGCCATCACGCCAATGATCAAGTTGAGCACGCTGAGGGTGGCGGCGGTGGCTTGCAAACCAAGGAGGGGAATCAAGACAAAGCCCACGGTCAGTGAGCCCGCGACCGCGCCGGCGGTGTTCCAGGCATAGATGCGTCCCACCTGCGTACCGATTTGCGCTGATGATTCCTGGGTGTAGAGGCTGATAACCACAGGAAAGAGAAAGCCCAAAAGCGTGGTAGGAATGAAAAGAGTAAGGAAGCCCAGCAAAAACTCGAAGAAGATGCCATTCGTCACCGAATAGGCCCCGAAAACGGTTTCAATTGTCACGCGGTCGGGCAGCCAGGCAAAGACATAAAGCGTGAGCAGGGCCGTCAAGCCGATCGCGAGCTGTCCATTGGCAAAATGCATCAGCGTCACCCGCCGTTTGCGCACCCATGCCGCCCCGAGCCAACCACCCACGGTCAAACCCATGAGAAAGGTCGTCAGCATAATTGAAAACGAAAAGACTGCGTTCATGGTAAAAATGCTCAAGATGCGTGCCCAAACTACCTCGTAGCCCAAGGCAATAAAGCCGGAGACCGTATAGGCAACCAGGACAAAGCCGGGGATCATGCGCTCGAAGAGGATGGGGGTGGCTGGCCGATTGGGGGTAGACAACTCTGTTTGGGGTAGCGTTTTTCCCTTTTTCGTCTTAGCTGACTCGATTGGATAGCGGCGCGCCACCATCCAGGCTGTTGCTGCGGTTAAGCCATTGATCCACACCGCCACCAAGATCGTCCCGCTGGCGCCGAGCCTGGGCAACAAAACCAGGCCCGCCAATCCACAGCCCAGCGCGGCGCCGAGCGTGTCGGCGGCATACAGTCGGCCCACATCACTGCCCACCTGGCCTGGTTGCCGGGCAAAGGCACGCGCCATAAAAGGCAGCGCTGCGCCAATAAAAAAGGCGGGTGGGGTTAAAACCAAGATCGAAAAAAGGGCGCGCACCCCTGTGATCACAAACGGATTGAGTAGATTGTCCCGCGCCAGGCTAGCATAAAACGGCATCAACGCGGTCAACGCCAGGGGGGCCAACACACCCAGCAGGGCGACACAAATTTGCAACAGGGCAAAGATGCGCAGCGGCGATTTGACTGCGTCTGCCCGTTTGCCCAAGAAATAACTGCCCAGCGCGGCGCCGCCCATAAAGGCAGCCAATACCGCACCATAGGCGTAAACGCTCACCCCAAAAACTAATGTCGCTTGGCGTACCCAGACGACCTGGTAGATCAGCGCCGCGATGCCAGAAAGAAAAAAGAGGACAAGCAGAAGGATACGTTGCATTTAGGGCAACTTTTCTGTGATGGTGGCGTGCAGCTCATGGATGAATTCGGCGGGCGTCTGGATCTTCAATCCGCTTGCTTTGGCAACTTGGGGGGTGAAATCTTTGGTGTTAAGAGTCACCAGCCGGTCAACTGCGCCTTGTACCGCCGCTGCTAAAAGGGGCGTATCTTTCGCCTCTATGTAGACCAACCAGCGTAAACTATCTTCTGGGTTTGGATCTTCCACAATAACAAGATTGATACTTGCCAGCAATTGGGCAAAGTAAGGCAGCGCTGTAGGTGATTTTTTGCGCAAATTGCGTTCACACTCATCTAACACTTGGCGTGAAACAACAAGTTGGAAGATCCCAATTTCTGCCATGCTTAAAATCGCACGACTTGCACCTGTACGCGAGACACTACCTGCAATCACAACACTACTGTCGGCGAAAATGCGGCGCATTAACTATTCCGCTCTTGCCAAATAGAGGCTCGTTCTTCTGCGAGTCCTTGCAGTAAATCTGCTAATGATACGCCTGAGTCATCGATTAAATCTGCAATTTTATCGGCCAAACGGGGGACCTGAAGTGGTTTCGGTGTAATAAAGAATAGATCACCCACTTCGACTAAAAGCAAAAAATCGCCATCACTTACATCTAATCGTTCACGGACTGATTGTGGAAGGGTAATCTGTCCACGGCTACGTAATCGCACGGGGTATGTTTCTAGCGTAATCTCCTGCTCCTGGATCATTGAAAACTCCTTCATCATTCGTACTGTCTGATTTTGCGATTATCTTACTATGAATGCGACGGGTTGTCAATGATAAGAAAAAGCGGACGAAGCGCATCGGCTTCGTCCGCTTTTTATATTGATTGATGGTTTACTGCGTATGGCCCTCTTCTTCGGCAATCCGCGTCAAGGCATCGTTCAACTCTTCCTCCAACGCTGGCATCACATCGGCGGCGTTGCCGGCTGGGTCCAGGAAGAAAGCGCTCAGCGAATTGTTCCAGATCTGGTTGAGCTCGTCCCAGCGCACCAATAGATGGTTGCTAGATTCGAAGCCATGGGCAAAAGCGCCCTGATAAACCTCTTTGACCTTTTCCGGTTCCATACAGCCAAACTGGCCGAACCACTCTTCCTGCAGCTTGGCCTGGGTGGGCGGGGTATTGCTGGCTTGCATGTAGCTGCGCGCATTGTCTTCGCGGACCAGGAACTTGAGGAACGACCAGGAATCGTCCAATACCTGGCCTTCCAGCCCACGGGTGATCACCCACGGGTCGGTGTAGATCACCGCGCGCGTTTCGGCGTCGTCCGTGCCCCAGGGAATGGGCGCAACACCCCAACAGAAACCGCCTTCTACTTCTGGCTTGACGGGTGAATAGACCCACCAACCCCAGCCGCCATTATATGTCATGGCGACGCGGCCACTTTCGAACGCACCACCCAATTGGGTTAGTGCCTGGCTCGCGGCATCGTCCGGAGCCACTTTTTCCTTGAAGACCAAGTCGTGGTGTTTCTGATAGGCGTCGATCACTTCGGGCGTGTTGAGTGTGATCTGGTCAGCAAAGCCAGTTTCATACGCATCGGCTGGCCAAGGGAACTGACCAAACAGCATCGCTGGGCCTTCGATATTCATGCGGTTTTGAATCAAACCATACTGGGCGTTTGCAGGGTCGTCGTAGTTCTTGGTCAACTGCTTCGCTAGATCAAGATAGGCGTCCCAATTCCAACTTTTATCTTCCCAATCGGTGGTTGGATAGGCAATACCGGCTTCGTCAAAGAGATCCATGTTGTAGAAAACATAGGTGCCGGTGGTCAAGAAAGGCAGCCCCCAGGTTTTACCTTCACTTTGGTAGATCTTCAACACTTCGGGGATGAAGACACCGGTGTCTAGTTTGTCGCGTTCGATCAACGGCGTCAGATCGGTGAGCAGCCCGCGATGGCGATCGCTGGCAAAGCCATCACCACCCCAGTTAGTGGACCACACATGCAGTGGTTCGCCTGCGGCAATCATCGCTTCGCGCTTGACAGCAACGTCGTTCTGGTTGATGGTGAGGATATTCAGGGCAATATCTGGACTTTCCTTCTCCCAGGCTGGCTTTACCACAGTTGTTTCCCAGTTGTTTTCCACTGGGCTGGTGCGCACCATCCAGACAATTTCGCGTGCGCCGCCAGCATCAGCGGCCGGTGCATCAGCCGCTGGCGCTGCTCCATCACCTGCTGGTGCGGCAGCGGGCGCACAGGCCGCCCACAGCAACGCGGAAATGATCAGCGTTGCCAAGATCCATAACCTCTTTTGTTGAAACATAACTTGCTTCTTCCTTTCCTTTGTTACGAACATGAAATGATTAAAAATTGTAACGACTGACTCCACCCCAGCCCTCCCCTGAAAAGGGAGGGAGCCGTCACGGGACAGAAGAAGCGACTTCGCCTGTCCGACATCAGTCCCCTCCCTGTTTGGGGAGGGTTAGGGTCACTGCCATTAAGTTAAGAAAAAATCGTTGCATTGTAGGTGCGGTTTTTAACCGCACATGGGTGGTCTAACCGAGATTGTGCGGTTTTTAACCGCACCTACAATGCCTTAACTTAATGGCAGTGACCCTAACCCTCCCCTGGGAAGCTTACCTTTACCCACATGTATTGGTGAGATAGAGAGGGAGAGTGGTAGATAAATTTGCAAAATGGCGCAGGCAAAGGCGCAAGCTGCCAGCGTTGTGCGCAAAACGGCTGGATTGGATGAATGATTCAAACAATGGTTTGGAAAAATCTATTTTTTGTTCATTTATCCATATAATATTCACCATATATATCTAAAATGATTGTTAATCTGATTATTTAAATTTATATACCAAAAAAATAGCAATATAGTACTTCAAACTCGGCGCTTCACTTGCCGTTTTCATTGACCTGGCCCCGCCAACCTTACTTTTCCGACTTGTGGGTAAAGGTAAGCCACAACCTGCCCGTCCAACGCACGCCCTTTGTCGGGCGCGCGGCGGAACTAGCCGACCTTATGCGGCTGTTGGTGGCGGATGAGGATTGTCGGTTGCTGACCCTGGTTGGGCCGGGCGGGATGGGGGAAACGCGGCTGGCGCTCAAGGCGGCGGAGGGGATTGTTGCCGCCTCCGACTTATCTCAGCGCTTTGCCGATGGCGTCTTCTTTGTACCGCTAGAAAATGTCGGTGAAGCAGATGGCCTGGTCTCAGCGCTGATTTCGGCGATTTCTGCGGAGAGTGGCTTTCCGCTCCATGTGGATGCACCGCTCCAAGAACAGCTGATTCACTTCTTACGCCCCAAGGCACTGTTGTTGGTGTTGGATAATTTTGAGCATTTGGTCAAACAGGCAACATGGCTCTCGGACTTCCTCGCGGCGGCACCTGCGGTAAAGCTGCTGGTCACCTCGCGCGAGACCATTGGCTCACAGGAAGCCTGGTTTTATCCGCTGGTGGGTCTGACCATGCCGAACGGCCTGCCACAACAAAAGGCGCCGCAAGGCGAGGATGATGCCGTTCGTTTATTTGCCCAGTGTGCGCGCCGGACGCTCCCCAGCTTTGATCTGGCAGCAGAACGCGCCGCCGTATTGCGTATCTGCACGCTGGTAGAAGGCATGCCCCTGGGCATTGAACTGGCCGCAGCATGGCTCAAGGTGATGAGCTGTGAGCAGATTGCCCAGGAAGTGGCGCACGGGCTGGATTTTTTGACCGCCCGCTACCAAAACATACCTGCCCGCCACCGCGGTATGCGCGCCGTGATGGAGCACTCCTGGGCCTTGCTCTCTGCGGATGAGGGTGAAGCCATTGCGCGGCTATCGATCTTTCGGGGCCGGTTTCACCAAGCGGCGGCCAGCGCGATCACTTGCGCTTCGCTCTTTATCCTGGCCACCCTGGTGGAGAAAGCGCTGGTGCGTGTTACGCCCGACGGTTACTACCAATTGCACGAATTGACCCGCCAATATGCTGAGGAGCAGCTAACCAATGCTGTCAAGTCTGCCTTGCGTGATACGCATGCTATCTATTATGCCGGTCTGCTCGAACAGCAAAGACCGCGCCTTTTCACAGGGACCTATCGACAAGTGTGGATGACGGTTGGCGGCGAACTCGACAATATTCGCCATGCTTGGCAATGGATTATCGATGCGGTTGGTACAGAGGGCAATAACTTGCCGGTAACACGGCTGCTGCGCCAAATGGCGGAGGTCTTTGCCAATTATTATCTTTTTCAATCACTCACGCTTGCGGGGCAGGCACTCTTTGTCAATGCTTGTCAGGTGATAGAGGCCGCCCAATGGGCAACCGATGACGATACCGCTGACAATCTCGCTGACAATTTCGCTGGCGGACGCCATAGCCCACAAGCCACCTTGATGCATCTCCAGATCATCACCGGTCTATTCCACTTTGAACGCGGCCACTTCCGGGCCGGCCTTACGGTGGCGGAACAAGCGATTGAGACCTGTCGCATACTCAAGCTAGATGCTGATTTACTCCTAGCTCTGCTGCTCTATGGGCGTACACAGATGCGGCGCGGTGCCGCCGTCGAGGCCACCGGTGCATTGCAAGAGGCTTTGGCGCTTGGCCAACGGCTTGGCTCATCCCATAGTTGCGCCGAGGCGTTGATCAGCCTGGGTATGGTCGCCAGCAGCCAAGGCCACTATACCGAAGCCCAAAGTTACTTACAGCAAGCGCTAGCGCTTGTGCAGGAGATGGGCTATCGCCCCTGGATCGCACGTGCATTGACCAACTTGGGGACTACCTATTCGCGCCAGCATGACTATCAACAGGCCAAGCCTTACTACGAACATGCGCTGGCCATTGCGCTGGAAGCGGGTGACCAAAATTTTATCATGATCACCATCAGTAATTTGGGCGGGGTCTACGCCGGCTTTGGTCAGGTTGGGTTGTCGCTTGACTATTATCAGCGCAGCCTGGCCATGGCGCGTAATGTCGGCGATGAACGGTGGATTGCGGCGAATCTCAATGGCCTCGCCAATACCTACCTGGCCACGGGCGCCCTATCCGCCGCTGAACGGGTCCTCCGCGAGGCATTGGCCGTAGGGCAGCAGAGCGACAGCGCCCCGGACACGTTGGGCAGCATTGCCTGCCTGGGCCATGTATTCGCCCGCCGCGGCCAGTTGGAATCTGCGCTCAAAGCATTGACCTTTGTCGAGCAACATCTGGTTACCATGGCGCGCGACCGGCTCTACAACGAGCCTCTCCTCACCGAACTGCGCAGCGAGTTGGCGCCGCCGCTGTTTGAACAGGCCGCCGCCTGGGCCACCGGTCAAACGCTGGATGGGGTGGTGCATTGGTTGCTGTATGACGAAAGCCCATCCCTGTTAGATTACTAAAGCTAGAGATATCCAGAGATTCTTAATGACAAATTCAACTTCCATTACCCTGATCGCGCTCGGTGGCAGCCTGCGCGAACGCTCTTATTCACGGGCCGCCTTAGAAGCCGCGTTACGCCATGCCCAAGCGCAAGGTATCCATACGGAATTGCTTGATCTGCGGCAACTAAACTTGCCCATGTTCGTCCCGGATCAAGCGCTCGCCGATTACCCGGCGGAACACCAGGCCAATCTGCACGCGCTACTTGATGGCTTTCGGCGTGCTAATATCATGCTCTGGTCATCGCCGACCTATCACGGTACGGTGAGTGGCGTCTTCAAAGATGCCCTCGATTTTGTCGAATTATTAGCAGATGATACGGCCCCGTATCTGACGGGACAGGCCGTTGGCTTGATCTCGATCAACGATTCGAGCACCTTTGCGGCTATGCGCGATTGCGTGCATGAGTTGCGCGCCTGGCTTACACCCACCCAAGTGTTGTTGAGCGGGCGCGATTTTAACCCAGATTTGACAATCAGCAATCCGCGATTACAAAAACGACTGGAGCGGATGGTAGCGGAGTTTAGCAATTGCACTTTGCGTGCTGCCTTGTCTGCTGCCGTTGGCGTTTTTGTGGCGAAATGGTGAAAGACAGCATGCGGAGCCGACGTAACAAGTAGAGAAAAAGAAAGGCAAAGACAATGAATAAGATCGAGGCTCAACCGATCATTTGTGATTTAACCGCCATTCCGGCGGATGTGCGCGAACAACACGTACTCAATTCGCCACGCATTTTCCAGGCCGCCCTGGAAGTTCGCGAATTGCCGAACGGCTATGCCTTCCGGTTGCCGAATGAGCCGGGCATGTGGCTGGCACTGGCCAATTTTGTCGAACATGAACGGCGCTGCTGTCCGTTCTGGCGCTTTGAGTTGACGGTTGAGCCACAGCATGGTCCACTGTGGTTAGAATTGACGGGCGCAGAGGGTGCAAAAGAGTTGCTAACGACAGCCCTGAACGAGCCGCGGGGCGAAGATATCTTCAAACGCTTGATCCATACTGGCGGGGACAGTCACCTGGATCAAACGGTGGCTCAGTCTGCGGTCGCGTTATCCGGCGTGCTAACACAGCCGTAAATGTACCAGTGAAACCAGTGGGCAGGATAAACACGGCCCCACGGCCTTATTGCTTCATAGACTCACTGGCTGTTTTGCCTTCTTCATCGCGTAACGAGCGGTCAGCGCCGTGTTGCAAAAGCAATTGATGGACACGGTGATGACCAGCACGGGCAGCCTGGTGCAACGCCGTTCGCCCGTGCGGACCGACGGCGTTGACCGCCGCGCCATACTCCAACAAGAGTTGCACCTTGGCCGGTGCCTCGGCTTTGTCGGCGCGGGCCACATAGATAAGGGGTGGGAAGCCATTCTTGCCTAGCTGATTGGCAGAGACGCCGTGAGCAAGCAAATAACGCATGATGTCCAGATCGTTGATCGAGATAAAAATGCCGCTGTCGACTGCGGGCAGTTCTGCACCATGCGCGATCAACAACTCGATCAAATCCAAGCGCGCCAGGCGCGCGGCCAGAAAGATCAACTGTGCGCTATAGGGCGCGACCACTGTCCCGCGCGCCAAGAGGAGGTTGACCAGATTGGCCTGCCCACTTGCCACGGCAAACGCGAGCAGGGGAACAAAATAGATGGCATCGTGGGGGTCTTCGGCATCGAGCAAGTTGGGATCAGCGTCCAATAAATGCAGGACGCGTGCTTGATCACCGAGAAAGGCGGCGCGCAAGATGTCGAGTTGTGTACCTTGGGTCAGCAGATAGGCGGCTATCGCCGGCCGCCGGTAATAGACGGCGGCGCAGTAGGGCGTAATCTGCACATAATTCTCGTTGTTGTAAGCGCCAGTAGCGTCCACAGCGGCACCTTGTTCCACCAACCATTGTACAGCCGGTAGCTTGCCCCGCCGCGCCGCTTCCCACAGGAGGGTGCGGCCATACGCGCCGCGGTGGTTGAGAAAGTCGGGATGTTCTGCCAACAACTGCTGCAAGGCCGCCACATCGCCGCGGCTGGCAATCGCCAAATATTGGGTCGGCAACTGTTTTTTCCAGTGACCGGGCGGAAAATCAAAAGTACGCTCCCAACGTTGTGTGGTGACACTCCACAGGGGTTAAAACCCCGTGGCTTCTCAGTAGACGCCGCTTCAGTAGAAGCGTAATCTACTGAGCTACAGACGAACAAGGTTCGTTTGGCCCGTGTCGGGGCGTCTAAGCGTTCTCCGTATATCATACGGTACACTATGCTTGATGACTGACGGCGCTGGGATGTTCCCAGGTGAGCCAGTCTTGAAAACTGAGAGGATGTTCACTTGCCCAACTACATCTCGATGCGACTGAAACCGACAAGCCGGACAGCGGTAATTGCGTCCCTTGGGTTTGTGTCGATGTTGACAGTTGGGGCAAGTCTGACTGGTGTATTTTTCGTCTACCAGTTCAAGCTTAATCGGGTGCCCCCTGGGCGCGGCCTCGGCTTTGTACTCGACTAGTTTTCGGATTTGACCATGATTCCAACCACTAATCTTTTGATTCGATTTTTTGCCAAGCTTCACTTCGTCGGCAATGTCGCGAATGTCCCCCATTGCGATTGTGTTCGCCTTGCGTTCGATAGAAACGTTCACAATCGCTCGACTGACCTTGTGTTCCATATCGCGGATCACGCTATCGTGTTGGGCTTTCATGCGCGACTTGGCTCGAACAAGTTTCTTGAAGCGTCGGCTACCCTTGTGCTTGCGACTGATAGCGGATGTGATGCTTGCCAGCCGTTTGGCGTGGCCCTGTGCTTGATGGCGGCGCGCTCGACAAGCTACGATGGTTGCTTCGTTTTCATCGCCCACAACCGCAGGGTGAATCTCACCCAGATCCACCGCTACAACATTGGTCC
>Ga0335394_10009237_pt1 | contig 11111 bp, 9 predicted proteins | sample MAT03_FD_205741 | JGI IMG/M metagenome (GOLD analysis project Ga0335394, IMG submission 205741) | Freshwater microbial communities from Lake Fryxell liftoff mats and glacier meltwater in Antarctica - MAT-03 (spades assembly) (version 2) ... | reverse complement strand
TGCGCTCGGCTCGCTACGCTCGCCATCGCTCCACCTCCCCCGCAGGGGATGGGAAGGAGCAGCCAGAGAGCAAACTACAGAAAGCTTCTTACACCGGCCATAGCCAGTAAGGGGGCTTCAATGTTGCGACTTAATTGTGCTACTGACGATCCGCGCTAGAAGAATAGACGAATCGCCGTATTCTTCATGAGGCTTGCACACGCAAGCTCCCACGGAATCCACTGTTTTGTCTCAGGGTTGTAGTAAAACGTAGAAAAGACAGGAGTAACCGGATCCGGCTTTGCTAGGCGCACATGAAGTTTGCAGTATGCGAGCAGAAAAGAATTGTGCTTTTGAAGAAGAGATCCGGGGCTATCTTCGTATTGTATGGTTGGGGTTCCAGAGCACCCCGCCACGCCGAGATTCGGTTCATTACTGATGACCGCCAAATGAAGAGGTTGCGGTAGAGATGTTACCCGAGTTATGCGAACATATGAATTACTAATCGACACGTCTGAAAAGTAGCCTTTGTACTGCGTGCCCTGCGACCCCCACAAGAACATGTACCGAAGTGCGTTCTCCTTAGTAATGAGGCTAGGATCAATGGGAGGGTTACTGTTGGTCGTCGCAATCACCTCCCTCGTCCCTGCAACGACCCACTCCGGCGGTTTTGGATAGATGACCATGCCAGGTAGTCCCGTGAGGCGTCTCTTGATGTCCAGATAGTTCGTGTCTGGGAAGGAATGTGTTGGCGCGAAGCGAAACTCTTCGAAAGCCTCGTAACTCCCCAGCGAGTACGCAGCTATCATAGCTGCTACTGAACGTCGTATTCCTGTTGCGACAGCAGAATCCAGCGGCGCTTCCGACAACAACGGAATCCTACTCACGAGCTCGTGAATCTGTGACAACTCCTCGGGCACTGGCGCGAATTCTGCCTCGCTCCAATTCGTAAGCGTTAGGAGCACCTTGGTACGTTCTTCACCCAAAGGATTCCTAGATGTGGTATAAACGAACAGAGCAAGGACTGCTATTACGAAAAAGCCGACGAGGACGCGTGTGCCTTTCATAGCAATTGCTGCGTTGCGAATCTGGCCGACGTTTCTTCGATGCCCGTGTTCAGGTCAACCCAAAACTCGGGGTTATCCCAGAAGTTTGGCGGGGGAGACGTCGAGCCCAGGCGGCCAGGAACCCCATCTTCGCCGTGGTGAGCAGACTTCTGCCCCCCCGTCCAGGGCCTGCTTCACCTCTACACCATGGTAGGGGCAGTGCACCCGCCGCTTGGCGTACACAACGGCCATCGGAGTGGTCCGCAGGGGAACGATTTGCCAGCGGCATTCGGGTACCCGGCGTAACCCGGCGGGGCCGCGGGAGACCCAGCAGTTGGTTCACAGCCGCAAGTGCGGTTCAAGGCGGACCTCGATGCGACCGTGCGGATCCCACCAGGCGACGCGAACATCGCAGCACACGACGCTGGGGAACGGTTGAACGAGGTCGAGGATTCTTTGTAACCGCTCGCGGAGAATCGTTGGATAGGATTCGGAGAGATTCGTGCTGCCCAGTCCACGGATCGCCCGACCGAGCCAAGGGGCTCAGGTCTTCCCGCAGGCCCGCTTACCCCTCCCGCCACCTCTACCCACTTCCGTCCCCGCACTGACGACGGCCCGCCTCGCTGCGAAATTCCTCGGGGGCCGCCGATCCGAACCATCTTTCCTCGGCCAGCGCCCGGGCCGCGAGCACGCCGGTGGAAAGGCACGGCCGATCACCCAAGGAATTGTCGCTCCTTGTCCCGGGAAGCCCTCTTTTTACATGCCCTCCTTTTTACATTGACGCAGCTCCGGGTTCGATCGCATGCTCTCCGCCAACCTCGCTCCAACTGTTGTCTCATATGAAGCAACCGCGTACCAGACTCGTCCTTCGCAATCCGGCGGTCGTCCAATCCGCCGTTTTCGCCGCATCGCTATTCGGAAACGCATATAGCTCAGAGGCTGGTTGCTTTTGGGGAACTCGCACATGCACATTCACGGACTCCTTCGGCGTAACCAATACTTGGTATTGCTGCAAGGTGTAGGTTGGTTCGTCCGCTTGCGGAGACTCGTTTGCCCAGGGAGGTTGCGGTAATACGATCGTTGTGAGTGCATGCTGCACGAACTTCGTTTAGACGGCTCTGCATCGGTGCCCATTCCGGAAACTCACAGGATGGCGTCGCAAGCCACGAGGCGACGCTCAGTGGCCTCTTTCGCGAACCGATTTTGCAGGGCATGGCGCAGTCAGCGCGCTTAATTCACTCTGCATTGGGAGACCGGCCGGCCTGTCTGTAGCAGTGTCGATAAAGCTCTTCTCGCCAGGCTGGCCTTGTGGCGCGTTTTTTCTAGTCGGTCGTCGCGCCCGCGATCCGCTTCCTCGTTGACCGCCCTGTGCCGAGCTTCCAGTTGGCGTTGATAGCTCACCAGCCGATTGTGTGTCAGCGACACAAATCCTCCGTGGATGGTCCGCGCTTCCTGACTGCTCGACCAAGTCTTCGTCTCCCTCAGCTTGTTCTTGAACTCGTCGAACACCTTCTCCGTCTCCCACCGCCGCCGATGCAGCTCCGCCAGCACTCCGGGCGGCAGGTCCTTCTCCCCCTTCAGGTAGATGTATACAGCTCGCTTGTCCCAGGGTCCCGGTACTCGACGAGGCGCAAGCGATGCCCTCGCGGCGTGAGCACCCATTGAACGAACTCCGCGCCTCAATTCCGGGGATCCTGTCGGTCCCATTGGTTGTCCTCCGCCCACTCGATTATCAGCCTCATCTTCGACACCATTTCTGATTTTCGCGGTCGAATCACTCGATTTTGCAGGCGTTTCCGAACTCGTCAGGTTTTCGAAGTCGGTTTGTAGTGCCAAATTCATTGGGTGATTTGCCGATTTTTGTTGATCGGTACGGCACGATCTTCGACATGCGTGGAGGCAAAGACCAACCCGCATGTGCTTCCGCGTCAAACGTACCGGCGCCTATGCCCACATCCAAATCGTGGAGAGTTATCGTGAGAACCAGCGGGTCCGCCAACGGGTCCTCCTCAGCCTCGGCCGTCTTGATCTGCTCCAGTCTTCCGGCCAGCTCGCCTCCCTCCTGCGCTCTGGGCCCGGTTCAGCGAGCGAGTTGCCGTGCTCGATGCCTATGCCGCCGGCCAGACCGAGCCAGTGGCGGTCCACCGGGTCGGCCCCGATCTGGTCTTCGGCCGGTTGTGGAAGGAACTCGGTATCGAGGCCGCGCTCCGCCAACAACTGGAGTCGCGCCGCTTCGAATTCGATGCCGAACGGGCCGTGTATCTGAGCGTCCTGCAGCGACTCTTCGCCTCGGGCAGTGACTGGGCCGCTGAACGATGGCGGGAGAGCTACTGCATCCCCGGGACCGAATCGCTGGAACTGCACCAACTCTACCGGGCCATGGCGTTTCTGCGGGAAGAAGTCGATGAGCCCGGCAGCGGGACCATCCCGGGCTCTCCTCACTGCCTGACGGACCGGTTGGAGGAGGCGCTCTTCGAGCCGCGGCGCAATCTCTTTACCGAACTGGACCAGGTGTTCTTGGACACGGCCTCGATTTACGTCGAAGGTGAGGGAGATCAGCAGCTCGGGCAGTACGGCAAGAGCAAGGATCACGGGCCCGACCTCAAGCAAATGGTGGTCGGGATGGTCTTCGATCTTCAGGGCCGGCCAATCTGCTGCGAGTTGCGGCCGGGCAACACGGCCGACGTGAAGTCCCCGGTTCCGGTGGTCCGGCGGATGCAGCGCCGCTTCGGGGTACGCAAGGTGACCATCGTCGCGGATCGCGGGATGATCAGCGCGGAGACCATCGCCGCGTTGGATTCCGGGGAAATGAACTGTGACTACATTCTCGGGGCTCGCATGCGCTCGACGAACGAAGTCAGCGAGGTCGTGCTCAACGACCGCGGGCACTTCCGCGAGATCCAGCCCGAACGCCAGCGGCCCAAAGGGCCCGTCGCCGCTGAAGGTCAAGGGAGTGTTCGTGAAGGATCGGCGCTACGTCGTCTGCCTGAACGAGGAACAACGCCGCAGGGATGCCGCGGATCGCGAAGCCATCGTGGCCCAGTTACGGGAACGCTTGCCCGCCGGCGGCAAGGAGTTCGTCGGCAACAAGGGTACCGGAACTTCCTGCGCGAAGAGTCGGCCACTCACTTCCTGCTGAATGAGGAGAAAGTGAAGGAGAAGGCCCGCTACAATGGCCACTGGGTGTTGCGAACCAATCTGACGGACGAACCCGAACTGATCACTATGGCCTACAAGCAACTCCGGATGGTCGAGGACGTCTTTCGGACGATGAAATCAACCCTGGAAACTCGGCCCATCCACCACAAGCGCGACCAAACCATCCTGGGCCACGTGTTTTGCAGCTTCCTGGCGCCAGACGGTTGGCTTGGGTGCGTGCCAGGGACGCGAGGCCCCTGTCGCAGACGTCCCCGAGGAGGTCGGCCCGGCGGGAGCTGTGGAGTCCCGCGAAGCCATTGGATGTCGTGGGAATCACCGAAAACCGCGCGGCATGCTCCTGAAGGAAGGCACGTCCGCTGGGCCCGGCTTCGAGCATGCGCTGAATCCCCATGCGCACCCGCTCCTCGTCGGACAGTTCCGGACAAGGGAGGGCATTGGGGGCGGCTTCGGCCAGGCCGGCGATGGGAGCGAAGAAGCCGTGGTTCACGGCACCGGGAGTAGAGTCAGCAGGCATTGAGGCAATTCTGGCGACACCTGTCCTCGTCAAGCCTGTTTGCCGTATTCATTGGGCATTCCGAGAGACTTCTGCCGCGCGGGAGGGTGTTTTGAACCTACCGCTTTCCGACGCACGGGAAGAGATCCTGGGCGCAAGGCGAGTCCTTGTAAGGAGTTCGAGTCTTCGACAGCTTGGACACCGATGGTCGGTGGGTTTACCCAAGGCCAGGACGGGGTGTGTTAGGCTTGTCCCTTAATGAGGCCTTTTTCAAGGAGGGCCTCCCGCAGTTCGTTGGCCAGGGTGATGACGCTGGCAAGGTCGGTGGCTGCGGCTTGATTCGCGGTGGCGCGTTGGACGGTCGGTGTCGCACCGTGAAATCCGACTTTCAAGGAGGCGGCCGCCCCCACCTGAACCTCCCACGACAACGCCCCGGCGTGGCGCTTCATCCCACCGTCGGCGACATTCACGATCAGGTATCCGGTGGGGAATGAGCCGGTGGCTGGGTCTGCGGTGACGGTAGCGGGGGAGGTCTGCCGCCAGGTCCCCGGCGTGCCGGCAACGGTGCAGACGAACTCTGCCCGGCTCTGGTCACGCCAGAAATCGCCCACGTTCCACGCCCCGGAGGTCGGCGGGCCGGTCACCGTGTTCGGGACGCCGTTCTGGTAGGTGGGGACGCGGCGGAAGAGTTCCTCGCTGGCAATGACCCAATTCTGCTGGGACAGGGCGACGAAGCTGGCGGCGTCGGTGACGTTGAACAGGCGTCCGGGGGCGATGGTGCTCATGTTTTCCTCACGGTGATCTCGTCGAAGTTTAGGCTGCGCAGGCCGGCCAAGGAGTAGAGGGCTCGGCACTTGAAGTCGGTTTCCAAGCCCAGCAGGGCCACGATCTGTGCGTTGGTGATCGTCACGGGGCCGGTGTTGCCAGCGAAGGCGATTTCGCCCTTCAGCACCCCGGCCGTGGTCAGGACCTGGAGGACCGTGGCGTCGGCTCTGCATTCCAGGTTCTGCGTCACGTTGAACCCGAAGCGCAGCTCGCTGGTCGGGGTCCAGTTGACGGCGATGTCCTGCCCGCTGTCGTAGGTCGGGTGGGCGCCATCCTCGAAGACGCGGAGGTTGGTCGGTGCGGCGGGGCGCTGGGCTCTGGCCTGGATGGTGACGGCGATCTCCGGACAGGTGGCCAGATCGAGTTCCCGCGCCAACAGGTAGGGCTGTTCCTTGAAGGTCGCGGTGCCCTCAGGAAGGTCGGCCGTCCACGTCACGGGCTTTTCGAGGCCCAGTTGGAGAACGTAGGCGGTGGCCCCGCTGGCGTGCGTCTCAGCCCGGGTTCCGAACCACTCCCGGAGGACTTTCAGCGTGTAGCGCTTTGGGCCAGTGAGCTGGGCGTCGTAGCCGATCATGATCTCACCGCCGATGAAGACCTGAAGCGGCTGCGTGGTGGTCGCCTCTTCGAGCGTGGTTTCCTCCAGGTCCCAGTCCTCACCGGTGAAGGTGATGTCGATTGAGGCGTCGGCCAGCGTCCCCGCATCGAGGCCGGCGTTCAGGGCGCCCTTCATGGCGAAGGCCGAGCCGCCCGCGACTTGGACGAACGAGTCGGCGGTGCGCTCCCACCAGGCGTGGAACCCGTTCGTCAGCGGGTCGCCCCGGACGGGCAGGAAGATCAGGGACGGCTTGGGCTCGCGCAGGTAGCCGTAGGGCAGTTCGACGGCGACGTTGGCCAGGAGGGGCTGGGCGGAGTACTCACCCTCGGGTTCCACGTCATCCGGGGCGACGGCGGTCGGGATGGCGTTGAGCCAACCCCGATCTTCCTTCCAGCGGATGGCGACCTCGGGGGAGTCGGGCTTGTCGACCGTCAGCTCGGCGATGCGGACCTTGAGCGCGGACAGGCCGGCGGCGGTGTGCGTCAGGGTGACGAGGTCGCCTACCTGCGCGCCGACCAGCGACGCGCGTTTCACGCTGGCTGTTCCGGTCATCACGGGCAGGGCCGCCTGCCGCCCGAGGCTCGCCGCAATCCGCCACGCTACGGCCTGCTGGGTCACCCACGGGCGTTCCACGCTGCGGGTCCGGGTGCTGCCCGTGAGAGCGAAATTCCCCCGGTCCCGGAACGACACGCCATCGGCGGTCCACGCCTTCTCCCGGTTCGTGAACTTGACCGTCAGGAGGTTGTACGTGCCCTCCCAGCCGCCAGCGTCCACGTCGGGCGGATCGGTGAAGTCATCCTCGTCCCAGGCCACGCCAGCCTCGCCGTCGCGCACGAGGCGCAGACCGATCTTGCCAGTGGCGGGGTCGATAACGGGAAAGGCGTCGATGTTCTCGATCAGGGAGCCCAGGACCTGGTTGAACGAGGTCGGCGAGGTCAGCACGGGCGACAGGCCCATGCCTTCCACTGCGAGCGCGGCCGCGACGGCGTCGAGGGCGGTCAGGTCGAGTTGCGAGGCCGGCAGACCGAGGCCGAACACCTCCGAAGTCCACAACTCGGCGAAGACGGCGACCGGGTTGGCGTCCTGGCCGATCAGGGGCGACGCCGTCATCCACGGAACCTCCGGTGCCCGGCGCAGGACGAACTCCATGTTGGGCATCGAGGTCTTGTTCGCCCCGAGGAACAAGTCCACAACGAAGTAGCACTGGCGGCGGTAGGCGGGGTGGACCACTCCGCTGGCGGCGAGGTCGGTGTCGAGCGGCTGCGTGGCGGTGCCCCAGTGAATGGTGATCGTCCCCCGGTCCGGCACCGTGATCGCGGTGGAGTCGGAGGCTCCCCGCTCGACGGGGCCGGTCCACATCACGTCATCGTCGAAGCGGATCTCGTCGAGCTGATCGACCGGGCCGTGGCAGACGATGGCAGCCGCGCGGGCGTAGTAGTTGAAGCCGACCGTTTCCTTCTTCTTGCCGACCTTCTTTTTGATGGGCTTCGAGCGGACGTCCCACGGCTCGGAAATCCACGTCACGCCGAGCTTGGCGATGCCGGCGAAGTACGGGAGTGGGCGCCCCTGCTCGTTGGTGTTGGTGCGCTTGGCGTCAACACCCAGAGGTTCCTGCGGGGTCGCTTCCCTCAGATCGTTGGAGGCACCGAAGCCCATCGGGGTCGAAAGTGGTTGGTCAGGAGGTTGCGGTAAGTGGGGTCCTTGAGCGTCGACTGGATGACGCCATGCCCGCGCAGGCAGTGGACGAAGTCCCCGGCCGGCGACGTCACGAGGCCCAGGTGATGAGCAACGCCGTGGCCGAACCGGAAGGCGATAAGGTCGCCTTCGAGGAGCGGGGAAAGCGGGTCCGGTGGCTCGTCGACCGGCCATTCCTCGAAGCGCCCGTCCTGGCGGAGCCAGATCACGAGCAGGCTCGTCGGGGCGTGGCGCCCGGCGTCGATGGTGTACGGGCCGGTGATGACAAACTCGATGACCCCCGCATCGATCAGGATGGCGGCGGGTAGGTTCACGCAATCGACCCCGGCGCCCTTGATGCGGGCGTGGGGGACGAAGGGTGTCCCGATCCACTCACGGGCCGTGCGGCCAATTCGAGCGCGCAGTTCGGGCGTCAGATCCAAGCTCAGCGTGGGGATCACTTCTTACCTCCTCCGATGTCGGGTGTGCGCAGGCCCTTGAGGGTGATGTTGCGGGAGACGCTGCGGTGCCCGCCCCAGTTGACGAAGTTGGCGAACTTCGAAGTGCAGGTGTCGGCCTTGCCGTCGCAGCCCGGGATGACGGTGGCGGTGTTGCCCGTCTGGGCGCGGTGGAACGGGTAGCTGAGGATCAACGTCACCGCATTGCCCGCCGCCGCCGACGAGGCCATCACGGTGCGGACTTCCCGGTTCACGCCCGCGCCGACCTCGATCCAGCCCTCGGCGAACCACGCCGCCCCGATTCCGGACAACGAGTCATCAGTCACGACGACGCTGCGACCGGAAACAGCGGTCACCTCGGCGGTCTTGGCGTAGTCGGGCTGGCTGGCGCCGCAGGGACCGGAGAACACCTGCCAGTTGCAGCGGGCCTGCAAGAGGAACCCGGTCACCGAGCGCGGCAGGACCTCCGAAAACGAGGCACACTTGGCGACCAGGCTCCGGCCGGAGGCACGGACGCTCTGCACTCTTCCGATGGCGATGACGTTGCCGGCGTCGGCGAGGGACAGGGATTCTCGGACCTCAACGTTCAGCGGCATCGAGAGGGCTGGCGGAACCAGGTGGATGACCGGAAGGTCGGCGTCCCGTTCGCACTCGATGCTGAAGTCGGGCATGTCGGCCCGGGTGCTGCGCTGGATCTGACCGTGGGTGATCCGCTTCGCGGTCCAGATTTGCCCGGCGATTTCGAGGTCCCACGAGAACCCGGTGAGGCGCCATTCCGTAACCGGGTCGGTGTCGATCCAGAAGCGGTAGAGGTAGACCGGCGTCTGGCCTGTCTCGGCGGCGGCGTATTCCAGCGGGAGCTCGATGACCTTCAGGGAACGGACCTGCCGGTTCTCCGCGATGAACTGGGCGCGCTCGGTGTCGTCGGCCAGACGGACGTAGAGCAGCGGGCGAACGTACCAGCCAGCATCCGGCGTGACGCCGAGGCCGGGCGAGACGGTGATCCGCTCCAGGCCTTCGCCGAGGTCAGCGACCGAGGACACCTTCACGGCCACGGAAGCCTCGCCGGCCTTGGTGAACCAGAGATGCAGTTCGGGGCCATCCTCGAAGGTGCCGGCCAGTCCGGCCGCCTCGATGTCGAACTGGGTCGGTGAGATCGCTGCCACGATCTTGAACGCCTGCTCCGGGGCTGGGAGCCAGAAACCGACCAACCGTCCCCGCAGAGCAGCCGTCCAGGCATCGAATTCGGAAATGGCCTCGCCGGAATCCAGCGGCACTTCCGCCGTCCACCCGCGGATGACGTGCGTCTTGTCGCCCCAGAGCAGCGTCTCTTTGAGCCCGTAGCCGACCTCCTGGATGTCGTAGTCCAGGCGCTGGACCGGTGACGTGGACCAGTCCAGGTCCCACGTGAACACGGGCCGCGAAAGGTAGGTGGCCATGGCTTCAGGCGAGGGTCAGATCGTCGAACCAGCAGGGCCAGCCCACCGACGGGTTCCACAGTTCCACCCAGACCCCTCCCCGTTGGCTGGCCGTGAACGTGATGGGGCCGATCTCCACCCAATCGGCTCCGCTCGCGGCCGTCTGCGTGAGGTCCTGAGCCAGTCCGATTTCGGCGTTTGAGCGCACGACCAGCCGGGGCCGGGGCTGCCCCGTGACCGGTTGTTTCGCGTACACGCTCACGCTCCGCGAACCGGCGTTGACGGCAACCCGGAGCCGGCAGCAGCCGAGGGTTCCGAGGCGGATGCACGGGACATCTTCGTTGCCCTCGGACTCGTCGCGTCCGGAGCGGATCACGAGTTCGTCGGTAGAGCCCGTGATCCGAAGTGCCCGCACCACGATCCATGGAGCCGTGACGATGCGGAGATTCTGAACCGGGGTTCGCGGTGGGTAGGCGAGTTCGGCCATGGTTAAACGGGCTTACGGGGTGGACGCCGGCTGGGAGAGTTCGACCGCGATCGCGCCGGACACGTACCAGGTATCCCCAACGCCACTGCTCATGTTCCGGGTGTAGACGCGCTTGCAGAGCATGAAGGAGCGCCCGGCGAGGTCACCCATGCCCGCGATCGTATCGCCGTCGTTGACCCCGGCAGCGGGGTGACAGAACTGAAACAACCCCCGGAGATGCCCGCGCAGGGCGTACTGGCTCGTCTCGTAGGTCATCATCAGGCAGGGGGCGAGCAAGATGGCCCCGTCAGCCGGATTCGGGAGCGGACCGTACCCCCCGAGGACATCGTCGTAGGAATTGCCGGGGTTGATGTTGCTGGCCACACGCGCCAGCACGCCACCGATCTTCGTGAACGCCACACTCGACGCCAGTCCGGCGACTGATCCCCCAAGGTAGTGTCCGAGCCAGGAAGTCCCCAACGTCACCACAACCGGGAGGTTTTCCCGGTAGGTCTGCGAATCGTTCTCGTGCTGCCTCGCGATGAGGCAGAAGCCGTTTTGGTCGTTGGGGGTGTAGGAGTAGAACTCGCCGATGTAAGCCGAGAACAGGACCGGCGGGTTGGCCCCGGTCTGGTCGATGAAGAGAATAGCGGTTCGGTCGTCGGCGAAGACCCGCCATTTCCTGGCCGTGGTGTCCGCGGAGGTTGACTTGCGGATGACCAGGGCGTTCTCCGCGAGCGTCACCTGTGACGGATCGGGGAACGGCGTGGTGCCCGTGTCCACGTCGGTCATGGCGTGGTAGGCCTTGATCGACGCTTCCCGGACCCCGCCGACCAGGCTGCCAGAGTCATTGACCCGGACGTACTTCCGGGGTAACTGTTCAGGTCCCCGGACGCTGGGAATCGTGAATCAAGGTCCGCTCGCGGGGACGTTGGGCATGAAGGGCTGACCGAGGACGAGGCGTCTGCAGGCCTCCCAGAGGTTGTGGCCTTGCTTGC